>Ga0214473_10000566_pt1 | contig 51492 bp, 41 predicted proteins | sample RVTome_7_FD_203509 | JGI IMG/M metagenome (GOLD analysis project Ga0214473, IMG submission 203509) | Soil microbial communities from uranium-contaminated site in the Upper Colorado River Basin, Wyoming, United States - RVT98D197 | ecosystem: Environmental > Terrestrial > Soil > Contaminated >...
TTTGCCATTTTATCTCCCCGAAAGTTCCTGCACATGTCCAGACATGTCCATATTTTGGACTTCTTTTATAACAAATTCTTCAAGAATTGTCTATTGGAGCGCCTTTTGGGTTGTGGTACAATACTTGCTTCCAATAATCGCCATAAGCGAAGGAGTAGGTAAGAGGTCCAAAAAGGAGGGGATGAAATGGCTTTCAAAGATCACAGAGATTTTTTCGAAGTCCTTGAGAGAGAAGGAGAACTTGCCAGGATTACTCAAGAGGTTGATTGGGATCTTGAGGTTGGGGCCATCGGAAGGAGAACGTATGAGATGGAAGGCCCTTGCTTGCTCTTCGAAAACATTAAAGACTACCCGAAGGGATTCAGGATTTCAAATGGCACCACGGGCACCTGGTCTCGGGTCGCCTTATCCATGGGCTTACCCAGAAAGGCCCCTGTGAGGGAGATCTACCAGGCCTATGAGAAGGGATTAGAGAAGAAGATCCCGCCGCGCATCATTAAGAAAGAGAACGCCCCATGTAAAGAGAACGTCATGATAGGAGATCAGATCGATCTTTACAGGTTTCCCAGTCCCATGATCCATGAAGGGGATGGCGGCCGCTATATCGGGACATGGGATCTTGTCGTCACCAAAGATCCCGAGACAGGCTGGACCAATTGGGGGATGTATCGTTTCATGGTCCACACCAAAGACTGGCTCACGGGCTGGCCCCAGTCCACCAGCCAATTAGCTTTCACATTTAACGAGAGATACCGGCCTAAAAACCAACCCATGCCCGTGGCGCTCGTTATTGGGACAGATCCCATATCCCATATTCTTGCCACTGCCCCTTTAAGGCTGCAAGAAAGCGAAGCAGAATATTCCGGAGGGCTGAGAGGGGAGCCCATTGAACTGGTTCCGTGTGAGACCATCGACCTGCTCGTCCCTGCCCATGCGGAGATTGTCATCGAAGGGGAATTAATGCCGGACAAGATCGCCCCGGATGGTCCTTTCGGAGAATACCCCGGATATCGAAGCGGGACCATGTGCCAGGGAGTTGCGGTCAAGGTCAAAGCGGTTACTTACAGAAGCAATCCTATCTTAACCATGATTGCCCTGGGAACGCCGCCTGATGACAGCTCCATTGCTGCATCGCTTACGGCCGCGGTATCCATGAAAAGAGGGCTTTTGAATCGGAAAATACCCGTAACGGATGTCTATGTCCCGCCCGAGGGCGTGACCCACCTGATCATTGTGGGGGTCAAGAAAGGCGGAACGGAGACTGCCCGCCGGGTACTCGACTATTTTACGGCCCGCAGGATCATGACGAATAAGCATATCGTCGTGGATGAAGATGTGGACGTCTTCAATATGGCAGAGGTTCTCCACGCCTTTGCTACGAAGTGCCATCCCGGCAGAGGAATCGCTTATGAATGGTATGAGGGCAGGTCGAATTCTCTGACCCCCTTTTACAGTCCTGCGGAGCGAGATCGATTGAAAGGGGTGTCGGTCGTTTTCGACAGCACCTGGCCTCCGGAATGGCCCGCGGAGATTATACCGATCAAGGCCTCGTTCAAGACCATCTATTCGAAAGAGGTCCAGGAAAAGGTGATAAAAAATTGGGGGAAATACGGGCTTAAATAGGAGGGGGGCAATAACCAATTGACAATGGTCAATGACCAATGATCAGTGAAGAACAAAACATTCATCTCAGGCGCTTAGTCAATGCGAAGATTATATTGTTGCGGAGGGTACGACATGGGCAAAGAGTGGCAGACATTTGTGAGAAAATTTGAAGATATGAAGGAGGGGGAAGTAAAGCTTTTCATAAAAGACCTTACACCCGGTCCGAGAAAGTATGACACGAAATTTGTCAAAGCATTGGTGAAAAAGTCTAAGCAAGCCCCTCCCGATTCAGATCTCCTTTTGATCAGGTCAGAATCCGGAGATATGGCTCCGGAAACCTGGTCTATTAAGATACAGGAAGAATTGCCTCCATGGGTCCCAGGAAGGCCATGGGAGGACCTCTTCAAAGCCATCGAAAAAGATCAGGCATAGAAATAGAAACTAATACTACTCAGACACATAAACTATGACCCCACCCCCGCCCTGCCCCTCCCCGCCTACTCCGTCCCGCGAAGCGCGGGACTACGTAGGCCGGGCTGAAGGGGAGGGAAATCGCCCTGTGGAGCAGTGAGAGCAGTGCTGCCCAAGGCGGAGTGATAAGGACATACTCCACAGGGCTCCTCCCCCTTCAAGGGGGGGTCGGAGGGGGATGGGGTGTAAAGGAGGTTCCCGATGAAAATAGACATCTTTCCACACATTCTACCCCCTAAGTACAAAGAAGCACTCTATAAGATGGCCTCTTCCGATTTCTACATAAAAGACGTTGTAGAAACGCTTCCGACCCTGTATGATCTCGACCATCGGTTCAGAATCATGGACAAATTCGAAGGCCTGATGCAAATCCTAACGTTGAGCGCCCCGCCGATCGAGCAAACAGGCGACCCGGAAAAAGCGACTGATCTGGCAAAACTGGCCAATGATGAGATGGCTGAATTGGTCCTCAAGTATCCGGATCGATTCGCTGCGGCTGCTGCTGCCTTGCCCATGCTTGATATGGACGCCACCTTGAAGGAGATCGACAGGGCCATCAAGGATTTACGATTTCGGGGAATACAGATGAATACGCCCATCAATGGCAAACCCATGGACTCCCCCGAATTCTTGCCGATCTATGAGAAGATGGCGAAATATAATCTCCCCATATGGATTCATCCGATGAGAGAAGTCGAATATTCCGAATACAAGAATGAGAAGAGGTCAAAGTATATGATCTTTCATATCTTTGGCTGGCCCTATGAGACGGTGGCCGCGATGACCCGTTTGGTCATGAGCGGGGTATTGGAAAAATACCCGGGCTTGAAGTTCATTACGCACCACTGCGGTGGCTTCGTTCCCTATTTGGAGCAGAGAATCATAGGGGCCTATGACCATGCAGAGATGCTTCGTGGAGCGAAATACAAACAGGGATTGACGAAAGCTCCTATTGACTATTTCAAGATGTTCTATAACGACACAGCCATCTACGGAAGCGCTCCCGCATTAATGTGTGCTTATGCTTTCTGCGGGGCGGAGCATATCGTATTCGGGACCGACTTCCCCTATGACAGCCAATACGGTGAAAGATATATTCGGCAAACCATACAATCGATCGAGGAGATGAATATCAGCGATTTAGAAAAGAAATTGATTTTTGAAGATAACGCAAGAAAACTCTTACGCCTCCCTATATGAATTCTTAAAAATAAGTGCATCGTCTCACGGCAACGGTATGGTCTGCGGGTGACCACGCGGCCATGAAGGATTGCTTTCTATTAACGGGAGGAATCTATGATTAACGACTTAAGAGATTGGATCCAGCAAGCCGAGGAGATCGGTGAGCTTAAACGAGTGAAAAGAGAAGTAGACTGGGATCAAGAACTGACTGCTATTGATTACCTTGTGGGGAAAAGTCCTCAGGCCCCCTCTCTCCTTTTTGAAAAAATCAGGGGTTGTCCACCCGGGTACCGCGTTCTCGGAAACTTTCCGGGTCCCTCCGTCAATCGTGTGGCGGTGACTTTGGGGATTCCACCGGGTCTCCCTGCCCTTCCGCTGATACAAGAGATTCGTAAACGTTACAAGAGCCGCATTTCTCCGGTGACGATCAGCAAAGAGAATGCGGTCGTGAATGAGAACCTCCTTTTCGGGAAAGATATCGACGTCACGAAATTCCCGGCTCCTAAAACCTTTCCCCTTGACGGGGGCCGCTACATCGGTACTGCCGATGTGATCATTACCCGAAATCCCGAAACAGGTAATTTAAATTTGGGAACGTACAGGAATATGATTCTCGATAAAGATAAGATCGGCTTTTACGTCTCTCCGGGCAAGGATGCCCTGATCCACCGGGAGAGATGGTGGAAGCAGGAAAAGCCGTGCGAAGTGGCTGCCGTTTATGGCATGGACCCTCTTCTCTATGCCGTGGGAGCTCAAAGTTTTCCTAAGAATGTTTCGGAATATGAATACGCCGGCGGTATTCGCGGACAGGCGATTGAGGTCTTCAAAGGAGAAGTGACGGATCTCCTTCTTCCCGCACGGGCGGAAATCATCTTAGAGGGAGTCAGTTATCCCGGGAAAACCATGAGGGAGGGCCCTTTCGCTGAATTTCCCGGATACTATGCCAGGCCGGGAGAAGAAACCCCTTATATCGAAGTGAAGTGCATCCATCACCGCAATGACCCGATTCTCACGATGGCCCCCATGTCAGATCACAATTCGGGAAACGCCACCATGCAATGCCTGATGCGCTCGGCCAAGATCTGGGACGACCTGGAAGCCATTGGAGTTCCTGGAATCAAGGGAGTTTTTTCGCATCCCATGGCGGTCTTCGGCCTGGTGGTGGTTTCACTGGAACAGTTATATCCCGGCCATTCCTCGCAGGTGGCCGCTCTTGCGGCCCAGTGCACAGGTGGCGCCTACTATACGAAATGGATTATTGTCGTAGATGAGGATGTGGATCCTTCGGACCTTCACCAGGTCTTCTGGGCCATGTCTACGAGGTGTAATCCCATCAATGATATTGACATCCTTCGCAATACATGGTCTACTTACCTGGACCCAACCCGCAATCCTCCGGAAGAACGGCCTTACGGCTCAAAAGCCCTGATCAATGCCTGCAAGGAGCATAAATATTTGAAGACCTTTTCCAAGACCACAAGGCTCAGTGAAGAAGTTTACAAAAAAGTGTGTAAGAGGTGGAAAGAGCTGGAGCTCCCCGGAGGCCCACCTGAAATGGAAGTTTTCGAAAAAGGGACTTCAATTTATGGGAAGTAGGATTCCTGCATTCAAAAGGCTGCTGGGGGCGTTTGCTTTTGAAGCGATGCTATGCAAATGATTCCGTAAGGAGGAGAAAAATGCAAAATAGAAGAAGAATCCGGAAGACCATTTTATTGAGTTGCGTCATTTGTCTCATCGTTCTTTTCTCCTTTTCCTCCGGGTTTGCTCAAAAGAAGCGCATCAATATCGGGGGAGCGTCGGCAGGAGGAACCTTTTATCCCTTAGCCGTCGGCATGTCTCAAATCATCAACAAGTATCTGCCGGAATATAACGCCATTGCTCTCGAAACGGGCGGGGCTTTGGAGAATATCCGGCTCGTCTCAAAGGGAGAAATTGAAATCGCAACCGCCAATGCGAGGGACTCTGCCCTCGGATTTAGAGGGGAGAAACCTTTTACCGCGCCATTGAAGAATTTGAGGGTTGGATTTTACTTGGGCACCTTTATTTTGCACGTGGTCACACTGGAAAAATCCAGGATTAAGACCATAGAGGACCTGAAGGGAAAGGTAATCAATGTGGGGCCTCCCGGAAGCATCGTTGCCTCTACTACGGAGGTTCTTTTGCGCCTCCATAATATCTCGATGAAAGACGTCAAGATTCGCCATCTGGGGTACTCGGAGGCCATGGAAGCGATGGGCGACGGACTCGTTGATGCTGCCGCACTCTATTCTCTCATCCCCTCTTCTGCCGTCAACTCCCTGGCAGTAAGACAAAAAATACGTCTGGTCAGTGCGAATGAAAAGGTCCTGGAAGCTGCTTCATCCAAGGAGAATATCGTTCCTTACTTCGTACCGGCTGAAAGCTATAAGGGCCAGAGCGAGGGAGCCTTTACCTGGGCGGTCGTGTCCGGAACCTATTACAGTGAGCCAACAAGCCTGGACGATGTCTATAAATGGACCAAGACGATCGTGGAACATAAGGATGAACTCCAGAAAGTCCACCCTATGGGGAAGGAAACGCGTTTGTTCAGTAAGAAGGAGGTAGGAATTTCCCCTTTCCCCCTTCATGCCGGAGTGCTCAAATATGCGAAAGAAGCAGGAATCAGTTACTAATACCCCATCCCCCTCCTGACCTCCCCCTTGAAGGGGGAGGAATCACGTGACGATTTCCCTCCCATTCAGGGGGAGGGTCAGGGTGGGGGTGGGTAGAGAAGGTTCCGATGAAGCGCGTGATTGATGTTGTCGCTGTTCTCTCAAGCCTCTTTGTTATCTTTGCCGTCTCCACGCGCTACTTCTCGGGGATGGAAAGCTTAGGGGTTTACCTGACGACGGTTCTCGTTCTCACTTTTCTTTCCAAACCGCTGAGCAAAACCAATAAACTGCTGAGGTCTCTGGATTGCCTGCTAGCTGCTGCCTCGATCGTTATCGGTTTCTATTCTTTCTTCTTTTCGGAAGAGATTGCAAGCCGGATCGGGGATTCCACAGCCCTGGATATTTACCTGGGTGTGATCGCGATCCTCATCGTTCTGGAAGCCACCCGCCGGGTAGCCGGCTTGTCGATCGTCTTCTTGTGCCTCGTTTTTCTCGGCTATGCCTATTTCGGAAAGTATTTTCCGGAACTCATCGGGACGAAGGGATTTAGCATCGAGAGGATCAGTTCCATGATGTATCTCACCTTGAGTGGGATCTATGGACTCCCTCTGAAGGTCATGTTTGACTATATTGTCCTGTTTATCGTTTTCGGTGCCTTCCTCGAAGTGACAGGGGGAATTTCTCTATTCATCAATCTGTCGATGGCACTCATGGGCCGTTACACAGGAGGGCAGGGAAAGATTGCCGTGATCGCCAGCGGATTAATGGGAATGATTTCAGGAAGTGCGGTTGCCAATGTAGCAACCGTCGGAACATTCACCATTCCTGCGATGAAAAAAAGTGGCTATGATTCGACCTTTGCCGGGGCCGTTGAATCGATCGCTTCAACGGGGGGGCAATTGATGCCCCCGGTGATGGGGGCTGCGGCATTTGTCATGGCCGAGTATATCGAGATTCCTTACGCCACGATCTGCCTGAGGGCGGCTATTCCTGCCGTGATCTACTATTTCATCCTTGGGCTGAACATCCACTTTTATGCCCAGCGGAAGGGACTTTATGGTCTTCCTAAAGAAGACCTTCCTAAACTTCGTGATGTCCTTCGGAAACAGGGTCTCCTCCTCCTTTCGTTAGTGGCGATCATCTTGGCCCTGGTTCTGGGATATTCTCCCACAATGGCGGCTCTCTCGGGATTGGCCGTTATCCTGGTCGTGTGCTGGGTCAGGCCTGAAAGCCGACTGACTTGGACGAAGGTTTACAAAGCCCTCCATAGCACAGGAATGGCTGGGGTCCAGGTAGGAGTAGCTTCTGCCTCAGCCGGCATCATCTTGGGAGTGTTCATGCTCACCGGACTAGGGACTAAAATTGCGTCTGTTCTCATTCAGATTTCTGGTGGTTCCGTCCTTTTCCTTCTGATGATCAGCATGGTGACCTCCATCGCTTTCGGGATGGGGATGCCGACGACGCCTTGTTATATTCTTTTGGCTACTCTTGTCGGTCCTGCCCTGACGGACATGGGAGTATCCAAAATCCTCGCCCATCTGTTCCTCTTTTACTTTGGGATGCTTTCTATGATTACCCCCCCTGTCGCCATGGCTGCGTATACAGCCGCAGCTATCTCCGGTGACAGTTTCTATCGGACCGGGTTTCTCGCCTGGAAGATGGCCTTGCCTGTCTTCATTATCCCTTACTTTTTTGTCTACTATCCGGGGCTGGCGTTAATGGGTTCTTGGGATGCCATATTGACCTCCATCTTTGATGCCTTGGTCGGACTGACCGCTTGCAGCATTGCAATTACTGGATATTTCAGAGGAGAACTGCACATCTGGGAAAGACTCGTCCTTCTCCTCGGTGGATTGGGGCTCATCCATAAGAGTTTTGTGACGGACATTATTGGGATTGCAATTCTTGGCCTCTTTTTGTTCCGGAAGATGCGTAAACCGGCTGTGGTCCAAACTTCTGAGAAAATGGCCATGTAGAGGGGTGGAAAGGAGAAAACGATGACACTGAAGGACAAAGTTGCTATCATCACCGGGGGTGCGCGGGGACTTGGGAAGGCCTATGCGCTGCGTCTTGCCGAGGAGGGAGCTGCTGTTGTTATCGTGGACGTTCTCGATGCAGGTCCGGTTGAGAATGAGATAGAGAAGAAGGGCGGTGCGGCATTGGCGTTGCGGGTTGATGTATCGGACGAGCAAAGCACTACAGAAATGGCCCGAAAAACTGTGGAGCGGTTCGGAAGGATCGATATTTTAATCAATAACGCCGCTGTTTTTGCCCATCTCGGTAAGAAATCTTTTTTCGAGATTTCTGCGGAGGAGTGGGACGAGGTCATCCGTATCAACCTCAAAGGCACCTTTCTCTGCTGCAAGGCGGTATACCCCCAGATGAAGAAGCAGGGGAAAGGAAAAATCATCAATATCTCTTCTTCAACCTTCTTTGCGGGAGTGCCCTATTTTATTCACTATGTTACCTCAAAAGGAGGAATTGTCGGGTTTACACGGGCCCTGGCGCGGGAAGTGGGGGATGATGGAATTTGTGTGAATGCCGTTGCTCCCGGACTTACGGTCAGTGAGGCTGTCCGGGGAAACCCGATGTACCCTGAGGACTACCTCAGGATAGCAGCCTCCGGCCGCTGTTTCAAACGGGATGAAAAACCTGAGGATCTGACGGGAACCATTCTTTTTCTCGCATCGGATGATAGTGATTTCATCACCGGACAAACCATTGCCGTGGACGGAGGAGCGGTATTCCACTAGACTCCAGGTGTAAAACTGTCTATCAAAAGGGGCCACTGTCCATCCAACCCCACCCCCACCCTGGCCCTCCCCCTGAAGGGGAGGGAAATCGTCACGCCTTTTGCGTGATTCCTTCCCCTTCAAGGGGGAGGCCTGTCCTGAGCGAAGTCGAAGGGTTAGGAGGGGGATGGGATATCTGGTCTAAAGAGGATAAGAAATGAATCAAGTCCATTTTATTGATACAACTTTTCGGGATGGGCAGCAGAGCCTGTGGGCCGAAGGAATGACGACGGGGATGATGCTTCCCGTGGCGTCGCAGATGGATCGGATTGGATTTGAATCGATGGAGGTGACCGCTGCAAGCCACTTTTTGAAATGCGTGCGCGAGTTACGGGAAGATCCCTGGGAGCGGATTCGACTCCTTTCAAAAAAGATCACGAAGACCCCTCTGACCCTCATGATGCACTATAGCATTGCAGCCTTCGACCTCACGCCCTTCTCTATTCTCAAGCTCTGGATGGAACGCTTAGCCGCGAATGGAATAAGGCGCGTCCAGTTAATGGACCCTGCAAATGACATGCATTTCAGGGTGGACAAGTGTGTAAGGTTTGCGAAAGAGGCGGGACTTGAAGTATTGATGGGATTTGTCTACTCCATTTCTCCCCGGCACACGGATGAGCACTACGCTCAGAAGGTGCGGGACGCAACGACATTGGGGGTGGACGGCATCTATTTAAAGGATTCAGGGGGGCTTCTGACACCCGAGCGGGTACAGACCCTCATCCCTGTCTTTTTGCAGAACAGCAAAGGAATACCTGTGGCTCTCCACTCACACTGCACTACAGGGTTGGCTCCCCTGGTCTATCTCGATGCAATCAGACTCGGAATCAATACCGTCTATACCGCCATTCCTCCTCTGGCAAACGGCCCCTCGCAACCTTCCGTATTCAATATCATACAGAATATCAAGCACTTCAATTATACTCCCACTGTAGATGAAGAAGCCCTCCGACCCGTATCGGATCACTTCACGTCTATTGCCAAACGTGAAGGGTTGCCGACCGGAAAGCCGTTAGAGTATGATGTCTACCAATACGCCCATCAAGTGCCTGGAGGGGTAATCTCCAATCTCAAACATCAACTTGCCAAGCTCAGAATGGATCATCGATTGGAGGAAGTCCTGGAGGAGACTATTCAGGTCCGCAAAGATCTCGGATACCCTATCATGGTGACTCCTTTCTCCCAATTCGTCGTCAGCCAGGCCTCCATTAATGTGATGTTGGGGGAGCGGTATAAGCAGGTCGTCGACGAAGTCATCCAGTATACATTGGGATCCTGGGGAACAGAGGCCGGCGCCTCTGTTGATCCGGATGTTAAGGATAAGATCTTGAGCCTGCCCAGGGCAAAGGAGCTTTCGAACTGGGAACCCCCTCAACCGTCCATCGAAGAGGTGCGGCAGCAGTTGGGAGGGCCAGGACTTTCGGATGACGAACTTTTGCTTCGGTACATCGTTCGGGAGGAGAAGGAAATAAGGACGATGCGTGCCACAGGTCCGATTACGGAATATCCCGGCACGAAGAATCCGTTGATGGCTTTAATCGAAGCACTGCTGAACCAGAAGGTTTTGGACTATATCTCCATCTGCAAGGAAGGCTTGTCCCTCTCCGTTGGAAAAGAGGGAGGAGAAAAATAAGCCATCTAACCCCACCCCCACCCTGGCCCTCCCCCTGAGAGGGAGGGAAATCGTCACGCGCTTCGCGTGATTCCTCCCCCTTCAAGGGGGAGCAGCCCCTATCTTCCTCCCCCTTCAAGGGGGAGGTCAGGAGGGGGATGGGGTATCGACCATATCGGAAACTGGATGGGCCTTAAAATCCCTGCTGGAGTTTACCCCGTACTCGATACGGGGCAGGAATGGCAAGCTAAAACGGAATGAATCGATATTGATTAAAGCCAGACCGAATAGAGAGGGGAGAAGTATGAAGCTAACAGAAGATGAGGTGATCCAGATCCTTAAACTTGTGGAAGAGTCCCGGTTCGATGAACTTCATCTGGAGATGGGCGATCTGAAACTCCACGTCAGGAAGGGTGGGTGTATGGCGTCAGATCTCTCCGGAGCCCCGAGTCAAATCATCGTTCCGCCGAAACCAGTGGTGACTGGAGTCAAAAAAGGAACCAAATCTGCAGGTACGATGGTTCGTGAAGAGAGCGTTCCCGAAGCTCCTGCGGAAAAGGTCTCGACAACTCCGGACGAGAACCTCGTGCCTATTAAGGCGCCTATGTTGGGGACCTTCTACCAACGTCCGTCACCGGGAGCTCCTCCTTATGTGGAGGTGGGAACTTTTGTGAAGGAGGATGAAACGGTCTGTCTTCTGGAGGTCATGAAGGTTTTTAATTCCGTCAAGGCCGGGGTTCGAGGGTTTATCGCAAAGATCGGCGCCGAAAGCGGCGACCTGGTGGAGTACGGACAACCCCTCTTCTGGGTTAAACCGGCGGACTCCCCCGAGGAGAAGAGGTAAAGACGATTCTAGGTTACGGTTACGAAGCCCGTTTCGTTTATCGTCTCAGGGTCACGTCAACTTCTTTAGACGCCCTTCGACGAGCTCAGGGTGATCGGTTTGTTTCCGATCATGGTGAGCCTGTCGAACCATGCCCTCACCGTTGGACGAAACCTATTTTCTATCTAAGAGGAGGAGCAAGAAAATGTCAAATATGAGGGAATGGATTGAAACACTTGAAGAAGCTGGGGAGTTAATCAGAATTAAGAAGCCTGTGGATATCAACACGGAAATGGGAGCCTTAATCTGGGAATCCCGCGATAAGGCCCTTTTGTTCGAAAACATCGTTGGCTATCCGGGCTGGAAAACACTGGCTCAAGGGCCGGGAACAATGCGGCAAGTCGGAATCTCTTTTGGCGTCCCCCCGGCCAAGGCCGTGGAAGAATATTCGAAACAGCTTTCAAAAGGCCCTACCCCCTGCAAGGTGGTTCCTACAGGCCCTGTTAAGGAAATCAAATGGGTGGGAAAGGAGGCGAGCCTGAAGAAGATCCCCATCAACCGGTGCTGGGCCCAGGATGGGGGCCCCTACATCGGGACAGGCCTCGACATTGTAAAAGATCCTGAGGATGGGACAAGAAACATGGCCTACCACAGGCATATGGTGACAGGAAGCGGGAAAATGGGCTGCCAGATGCGGACGGAGACCCACGAATGGAAGATATATCAGAAATATGAAAAAGAGAATAAACCCATGCCCATCGCCATTGTCATCGGTCACGATCCTTTCGTTTATTATACGGCTTCATGGTCAGGGACCATCGACGTGGATGAATTGGAGCTGGCAAGCACCCTGTACAAAAACAAGTACGGGAAACCTCTCGAGCTTGTCAAATGCGAAACCATCGACCTGGAGGTCCCTGCAGATGCGGAAATTGTCATTGAAGGTGAAATGCCCCCCCATGCAAGAGAGATGGAGGGACCCTTTGGTGAATTCCAGGGTTATTTCACGGCGGCCATGGGCTTGAATCCGATTATCGAGGTGAAAGCGATCACCATGAGAAAGGATGCCCTGTTCAAAACACTCCTCAATTTTCGGAGAGAAGGAGACCTGATGGTCCAGATTAATATGGCAGCCCGATGCTTGGGCCGCCTGAAAGAGATTGCCGGCGGATTAGATATCCAGACCGTTCATGTATCAGGGGACTTGATTACGGTCATTATTCAAATGACCCAACGATTCAGGGGAGATGCTAAATTCGCTTTGATTGGAGCCTTGGCAGGTCCCTATTTGCATCATAAGATTGCTATCGCGGTGGATGAAGACGTTGATATCTATGACCCGGAAGATGTTCTGTGGGCCATCTCGACAAGGGTGAATCCTCAGAATGACGTGTTCATCATACCGGATGTCAGGGGCCACACCTACGATCAATCTTTAATTGAAATCGGAGAGCCCGGCAAGCCAAATTGGCAGGCCATGGGTTCGAGGATGGGCATCGATGCAACGAAGCCCTCGATCATGAACGACCCGGAAGAAAGGAAGAAATTCGAAAGGACGAGGCCTGTGGGATTTGGGAAAGTCTTTCTGAAAGACTTTATGGGGTGAGGTGTGTGAAAAGATTAGTTCTCATCCTATTGCTTAAGGTTTCCGTATTTACGCTATGCGCCATGCGCTCTGCGCTATGCTATTATCCATTCTACAAGGAGGTGGGAGCATGAAAACTTATTCCATTTTAATCGGTATCATGATTGCGGCCCTGATTCTCCCGTTGGGCGCCTTTGCCCAAGGAAAAGAACCGGTAAGAGTAGGGGTTATTCTGCCCTACACGGGTCCCCTTGCCTCTCTGGGGGATCACGTCACAAAGGGAATGGAGCTCTATTTCAATGAGATCAATTGGAAGGCGGGAGGCCGCGAGATCACCCTTCTGAAGGAGGATGACGAAGGGAAGCCTCAGATCGGTCTCGACAAGGCCAGAAAACTGGTTGAGAGCAAGAAAGCCCACATGTTGGTAGGCCCCATTAGCAGCGCAGTGGCCTATGCGATTGCAGAATATGCAGTTGCCAAGCGCGTTCCATTTATTATCAATAACGCAGGTGCCATAGAATTAACTCAGAAAAAGGCCTCGAAATATATCTTCCGGACTTCCTTTGCGAACGGGCAATATGAGTATCCTCTCGCACCTTATGCCTATAAGAAACTGGGGTACCGGAAAGTGATCCTCATGGCAGCGGATTGGGCTGCCGGTTATGAGAAATCGAAGGCTTTTAAGAAGGAATTCCTCAAGGAAGGGGGGCAGGTCACCCAAGAAATCTATACTCCTTTAGGGGTTCCGGATTTCGGACCCTATCTGTCCAAAGTGAAAGACGCAGACGCGGTTTGGAATTTCTATGCGGGGAGTGACGCCATCAAATTTGTCAAACAATTTGACGAATACGGATTGAAAAAGAAGATGGGTTTAATGGGCGTAGGGAGCTTGACCAATGAGGTTTACCTCAATGACGAAGGAGATGCGGCCCTGGATATCGTTACCTCGTCTTTCTACAACCCCCATGATAAAAACCCACTGAATGAGAAGTTTGTCAAGGCCTTTGTAGAAAAGTTCAAAGTTCTGCCAAGTTATGATGATTACGCAGGGTATATCTCTGCTCAGGTGATCGCAAAGGCTCTGGAGAAAATTCAAGGGGATGTTGAAAAGACAGACCGGTTCCTTGAAGCCCTGAAAGGGATAGAATTTGACGGTCCTACAGGCCGGTTCCGGTTTGACGAAAAACAGAATGTCATTCTGACAGTCTACATTCAGAAGGTCGTCAAAGAGGGAGGAAGGTTGACCAATGCCCTTGTGGAGACCATTCCCAATGTAAAGCAGATTAGCATCGACTAACAGACTGCTCAAAACGCCCATTGCTGTTTTGGCAGGGGCAGGTCCTGCGTCATACTGTCATGTAGGGGCAATTCATGCTTGCACGCCGAAGTGCAGCGTTTCAGCACGCAGGCATGAATTGCCCCTACGAAGGGTTTCTGACGTTTCATGCTAATCCAGATTCTAAACGGTCTTTCCTTTGGTTTTCTCCTGTTCCTCCTTGGATCAGGACTCTCCCTGATGTTCGGATTGATGGGAATTGTTAACTTGTCCCATGGATCCTACTTCATGCTCGGCGCGTATTTCGGCCTTTCGGTCAGCAAGTGGACCGGAAGCTTTTGGCTGGGGGCCGCCCTCGGTGGAGTCATCACGGGTGTGGTCGGCGGACTCACAGAACGTTTTCTGCTTCGTTACGTTCATTTGAGACATCTCGACCAGGTTCTTCTGACCTTCGGCTTCGTTTATATCTTCATGGATCTTTCCAAATGGTTTTGGGGCGGAGATCCTCTTTCTCTGTCCAAGCCTGCGTTGCTGAATGGGTCCATCGATATCTTCGGAGATTCTTTTCCCGTCTATCGTTTGGCCATCATTATCATCGGTTTTCTAATCGCTGTTCTGCTTTGGCTCTTTCAGGAAAAAACCCTCATCGGTGCCATCGTCCGTGCAGGTGTCGATGACAGACAGATGGTCACTGGGTTGGGGATCAACATCAACTTGATCTCCACCGGGGTTTTTGCATTGGGTGCTTTCATGGCGGGCTTTGGCGGTGTCGTTGGAGGACCCATTCTCGGGGCCTATCAAGGGATGGACCTGGAGGTCTTGATTCTCGCCTTGGTGGTCGTGGTGGTGGGAGGGCTCGGCTCTCTCAAGGGGGCCCTCCTCGGAAGCCTTCTCATTGGCATGTTGGACAATTTTGGAAAGGCCCTTTTCCCGGACTTTGCCATGGTTACAATATTTTTAGCGATGGCCGTCATTCTTCTCCTGAAACCTTCAGGGCTGCTGGGCAAACCCAGTTAGAAAGTAAAAAGGATTGATCCAATTGAACAGAGGCAAGAGCATAGCAATCCCCCTCATTCTCCTCGTCCTGATCATTGTTCCTCTTTTTCTTCCCACCTACAGTCTGAATCTCCTCACCCTCATCTTGATCTTCGGAATTTTCGCCGCCAGCTTAGATCTTCTGGTGGGCTACACGGGTCTCTACTCCCTGGGGCATGCAGCCTTCTGGGGAACAGGGGCCTATCTGATCGGAATCTTAAGTACCCGGGGTTTGATCACGAATTTTCTTCCTCTTTTTCTCCTGGCTATCCTGGCCGTGGCGATCGTAGCAACGATCTTTGGCGCCCTTGCCACGAAGGTAACAGGAATCTACTTTTTGATGATCACCTTCTGTTTCAACCAGGTTCTTTTTGTCATCGCATGGAAATGGAGGGCCGTGACACGAGGGGACGACGGCATCCCCGGTATCGTCCGTCCCGACCTGGGCATTTCGTTGAACCTGGGGGACGAATTGAATTTCTATTACTTCTGTCTACTCTTCTTCCTTGCCTCGGCCTGGACGATGGTTCGAATCACTGAATCTCCATTCTGTAAGGCCTTGGTCGGGATCCGGGATAGTGAATCGAGGATGCAAACCCTGGGTTTCCCCACCCGGATGTTTAAGTTGCTCTGTTTTGTTGTCTCCGGTCTTTTTGCCGGAGTCGCCGGAATCCTGTCCGCTTATTACAACGGTTTTGTCTCCCCCCTGGATCTCAGCCTGGTGTTGTCAGGAGAAGGGTTGATTATGAATATTATCGGGGGCGTTGGAACCCTTTGGGGACCTATCGTCGGCGCCGCGGTTATTACCTTGTTAAAACATTTAGTGAGCGGCTATACGGTCCATTGGCCCTTGATCGTGGGTGGCATTTTTATTCTCGTCGTCATGTTCGCCCGAGGTGGAATTGCAGGGGCATTAAAGGAAAGATGGAAGCGCTAAGGGTTGAGAACCTTATTAAAGACTTCGGCGGATTGAGAGCCGTGAATAGCATCTCCTTCTCCGTTCGAGAGGAGAAGCGGATCGTTATTATCGGGCCGAACGGAGCCGGAAAAACCACTCTGTTCAATCTGATTTCCGGCAACCTGTTCCCAAGTTCAGGGAAGATCCATCTTTATTCGAAAGAATCAACAAGGCTTCCTCCTTATGAACGGGCAAAGTTGGGCCTGGCACGGACGTATCAAGTCACCAATCTGTTCTTCAGTCTTTCGGTTCTGGATAACGTCCTCCTTGCAATGCTTGGCCAATCAGATTCAAAATTCACGATGATAAAAAAGTGTTCTGCCCTTAAGGGATTCCTTGAAGAATCAGAGGAGTTACTCGCCCTTTGGAATCTGAAGGAGAAGCAGCATCATCTTGTCAGGCAGCTTTCCCACGGAGAACAGCGGAGATTGGAGGTGATTCTTGGGATCGCCTCGAAATCCAAAATCCTCCTGTTGGATGAACCGACTTCGGGATTGGGAAAAGACGAAACAAACCTTCTCATCAACAGCATCCGTGAGCATTTGAAAGATATCGTCGTCCTTATGATCGAGCATGATATGCAGGTGGCTTTTAGTATTGCCGAACGCATTATCGTCCTTCATCATGGTCAAATCATTGCTGACGGAAGCCCCGATGAAGTCAGGATGTCTCCGGGTGTCAGGGAAGCCTATTTAGGGGCGAGTCTACCTTAACGTTGCGTTGAAAAGGCACGAGTGTGCTTCCAGACCTTTAGAATGCGACCAAGCACCCCCGACTGCCTTTTGGAAGGCGTTTATCAACGGGCGGGTCTACGACAGATGTTGGAATTCCAGGAAGTCCATACGTACTACGGAAATAGCCACATCCTCCAGGGAGTCTCTTTCAAGGTGAATGAGAGCTCTGTGGGAGTTCTCCTGGGAAGGAACGGTATGGGAAAATCCACAACCCTTCATTCGGCCATCGGGTTTGCTCCCCCTGCGAAAGGGAATGTTTTTTTTAAAGGAGAAGACATCACACGACTTTCTTCCTACCGAATCGCAATGCGAGGGATGGCCCTGGTCCCCCAAGGGTGCCGCATCTTTCCATCTCTGACCGTGAAGGAAAACTTATTAATTGCAGCCCGCAGGGGAAGGAATGGAAAAGGATGGACCTTGGAGAAGGTTTTTGAATTATTCCCCGTTTTAATGCATAGGCAAACCCATAGGGGAAACCATTTGAGCGGAGGAGAAAGACAGATGTTGGCCATCAGCAGGGGCCTGATCTCCAACCCTGATTTTCTTCTTCTGGACGAACCAACCGAGGGATTGGCGCCTTTGGTAATACAGGAATTAGGGAGAATCATCGGGAGAGTGAAATCCCTGGGCCTTTCCATTCTTATGGCCGAGCAGAATTTTGCATTTGCTTTAGGGATTGCAGACCGCGTCTGTATTCTTCACAAAGGAACGGTCGTTTTCAGAGGACTCCCAAAGGAGTTGGAAATCAATAAGGAGATACAGGATCTGTACTTGGCCATTTGAAAGGGGAGTGGCAATTGACTGCGTAGCGATTTGCAAGTGAAGATTGATACTTGAAAGTCGTCAAGCACCAATTTCCAAGCTCCAAATTCCAAACAATATCCAAATTCAAATCTTGAATGACCTAAACGGAGATACTTTGAATTTTGGTCATTGAAATTTATTTGGGATTTGGAAATTGGAATTTGGAATTTCTAAGCTTCCAGGAACTTAAGCGATCCATGGCACGCAGGGTTTTTGAAAAGCTAAATGATCACGAATGGGAAGGGAGAAGCTTATGTATGGTCAATGGGCTTTGGATTGGCAGGAGCAGATCAACTTCGACCGCATGCGTAAGGAGCGGCTGGAGAAGGCCAGGGCGGTGATGCGTAAACGTGATATCGAGGCCATCGTGGCCTTTCTTCCGGACAATATCCGCTATATTACGGGCGCCCGGGGTATCGCGGTTCCCAAGGTCTGGCGGTACGCTGTCCTGGTCCGGGAAGAAGAACCCATTCTTTTTGAGTGCGGCGGCGACCTGGGTCGGGTCAAAGAAAATGCCCCCTGGCTGGAGGGAAGAATTCTGCCAGCCATACCGGTTCACTTTGCCAGCGCTGAGGGGATTAAGACATGGGCCAAAGACATCAAGGAGATCCTCCAGCGGTCAAAGGTCAAAGGCGGGCTCGCCCTCGATTCAATCACCTTCCGGGTCATGAAGGCCCTGGAAGAAGCAGGAATCCGTTTTGTGGATGGCAGTTCGATCCTCCCGGAGGCCAGGGCTATCAAAACCCAGGACGAATTGAAATGTCTCAGAATCTCCGTGGGCACAGCGGAGGTGGCCTTTGAGATAGCCAGGAATATGATTCAGCCGGGCGTGCGGGACTGCGATGTCCAGGCGGAGATGTCCCGGGCCCTTAATTCAACAGGGTGTGAGACGCTCTTCGGGGTCTTTGCCTCGGGAGAGCACACCAATCCATACTGGAGGTGTTTCCTTACCGATCGAAGGATCAGGAAAGGGGATCTGGTGATCATCGATAAGGTCCACTATTATAATGGCTACGGATGTGACTATGTGCGCACCTTCCTGTGTGGGGATAAGGCAACGCCTGTCCAGAAAGACCTGTATAAGAGGTGCCTCGATTATCTCTATGAGGGGATTAATGAAGTGAAGCCTGGGAATACAACCGGTGACGTGGCCCGGAAATGGCATGAGCCGGAAGACTGTACCGAGTGCACCCTCGATTTCGGGCATGGGGTAGGCCTCGATACCCATGAATATCCCTTTATCAGCTTCATGTCCAAACAGGATCCGATTGAGATTAAGCCCAATATGGTGCTGGCCCTCGAAGTCTTTCTGGGAGATCCGGCAACCCCGCAGGGGGTCCGGTTGGAGGAGAACCTCATCGTGACTGAAAAGGGATACGAGATCATCAGTAAGTATCCCTTTGAGGAGAAATTCCTTTAGCGGAATGCTGAAAAACGCCCATCTACTTCGTTCCCCTCATTCTTCGTCGTTGCGACGTACGCCTAAGTACGTCTCACTCCAAAGGATTTCGCCTGCCTGCCGAAGCTTCGGCGCAGGCAGGGGCGCCTTGTATCTGGGCTTTTTTGAGCATCCCGATAAAATATTATGTTTCAGATACCTCATGATTCGAAGGGACGAGTCAAAAGGAGGGCAAAGATGTTAAAAAATATTCTCGTTTTAGTCGCGTCAGCTGTTTTGCTTTTCTTGAGCACCTCTCTCCTCTTTGCTCAAAAATATCCCGACCGCCCCATCACGCTTGTTATTCCGATGGCTCCGGGTGATGGTCTGGACGTTGCCGGACGTTTGATGGGAGAAGAGTTGTCTAAGTTGCTCAAGGTCCCCGTTGTGCCACTGAACAAACCCGGGGCCACCGCCACCCTGGGGACAGACATGGTGGTCAAGGCAAAAAAAGACGGATACACAATCCTTCTGACCAACAGTGCTTCACTCGTTAACGCCAAAGTTCTGCAGCCTGAAATCGTTCCTTATGACCCTTTTAAAGATCTTACTCCTTTAGGGATGTCTACGGTTTGGCCGATGGTCTTCGTCATTCGGAACAACGCTCCCTACAAGGACTTGAAAGAGTTAGTAGAGTTTATGAAAAAGAATCCGGGGAAGATCCGCTGTGGAACAGCGGGAATGAAATCCATATCGGACTTTAATGTGGAGCTCTTTAAGATGCTGAGTGGCGTGGAAATGACCGCTGTTCCTTTCAAAGGGGCCTCTCCATCCGTAACCGCCGTGGTCGGGGGGCATGTAGAAGCAGGTTCTTTGACCATCACTCCCTACCTCAGCCATATAAGAAGTGGCGAGGTCAAAGCAATAGCGACATCTAAAACCTTCTCCGAGTTTCCCGATATCCCAACCCTCAAACAACTGGGTTATAACCGGAATTTGATTGACGTCTGGGGTGCGTTTTTCGCTCCCGCGGGGGTTCCCGCAGAGGTTATCGAAGCATTAGGTCCAGCCATTGAGAAGGTGGTCCGGGATCCTGAAATCGCCGCCAAATTGGCCAAAGCAGGAATGTATCAGGAATACCTCCCCCCGGATAAGCTTGTCATGAAGATGCAGGAGGAATTTAAAATTGTCGAGGAGGTTGCCAGAAGATACGGGATGCTGAAGTAAACCCCGTTAGAAGGACTTCGGTCTTCCAACGGCAAGGCCTACACGGAGCATCAGACCCCGTGTCTTCGCTCGAAAAGAGTTTTTAACTCACCCTACTGCACGCAGCGGGGCTTTCTAACGGGGTAAACCCCATCTGACGGATCGGGAGAGAAGGAGAAGAAATGCCTAAGATGATTTTTGCTTCAATGATGACCGCTCTTTTACTTTTCTGTGGTGTTCCAGAACTTCTTGCCCAGAGATATCCTGACAGGCCTATCACCTTAGTCCTCCCTATGGCCCCGGGGGATGCTTTAGACCTTACGGGGCGCTCAATGGGAGAAGAATTGTCCAAGCTGCTCAAGATTCCCGTGACACCCCTGAACAAACCTGGGGCCACCGCCACCTTGGGAACAGACATGGTGGTCAAAGCAAAAAAAGATGGATACACCATCCTTTTGACCAATAGCGCTTCCCTCGTCAATGCAAAGATTTTACAGCCTGAGATTGTTCCTTATGACCCCTTAAAAGACCTCACTCCTTTAGGATTAGGTATTGTTGTGCCATTGGTGATCGTAGCACGAAAAGAAGCCCCTTACAAAAATGCAAAAGAGTTGGTCGAATATGCCAAAAAAAGTCCGGGCAGCATCCGTTGTGGCACGATGGGGGCCAATTCCACAGGGGATTTAAATGTTTGGCTCTTCCAGATGTTTACTGGAATAGAAATGAACATGGTTCCCTTCAAAGGGGCCTCTCCGGCCGTGACTGCCTTACTGGGAGGACACGTCGACGTCGTCTCCGTAGCCATCACCCCGCTCCTCAGCCACCTCAGGAGTGGAGATCTCAAGGGGATGGTCACTTCCAAAAGTCTCCCTGAATTCCCGGACATTCCTACGATTAGACAACTCGGCTATGATAAAGATTTATTGCACTCATGGAGCGCCTTCTTTGCCCCTGCCGGGATTCCGGCTGAAGTCACTGAAACCTTAGTCCCAGCCATAGAGAAGGTGGTCCGAAATCCTGCTATTTCCTCCAGATTGGCTCCTTTGGGGATTCAGCCGGATTATGAGCCTCCGGATAAAGTTTTAATTAGGATGAGAGAGGAATACAAAATGGTTGAAGAAATTGCAAAGAGACATAAGATGGTGAAATGAATAATCAAATGACATAAGGAGGATTTTATATGGGAATGGTCATTGATGGTTTTTCACACTTCTTGCCGAAATCCTTTTCTGAAGCCTTAATCTCAGCTTATCCTACCGATGAATTGAAGGAATTATCCGGTCTTGACTATTTCTCTGACCTTGAAAACAGAGTGAGGGTCCTGGATAAATTCAAGATCGATAAACAGGTTCTCACCCTGGCCCGGCCCAATATCTGGATCAATATGCCCAAGGAGATTGCCTTAAAAATGACAAGCATCGCCAATGATGCCCTTGCCAAGGCACAAAAGGAATTTCCGGACCGGTTCATTTCGGTCGGAGCATTGCCCATGCTCGGTGAAGAATTCATGCCTGAATTTGATCGATGCCTTGGAGACCTGGGACTGGCTGGGATCCAGATTTTTTCAAATATCGGGGGAAGGTTTCTGGATGATCCGGGGTTCAGATGGTTTTTCTCAAAGGCCCATAGCGCTAAAATTCCTGTCTGGATTCATCCTCAGGTTCAGAGTGAGTGGTCCCAAGAGTTTGGTCTGGACAAGATCTTAGGGTGGTTATTCGATACCAGTATGGTTTTATGCCGTTTGGTATTTTCCGGCGTCCTGGAGGAGTATCCCGACCTTAGGATCATCACCCATCACATGGGGGCGATGATTCCGCACTTCTCCGAACGGATCAAAGGCACGTATGAAGGGATTGAAATGTTTCCCCGTGCAGGATTTGCCTCTTTACCCAACGACCCGTTAGACTATTTCCGAAGGCTTTACGCTGACACGGTCTTAAATGGTTCGGTCCATGCTTTTGAATGTGGATACAAATTCTTCGGTCCGGACCATATCGTTTTTGCAACGGATTACCCTTTCGGACCCAGAAAAGGGGAACGTTGGATCGAAGGAGCTTTGCACCAGATAAAAGCGACTTCTCTCCCTCCATCTGAAAAAGACCAGATTCTAGGAGGAAACCTCCAAAGGCTTTTAGAGAGGAAATGAAGACAAACTATGTTCACCACGGAGCCACAGAGGACACGCTTGCGCGCCGAAGCGCTTCAGCGCGCAGGCACGGAGGGAATTTTTTATGGTTTTATCGTTCCTCTGTGCCCTCTGTGCCTCCGTGGTGAAAAATCTATTTTGGACAGCTATGACATGAATCGTATCTCGCGGATACTCGTTGCAAACCGAGGCGAAATTGCCGTTCGCATTATCAAGGCCTGTAAGGATTTGGGAATAGAATCCGTCGCTGCGGTATCGGAAGCCGACAAGGAAAGCCTGCCTGCCAGGATTGCTGACCGGGTAATATGCATCGGCCCTCCGCGCCCTGCCGACAGCTACCTGAAAGCCGATGCCATCCTCTGTGCCGCCCTTGGAACGGGCTCAGATGCAATCCATCCGGGTTATGGGTTCCTTGCCGAACAACCGGAGCTGGCAGAATCCTGCAAAAAAAATAATTTGATCTTCATCGGCCCCACAGCACAAAACCTGAGGCAAATGGGAAACAAATTGGTGGCCCGCGAAATCGTAAAAGGGTATTCGATTCCCGTTATCCCCGGATCGGAAAAGGTGCGCGACCCCCGAGAGGCTTATGCCGTCATGGAAGAGATCGGGTTGCCGGTCCTGATCAAGGCTGCTGCCGGAGGTGGCGGGCGGGGAATCAAGATCGTTCGAAACCCTGAAGAATTGAAAGTTACTTTCGAGACCGCGGCGGCAGAGGCCCGAGTTGCCTTTGGAGACGAAACCCTTTATATGGAGCGTTTTTTTCCCAACGCACGACATATCGAAGTTCAGATCGTAGCCGACCATTTCGGCAATGTCATTCACGTCGGGGAAAGGGACTGCTCCTTACAGCGCCGCTATCAAAAGATGATTGAAGAGGCCCCGGCCCCTTCCCTTCCGGACCCGGTGAGAGAAGAGATTCGCAACGCAGGGGTCACGATTGCCAAGAAAATGAACTATGAAAGTCTGGGGACCGTGGAATTCATATTCGACCGGGACACCCATCGATTCTATTTCCTGGAGATGAATACCCGGATTCAGGTGGAACATCCCGTCACGGAGATGATCAGCGGGATCGACTTAGTGAAGGAACAGATACGAATTGCAGCTCACCATCCTCTTGGCTTATCTCAAACCGATATCCGGTTGAATGGGCATGCCATCGAATGCCGGATCAATGCGGAATGCCCTGAAGCGGATTTTCAACCCTGTCCCGGCCGCATCACTCAGTGGACCCCGCCGGAAGGAATCGGGATACGGGTGGATAGCCACTGCTACTCAGGATATTTCATCTCCCCCTATTACGATTCTCTGATGGGGAAGTTGATCACGGTAGGGGCGGACCGGACTCAGGCGATTGAACGGATGCAATATGCCCTCGCTCATTTTATCATTGCCGGAATAGACACCAATATCCCATTCCACCAGTTTGTACTGAATCAGCCCGATTATAGACAAGGACAAGTCCACACCCGCTGGATCGAGAATATTCTGAGCCGACTTTCATTCTGCACCCAACACGACCATAAAGAACGAGAGGAAGAGACATGAGCGAAGTCTATTTTGTTGACACCACGTTTCGGGATGGCCATGCAAGCCTCTGGGCAGAAGGGATGACGACAGGGATGATGCTCCCTGTCGCCTCACAAATGGATCAAATCGGATTCAACGCGATAGAAGTGATCGCGACCAGCCATTTCCTGAAATGTGTCCGGGAGCTTCGCGATGATCCGTGGGAAAGAATCCGACTCCTTTCAAAGAGGATCACAAAAACCCCTCTGACCCTGATGATGCACCATAGTATCTCGGGATTCGACCTTTCCCCGTTCTCGGTCATCAAGCTCTGGATGGAACGTATTGCTGCCAATGGAATCAAGCGGGTCCAGTTGATGGACTCTTCGAACGATCTGAGTTTCCGGGTGCCTGAATGTGTCCGGTTCGCTAAAGAGGCCGGACTCGAGGTCTCCATGGCCCTAATCTATTCCTACTCTCCCAGACATACGGATGAACACTATGCCCAGAGGACAAGGGACGCGGTCAAGTTGAATGTGGATGTTATCTACCTGAAAGATTCAGGCGGCCTTCTGACCCCTGACCGTGTCCGGACACTGATTCCAGCCATTCTGAAGAATAGCCATGGGATCCCCGTTGAGTTACACTCCCATTGCACGACGGGCCTGGCCCCGCTGGTCTATTTGGAAGCGGTCAAGTCAGGAATTAAGATCCTCCATACGGCGATTCCTCCTCTTGCCAATGGCTCTTCACAGCCTTCCATTTTGAACATCGCAAGAAACCTTCGTTTCCTGGGCTATAATACCCCAGCCATCGATGAGGAAGCCATTGGCCCCGTTTCGGATCATTTCAGGTACATTGCCAAACGGGAAGGTCTTCCCATTGGGACCCCCATCGAATATAATTTTTACCAGTATATCCACCAGGTCCCAGGAGGGGTGATCTCAAATCTGAGACATCAACTTGCAGGATTAAGGATGGGGCATCGATTGGAGGAGGTCCTCGAGGAAAGCATCCGGGTTCGGAAGGACCTGGGCTATCCCATTATGGTGACTCCCTTTTCACAATTCGTCGTCAGTCAGGCCGCGATGAACGTCATGGTTGGGGAGCGATATAAACAGGTCAATGACGAGGTGATCAAGTACAGCCTGGGATTTTGGGGAGAAGAATCAAGCTCCCTTGTGGATCCGAACTTCAAGGATAGAATATTGAGTCTCCCCAGGGCAAAGGAGCTTTCAAAGTGGGAGGTTCCTCAGCCAACCCTCAAGGAATTACGGGAGAAACTGGGTGGGCCTGACCTTTCGGATGACGAGCTCCTGCTCCGGTTTATCGTCCAGGAAGAAGAGATCAAGACAATGCGCTCGAAAGGAGGTCCGATCACAGAATATTTCACCGCAAGAAATCCGGTGGTAGCCCTGATCCATGATTTGTTGAGCCAGAAAGATACGAATTATGTCTCTATCCAAAAAGAAGATTTTTCATTGACCCTTCAGAAAAGATAAAAGGAGGAACCAAGATGAAGAAGACGGGATGGTTCATGGTGGTTGGTGTAATCTTGTTCGTTTCTGCGTTGACATTATCGCTTTACATGGCCGTCTGTGCTGCGCCTGCCATGCCATCGAGACTCACCCTTGCTACCCTCGCAGTGGGGACAGTATTTCATGTCACGGGCTCCGGGTTGGCAAAGGTGGCGACTGAACATGCCGGCATGCAAGTCGTGGTTTCGCCAATGGCATCTGCCCGGTCATGGGTATTCCAGATGGATAAAAGCGGCACACCTGATCTCGGCATCATGCAGATGTCAGAGATCTGGCAAGCCTACACGGGAAAGTTAGCGCCAAAACCTGAGCCCATCCCGGGGGATCCGCGGAAAGGGCCTCCTTACTCACCGGCAAGTCCGAACCTGCGCATCCTGATGGCAGGCACTTATCTCAGACTGAGCTTTCTGGTCCGGAATGACTCTCCTATCAAGACAATGGCGGACATGCGGGGCAAGCGGATGACCTGGGGTTTCCCAGCCTTTCCATCCAATATTGAATGGGGGCTGGCCGGGCTCAGTGCAGCAGGGATGACGGTCAATGATGTGGTCCAGATGCCTGTCACCGAAGTCGTGACTGGAGTCCGGGCGCTTATGGACGGACGGGTTGATATAGCGATTGCGGCAGTGGGCATGCCCATTGTGGCCGAGGCCGATGCCAGTATTGGCGTGCGTTTCCTGTCTGAGCCCATGGATCCGGCATCCATCAAAAGACATCAATCGATTATGCCGGGCAGCACGATCAGGCCTGTGCCCACCGGCATTCCGGGCGTTAAAGCGGAGACCCCGGTAGGCCATGTCCCCATTGTTATTCAAACCTCGACCCATATGTCGAATGACACGGCTTATGCGCTGGTCAAGGCATGGTGGGATTACCACAAGGAACTCGAACCTATTCATCCACAGTTTCGAGGCTGGAAACCGGATATCTACGTAACCAAATTAGCCACCATCCCCTATCATCCTGGCGCCATCAAATTCTATAAAGAGAACGGCGTGTGGACAGCCGAATACGACAAGATGCAGGAACGCCTTCTCAAAGGGGAAGTCCCGTCGCTTGACTGACGAGTGGGACACGGGGCATTGGAAGGGACTTCCTGGATTGGGGGGCGGAGGATGTAACGGATGGTTGAAACGGAGCAGGGGGTTGTTGGGATCCGTTCCCTGAGCGGGTGGTGGCGAACGATTGTCAGGGTACAACTAATTGCGATTCCGTTAATAGGAACTTTTTTTATTTTAGATATTCCTTTCTATCTGGGGATGGCTATCCTGATAGAACAATACTTTGGGATATTCTTCGGCTTGCTATTAGGCTCTTTATTTCTCCTCTTCCCGGCGAACCGGAAGATCAGGGAGAATCGAGTCCCCTGGTATGATCTCATTCTGACAATCCTCTCTTTTGTTGTTGGCCTGTATATAGCTATTCTCTATCCGAAAGTCCTGTTTGAGCTCGGTATGGTTACCCCTGATAAAGTCATCCTGGGAACCATCACCCTATTTCTCATTCTCGAAGGGGTGCGCCGTGTGACAGGGTGGATTCTGGTTGCATTAGGTCTGCTCTTCCTCCTGTATGCCCGCTTTACCTGGCTATTTCCCGGGATTTTCAAAGGACCTGGAATCACATGGGATCGGTTGAGCATCTATCTCTTCTTGGACCCGACCTCCATTCTGGGTCTCCCCATGGATGTCACGGCGGTCATTATCCTGGCTTTCATCATATTTGGTAATCTGCTGGCCGGGATTGGAGGTGGAACATTATTCACCGATGTTGCCGTAGCGGGCTTTGGCCGATTCAGGGGAGGGCCGGCCAAGATAGCGGTCATCGCTTCCAGTCTCTTCGGTACCATCTCAGGCAGTGCCGTGGCGAATGTCATGGTGGACGGATGGATCACGATCCCCCTGATGAAAAAGACAGGGTACAAAGCTCATGTGGCCGCCGCTATTGAAGCGATTGCCTCCACGGGAGGACAGATCATGCCTCCGGTCATGGGCGTCACCGCGTTCATCATGGCGGAGTTCACGGGCATTCCTTACTCGCAGATCGCGATCTCGGCGCTGCTCCCATCCATCCTTTATTATCTGGCCCTCTTTATCCAGGTCGATCTGGAAGCGGGGAAGAATGGACTTCGTGGATTGCCCAAGGACCAGCTACCGCGGGTGAAGGATGTGATCGCACGAAGCTGGCTCATCCTGATCCCTCTTGCCGTGCTGGTTTACACCCTCTTTATCCTGTATTTAACTCCCGGTAAGGCGGCGCTTATTTCCGCATTCTCCATTCTCCTATTGGGTTTCTTCCGGCGCGAAACACGCTTACGGGGGAAATGGATCCTCGAAGCATTGGAAGGAACCGGGAAATCCTTGATCGAAGTAGGTGTCATCGTTGCCCTGGCCGGGATCGTCATCGGCGTCGTCAATTACACGGGCCTTGGTTCTATTCTCAGCTCGTCCATCGTTCAACTCTCCGGGGGAAATATCTATTCACTGCTACTTATCATCGCAGTGGTCGGCTTGATTTTGGGGATGGGAATGCCCACCGCGCCTGTCTATATTCTTCTTGCCGTCTTACTCGGTCCGGCACTGATTCAGCTCGGGATAAGCGTCATGGCGGCACACCTGTTCATCCAGTACATCGGCATGTTGTCTCTTTTCACACCCCCCGTCGCTTTTGCCGCATTTGCCGCCGCTGCGATCGGAGGAACAAGCGGCATGCGAACGGGCTATACCTGCATGCGCCTGGGCATCATCGCTTATATAGCCCCCTTTGTGTTCGTCTTTTCTCCGGCACTGCTGATGATGGATTCCGCAGGAAAAATTGTACTTGCCATGATCACATCTTCACTCGGATGTTTCTTGGTGGGTGCTGCTCTAACGGGCTTCCTCTTTCGCGAACTCAGCGTGATCAGAAGAATCTTGATGGCTGCGGCGAGCCTTTGCCTCTTCATCCCAATACAGAAGCCGATTTCCATGGTCGGGTTATCCGGAAATATCATAGGTGGGCTCTTGGCATTCATATTGATCTTCCAAGAGTGGAAGGGTAAACAAGACTCCGAGCAAGAGATCCATGGAGGGAGAAAGAGTTGAAAATCATATACAAATAGAATACTTTGACAAGGGAGATTCGTTAGAAATTAAGTGATCGTCTTTCGGCAACGGTAACGATGCCCGTTTCGTCACTCGGTTAGGTCTGTCGTCTCAAGAAGTTAACGCCTGCGTGCTGAAATGCACTTCGGCGTGCAGGCACGTCACCATCTGACGCTAAACCATACGGGCTTCGTAGCCGTAACCGTAACCCGTTCTAAAATTACAGTTCAATGGAGGTGGAATTATGAAGAAGACTATTGGAAGAAGGTTTTTATTGGTCGGTGTAGGATTGGTGCTGGTTATATTGCTTCACGGGTGGTCAAGCGGCCAGTCGCCCAAGGTCCCCTTACCCAAAACACTCAACCTTGCGACCCATCCTGTGGGGACCCTGCTGAATGCCGTGGGGACGGGTCTTTCCACAGTATTGAACAAACACTTGCCCACGATGGTGAAAGTCATGCCCACCACAGGCCCGACGGAATGGCTGCCCATGGCAACAACGGGAGAGGTGGACATGGGGGTCTTGAATGACTGGGATTCCAAGATGGGAAGGCTTGGGAAAGAGGACTATAAAGCTGCCACAGCAGGAAAGGGTGCATCGATCTATCTGCTATGTTCCGGAATACCTGCCCTTAATGGCCCGGTAGCGGCAGAGGCTTCCGGCATCAAGAAAGGGGCAGATGTGAAGGGGAAAAGGTATGTTGGCGTCTTTACGGGCAGTGGAGGCATTACAGCCCAGGCGAAGGCAGCCTTAGCCAACTGGGGAATCAATCCTACCGATGTCAAGATGATCAGTGTCCCGGGCGTGGAGGCAGGTGTGAGGGCCATTATTGAAGGCCGTGCAGATATCACGGGTTCAACCAATGTCGGCATGTCTGTTGTTTCTGAACTTGATGCCGGAAAAGGGGCTCGTTACATCTCTTTTGACCCTTCACCTGAAGCATTCAAACGTATGCAAGAGTATTTTCCCTGTTACCCCGTCCAAGTGAAACCTGGACCTGGCATGGCAGGAGTAAAAGAACCTGTCACCTTGATGGCCTATAATTTCTACCTGGTTGCCTCTGAAAAGCTCAGTAACGAGACTGCCTATGCGGTCATCAAAACCCTCTGGGAGTACGATAAAGAGCTTGCTCCTATGCATGTCAGACTCAAAGACTGGACAAGGGACAGATATGTCACCACAAAGGCAACCATTCCCTACCATCCCGGTGTGGTTAAATTTTATAAGGAAATAGGCGCCTGGGGAGCGGAGATGGACAATTTGCAGCGACAGCTTCTTCAGGAGAAGTAGCAGGGGAGGAATGACCTCATGGCTATAGCGCAAGGACTGCCTAAAAGGTTCTTAGCACCTTTCGAGTGGATCATCACCCTTCTGGTCCCGATCGTCGGCCTTGTGGCCATACTGGATGTCCCCTTCTATTTGACCAGCGTTTCCATCTTCACCCAACAATATCTGGCGCTCTTCTGGGGGCTCGTCAGTGCCCTCATCTTTCTCACCCTCCCGGCCGTCAAGGGGGCATCCCGGGACAGGGTCCCCATTTATGATGTGATCCTGTTCATTGCCAGTATCTACGTTGGTTTGTATGTGACTCTGTTTTATCCTGAGATTCTCATGAGTTTGGGATTGATTACGACGAAGAGAATCGTGCTGGGGATTTTGGCGGTTATCATTGTGATGGAATCCACTCGACGTTTGGAAGGATGGGCCCTCCCCATCATCATGACTGCTTTTATCGCCTATGCCCTATTCAGCAGCTACCTCCCGGGGATCCTCCAGACAAAGTCCATCGCCTGGCCAAGGTTAGTGACCCAGCTTTATCTGGGAGCAGACTCCCTGTTCGGGACTCCTCTCAAAATGGCTGTCATCGTGGTCTTTGCCTATGTCTTCTTTGGCCTCTTTCTCGGCAGCACCGGAGGAAGTGAGTTTTTCGTGGGCATAGCTAACTCCCTTTTCGGCAGGCGACGGGGAGGAGCCGCAAAGGCAGCGGTGGTTGCCAGCATGTTGCTCGGCGGCTTTAGTGCCAGCGCAGTGGGAAACGTGGCGACCATAGGCGTTGTAACCATTCCCATGATGAAGAGGGCAGGTTATCCCTCCACTTTTGCCGCGGCTGTTGAGGCCGTATCGGGAACGGGTGATCTGATCATTCCTCCCATCATGGGCACAGCTGCTTTCATTATGCCTGAGTTCCTGGGGGTGCCTTATGCCACCGTGGCCATAGCGGCCCTCGTCCCTGGTATTCTCTATTACCTGGGCGATTTTATGCAAATCGATCTGAGAGCTGCCAAAATAGGGCTCAAACCATTGCCCCCGGAGGAGATTCCGACCCTCAAGCAGGTCTTTCGAAAGGGCTGGTTCTTTCTGGTGCCTATCGGGCTGCTGGTCTATACGATATTTGGGCTTTACATGAGACCCGAGCTGGCAGCCCTGGTATCCGTAGCAGGTTTGTTAATCGTGGTGGCCTTTAATAAAGACCAGCGGAAGGTGCTGAGGATCCATGATTTACTGAAGATATTTCAAGCCAGTACAAAATCCATGATGGAAATCACAATCGTCTGCGCCGCCGCCGGGTTCATCGTTGGCCTCGTGACCTATACCGGATTGGGCTATTCCTTATCTCTTTTTCTAACCGAACTGAGCGGAGGAAATCTTTTGATACTGGCGATTCTGACTGCGATAGCCAGCACCATTCTTGGAATGGGGATGCCTGTCACACCCTGCTATGTCCTTCTGGCAACGGTGGCGGCACCGGCAATGGTCAATTTAGGGGTGAGTCCCTTGCTGGCCCATCTCTTTGTCTACTACTTCGGCACCTTCTCTTTCCTGACGCCGCCCGTGTGCTTAGCCGTCTATGTGGCTGCGTCGATCGCCGAAGCTCCCGTTATAAAGACGGGTTTCCAGTCGATGAAGCTTGCCATTGCCGGGTATATGGTTCCCTTTTTCTTTCTATACAAACCTGGCCTGGCCCTCATAGGCTCGCCACTGCACGTCGCCTCTTCAGTCTTAGAAGGGATTGCAGCTACAGTCCTGATTGCGATAGCCGTGGAGGGATTTTTCATTCGCCCGATGAACGGATTTGAAAGAACGGTCCTTTTGATCGCCGGCCTCTGTTTCTTTGCTCCGGGCTGGGTAACAAGTGTCGTTGCTCTCCTCATTGCCGCACCTGTCCTCTATAATCATTGGGTGAAGTCGCAGCAAACAAAACTGGGAATGTCTCCAAAGTAGAGGAGGTAAACATGCATCCGCTTTGAACACTATCAGCAAAACAAAACCATCCCGAAAGGAGGAGCTAAAATGAAAGGAAGATTTCTCTTGTTCACCATCTCTTTGTTGCTCGTCGTCTTTTTAACAAGTGGGCTTTGCCCCGTTCTCGCTGCCGAAAAGGTCATTGAATTGAAGCTCTCGCACTGGATGTCACCCCTCCATAACTTGCATGTGGGAGTCTTTACTCCTTTCGCTAAGGAGTTGGAAGAGCGAACAAAGGGAAGGGTCAAAATAACGATCTATGGCGGTGAAGCTTTGGGAAAGGCCAAGGATCAATATGACAGCGCCGTGAATGGCATCTCGGATATTGCCCTTTTCATTCAAGGATATACGGCAGGACGGTTTCCACTGACCCAGGCGATAGAACTTCCCCTTGGTGTCCCTTCCGCGAAAGTAGGAAGTCGCATCATCTGGGAACTTTACGAGAAACATCTGAAGCAAGAATATCCGGGCATCAAGCTCCTCACGCTTTGGACCCACGAGCCTGGACACGTCCACATGAGTAAAAAACCTGTCAAGACATTGGAAGATCTTAGAGGAGTGAGACTGAGAAGCCCTGGACCTGTACAGACAGCACTCGTCAGAGAATTGGGGGCGTCTCCACTCACGATGCCTGTCCCTGAACTTTATGATGCGCTCCAAAGGGGAATGGCAGACGGGACGGTCATAGGATTTTCTGCGGTCAAGGATTTTAAACTCTATGAGGTGTTAAAATACCATACCCTCTCAAATCTTTATGTGATGACTATGGGCCTCGCAATGAACCTGAAGGCTTGGAATAGTCTCCCCCCGGACATCCAGAAGATCATGGAAGGGCTCATCGGGGCCCGGTTATCGGAAATGGCTGGCAATTCCTTCGATAAATACGATGCCTTGGGGAAAGAGGAAGCGAAAAGAGTCGGGGCAGAAATCTACACACTTCCACCGGAGGAGAAGAAGAGATGGGAGGACCGCGTTAGACCCCTGAACGAAAAATGGGTTGCTGACATGGAGGCCAAGGGGTTACCGGGAAAGAAAATCTTTGAGGAAGCCCGTGAGCTTGTGGGAAAATATTCCAAAATGAACTAATTCTACTTAGACAGATCCCCCATCCCCCTCCTAACCTCCCCCTTGAAGGGGGAGGAATCACGCGAAGCTCGTGACGATTTTCCTCCCCTTCAGGGGGAGGGGCAGGCCTGTCCTGAGCGAAGTCGAAGGGGTGGGGGTGGGGTTAGGTGGCTTCTGTGTCTGACTAGAACTAAGTTCCCCTGATAATCCATTCCCCTCCCTTCTTGTTTTTTCTGGGAAGGGGGAAATGAAACGGAGTGACCGGTGAAAGGGATGTTTGCCATTATCGAAAAAATAAGTCGCTTCATGTACTGGATTGCCGCCGCTGCCATCGTTTCGATTGTCTTTCTTACCGTCACCGATGTGATCCTCAGAAGGTTCAGGATGCCCATCGATTGGGCTTTGGAGGTGATCGTTCTCCTCGGAGCCATTGCCATCGGGTTCTCCGTACCACAGACCACCATCGACAAGGGGCATGTGCTCATGGACTTCGTGACTGAAAAGCTTCCCCTGAGATGGCAGATAGGGTTCAGCATCATCACCCGGGGTCTGGGGATTGTGATGTTTGCCATCTTTGGTTGGAGACTCTTCCCCTACGGAAATAACCTGTGGAGGTCCGGACAAGTGACTCCCATCCTCCAAGTGCCGGAATACCCCGTTGCTTATGGCATTGGTGTTTGCTGTTTTATCGTTTGCTTCGTCCTTTTCCATGACCTGGTCGAAAGAGTCAGGAGGTGAAATCTTGAGCATAACGGTCATTGCCATTCTGACGATCTTGCTGCTCTTTGTATTCTTTCTCATGGGTTTAGAGATTGGTTTCTCCATGGCTCTGGCAGGTTTTATCGGATATGCGACGGCTGTCAATGTGCAGGCAGCCCTGAGCCTTGTGGCCGCGGATATTTTCAGTGTCTTCTCAAATTACGGTTTTCTTGTTATCCCCCTGTTTGTCCTCATGGGTCAAATCGGGGGGAGTGCTGGAATCTCGAGAAACCTTTATGACTGCGCTTACAAATTCATCGGCCATATTCCTGGCGGACTTGCCATAGGGACCATTGCGGCAGCCACGGCATTCAAGGCCATCTGTGGATCATCCCCTGCCACGGCGGCGACCTTTGCAACGATTGCGATACCCGAAATGGATCGGTACGGTTATGATAAGAGACTTTCGTGCGGAACGGTTTCGACCGTAGGAACCCTTGGAGTCATCATCCCTCCGAGCGTGACACTGATCATATACGGAATTCTTACCGAAACATCGATCGGCAAGTTGTTTTTAGCCGGGATCATTCCAGGTCTTCTCATCGCTTTTTCCTTTGTGGCCACTGTGTTTGGCTGGTGCAAAATAAACCCACAAATGGGGCCCAAAGGTGAACGATCCACATGGCGGGAGAGGTTCCAGTCTCTTCCCTCTGTGGGCTGGGTGATCCTCGTTTTTGTACTGGTGATGGGAGGGCTCATGATCGGACTTTTTACGCCTACAGAGGCCGGAAGCATGGGAACCTTTGCCGTACTCGTCCTTGTGGTTGCCAAGAGAGACCTCGACTTGAAAGGCATCATAAAATCGGTGCTGGAGTCTCTCCGAATTGGCTGCATGATTCTCACCCTCGTCTTAGGTGCCACGATCCTCGGCCATTTTTTTGCCGTCACAAAAACACCTTACATTGTTGCAGACTGGCTGGGTTCTCTTCCAGTAGACCGAAGCATCGTCATGATCATCATTATATTTGTCTATCTCGTTGGGGGTTCTTTCATTGAAGATCTGGCATTCTTTATATTGGCGACTCCTATCTTTTTGCCCCTCATCCTGAAGTTGGGCTATGATCCGGTTTGGTTTGGTGTGATCATTTCTGTCACCTGCATGATTGGGATCATCATTCCACCCATGGCTGTCAATGTTTTTGTGGTGTCGGGAATTACGAAAGTGCCCATCGGGACGATCTACAAAGGGATCTATCCTTATCTTGTAGGAATGTCCATCTGTCTGTTGATCCTTCTCTTTTTTCCCCAGATTTCGCTTTGGTTGCCAGGCTTGCTGATGAAATAAGTTCAATAACTGAAGGGTAGGCAACGTCGATTGACGAGCCGACCTATCAGGTCAGGGGGTGATACGATGGAATTATTGAGAATCTCGCTGGGTCATTTTCTGGACGAAGTCGCAGCGCGCCGCCCCGACAACGAGGCCCTGGTCGATCTTCACGGTGGGAAAAGGTACTCTTACGTACAGTTTCAGCATCTGACCAACCAACTGGCTAAAGGTCTTTTGAAGCTCGGCCTGAAGAGGGGAGCGCACCTGGCTCTTTGGTCTCCCAACCGGTTCGAATGGATCATCACTCAATTTGCGCTCGCTAAGATCGGGGTGGTCCTGGCCAGCGTCGATACGAACGCTCAAGTTCAGCAGCTTGAGTACATCCTGAAACAATCCGATTCGGGATCCCTGATCATGACCGGGGGCTTAAAGGGGTCTGAATATATCGACATGATCCGTCAACTCTGCCCGAAAGTCGGTGATTCAATCCCCGGCCAGCTTAACTCTCCCAACCTACCCAAGCTTAAAAATCTTATCTTAATAACCGACTCCTCTTCTTCCGGCATGTTTACCTGGGATCAGATCCTGGAGATGGGGTCTGATGTTCCTGATATCTTGCTGTCCGAGAGACAACGCTCCTCCCGCGAAGACGACGTGGTCACCCTCCTCTATACCTCTGGAACGACAGGCGCACCCAAAGGAGTGATGTCAACCCACTTCGGAATTATTAACGCCACCTTAGCCAGTGCTGACAACCAGAGATTGACCGAAAAGGACAGGCTCTGTCTCTCTGTTCCTTTAGCTCATATGTTCGGCTGTATCTGTGTGACCTTGGCAGCGGTGCTAAAAGGCGCAACCCTTATCCTCCCCTCCGAGACCTTTGACCCCGGGAAGATCCTCGAGACGATCGAAGAGGAACGATGCACGGCGATTTACGGATCTCCCAGTGCTTTTATCGCCTTAATGGAAGACCCGAGGTATAAACGTTCTAATCTCAAATCCCTCCGGACCGGGATCATGGGAGGAGCCCAGTGTCCCATGGAAGTCATGAAAAAGGTCGTCGAAGATATGGGCGCAAGGGAGATCGTCATTGGCTACGGCCAGACTGAGGCATCCTCCTGGGTTACACAGACCTCTCCGGAGGACCCTCTGGAATTGAGGGTCTCCACAGTCGGCAGGCCTCTGCCCAATGTGGAGGTGAAGATCATCGATCCCCAAACAGGACAGGAAGCCCCGAGAGGAACGGTTGGAGAACTCTGCTCACGGGGATTGAATATGAAGGGATACTATAAGATGCCGGCGGCCACGGACAAGGCCCTTGACCGGGAAGGCTGGCTCCACACCGGGGACCTGGCTACGATGGATGAGAAGGGATACGTCCGAACAGCGGGAAGGCTCACGGAAGTCATCCGTAAGGGAGAAGAAGCCATTTTCCCTACTGAAATTGAAGAAGTGCTCTTCAGTCATCCGAAGATCTCAAATGTTCAGGTTTTTGGAGTACCGGACAAGGAACTGGGAGAAGAGGTGGCTGCGTGGATTAAGCTGGAAGAGGGAGCCGCCATCACTGAAGAGGAGGTCCTTCGATATTGTCAAAGCAAGCTTCCAGTTTCTTCGCTGCCCAAGTATATCAAGTTCGTTAAGGAATTTCCAACAACACCTTTAGGCAAGGCCCAGAAGTTCAAGATGAGGGAGATCGCCATTAAAGAGCATGGGCTATGATTCATTCTCACAGCCGTAGAGATAGCGGAACGCGTCAGCAGTTCGGTAATCACCCTCAATCAAATCTTCCTCTGAGGTAAATCACTAAACCTATAACCAGAACTCCCGCTCCCAGGAAGGCAACGATTGGGTAGAGATAGACGGTTCCCGGGGCCTCCATTTCGAGGGCTGCATAATACCAGGTGGAGACAGCTTTTCTTGCCCCCCTCTCACCATTTGAACCGTCCCACACCGCGACGGCAACAGGGGTCAACCCACCCTCCTTAAAATGGGCTTCAGACTTTTCGGCGGCCTTCATCGATCTTCTGAAGATAACTTTCCAATTCCCGGCTTCCCATTTCCCTTTTCCAGAAACGTGTTGAGCCTTTTCCTCCATGGCTGTGAGACTTCCAAAACCTGACGCGATCAGATTCTGGACCGGCGTCTTCAGGGCGATGGACATGATATTCCCTGCCTCACGGCCAGAGAGATAATCATCCACCATCGCATAGACGGTTTTTTTCTCGGCCCCCTCCTCGAACACAGCCTTCCAATTCCATATATTCACCACGCCATCCTCATCGCCCATTGCGAAGTGAGGTTTTTTACGTTCCGGGTCTGATGGAAACTGCAGTGCCGCTCCATCAGAAAAGGTGTGGACCATTTCAATGGACGCATCTTTGGTGTTATCCTTCCATTCGAGCAAAAAGGCGATGTCCCTGCTGTTGTGGAGGGCCTTTACCCTTATTTCTTTAACGGACGAGCTGTAAATTCTCGGTCTGACCATGACCTGAGAAGCCATGGGAATTTCCACAGCTCTTGCCTTCGCCCAGATAGGGGCATCGGGTTCGACTGGAAGCTCTTCTGCAACCTTTCTGGCCGTAATGACCATCTGCTTAGCATCAATAGGGCAGGCCGCGAACAACATCAGAACCCAGAGGACGCAGGATAGACTCAGGAAATGGCTGATCATCCCTCTCTGTCCGTCTCTTTTCATCTCCGCTCCTAAGTTGTATTGTGTCGGAACGCTTGAACTCTTTCGTCCCAAAAAGGTCTTATGAAAATGGGCTCTGCCAGCGGCACCTTGACGATCTCTTCGCCTTTTGCATCATAACCAAAAGCCGCATCTTCCCCCACTCTATACTTCGTTACCCATCTGTCTGTGGACCCGAAGAGGGTGAGGAGTCCGAGGAGTGCAGGATCTTTATGGGCCGTTCTATAAGCTTCCACGGCATCCTGAACTCCGGGTCCAAACATCTGTTTGAGATAGGGCAACGGGACGTGGACGGGAGGGATATAGTAGATATTCGGCTCCAGGCCGAACTGGGGATAGAGTGGCAGCGCCATCTTCCTACGGTGCACGAGATAATCGATTGGATTCGATGGCTCGGCCTGATCAGGGGTACTGATCCAGCCATTCAGCCTGATACGGCCGATACAGGTCGTCACACACTGAGTTTGGCTGCCTCCTTCGACGAGAGGATAGCACCCAATACATTTCTCCGAAATTTTCGTAGCCGGATTAAACAGGGATTTCTTGTAAGGACAAGCCCGGATGCAGTCTCTATAGCCCCGGCATCGACGCTGATCAATAAGGACGATGCCATCCTCTTCCCTCTTGTAAATCGCTTTTCTCGGACATGAAGCAAGACATGCCGGATAGGTACAGTGATTGCATATCCTCGGGAGATAGAAATGCCACACCCTGTGTGGGACCGTGATGTAATCCCCTTTTCCGACAGAGCCGTAAGGCTCATCCTCACCGATATTGGGATGGGCCCAGTCCATCTCTTCAGGAATATATCCTGCGGCAATTTCGCTCCCTGGCGCCCTTTCGAAGATGGTTTTGCCGATGTACTTTCTACCCTCCCATTGCTGCGGCCCGAGGAGTTCCAGGATCTTTACATCCCAGGCAAGAGGATAGAAGCCATAGGGCTTTGTCTCCACATTGTTCCACCACATGTATTCCTGCCCCTGTCCGCTCGTCCATGCGTGTTTACATGCCATGGTGCATGTCTGGCAGGCAATGCACTTATTCGTATCGAAGACCGCGGCGAACTGTTTTTTCGGCCTGACTTCTTCATAAGGATAGGGCATCTCTCTCTGAATTTGCCAGTTCTTTACCTTCGTCTTAGTCATCCGATCCTCCTGGTGAATTTATAGTGAACGAACCCCCTATTTTCTACGGCACGATATATCCTCCGGTGAGGTATCTCTTCATGGCCTCATTTTCGTAGGTGGGCCTGTAACCCAATGATGCCGGCCGCCACAGCCCCTTCTTATCGATTCCTCCAGGCTCTGCCTTCGTAATCTTCACCATGCTCTCCTTCGGGGCCCCGATGACACTGTGGATATCGGGGGCAAATCCCTGGCCGATCACCTGTCCGAAGGTCTCCTTTCTGACGAGGGTATCGGTCATGAGCGTTGGATGGAGCCAGGCCCTCGTACAGCTCTGGTGCCCTCCATAACGGAACATGGCCTGATAGTTCGTCTCCGGGTTCTTTGCGAGGCCATCCGGATTGGTCTCATGGGCCTTGACGGATCCATGGCTTGCCTGGTACATGTTGAAGAACATGATGAGAATGCCCCTCGGTACCCCGCTGAAATACCTTACCCTCGTCATCAGCCGCATCACCTTATAATCCTCATCTGTCTTTTTCCAGCCGCGATAGGGCCTGTCTTCCGGATCTGCATCAATCCAGACATAATCTCCATCTTCGATCCCGTATTCTTTGGCATCGAGAGGATTGATGTTTGCGTAGGCCTCACCAACCCAGGGATTCCTCTTGTCATGTCTCCGGATGTCTCCGAAAGGCCCGAAGTAGACGGAGATGACATCGATGTCAATAGGGGTCGTATGGGCGCCATGGCGGTATTTCGGACTATTCAATTGAAAGGTGAGGCCGTCGCGTGTCCTCGGATGCTTCGTCTTCTTCAACTCTGCCCATGACTTCACGACGTTCCTCACCTGTCTGACCTCCGCGGAGAGGTCATCCCCTTTGAGCCCATAGTCCTCAGGCCGGGAGGGTCTCAATGCCTGATGGGGTTTGCTGAGGATGACATTCGGCTCATAGAACGTTGCATCAATGGGTTCCCGATAGACGGGGAGATTTTCACCGTGTTCAATGAATTCGGGCTCCTCCCTGTAGAACTCGAGCCTTCCCGTCTTCGTATACCAAGGTTTGCTCTCTTGCGTCTGCTCCCAGCCCGGCACTTTGGGGTAGGTCCTCAGAAGTTTAAGTGCGGGAATCCCATCCTGAGCGTTTTTCTCGAGGGTTTTGAATTCATAGCCTTTTGTCGTCGATGAAGCATTAAAGATCCTCTGGATGTATACCTCCACCCTTCCCTCATCGACAAATTTCCAGTAATCTTCAAATCGCCTCTCTCCTGTTATGGCCGCCAGTCTTTTTGCAACCCCGGAATAGGTTTCGATATCGGAGACCGTCGGAAAGATACGCTTGATGGGTGTCTTTGGGTAGATCGTGATAAACGGATTGGTGACAGATCCGCAGAAATCAGGATGTTTGAATTCTGCCCATGAATCGACGCCCAGCACCACATCGGCGTATTCGCAGCTCATCGACCACCACCACTCGTTCACGATCATGGCTTCGATCCTCGGCAGGGTATTATGAATCACATCATAGGCCCATTTTGCATTGCCGAGGAGGGAATTGCTGTTGGCCCACCACAAAGATTTTGTGGGAGTAGGCATGTGCGTATCCCCTGTGAAGAGCTTCTTGCCCAGCCGGAGGGGCCGATCTCCATAGTTATAATAATGGGCTGACTCAAAACGGAAATAGAGCCTTGTTTTTGAAGGCTTTGTCGGGTCCAGCTCAATTTGGAAGGGGTCCTCCATCAGAAACTGGGGCGCCCCGTTAAACAAGCTGATCCGGTAGTTCCCTGCGTAGCTTCCTGGGCTCCCGCCTATGAAACCGATGTTTCGTGTCAAGGCAGCGATGAGAAAGATCCCCCTGTCTTTTAAGGCAGCATTGAAAAAGTGGTTTGGACCCATCCCTACAGCGAAGAGCGTTTTACCCTTGTTCTGAGCCATCTCCCTCGCAAGACTGAAAATCGCTTCCTTCGGAGCCCATGTTATCTCCGAGACCGTCTCAGGTCGAAACTCCTCGAGGTATTCACGGACCACATCGAAAAGGGGTCTGACTTCGACCTCTTTGCCCTCAACCGTTTTCAAGGTAAATCGCCCCGTCAAGGCGGGATCTATCCCTCGTTCCAGGAACCTCTGCCCTACCTGATCCCGGTTGATCGGAGTGGCTGCCTTCGTCTTCTCGTCCCAAACGACAAAGTCTTCCCATTCCTTCCTGATCTTTTCAGGAATCAGCTGGGTCCCCTGCAGGGCGGCAGGCCCAACCGGATCTCCCGGTCGGAGGACCTTGGTGTAATTCTTAAGTTCTGCCAGTTCATAACCGGGAATGATCTCTGTTGCCCTGAGAAGTTTCAGATTATCCATCCTGAGGAGTAGAGGAAGGTCTGTGAAGGTTTTGACGAAGACGGGATCGTAGAGCTTTTCCTGGATGAGGATGTGGGCAAGCCCGAGGGCGAGGGCCTGGTCGGTTCCCGGCCGGATAATGATCACCTCGTCCGATTTATTTGCCGTGGACTGATAATCGATGGTGATGTCCACCACCTTCGTCCCTCTCTGCCTCGCCTCCGTAAGCCAATGACCGTCCGGCATCTTCGTGCTTATCCAGTTCATTCCCCAGAGAGTGATCAACTTGGCATGCTCAGCGGAATGGAGCTCGAAATCGACTGTCTGCTGCCCTGTCACCATCGGGTGCCCGGGAGGCAGGTCAGTGTGCCAGCTATAGTTATCCCAGTACTTGCCTCCGACAGCCCTGTCAGGTCCGGGCTTCCTGATCCATTCATCCAAAAGGGCCAGCATATTGGCCATTCTGCCGAGCCCGGCGATTCGGGTAAGACCGAGCAGATGCATCCCTCCCCGATGTTTCAGGGTCAACGTCCCTGCTCCTTTCATCTTTTCGATCATCGCCTCATCGTAGCCCTGTTTCCTGAGGTATTCAGCTCCCTTTTCACCGCTGTACGTCTGAGCGATATTCACATAGGCCTTTGCCACGATTTCATAGGCTTCTTCGTACTTGACCTTGAGCCACTTATCCTTCCCCCTGTTCAAATACTTCTTATCCACTGCTCCCGTGACCGGATCTCTTGGAAATCCCGTCTTCATCCAGTCGTAGAATCCTTTTCTAATAAAGGAGCCCTTGATCCGTCTGTCCCCGTAGAAACGCCTGGCCAGCGAAAGCCCTTTCTGACAACATCTCGGATCCCATCGATGGGAAGGCCTGTTGCCGTAAAGATCCACCGTCTTGCCATAGCCATAGGTTGGCCCAATCCTTGTGATAATACCATTTCTGACATAGGCCTTTAGAAGGCAGTCATGGGTATCGTTTGGCGCACAGAGAAACGTGAAGGTGCTCTCATACCGGAATTTGTCCCTGTAGATCTCCTCCCAGTTCCGGTTTGGATAAGCCTCGAGGGGATTGTCCACAGTCAATGGCTGGAGATAGGCCAGCTTGGGGAGTCCCATCGTAGTTCCAGCCACCCCGGCGAGTGACCATTTTAAGAACTCTCTTCTGTCAAACTCTTTCATCCCTTCCTCCTGGACAGGCCATTTCGTCTTTTTCTACCGATTTCAGAACAGGGACTTCTACCCTTGCCAACGTTATCCCGAGATATTCGGACTCCATATTCAACCATTCCATGACAGACTTTGCGAAGCATTCATAAAAAAAACCCCCTCTGCTCCTAATCCCCTCTGCCATGGGTTGAATCCATCTGCCCAAATGGGAAGAAAGGAACTTTCTTTGGGCATCCAGGCACAATTCAACATTCTCCCGATTCTCACCTATCGATGCCTGTGCCTCTTTGGCTGTCAAAAGATGCATGAACTCAAGTTCAGCCCCGATATGATCAGGCCTTTGGCTGAAATCCACTCCGAAGGCCCTGTAGAACCCCGCAATATCGGCCATCTTTTCCTGGGGAAAATCGGCATAAAGGGCCTCGTGAAGGAGGCTCCCCTGGCCGGGATCCTCAAAGAGCCTCAAGTATTCCTCCTGAAGGGTATTCATCCCAAAACGACTCGATTCTTCTGTCGATGAGGCGAGCGTGGAGAGAAGAGAGGGAGCGGAATTCCCCATTCTTTCCAGTGCAATTTTCATCTCCGAAAGGAATTCTCCCTTCTCCATGAATTCGAAGAAGGGTCCGTCGGGAAAAGAAAAGAGACAAGAGAAAAGTTTGTAAGCCTTGCTCCTCTGAAAGGCTGCGTCTCCATTACTTTTCCAATCCATGGCCTCCATGGGCGTTTCTCCTACCAGATTCTTGGTTTAACCCCTGCTTTCGTGTACATATAGACGATGGTCCTCCATATCTCGTCATCATTCATCTCATCGCCCCATCCTGGCATGGCACTCATGAATTGTCTGTCGCGAATCCCGCCCTCTTTGACCCTCCAGTAGACATAGGAGAGAGGAAGTTGGGCAATGGTGCCCGGATCTCTGAAGTTCGTCGGGGCTGAGGGGTACCTCAAAGCTTTCTCTTCAGGCCCTTTACCATCTGCATTCTTCCCATGGCACGGCGCGCAATAATCTTCGTAAAGGACTTTCCCTTCTTGCACCAGCCTCTGATCCCACTTTTGTGGATCAGCCGCCCAATCGGGGACCTTGAGGCCCACCACCCATTCGGGAGGCGTCACATGGGGCTGAAAAAGCTCACCCGGCGGGACATAGGCTACTCTCACATCCGAATAGACGTGGTAAGATACCAGCACAGGGATGAGGGCGAGGGCCCCTATCCTGATAACGGCATAGGCTACATGGACTCTTGACCTGAATGAAATAAATCGCAGGAACTCCTCAATCCTTCTGTCCTCGAGGGTGATATGGATGAGCACCCCTCCGCCGACAAAGATCATGAAGAAGTTTGTCAGGGCAGAAGGGAATCGAAGGAGGTATCTCATGGCGAGATAGGATCCCACAATGATCATGAGTGCGAGGACTGCCGAAGGCATGCCTTCTCTTTTCCCGTCCATCGTTTCCTCCTTCGACGACGATTCTTAGCTCGGTGGCTTGATATCCCCTATCCTCACCTTAGGCCTTCCGCCCAAGTTCTGGAGATATGCGACCAGCGCGGTAATTTCGGCATCGGTGAGATTTACCGGAGGCTTGTTAGCAGGCGGCATGATATCAATTCCACTGTAAAGAACCCCGGCAAGGCTCTCCACATCCCTTTCACTCCCGATTCTGGACAGATCCCGGGCGCGCAATTTTTCACCCACCACACTGTGGCAGACACCACACCCTGCCTTTCTGAAAATGGTCATGCCCTCCTTGGCCAGGTCCCGTGGTGACATTTCCGCGGTGAGGATCTTCCTCTTGGGCGCCTCCCAGGGGGACTGGGGAATCATATTCCCAAACCACGCATAAAGGCCGGTGACGATCAGTGCAACAATGATGAGTCTAATTCCACCTCTCATCTGTTTATCCCTTTTGTCTTCCAGTCCCTGAAAAGTAAAAGACCGCCGAGATAAGGCCGAGAAATAGAAGGGTAAGGGCCGAGATGATCAGGGTGGCTTCACCCATGGCGGGAAGGCCCGCATACTTGGAAGTATCCTCCATGATCCCATAGACATGCCAGTTGAGCCTTGCTGCGGCCCTTCCGTAACCGAGAAGGGCCATGGCCCATATATTGGATACGGTCACGGCAATGAGTGCATATTGAGACCTCGGAGGCATATGGCCCCACCGGATATCTCCCAGCTTCCTGCTCCCCTTCAGCAATAGACCATCGAAGATGTAGATGAGGCCGATGGCGGGAATCATTAAAACAAAAGTGGCAATGGAGATCTTAATCCTTGTTGCCGATGGAACGATGTAACTATAGTAGAGAGCGATGAGATTCACCAGGACGACGAGAAAAATGATCGCCCACTGGGCATAGGTGTAGACCCTTCTGCCAGGTAGTACCTCCCTGTTGGCCCGGCGATTGAGCAGAAACGTGAGGATCACCATTAAGACAGCGATGTTGACGGCAGCGATTTTCGGGGCCATGATGCCCAATCTTCCGTAGATGGGATGGCCTCCTGCGCCCATCTCTTCAAGGGAGGCGACCCAGGCCCTCGGGACCGACCACACGGCAAAGGCGATGATGAGCCCCCAACTCAAATAAGGCACATATCGTCTATATCTCTCTGATCCTGGGATTCTATCCATGCCAAGCCAAAGGTAATAACAGGTGCCGATAAATATCACGGCAATCACCAGGGCCTGCAGCAGCCATATCTTGGAGAGCGCGCCCCCCATGAAGGTAATCCCCATCTGCTCGTTAAATCGGTACATCTCGACGCCGAACCAGTAGCCGATGAAGGGAAGGAGGATCGTCGTAACGATACCGATGAAAACGCCGGTGTAGCCCATCCAATCGTAGTGGGCTTTCTCATCCGGAGCCCCGGCGGAGAGAAATCTGTACGCTCCATAGGCGGCGCAGATGAATCCGCCGAAAGAGACGTTGGCTGTAAAGCGATGGAGATTCAAAGGCCAGAACGTATAATTGAATATAGCGGAGGTCAGGTTGACAAGATTTCCCGAAGGATCCACCCCCGCAGGGCTTGTCTGAAAAGATGTCCAGGCATTGCCAACGAACATGACGAGCGTCCCGACCAGATTGAGAAAGATTCCCAGCCACAGATGATTCACCTTCTTTATCTTATCCCAGGTATAGGACCAGATGTAAAGCAGGGCCGTCTCGAGGATGATGAGGCCGAAAAAGATATAGATCGTCGGCCTGAAGATACCCGCCATGTAACCCGTGAACTTCGGATAGAGGGTGAAGCTCAGGAGTGTAAAGAGACTGCCGAGAAAGGCCGTCACCATGTAGGCCGCAGGGAGAAGGCTGGAGAAGTCCCTGGCCAGTTTGTCATATCGTTCATCCTTCTTTAGATAGCCCATGGCCTCGATGATCACTGTAAAGACAGGGACAGCAAGGATAAAGGCGGCAAAGAGAAGCATCACCTGAACGACGATCCACACGGCACTCCGTGCACCGATCAAGGGAAATTCTTTATAGGCTTCCACCACGGGGGCCCTCCCCACAACGTACGCGGCAACGAGAAGGGCAACCACAAGGAGATAGGCGATGACCTTCTTCATCTTCGAACCTCTTCTCCCAGGGGCTTGAATCGGTTTTTCAATTCATCAATAAATTCCGATGTGATGAACCCCATCCCTCTTTCCTTTGCTTTGGCCTCGATCATTCTCACAATCATTCCCTTCATGAAGGGTGGAATCCCATTCATTCGCTCCTTGGCCTTCTCGTCCCATTGGAGTTCTTGGTGAAAGCCACCGGCCCGATCACATTTTTTCCTGCCGGAAGGGGTATACGAGCAAAGAGGATCTTCATCCATCAAATCATCTTTTTCGACGAAAGCCCTGGCCCTGCAGCCTCCACAGATTTCTGCGTATTCGCAAAGGCCACATCGGCCTCCGTAAGTCCCTTCCCGGAGTTGTCTCAGTTGCGGCGACTCCTCCCATATCTTTTCCAGAGAGGTCTCCTTTAAATTGCCCACCTTAACAGGCATATAGGGACAGGGGGTCACATTTCCCTCGGGATCGATCCTCAGGTAATGTCTTCCGGCGAGGCATCCCCGCGTCCCTTCTGGAATGTCCACTCCCTCCTCGTGAAGAAGTCTGTACACATGGGGGGCACATCTCGCTCGGACCATGAGTCGCTTTTCTCTGCTTGAAAACTTTGCAATCCTCCTCAAAGCTAATTCATAGTTACTCGTGGTAATCTCCGTCTTCATCGCCCGACCCGTGCAAACAAGGAAGAAGAAGTTCACGGCCTTTGCGGATAGGGAGAAACCCAGATCGACAAATCCTTCGATCTCGTCCACGTTCCTATCTGTCAGGGTCACATCCATTTGAACCTCTATCCCAAGAGCCCTTGCAGACCGGATCGCACCTGTAGACCTTTCCCACCCGCCTTCCAATCCCCTGAAGGAGTCATGAGATTGGGCTCTCGTTGAATCGATGCTGACCCCCAACCCTCTCAAGCCTGCCTGTTTCAGCCCCTTAAGGTTCTGCTCGGTAAGCAGTGTTCCGTTGGAGCCCATCACCGTGATAAAACCCCTTCGGGAAGCGTACTCCACGATTTCAAAGATATCGCTCCTCAGCACGGGCTCACCCCCGCTCAGGACAAGCATGAGGTAAGAATTGAGACGGAATAACTCATCAATGACAAACCGGGCTTCTCCCGTTGTTAGTTCGGGATTCTTCGTCCCCTTCATGTCAAAATCGGCGGTGTTTGAGGAATCGATGTAACAATGGGGGCACGAAAGATTGCATTTTTTCGTCAGGTTCCACGAAACGAGATAGGGTCTAAATTCCATGACGTCTCCAGACTTCCTCTGCAGCACCTACTCTTTGCCACTCTGTACTCCTCAACATTCGCTCTCTTGGAATTTTCCTAAACAGATCTTCCATAGGGTTCATGGTTCACCGTTCATGCGTTTCGGTTGCGGCTACGCCGCTCCGTATTGACCTTGCGACCAAGACGCTGCAAGGGGAAAACCTCACCACATTTTCTGCAACGGACCCCAGATCGATGCCGTCTGTAAAGTGTCTTCCCGTCCTCCCCGTGAATATGAGATCTGCCTTTGCCCCCTCGGCATAATCACAGATTGTCCTGTAAATGGGACCTTCGAGGACTTTCTTGATGCGGAGAGTCGCCCCTCTTTCGTCAAAGATACCCCATTCATGGGTGATAGGCAGACTTTTAGGCTGGACGCCGAAAACCTCCTCCTCAGCACTATCGAGGATCATCTGCCCGACTTTTGCAAGCCCCCGGTCGATGAACTCATCGTGGAACCTCTCCTGTTCTTTTGAGTTGAAGGAAGGTCCATCGCCCTGTAGAACGGCCTCCTTAAGCCTCCCGAAGAGGTTTCGATGAAGGGCAGAATCGAATACATAGAGGAGATGCAGTTCCGCATCGTACTGTTCGACAAAGAGCTTTGCCATCTTCAACGCATGGACGGCGGATGAACTTCCATCAAGACACACGACACCCTTCAGCCCGGTCAGATTTAAGTCTCTTTTTACGACAAGGGAATTCCTATCATTCCCCCTCAACAGCCTCAGGCAAACGCTTCCGATAAAACCCTTCTCTTGGCTGTTGAATCCTGATGAACCGATCACGACAAGGTCTCCGTCTTCGTCCGATATGATTTCATTTAAAATCTTGAAGTTCTTGCCATCTCTCACGTTAGAACTGAATTTGACGCCTGCTTCACGAAAGGAATCATCGTGTGGCTTCAAGTAGGAAAGAGAGATCTTTTGCATTCCCGCCTGGATGAGGCTGTTGTGCACGTCCCTCTGCTTTTGGAGGATTTCTTCTTTTTGATATTGCGGTGGAAGGGTCGGCTCTATGAGCCGAAAAGCACCTTCGTGCATCGAGACATTATAACCATGAATCCCAACGACCTCTGAACCGAAAGACTTCGCGATACGGAGTGCAGCCGCAGAAGCTTTTGAGGACAGGTCGCTATTGTCAAAACAGAGGATAATCTTCTTCAATCCCCCCAAGTGCACCCCCTAATATAGATTCTGTCAAAGCTGCTCCTCGACAAGATCTTCGCGTGTGTTAGTGTAAGTTCACTGGCCCCGATATAAAAAGATTACCATAAAAAATATCAAAAAAATTGACTTAAGTCAAAGTTTCTTTCATCGCATTGGGCGGGGGCCTTCAGGCCCTTCTGATGCGTCCGTGTTAAGAGGGTTCCTTCTCTCTCACAAAAGAATAGAAATAGATGAGGTTGATGACCCCGGTGAGTGCCAGGCAAAGAAACATAGCCGGATAACTGCTCAAACGGATGACGACGCCCATAATCACCGGCCCCAGACCCAGCCCCAGGTCAGAGAGCAACGTATACATTCCTATGGCTGGACCCGTAGAAGAGCCTGCACGATCAAGAACATAGGCCATTACGGCAGGCTGGAGCAGAGCATTCCCGATCCCCCAGATCACGGCGGCGAGAATAAACATCTGAAGATTTTTCGAAAAGGCGAGGATGACCATTGAAATGACACCCGTGACAAGCAAGGACGGGAGCACTCTTCCTCTGCTATGGAGATCCAGGATCCTCCCACCGAAAGCACGACCCAGGAAAAACATCACGGCAACAGCCGTAAAGAAAAGCCCGGAATTGGTTACCCCATGATTCAGAGCATAAAGAGGAAAGAAGGCCATTAAAGCCCCCCACATCGTCAAGTTAAAGAAACTGATGATGGACGGTGGAAGAACTTTCCAACTTGGAAAGAAGCTACCGCCGGCGGAGGAATGCTCCGGTGGAGGGACCTCCCTTATTCCCAGTCTGCTGGCAATAATTAAAGCGCATATGGACAGACCCGAACAGACCCAGAAGAGGAGGGTGAAACCGTAGCGATTGATCAGGAACATTCCCAGGGAAGGAGCCAGGGCTAAAGAAATATTGGGAGCGAGAAAAAAGTAACTCAAGCTTTGCCCCCGATGGGCCTCCGGGCTGATATTGGCAATCAAGGTAAATGTAGCTGTATGGAAAAAGGCCAGACCAATCCCCTGAAAGACCCTCACGATGAAAAAGGGCCAAAAAGGGGGGGACACGAGATAAGCGAAAGAGGTCAGGGAAAAGAGGAGCCCACCGGCGATCATAAATTTCTTTTCGGGAATTCTCAGCAGCGCTTTACCCACAAAAGGCCTAAGACCCAATGAGGAGACAAAAAAGATTCCAATGAGAACGCCAATCTCCGCCTCCTTCAATCCCGATCTTGACAGATAGATGGGAAGAGTGGGAATGAGGATGTGGAAAACAGTTATGAAAGCGAATTGGGCACAAAACCCGAGGATGAAATCACGGGTTAATATCTTCCGTATGGTTTGCGTCGTCATATCCTGCCCCTGCGCGTTGCATTTTTAAAGTATTCTACTTTGAGAAAAATTTTTCAAGCCATTATTTGTGGTCGTTATTTATGGTAGGAGAGACGAAGAATGATTAAACTATGGAATGGAGGTGAAGAAGATGAAAAAACTGACCATTGCAGTCGGATTTTTAGCGGTCACATTTCTTGTCGCAGGTTATGCCCTGGCTCAAGGCTCCGGTCACGAGTCGGGACACGGAAGCACACACCAGCCGGGAGTTTCGCAACAGCAGGCGGGCTCCCACCAGCACCATCAGGAATCTGGGGCGCCCGGTAAAGAGTTCTCCTTTACACCGGAACAGAAGGCCAAGTTCCAGGAACTTCGCCGGAAGTTCGAATTGGAGAATGCCCAGTTAATCGGAGCACTTGTAGCGAAAAGGATCGAACTTCGTGCCCTCTGGTCCGACCCGAAGGCGGATCCCAAGTCCATCATGGAAAAGGAGAAAGAGCTGGCGTCCATCCTGTTCCAGTTACGGGAAAAGATGACCCAGTCGAAACTGGAGGCCCGCACGTTCCTCACCCCGGAACAAATAGCCCACTTTGGACGGCGCTGGGGCATGGGACTCAGGAAGATGATGGATCACGTTGGCATGATGGGCCATAGACGCATGCCGGGCCAGCAGGGAATGATGGGCCCCGGAGGACGTATGGGGTCTGGAGGAATGAAGTGCTGCGGCCGAATGGGGTCCGGCCATGGTATGGAGCATGGCACAGAGCATGGCGAAGGCCACAGTCCGGGTCATGGCACAGAGCGTGGTATGGGTGGTGGAATGGGCGGCATGGGGATGTGCAAGTAGCCCAAACCCACTATTCCATCGTTCCATTGTTCCACCATTCCAGGGTCAAGGTGTTGTCCTCGTTCAGTCGGACTCGGGTTCCGAGCTCTTTACCTTCCCTATCGAGGATTTCTTTTAACCACTGTGCATCGACTCCGGAGGCCCGATTCACCCTAAAATGCTTTACCCGGGTGGGCGTCATCTGCAAAGAAATGAGCTTGCCACTCGATGGATCCATGCTCACAAAGTACATTAAACCCAGATCCCCCCTGTAGTACTCATCGCCACCGATCCCTTCATAATCATCCAGAAAATCCCCACACCCATAAAGAATCGGTCTTTCCTTGTACACTTCAATTCCCTTCACATGATGAGAAGAATGTCCGTGGATAACGTCAACCATCGCTTCGTCGATAAGCTTATGGGCAAATTCTCTTTGCTCTTGTGGGACCTGAAATCCCCAATTTCCTCCCCAATGGATCGAGGCAACGGCAATATCTCCCTTCTGCTTCACTTCAAGAACTCTTTCCTTGACGTAACGGACTGTTTGATCCGAAAAATCCCTTAATAGATTTACGCCGGGCTTCTCTTTTGAGGCAGCCCAGCTTGGCGGTATCCCGCTCGTAACCGATCCAAAGGAGAAGACAATGACTCTCCCCTTCCCTTTGACCTCCATCACGACCGGGGCTTCCGCCTCTTTAAGGTTCTTCCCTGCCCCCGCAGTCTGTATATTCGCCCTTTTCAGAACTTCCAATGTTTCCATAAGACCCCGGTATCCCCAGTCAAGGACGTGGTTATTCGAGAGGGAGCAATAATCGATTTTGGCAGACGTTAGACAGGGGCTGTTTTCCGGATTCATCCGGTAGTGCACCCCCTTCCCCTTCCAATAGTCATCACTCTTCGTAATGGCCGTCTCCAGATTGATCATTCTCAAATCCGGCGACACCCGTTTCAGTTCGCCGAGGACGTCTCCCCAGATGTAAGAAAAGTCAACGGGCTTCGAAATCGGACCCGTCGCTTTCTCTCCGATTTCTACATATCCTCTGGCGCTTTTCATGTAGGATTCGTGGAGAGTGGGGTCCCCAGGATGGGGTAGTACCTGGTCAATGCCCCTGCCGGTCATGACGTCACCGCACATGAAGATCGTAATGAGGTTGGGTTTACTCTCCTTGTTCACACCCAGAAGCCCTCCCGCCAGCAAAAAGAAGATTAGCAGTTTGCGCACAAATCATCCTTTCTAAGCTGGTCAAAAATGCGTCTCTGAGGGCACTACAGGTTGCCTTTGTGCTGGCCGCCATCGACCGATATGCATGCTCCGGTAACCCAGCCTGCA
>Ga0214473_10000567_pt1 | contig 51491 bp, 47 predicted proteins | sample RVTome_7_FD_203509 | JGI IMG/M metagenome (GOLD analysis project Ga0214473, IMG submission 203509) | Soil microbial communities from uranium-contaminated site in the Upper Colorado River Basin, Wyoming, United States - RVT98D197 | ecosystem: Environmental > Terrestrial > Soil > Contaminated >...
TGCAAAGGATTTATCATGTGTGGAACCGCATGAAAATGAGAAGTGGGAAGTAAGAAATAGGATCGCTCAACTTTTAACTCTTAACTTCTGAACCTTTAACTTCATTTCCTTATCCCCTGTAATGCAGTTCGCATTTTATGGGGACGTCTCCTGCAAGCTGTTTTGCCTTTTCTTCAATGCGCTTGTGTTCTTTAGGATTGTGTATGACGCCGCGGAGGACAATCTCTTTTCCGTCACAAATAACGTCAAGTGTGGGGATAAAGAACGATGGGTCGGTAAGCAGTTCTGCCTTGATTTTTGCTGCAAGTGCCCTCAGTCTCAGATTATTTTTTGCCTCTGCCGTATTAAATTTATCTCTGTTCAGCAATGCTTCTTTAACAATGCCTGTAAGTTCATCAAGAGTCTTTGAACCTCCATCCAGCACCATGTCGTATTCTTCAGGGCTGTCCCAGTGTTTGCCGTATATCAGATGAATGAAACATGCCCTCTCTTTGTCTGTCTTTTCCTGAAGCCAATGTGCAGTGTCTTTATCCACTGATTCTCTTTCCATGATTCTGTCAATCCTCTTATCAATTGGAGCAACTACACGGATTCTGAGTGCATAGGGAATATCTTTCAGCAGAAAGTTCCCGCCCCTTCCCATAATTACCATTTTGTCGTTAAGCGCATAATGCAGTATAAGACTCTGAAGCAGGGCGGTGAAGCCCCTGAACGACCAGTCATATTTTTCCCATACGGTTGGGCAGTGTTCATCAAGATTTTTGCCGTATGTTTCCCAATCTTTTCCTGTAGCGCGTATGTCGGCAAGCAATTGTTCTTTATTGATATATCCATAATTTAAAACTTTCGCCACTGCCTGACCTATTTCCCTGCCGCCGCTTCCGAATTCTCTTGATATGGTCAATATAGCCATGAACCCTCCTTTATAATCATTAGTGAATAATTAGTTAGACATAAGTAAGGAGCATTATCATATTACTTTTGTCATGCCCCGAAAGCTTTCGGGGCATCTTTCTGGGAGAACGATTCCCGACAAGCGGGAATGACAGAGCATAACGCCTTAGTCTTAGACTCCTTAGTATGCACTATTAACTGTTCACTGTTCACTGTTTTCATGAACATGCTCCTCTTTCTCTGCTCTTGATATCTGCCACTTCATCCAGAGTTTTCCGGTAATAATAACACCGACAGCAAAAAAAGCCTCTGTGGAATATATAAACAATTTGCCCGGGTTTAAGATATTGACAGTAAACGGGTCGGTAATAATCATTTCTCCGCCCACTTTTCCGAGCACCGCTGCACCGATATAAATGATAATTGGATATTTGTCCATCAGCATTGACAATAAATTGCTCGTGAAGACAACGAGAGGGATGCTCAAGCCAAGGCCGAAAAGAAGAAGAAAGAAATTTCCATGCGATGCCCCTCCTACTGCCAGCATATTGTCAATTGACATGGTAATGTCTGCAATGACTATCATTTTCACAGCCTGCGCTATTGTTGTTGCCTTTCTTTCCATGCTGTCTTCCGGCGCTCCCTCCACAAAAAGTTTTACAGCTATCCAGAGGATTAAAAGGCCGCCGATGATTTTTAGATAATTTATTTGCAGAAGCTGTGCAACAAAAAAGGTAGCTATCACTCTTAATAGAACAGCAGCGCCTGCTCCAAATATAATTCCCTTTTTCCTTTGTTCATGCGGAAGCGACCTTACTGCCATTGCAATGACAACAGCATTGTCTCCTGCAAGGATAAGGTCAATTATCACAATACTGAAAAGGGCGGACAGAAAATGTAAGTCAAAAGTTATTTTACCGAGTATTCCTAAATCCAAAAATTTCCTCCGTTATTTTGTTATAAATCTGCATGAAAAAGCGGGAAGGCAAAAAACCCTCCCGCTTTTTCTGATAATCATAGTCTTACTTAATATCCGGTACCGCGAATATGAAACCTCCGAATAAAAGGTATGCCAGAATCAATGTCCAGATTACATTAAAAGTCTGTGCAATGATAAAGGCTGCGGCTGGCCTGCCGCCTTCCATGCCTACAAGCTCTTTGAAACGTGTCTCAAGGCCTATTGATGTAAACGCAAGAGCGAACCAGACTGTCCGCATCCCACCTAACAATCCTTTAGTGTCTGATACAATTTTCGGATCGAGCAGGAATGAAAAGACAAATGAGCCTATAAGGAACCCGAGAACGAATTTCGGGAAACGCTCCCATATTACGCCTGCGCTCACCTTCTGTCCGCTTGCTGCTCCTTTCTTGACTGTCCACCATATTGAAAGGATGAACGCAGCCACGCCGATTAAAACATTCTGCGAGAACTTGACTATAACGCCTGTCTTCATCGCAGGCTCGCTTATCAGGGCGCCTGCCGCAACAACAGATCCGCTCGTATCAAGAGTTCCTCCAAGCCATGCGCCTCCGACAAGGTCAGGTATTCCAAAGGTCTTCACAAGCCATGGCATTATGATCATCATAGGCACTGCCACGATAAGAACAAGGGATGTAACATAAGACAGTTTCTTTTTGTCGCCCGCTATAGCTCCGCAGGTTGCAATAGCCGCTGAGACGCCGCAGATTGAGACTGCTGACGAGAGCATCGCCGCAAAGTCGTCATCCACTTTTAATTTTTTTGAAACCCAGTAGCACATATACCAGACAACTGTGACCACACAAACACCCTGGACTATGCCGAGAGCCCCTCCCTCCAATATCTCTTTGAAGAGAATGCCTGCTCCGAGTATGACCAATCCTGTTTTTATGTAGTACTCTGTCCTCACAGCCTCCATAAGCCATTTCGGGACTCCGATCACATTGCTGATAATAAGGCCGATAATAAGAGCAAAGATAACGTATTCCAGCCCGTAATAGTGGATAGTGGAATTACCGGCAATGAACTGGGCAAGATTGGCTAATATGTAAACTACAGGGAAACCGATAATATATTTTCCGACATTACCGCCCATAAGAATAATGCCGATAGAAGAGATTAGCAGGAAACCCAGCCCGATAATGAGTATATTCCCGATGTTTTCGCCGGAAAAGACCTTTTCAGCAAGCGCACTTGCTGAACCGCTTATTTTCTTTCCGAGGTCTCCGCCTTTTTTCTTAATCCCTTCATCTTTGGCAGCTTTAGAAGTTTCTGCGAGCTTTTTGGCAGCGCTTCCAATACCTGCGCGGTCGCCGGAATCCAACGCTGTTTTTAATGCTGTTGATGCTTCGGCTACGGCGGTCTCGCCTTTAGACTGTGCGTCTGCCGCGAATTTTTCTGCCTTGGGTTTTGATTTTTCGATTGTTGCTGCAAATTCACCGCTTGTTTCCCATTTGAAGGACGGCATCTTAGGCCGCACACCAGCGAGGATAAGAATAATGATAAGAAAACCTAACCAGACAGCGAGCCAGTCTTCATTTTTTAACAGATTAGACAGGCCGCCTTTTTTTTCAACTGCACATTTCTCTTCCATAAACTTTCCCTCCGTTTGTATGGAATCTAATGTTAGTGATACCGAATCCGGTTATTCTATAAGCATGCCTTTGTCCCAGGCCCATTAGTCACATCACCCCCTTTCGCCTGATTGATTTGCTGTTAAATAATACGCATTTTTATCAAAAAACAGCAAGTCTTTTTTAGCAAATATTTTTTGCGCACAATCCTTCAAATAAACAGTGATAAAACAGGCGGTTAAAAACGAATAACAGCAGGATAGAGTCAGAACTCTATTCCTTTTAATGCCATTGCCGGTTGTCGTATAGATATGTGAAATGTTTCCTAAAGTTTAACTTTAAGTAATGCAGGAATTGGGATAGTGTAATGACGATACTGAGTACTGAGACTTGAATAAAGGCAGGAATAGGCAGGCAGCCTTACTCTATAAAATACTGCCACGTTTTAGCCATAACCTCATGGATTGGTTTAATATTTTTGCCGATATAAAACAGTTAAAGAAAGACTTTAAATCATGAACAGACAAGAGGAATACGCATATCAGGATTTTACCCATTTTTTCTTCAGTTCTTTGAGTTTGTTTAATGCATCTTCCGGAGATAACTCTTCTATGTTTGCGCTCATTAGCTCAGAGAGCAGTGAATCTTCTCTTGCTCCAAAAAGGTCAAGCTGGACAGTTCTCTTTTTTTGTTTGTGGGATGCGAATTTAGGTTCTCCGGCCTCATCCAATTCCTCTTTCTCAAGGTTTGTGAGGACTTCTTTTGCCCTTTCTATCACCTCTTGCGGAAGCCCTGCAAGCTGTGCGACCTGAATCCCATAGCTCTTGTCGGCAGGGCCTTCTTCAACCTTTCTGAGAAATATTATCTGATCTCCCCATTCCTTAACAGACACGTTGTAGTTCTTTACGCCTTCAAGTGTGATTGCAAGCTCGGTAAGTTCATTATAATGTGTGGCAAAGAGAGTTCTTGCCGCTATTGTTCTGGCTATGTATTCAGCGACAGCCCATGCAATGCTTATTCCGTCAAATGTGCTTGTGCCCCTTCCGACCTCGTCTATGATTATGAGGCTTTTTGATGTGGCATTGTTGAGTATGTTGGCTGTCTCTATCATCTCAACCATAAATGTGCTCTGGCCTTTTGTTATGAAATCGGATGCCCCGATTCTTGTGAATATCCTGTCAGCTATCCCTATCCTTGCCTCTGAAGCAGGGACAAAACCTCCAATCTGCGCCATAAGGACTGTGAGGGCTATCTGCCTCATGTATGTGGATTTTCCCGCCATATTGGGACCGGTGATTATCATAAGCCTTTGTTTTTCATTATCAAGATAAATACTGTTGGGAATAAACCGCTCCTCTCCGGGAATCCTTTCAAGCACAGGATGCCTTCCGTCTGTTATCTCAATTATCCCGCTCTCGTCTATGCGCGGCTTTACGTAGTTATGCCTCTTTGCCACAACTGCCAGTGATGTCAGAAAATCTGCGGCTGCAATGGCATATGCTGTTTTTGAAAGGTTCGGCGACTCTTTCTGAGCCTCATTCAGTATTTCATTGAAGATCTGATACTCAAGGTTTTTCAGCCTTTCCTCTGCGCCTATGACCTTTGACTCATACTCTTTAAGCTCAGGCGTTATAAATCTTTCTCCGCCCACAAGAGTTTGCTTTCTTATGTAATGCTCAGGAACCTGGTCAAGATTTGCATTTGTAATCTCAATGTAATATCCGAATATTTTGTTATACCCAACCTTGAGTGATGAAATTCCTGTCTTCTTTTTTTCGCTTATCTCAAGCTCTGCGATGAAGTCTTTTCCGCTTGTTGCTATTTTCCTCAGACCGTCAATCTCTTTGTTATAGCCATTCCTGATAATCCCCCCGTCTCTCAGGCTCAGCGGAGGCATGTCCATGATGGACGATTCTATCAACGACTTTAAGGAAGAGAATTCAGATATTTCTTCTGCTATTGATTTGAGATATGCATCTTTTGAGGAAAGAAGCGCTTTCTTTATGGAAGGCAGATGCGTTATAGAATTCTTTATTGCTATCAGGTCTCTTGGATTTGCGCTCTTTGCTCCAATCCTGTTTGAGAGCCTTTCAATGTCCTGCACCTTCCTGAGATTGTTGCGCAGTGTCTCAATGAGTTCGTAATCCTCAACGAGGTATTCCACTGCATCCTGTCTTTTTCGTATTTCTTTTATGTCTATGAAAGGCCTGAGGATTAATCCTCTGAGGTATCTTCCTCCCATTGGAGTCAGTGTCTCATCAATTGCCCAGAGGAGAGTGTTCTCCTCTGTCCTGATTTTGAGATTCTGAATTAATTCAAGGTTTCTCTGTGTTGCGGCATCAAGGAACATAAAAGATGTCTGGTTTATTGTGGAAATCTTTCTGAAATTCAGATTTTCTTTCTGCGTTTTAGCGAGGTAGTTTATAAGTGCGCCGGCAGCGGATATTGCAGCAGACATGCCCTCGCATCCGTAACCGTCCAGAGACGAGACTTTGAAATGCATTAAGAGGATTTTATACGCTTCTGCATAGTCAAATGCCCAGTATTCGTAAGCTGTGCTGTAAAAATCTTTGAGAGATTCCGAGTAATGGATATTTTGTCTCAGGGAGTCAGGATACAGAATCTCCTTAGGTTCAAACCTGCTGAATTCGTCTTCAATAGGCTCGAACGTTTCATAAATAATGAACTCTCCTGTTGATACATCGGCTGCTGCGATGCCGTGTTTTTTGCCATCAGGGGAAAAACTAAGGATATAGTTGTTTTCTTTTGGATACTCCGGTGTGTGTGTCCCCGGTGTTATTACCCTTACCACGTCTCTCTGGATTATTCCCTTTTCTGTGCCCTTTGCCTCTTTGGCATCTTCCATCTGCTCGCATATTGCGACCTTGTGTCCTGCCTTGATCAGTTTTGTTATGTATGTTTCAGAGGCGAAGTGCGGGATGCCGCACATCGGAACAGGCTCTTCTTTTGATTTGTCTCTTGATGTGAGGGCTATCTGAAGTATCTTTGACGCAGTCTTTGCATCATCGCCGAACATCTCATAGAAATCTCCGAGCCGAAACATAAGGATACAGTCCTTATGTTTCTCTTTGATGCTTGAGTATTGTTTCATTAAAGGGGTCAGTTCAGACACAGTTCAATTCCTTTTATATGTCATTCCGCATTTGCCTCGCTTAGTCCCGATATTATCGGGATTCTAACGGGGCTTGATACGGAATCCAGTTTTTTAATTTAGACAACTGTCAATTATACTACAAACATGATGCGTACACCCAAACTCTTCCTCTATCTCGTATCTCATCAATCCTCTTAACAAGTCTCTTTTTGTAAAGGTTCAATAGTCTTGTGCCGCTTGTGTTTGCAGGGAGTTTTGTTGACCTCCGTTCTGCCTTTTAGTCAACCTTCTTGCAAGAGAAACATTGTATGCCTTCTCATGCGGGTTATTTATGATAAATTCGAATTTTTCGTGATTCAGCTTATCAATCTTTCCGAGCGCCTTCATTGCATATTGCCGCACCTGAGGTTTTTCATCCTCTAAAAGAATCTCCAGAGCATCCACTGCCTTGTATATATCAGGTTTAAATTCAGCAAGTTTTCCCAATGCAGAGGCTGCGAGTCTGCGTTCATTTCCATCTTTGCTTTTTGTAAAATCTATAAGTTCCGTGATTGACGATGGATTATTTGAATTGCCGAGGGCTGCGACACGGGAAATTTTTTTATTCGAAAATACACCCTCCCCTTCATCCCCGCCCATCAAGGGAGGGGAAATATAAGACAGTCCCCTCTTCCCCTGTGGGGGAGGGCAAGGGTGCGGGGTATTTTTGGAACAAACCGGCACAGAATCAAAGAACTTTTTCACGTTTTCAATGTCGTGTACAATATTCATTTCCGGTAAAGAAGAAATTATACCGCTGCCATAAGAACTGATGACAAGCCGTGTATCGAGGATTGCGATTACTCCATAGTCGCTGCTCCCTCTTATAAGTCTGCCGAAACCCTGTCTTAACAGCAGGATCGCGGACGGAAGCGCAAGGTCTTCAAACCACTTCTCGTCCAATCTCCGGCATCTTTCATCGTATACAGGGTCTCCCGGAGAGCCGAACGGAATCTTCGAAATAATCACAAGGCTTAACTTCTCGCCTTTTATATCAATCCCCTGCCAGAACGTAGCGGTTGCGAAAAGCACGGAATCAGGGGTCTTTCTGAACCACTCGATAAGTCTTGCAGCCGGCATATCTCCCTGGGTTTTAAAAGGGTAGTTTATACTGATATTTTTTGACGCAAAACGAAGATGTTTGTATGATGTAAAAAGGACAAGCGCCCGTCCCCTCGATGCGCTGATAAGCCCCTCAATAGTTTTAATGCCCTCCCGCCAATAGACCTCATTGTTTTCCGGAACAGGCCGCGGCAATTCTTTATCAAGATAAAATAATGCCTGTTTTTTGTAATCGAAAGGCGAACCAATGACCCTTTCTTTGAAATCGATAATGCCAAGTCTTTTCTTTAGAAAACCGAAATCATTGCCTGCGGTCAATGTGGCAGACGTCATTATCAGGCTTTCATAGCCTTTTACTAGGGTATTGAACGGTCTTTGTGATTCCACAAGGCTGCTTTTCAGCTCAATGGCATTTTTGTTTCCAGTCAGATAATAGACCCTGTCGCCGTCTCCCTGTTCTATGAAATCAGTAATGACGGCTGAGAGAGAGTTTATATAAGCGATTGTTGTCTCGATTCTGTCCTGCAATTCATCTCCGGAAACAGACTCCCGAAAGGCGACCAATCTATGAACTACCTTATCAAAAACAAGCAGCATTCTGAGTTCCCTCAGGCCCTCTATCACCACATCCGGTATTGGCGAGACAGGATGTGATGTAACAAGTGTCTTCTTAAAGAAAGATTCAACAGGCTCAAAAAGGTGATCCACCGCAATCTTCAATCCTCTTAACCTATAGAGCAGCCATAACAACCTTGAATGGCTGAGGGAATCTCCGAAGACTTGAGAAATGACATTTTCGATCTGGTGTGCCTCATCAATTATCAACTGTTTGTGAAAAGGCAGGAGATTAAATCCTGAAAGGAGATCAAAGACAAGAAGGTGGTGGTTGACCACCAAAATATCTCTTTTGCGCAGTTCTCTGTAATGTCTGTAATAAAAGCAGTTGCTGTAAAATGGGCACTGAACAGAACTACAATCATTTGAATCACCGCACACCTTTGGCCAGAAATCAGGAACAAAGTGGAGTTCATCTTTATCACCTGTCTCAGTGGTGGATACCCATTCACGAAACTTTTTAAACTGTTCACTTAGTTCAGCAAACTCCCTTTCACGTTTCAGGCAGAGGTAATTATTCTTTCCTTTGAGGATTCCATAGGAAAAACTCTGTGGCAGGATGTTTTGAAGGAATGCGAGGTCTTTATTAACAAGCTGATCCTGAAGGGCTATAGTGGCAGTGGACACGATAGTCTTCTCTCCCGACAGTATCGCAGGGATAAGGTATGCGAAAGATTTACCCACGCCGGTGCCGGCCTCGATGAGGAGATTCTTTTTTTCCTTAAGGTGCGAGTAGACCTCGCCTGCCATCTCAAGCTGCTCGGGCCTGTTTTCATAGCCGGGGAAGTTCTTTTTTAAAATATCGAATGTAGATGCTAATTTATTCACCCAGAACTCTCCTCAGGCACTGAAAGTTCAATACAAAAGAAAATACCGGATATGGCAAAATATATTATACTGTTTTAAAGTAGAAAATGGGACTGTAACTTTCTGGCGATAAATGACAGAGAACAGGAGTAAAGTGAAATGGGAATTGAAAAAATATCGTTCTTGCCCCGGACGCCCGGGATTAAAAAAGCGGCAGGACAGCCAGCAGTCAGCAAAGTTTCATCAGAATGGACGTGGAAGGACCATCTGGGACAGATCAAATGCAGGTTAGGCTCTTTACGCATGAGATACACAGTCAATCCTGGACTGTATGCTGTTGGTGAGCCTGACAGAGAATCAGATGTTTTTGTAACCGCAAACTACAAGCTGAGCTTTGACATATTGAGAAGGGAATTAAGAGGGCTGAATGCTTGGATAATTGTTCTTGACACAAAGGGCATCAATGTATGGTGCGCTGCCGGCAAAGGCACATTCGGAACCGATGAGCTTATCAGCCGCATCAATGAAATCAATCTGCATAATGTTGTCAGTCACAGAAGAATAATTATCCCTCAGCTTGGCGCAGTAGGGGTCAATGCGCGGATAGTCCAGCAAAGAACAGGGTTCAGAGTTTACTTCGGGCCTGTTCATGCAAAAGACATCCCTGCTTATATCAGGGCAGCATACATCAAAACGCCTGAGATGCGATTGGTGCGGTTCAATATGCTGGACAGGCTTGTACTTACGCCAATGGAGATAAATCCTGCCATGAAAAAGTTTCCGCTCTTTAGTCTGATTGTGCTGATTTTGTTTGGAATCCAGCCGTCAGGCATTCTGTTTAAAGATGCATGGGAAGGGGGCATACCATTTCTTATTTTTGGGTTGATGTCTGTTTTTACCGGCGCTTTCATAACTCCTCTCCTGCTTCCTTTTATTCCGTTCAGGTCTTTTGCCGTTAAAGGGTGGATAACAGGCGTGATCTCAGTTTTTGCTTTAATGAAGGGAATTGAACTTTCGTATTATAAAAATATACTGCCTCTGGCATCAGCGTATATCTTTTTTCCGTTCGCAAGTTCATACATAGCGCTCCAGTTCACAGGCTCTGCAACCTTTACAAGCATGTCAGGCGTGAAGAAAGAACTGAAGATAGGTGTTCCTGTTTATTTGACTGCGACAGCCCTTTCTCTGTTAATATTAACTATATACAAGCTCTCGCAGTGGGGAGTCATATAAAACGAATCAAAATGTCATTCCCGCTTGTCGGGAATCTTTCTTTTTTAAGAAGGATGCTGGACAAGCCAGCATGACAAAGAGGGGTATTTACAGATGAAATATATAGCTGATGTTGTGACACTTGAATTTTTTCAGGAGAAATGCACAGGCTGCGGCAAGTGTGTTGAGGTATGCCCTCAAGGAGTTTTTTTGATTCGAGACAAAAAGGCTTTTGTTACTGACAGGGACAGGTGCATGGAGTGCGGGGCGTGCGCTAATAACTGTGAATTCGGAGCTATAAAGGTTAATTCAGGAGTAGGCTGCGCAGCGGCAATAATCAACAGCATGATAGCAGGCGGGCCGCCTTCCTGTGACTGCGGGGAGCAGTCAGGCAGCGGTTGCTGCGGATAATGAACAACAGGCAAAGGGCAAGATGGCCTGTCGTAAATTGACATAACCCCTTAGTATTGTCATTCCCGCTTTGTCGGGAATCCTTCTTGAAGAAAGATTCTGGACGAGCCAGAATGACAGAAAATGTAAGATTATTTATTTTGTTTGCTATACCGGAGATTTTTATTTATGGATTTGTATCTTTCTTTTTGATCGCTGCTGAGTTCTTTTCCTCCGAACCTTTCTGTCTCATGAAACCTGCCGGGTATGCAAATTGAGGATGGTTAAAAAAATGTGTATGCCAGCAATATGCCTGCTGCACCGAGAGCAAACAGGAGGGCTATTCTGAACGCTTTCTTTTTTGTATCTGTGAACTTTGGAGGCGCTACATATATCATCTTTCCTGAGCATTGTGAGCCTGACTCTGTATCTATCGGAGATTTTACATAGAGCAGTTTTTTATCTGCTGAGAGTTTTTTTGCAGTCTTCTCTTCTCGAGGCGGCGCAGTGTCTCTGCCGGCAGCTAATGCCAGTTTGAGGCTTATATCCTCCGCCTCTGGTGTTTCATCAGCTATGCTGTCTCTATTCCTGTCAGTTTGGTTTAATGATATCTCATTTCTGAGAAAAAGGTTTTCTGCTGTTTTTTCATCAATTTCTGTTTTTAAGGCAGCGAGTGTATTATTGAGATACTCTATTTTATTGAGGCGTTCAGGCTCTGCTTCTGTGTCCTGGGACAGGTTATTCAATATCAAAGGGGATGTTTCCACAAAGCCGGTTTGTCTCTGTCCCACTGCTTTGTGGTGTGTTTCCAGTTCTTTACACTTTAACTCGGTTTTCCTCATAGCCTCAAGCGCAGTATCCATGTCTGCCTGGATTTCATGAAGCTGAAGTCCTTTTTTCTCAATCGTGTATTTCAGTTCTTCAATAGTCTTGTCTCTTTTGTAAAGATCCTCTATGAGTTCATCTTTTTCTTTAAGCAGAAAGTCCCTTTCATCTCTCAGCTTGTCAAGCCCTGTCTTAAAGTCCACTATCTCCATATTTCTTACTATATCAATGTCTGCAATCCTGTCCTGAAGTCTTTTCTTATCCTCAAATGCCTTGTTCAATGCGTGGAAGAGCCTGTCTTTTTCTTCTGCTGTTGATGCTAATGCCGAATTTTTCTCTTCTAATGCCTTTTCAAGGTGCGCTATCTCTTTGAGGGCATTTAAAAACCTTTCTCTGATGACCTCAGTATTAAGCGGTTCTGCGCCCTGTCTGTGCTTGGGCCGGGCGCCGGACAGCTCTTGCGTCTGAAGTCTGTTTATCAGGCTTTCAGGAGTTATGTCTTCAAATTCTCTGTCACCCATTTACTTTTGCTCCTTAAAATTACGCATATGGTGTAAGGGAACTGTCCCAGAATTATGGACGAACCCGTAAATTCGGGACTGTCCCCGTATCCTAAAAATTATAACTATCAATATGTTCTGTTGTCAACAAGGTGTCAGGTATCAAGGGTATGGATGACGGTGTGTATGTTGAGTTTTTATAGGTAATGATATTATCATAATATATGTCTGAAAAAGGAAGAGACAAAAGAAACTTCACACGAAATCAACTTCAGCCCATCCGAAGATTATAGGTTTATAAGGTGAGTGGCGGTTTTCTTAAGTTTTTTTCACAAGTTTTGTTTTGAGAGTCTCGGACATTTCGTGTGCAAGTTCTGTGTCTATGAAGAGAGATATCATCCTGCAGACTCTTTCGACTGCGGATGTGAGGGACTCTTTATCATCAGCAAGCTCCAAAATGTCTAAAGCCCGCTTAAGAAAAAGGGGGCTTGCTTTTTCGGTAAGACGCTCTTTAATGAGAGTCTTTAAATCTTCCTTAACAGTCATCTACTGATCTAATCCTATATCTTTTATTATCTTTAAAAAGAGATTGATAACCATAACAACAAACACAGCCGCAACCAGAAATACAATACCCACAATCACCTTTTGTGACGAATCCGGCAGTACCGGGAACAACAGGGTTGTCAGATAGCCTGCTGTAAAAAGCCCTATCATGTAATAGAGAAGTTTCCATGTCTTGCCGACTGACCCGCCCGGGAGTTTTTTGTTCAAGCTGATTACCTTGAATAACGCATACCCCATTACTCCGATTGATGCAATAGAAAGTGCATAAAACAACTCCTTCACATTAACCTCCTCAACTGTACTTGATGCAATTTATTTTTAAAAAAAGTATATATATTAGAGATGTCCGTTGTCAAGGCATAGAAGCAGGGCGCTTAATTACGAGCCTTCTAATCCGAACTATCTCACTGAAGCCGGATATATCTATATTCAGCTCGGTTTCAATCAGAGGGCAAGAAGCAGTTTTGAAAAAGTAATAAAGATTGATCCGTCAAATGATAGGGCGGTGGAGGGGCTTCAGAATATCCCTGATTGAAAGGCTGATACATAGAGGATGCTAAGGCTTGCATTGCTGTCATTCCCGCGAAAGCGGGAATCCAGTAGTATCAGAGCCTTTTGGATGCCTGCTTTCGCAGGCATGACAATAATTTAAATTGTTTGCTATAGTTAACTTATGGAAAATTTTTTGAAAGCGCTGATTAATACCTTTATTCCTATCTTTGTGGCAATAGATATTTTTGTTGTTCTACCCATTTTCATATCAATCACAGAAGGCATGTCAAAATCTAAGAGAAATGAGATTGTCAGAGACTCCATACTTACAGCCCTTGCAGTGAGCCTGGCATTTGTTGCATTGGGAGAGGCGATATTCAGGATACTCGGCATCACAGCGAATGATTTTAAGATTGCCGGCGGGCTGGTGCTTCTTGTCTTTGCAATCCTTGACATAGTAAAACACAGCGAGGAAAGGAGAAGGCCTTCAGGCAGGATGGGCGTTGTGCCGATAGCGGTGCCGTTGATTATAGGCCCGGCAGTGCTTACCACTCTTTTAGTGCTTGTGGACCATTACGGCGTTTTGCCGACGCTCGTATCACTTGTATTAAACCTTGTTGTTGTGTATTTCTCGTTTATCAAGGCTGAGGCAATCACGAAATTGTTCGGCAGGGGCGGGATTGCGGCAATATCAAAAATAATGGCTATATTGCTTGCATCAATAGCTGTTATGATGATACGCATTGGGATAGAAAATATAGTGAAGCGGTGAGCTATTCCTTGAAGATAACCGCCTTTGCCTTTTCTTTAGCCTCAATACTATGCGCAAGTTTGACAGCCTCTTTCTTATTCTCAAACTTGCCGATTAGAACTCTGTAAAGTGTTTCCTTATCTTTTCCTGAACTCTTTTGTATAAAGGTCTCATAGCCTTTGGCTTTATAATCCTTTGCAAGATTTTCCGCATTGTTTGAGTTTTTAAATGCTCCGAGCTGGACGTGATAAGCTGTTTTTCCCGCTGGTTTTTGCTCAGGCTTTGGCGATGTTTTGGGAGCAGCCCCGAGCAGCTCGGGGCTTTCAGGGGTCTCACCCGTAGGTTTTTGTAGTTCCTTAGGAGTAACCGCTGCTGTTTCCACCGGAGCCGGTTTAACAGGAACTGATATTGAAGATTTCATCCATGGCAGCAGGTTTTCTTTGTACAGAATAAATCCAACTCCTGTGCCTATAATTACGATAATAACAAGTGCGACAATAAGAGGAACAAATAGCCTGCTTCTCATACCCCTCCTCCTTATGCTTGTTTTAAATTTATAAGCCCTTTCAGTTTCCCCTTTCAGAATTTCCTCAGGCTCAGTGTATGGAATGTCTTCAACCACAGTCTTTTCAAAAGGTTCCGGTGTGGTTTCTTCTGTCTCGCCTGACGGAAAATCCTGAAAAACATTTGTTTGGATATCGCCATATCCCGTTGACAGGACATTCCCTGTTTTTGAGATGAGTTCTTCTGCGGTGAAGGGCTTTTTAAGCGAATCAACAATGCCGTATGCTTCGGCATAGCGCTGATCCATTGCGCCATCAAACGAAGAGAGTACAACTATAGGAATATCTTTAAGCTGCTCTGTGCTATGGATTGTCTTGCAGACCTCTAACCCGCTTGTGCCCGACAGGGCAGGATTTATAAATATCAGGGAAGGGTTTACTCTCTTTGCCATTGTGATTCCAATGTTTCCGTTTGGAGCTGTAAAAACAAGATAATCTTCCGCTTCAAGTATTGATACAATCTGCTGCGTTGTTTCGGCATCCGTGTCAATGGCAAGAATTGTTTTCCCGGTCATGAAAAGTTTCCCCTCATTTAGTTAAAAGTTGCTGATTCTTAATTTTCAACTCTTAGCTTCTAACCCTTAACTTTTATTTCTATCGTAATGGTTAAGTCTGAGTTTGCGTTTCTTTTTTCTGAGGATTTATCACCCATATATTCCCAAAATCCTTTTCCTGATATGCCCTGACAAGTCCGAGCCTTATCAGTTCAAGGAGGGCGACAAATGTAACTACGATCTGAATCCTTGATCTGTCTTCATTAAAGAGGTCTTCAAACCTTACCGTGTCATTATTCTCAAGCATCTCCATTATATGAGAAATCTTGTCTTTTACAGTCAAAGCCTCTCTTGTTATCCGGACTGCCTCCGGAGGCGCGGTGTCAAGAATTTTTTTGAATGCGCCGAGGAGGTCAAAGAGGTTGACGTCAAAGAGGTAAAGTTCAGGCTCTGTGGATTCTGCTTCAGCTTCCTCATCTTTGACAGGTTCTCTGTGGAAGATGTTCATCCATTCCTCTTCCTTTTCTCTTAAGCCGAGAGACGCGTCTTTGAATGTCTGATATTCAAGAAGCCGCTGGATTAGTTCAAGCCTCGGGTCCTCTTCCTCTCCCGGCGCTTCTTCATCAACAGGGAGAAGCATCCTTGATTTGATATGTATGAGTGTAGCTGCCATAACAAGGAAATCGCCTGCCACATCAAGGTTCAGTTCTTCCATCATCTCAATGTACTGAAGATACTGCCCTGTGATTACTGCAATAGGAATGTCATAGATGTCCACCTTGTTTTCTTTGATAAGGTGAAGCAGAAGGTCAAGGGGGCCTTCGAAAACAGGAACCTTTATGTTATAAATATTCAAGGAATTCGTTGAGTCCATTTTGTTATTCAGTTTAGCTGATTCCGGCCATAAAACTCAATCTCTGAATCTATCCGGAATAAGCCTGTTTAAATGAGGTTATTGGTTGTAAATCTTATGTCCGAGCTATTAAAATATAAAAATGCTTATTGTGATTAAAGACAGATAGATCTCACCATGGAGGCTTTTCTTGTATACCATTTTGGATAAACAGGCGCTTAACGATGCAGTCAAGCTCATGGTCATAGAGGCACCCCATATTGCAAGAAAGGCGAGCGCCGGCCAGTTTGTGATAGTGAGAATAGATGATTTCGGAGAAAGGGTTCCTTTAACCATCGCTGATTTTGACCGCAATGCAGGCACAGTTACGATAATTTTTCAGGAAGTAGGAAAATCCACAAAGCATCTCGGCACCCTCAGCCCAGGAGATAAACTCACCACATTTGCAGGCCCGCTGGGACATCCGACAGAGATTAAAAGATACGGCACTGTCATCTGTGTGGCAGGGGGTGTAGGGATAGCGCCGGTTTATCCTATTGCAAAAGCGCTTAAAGAAGCAGGGAACGATGTTATTTCCATCATAGGAGCGCGGAATAAAGGACTCTTATTCTGGGAAGAGAGGATGAGAACTGTATCTGACGAGCTTATAGTTTGTACAGATGACGGTTCTTATGGAAGAAAGGCAGTTGTCACAGAGGCATTGAAGGAAATCATAAGCGCAAAGAATATCTCTCATGTCTGGGCAATAGGCCCTGCAATAATGATGAAGTTTGTCTCTATGCTTACAAAAGAATTTAATGTACCGACAGTTGTCAGCCTTAATACGATAATGATAGACGGCACCGGCATGTGTGGAGGATGCAGGGTTCTTCTTGATGAGGGCGCCAAGTTTGTCTGTGTTGACGGCCCTGAGTTCGACGCACATAAGATTGACTGGGACAGCCTTCTTTCAAGGCAGAGGATATACCTGAATGAGGAGCGCATAGCTTCCGGGAGGTGGGAGCATATCTGCAATCTGGACAAGGCTGTATCAGGGGATAAGGATAAATGACAAAACAGGAGCGGATGAAAATACCAAGGCAGGAGATGCCTTTGCAGGATAAGCTGATTAGAAGGCGTAACTTTGAAGAGGTGTCTCTGGGTTTACCGGAAGATGCTGCCATTAAGGAGGCAGAGCGCTGTCTTCAGTGCAAGAAACCTAAATGCGTTGAAGGATGCCCCGTAGGGGTACTCATTCCGCAGTTTATCAAGGCTCTGCGTAAAGGAGACGTAAACGAGTCTATAAGGGTTATGAAGATAAAGAACAATCTGCCGGCTGTATGCGGCCGCGTATGCCCTCAGGAGAATCAGTGCGAGGGGAAATGCATATTAGGGAAGACAGGCGAGCCTCTTGCGATAGGAAGGCTCGAAAGGTATGTGGGAGATTATGAGCTTAGCCGCAGAACGTGTCCGATGGTTAAGCCCGAGGATACAGGGAAGAAAGTTGCTGTAGTAGGCTCAGGCCCGGCGGGCATTGCATGCGCTGTTGACCTTGGCAGGGAAGGGCACAAAGTTACGATATTTGAATCTCTTCATTCAGCAGGAGGCGTTCTCATATACGGCATCCCGGAATTCAGGCTTCCAAAATCGGTTGTTCATTCAGAGATAGATTATGCTGCTCAGTGCCTTGGCATAGAGATAAAGACAGACCATATTATCGGCAGGACAGTTACACTTGATGAGCTTCTCGAAGAGTATGACGCTGTTTTTATAGGAACAGGCGCAGGACTTCCGCTTTTTATGAAGATACCTGGAATAAATTACAGCGGTGTCATGTCTGCCAATGAGTTTCTCACGAGGATTAATCTTATGAAGGCATATCGCTTTCCTGAATATGACACTCCTGTAAGGATTGGCGGGCGCGTAGCTGTAATAGGAGCGGGGAATGTTGCGATGGATTCGGCGCGGTGCGCTGTGAGGCTTCAGAAATCAATGGGAATGAAATCAGGAGAGGTTCATGTTATTTACAGAAGGTCTCGTGATGAGGTTCCTGCAAGATTAGAGGAATTTCATCATGCAGAGGAAGAAGGGATAATCTTTGACTTCCTCACAAGCCCTGTAGAAATATTTGGTGACATTGACGGAAACGTAACGGAAATAAAATGTATAAGGATGAAGCTTGGCGAGGCTGATGGCTCAGGAAGAAAAAAACCTGTTCCTTTGGCAAATTCTGAATTTATCATAGATGTTGACACTGTGATAATGGCTCTCGGAACGAGCCCGAATCCTGTGGTATTTACTAATAACGCAAATCTCAGGAGGACGAATGAGGGAACTGTGGTCGCGGACAACGAGACGGGCAGAACATCAAGGGAAAGACTCTGGGCAGGCGGCGATGTAGTAACAGGCTCCGCAACTGTAATAAGCGCAATGGGCGCAGGGAAAAGGGCTGCGGCGGATATAAATAGTTTTTTGATAAAAAGGGATGTAAAGTAATAGGGGATGTGGGGTCTGATTATCCTGATTTACTAAACAGCATTGGTCTGATATAATCATAAATACAAATGACGCTTATATGCTCTAAATGTAAGGCTGACAACTCTGACAGGAGAAAATTCTGTAGGGAATGCGGCGCTTTAATAGCCAACTTCTGCAGGAAGTGCGGTTTTCACAATTCATTTGGAGACAAGTACTGCGGAGGTTGCGGCTCATCAATGAGTCCCGAGCTGCTCGGGGCAGCTCCCTTGCCAGAAGGAGCAAGAGAAAACACACCATCAGCAGCGGTGATGCTCACCTCGGCAAAATATACAGCAGAAGATATTAAAGAACTGATTGACTCCCAGCCGGACAAGAAAGAGAAAAAAAGCAAAAAGAAAGAAACCGCAGAAGCAGGCGAGCTGTCTCAGGATGCGCTTGACAGGATGTTTGAAAAGGGGAATGACTGAATACAGCAATGTTTTCAAGAGAAGACGATCTGAAAATCGGCGAAATCCTCGTGGAAAGGGGTATTATCAGCCAGAGCCAGCTTGATACTGCCCTCAAAGAACAAAAGAAACACAGTGCAGACAATCAAAAATTAGGAAGTTATCTTATCTCTCTCGGATATGCTGCTGAAGTTGATATTGCTAATGTTCTTGGCGCACAGTACAACCTGCCTGTGATGCGGATTGAAGGCCTCAGGATAAAACCTGAAGTGACTGCCATGATTTCAGAGACCCTTGCAAAAAAATATAATATCATGCCTCTTTTCAAGGTCGGCAATGAACTCACGCTTGCCGTATCTGACCCGACCGACATTCTTGTTATAGATCTCGTCGCCGCCGAAGCCCGATGCAGGGTAATCCCTGTTATATCGCCTCCGTCTGACATCTCAAAAGCGATAAACAGGCACTATTTCATGAAAGTTGAGACAGAAAGCAGTGAGAAGTCCTCGGTATTAACGTCAACTTCGATAAGCAAAGCTGAAATCGAAGAAATCAAAATGTCGGGAGCCGACCTTCCCATCGTAAAAATTGTCGACAGAATAATAATAGAAGCAGTTGAAGAAAATGCAAGCGATATTCATGTAGAGCCGCATGAAACGAGCCTTTCTGTCAGAATCAGGATTGACGGAATTCTGAGGGACACAGGCACATACCCCATGAAAATGCATCCGGGAATTTTATCAAGGATTAAGATACTTTCTGAGATGGATATCTCCGAAAAACAGAAGCCGCAGGACGGCAGAATAAAAATAAAAGTAGATAAGAAGGAGATAGATATCAGGGTTTCATGCATACCGACGCTCTACGGCGAAAAAGCCGTGATGAGGCTGCTGAACAGGGCTAATGTAAGGGTAAGCATTGGTGCTCTCGATTTTTCAGAAAAAAATTATAAAACCTTTCTTGATCTCATAAACCAGCCCTACGGCATAGTGCTCGTTACCGGGCCTACAGGAAGCGGCAAGACAACAACTTTGTATGCCGCGCTTCATGAAATAAGCTCTATAGAGAAAAACATAATAACCGTTGAAGACCCGATCGAATACCAGCTGCCAATTATAAATCAGATGCAGGTAAATCCGAAAAAAGATGTCACTTTTGCCAATGCCCTGAGGGCAATTCTCAGGCAGGATCCGGATATCATCATGATTGGAGAGATAAGAGACCCTGAAACAGCGGCGATTGCCGCTGAATCAGCGCTTACCGGACACCTTGTTCTCAGCACTTTGCACACGAATGATGCGCCGAGCTCAATAACTCGTCTCACTGACATGGGGGTTGAGCCGTTCCTGCTTGCGCCGTCTCTTATAGGCATTATTGGCCAAAGGCTCATGAGAAAGATTTGCACAAAGTGCAAAGAGGCGTACACTCCGTCAAAAAACGAATTGAAAGCATCCGGCCTTGACATATCTATTGAAGGAATGAAATTTTATAAGGGAATGGGTTGTGATAGTTGCAAGCATACAGGATATTCAGGAAGGACCGCTATCCATGAGATACTGGTTGTGGATGAACGAATAAGAGAGCTCATTACCCAGAAAGCCTCTGTTGCCGCGTTGAGGGAAGCGGCGGCAAAGATTGGATACAAAGATATGCGTTTCGACGGCATCAAAAAAGTGATTGAAGGAATAACAAGCGTTGAAGAGCTTCTCAGAGTGACAAAGGAAACAAAATAACTTTAATGGTATAATTGCCTATGTCAAAGAAGATATTGATTGCAGACGATTCTCCGCAGGTGCGTAAAGCTCTCAGAGAGATTCTTGAAAAAAATAACTACACGGTTGCCGGAGAGGCGTCAAGCGGCACAGAGGCCATAAAGCTCTGCAGTTCCCTGTCTCCTGACATCATCATGCTTGATATCATCATGCCGCAGCTTGGCGGCATAGAGGCCCTGAGAATGCTAAGGCCAATGAATAAGGAACTGAAGATAATAATGGTCAGTGCGCTTGATTCAATGGACAGGGTAAAAGAATGCCTGAAAGCAGGGGCAAATCATTATATCCTGAAACCTTTTGAGGAAGACAAGGTAATTGAAATCCTGAAGAAAATCAGCCCCGAATAAGCGCAATGGGCGCAGGTTGCCAAGCATCTTTCTATTCCAGCTCGGTGGCATTGGCCATCTGATCAAAGAATTGTGTAACTTTATTTTTTTTGTCCGACTCCATATGCGCCATGGCAGTGCGCGGGTGCTGGTTCAGGACGCCTGTGATCATGTAAGGAATATAGTATCCCCAATCTATTTTCTCCTGCCACGGAAGGATTTCCGCCTCAATGGCCTCGATAAGCGGGCGCACTTTAAACTTGGGATTCTTCAGGAATGCAATAAGAAGTTCCAGAGGGCAGTTGCCGGCTCCTCGCCCAATGCCATATAAACTGGCGTCAAGGTAATTGATGCCGGAGATGATGGCGGATATGGTATTTGCAAATGCCAGTTGCTGATTGTTATGGCAATGGATTCCTATAGTCTTGCCGGGCAGGCGCTCCATGTATTTTTTTGCAAGTAACTCTATGTCCTCGGAATAAAAAGCGCCGAAGCTGTCCACAACATAAACTATCGGCACCCGGCTTTTAGAGAGATCGGCAAGCGCTTCATCCAGCTCCCGCAGGCCCACAGTGGATACAGCCATGAGATTAATGGTTGTCTCAAACCCCTTGTCTATGCAGTGGTGCGCCAGGTCTATGGCGGCGTCGGTCTGATGCGCATAACATGCAACCCGTATCATGTCCAGTGCGCTCTCGGATTTATGCGGGATGTCGCGATATTCGATCCTGCCGATGTCGGCCATTGCGGAAAGCTTAATCCTTTTTTCACTGCTGCCGATAATGCGCCGAATATCCGCTTCAGCGCAAAATTTCCAAGGACCCACCTCATCCCGTGAAAAAGCCGACTCCGAACTCAGATACCCGATCTCCATGTAATCTACCCCTGCCTCTGTGCAAGCCGTATAAACCTTGCAGACAAAGGCGTCGTCAAACTGCCACTTATTCATTAAACCGCCGTCACGTACGGAGCAGTCTATAACCTTGATTTCCGGTCTGAACATTTTAAATCTCCTTTTAAATTTCAAAAGTTCTATTTGTGAGGAATATTATAATTTATTTGTCACAATAAGGGCAAAGGGCAATAAACTTTTTTACATTATTTATATTAAAGTTGACAGCAGCGATAAATAGCGATAAGGTAATGTTAGAAACTATAAATCATGGAGGTTTAAAATGTGGTATGTTTCTATCTTTGATGCCAAAGAGGGCATCACCAGATCAGAGATCAATCGCGAAAGAATGGAATGGCTGAAAAAGGGCAGGGATAGAATTTTTCAGCAGAAATGCAAGGCGATTAACAGGTATGAAGTGTTAGGAATCTCTCCTCTGAAAATAATCTTGATTATTGAAACCGAAGACCCGGATGCGCTGCATCTGCTCTCCACTCATTTTGGTGATGCATGGAACTCGGTAACCTATCCGATTGTGCAGCGGGAGATAGCCGAGGCCTTAGAGGCAGACACCGCAGTTATTGGCGGCTGATGCTATTTGTTCATTAAAACTCTGCTGATGTTTTAAGTAAGGGAAGGGGAATAAGAGCTGCGGTGGATATTCACAGGTTTTTGATGGAAGGCCATTCTAAGAAGAAAAATTAGTTTGAGGCATCAGCCGAAGATATTGTAATCGTAAATCTGATTGTGGTGGCCTATGAAACGGAATTCAACCGAATTCTTATCTGTGAACTTAAATACAATTCTGTAGTGAATATCGATTCTAAAGCTCCAGACATCATGTCCTTTTGGATGGAGCTTTTCGGTTCTGAGTGTAGGGTTAAAAGGGTTTTCTCTGAACAGCGTTGTTTTCTCATCTGATTTGATCTGGATTTTTTTGGGGAGTCTACGAAAAAGCTCATCAAAGGCGGCAGTAGTATAAATCTCTATCATGTCTTTTAAGTGATCTCGATGAGGGATTTCCTCTTTGTTATACGTCCTGCCTTATGGTCTGCTTCGGACCTTTTAAGGGCTTCGAGAAATTCTTCATTATAAAGGCCTACAGCATTACAGAATGCCTCATAATTGTTTTTTGTAATCTCAAGCTTGACCCTGTCTTTGCTCACTCTCGTTAAATCTGCTGACAACGTTTTCTGCATCTTCTCACCTCCAATTCTATTATACAATTTTTCAAATGTTTGGCAACTCTACTACCTCCCCTTAATCCCCTCCTTTACCTTTTTGCCTTTCGATACCCAGCCCTCACCGCCTCCTCCTCAGAGTCAAAGTAAACCCGATTTTCTTCTTTGAGCTTCTCGTAGTTAGCCTGACCAGGAAGATGATAGATTTTTGATTTCCAATTACCAATAATCTTCCCAACCTTTTCAGATGGGTTTGCCTTTGTAGTCCATATACCCCTACCAGCTGCCCTCGCTTCTTGCTCATACTTGAGGAACTCATTATAGTAGCGGGAGTAGGAAGGTGCAATGACACTGGCATACCCCCTTTTTATAAGTTCGGCGTTAAAGAGGCTCCCATCACTCAGAAAGACATATCCTAAGAGGCGACCATATTTGTCCATTTGATTTAAAGACTCGAACTCAAGATGCACCTTTTTTCCTTTGAGAGTCTTTTTTGTGAATTCTGAGGCCTCAGGCCCAAAGAATTCCATGGGTTTATCCGGATGGACAGTCTCAGGGGCGTCCACACCCAAAAGCAACACCGTGGTATTCCTCCAGCCGCGTCCAACGCGGATAGTATCCCCATCAACAACCTGTGTTACAAGAACCCATTTACTATAAGGATCGCCCCCACTGAATACATAGAATAGGTACATAATTAAGCCGGCTGTGAGGAACCCGATATATAGGGATGGTCTTAATAACCATTTTTTGATATTAACCTCTTTCTGACTTGTAGTATCCGAAACCTTCAGGATTTCATATATCAAGCTTTCTCTCGCCTCACTGTCTAAAACAGATTGGTTTCTCTGGTCTTTTATAAAATCACACACATTTTTAAGATTTTTAATAACAGGGACAGTAGGGGAATCCAGTCTTAGGACAGCATCTGGGTCAGTAAATACCAAGATAGGCTTGACGAACATGTCTAATTGAGTTTGTCCTTTCAAAAACTGTTGAAGGGATAAAGCATTACGTTTTACCTGTTTGCTTGGACTCTTTACAGGGAAGTTCTTATAATAATACCAACTATCTTGTTTGCATGTAATTTCACCGCTGTAATTTTTGGTTTCTATTACAAATATGCCGTTAGGGCCAATAAGGATGTGGTCTATGTTGCCTTTCCCATCGGGTAGGACTACATCATTAATTAGGACATGAGAATCGTCTAAAGGGGTTAGGGCTTCAACAACCATTTTTTCTCCAAGAATACCTTTACGCCAATTTCTACTTCTACTAAAATAGTGCAATCCAAAGCCAAAGAAGATCAACCCCAGAATCCAACTATGAGAAATATGAAAAATAAACAAAATAGTACCAGCTAAGGCGGATGCGGCTGCTTTTACTTCGTAAAATCTTTGTTGCTCTCTGGTATATTTACCACCACTTCTTAGAATATGCATATCACCACGAATCAAAAACAATTAAGAGAAATGGTCTTAGTTATATCCAAAAAAGTAAAAATGTAAAAATAGCACTGTTCTATTTTCTGCCATTTGTCGTAATTCCCCTTTCCCGCCCGCAATGCGGATAGTCCGTATTTCATGGGGGTATTATAATGAAAGGAAACAAAATAAAAAAGGGGCGGTGTCTGCTGACATCGCCCTTTGGGGAAATTTATTATGGATTCCCCCGATATTATCGGGGGAATGACAGGTCAAACTCCTGCCATTGCCTTTTCTCTCTCACTTCACCTTTTCTATAAACTCCTTTGCTGCTTTCATGGAGTCCTTCACCATGTCAACATTGTAAATAAGTCCGCGGTAGTAGCCTGCAATATGCAGGGTATCGTAAAGACCTTCAAATTCTCTCGCGAGTTTTCCGTTATTTACGGCAAAATATTTTTTCAAAGTTTTTCTGTACTCAGCCACAGACTTAGGGAGTTCTTTTTTAGTATAGCCTTTTTTTATCAGGCGTTCATTTATTGCCTCAAGAATCGCAAGATATGCAGTCCCGAAAGCTTCCCTGACAGGTTTTATATCGGTATAGTATTTGCCCTCAATTTTGACATCTCTTACTATACTTTTTGCGTTTTCTAAATAGCGTAATGATTCTCTCTGCATATTTCCTCCAGACGATAAATTATATCATACCGGAATAAAAAAAAGGGCGGTCGCTTCGACCGCCCTTTAGATTCAATTAGTTATCTACACTCCTGCCATTGCCTTTTCAGACTCTTTGAGCCAGAGAAGCCTTGAGCCGTTGATTACGGAGGCATTGATTGACTCTATCAATCACCTCCTGAGGGTTCACACCCAAACCTTCTTTGCGTGCAAACGGAGCAACCGACGCCTTTACCTTAGCGAGCTCTTTTGTCTCGCTCTCTTTTTTATCACTCCGACCGTAACGCAACGATTGGATCGAGTTTTGATGCCTGAATCGCGGGATAAAGGCCGAAGAATATTCCGACCCCGGATGAGACGCCGACCCCTAATATTATGGCCATATAGGACATTGAGAAGTGCCACCCGGCAAGAAAAGAAATAATAAATGAAACCCCGACGCCGAGGAGAATGCCCAAAGCCCCGCCTATCAGCGAGAGGATGACCGACTCTATAAGGAACTGGCCTTTAATGTCACCCCTGCTTGCTCCGAGAGCGCGGCGAATGCCTATTTCCTTGCGCCTCTCGGATACCGAGACGAGCATCACATTCATAACGCCGACGCCACCTACGATCAGAGAAATGCTTCCGATAGCCCCGAGAAGAAGGGTGAAGAGTTGCATTTGCTTTTCCATCTGGGCAATCATCTCTTCCGGACTGGTGACCTTTACGTTTTTTGTTTTTGTCCTTTTTGCGAAATATTCCCTGATTTGGTTTTGCGCTGCATTATGCGGCACGTCCGGGTTTACCCGGGCTGTTATTGTGGAAATTTCGGCACTGCTGCCTATCCTCAAGGCGGTGGTTATATGACTATATACCGAATCGTTCGCTTCAAACTGGCGCATCCCTCGCGGCGGAACTTCTTTAAGCGCCCCGACGACAGTAAAAATGCCGTCGCCGATCCTGAGTTTCTCTCCGATGACATGCCGCCCACCCGCTTTCATCATCTTTTGATAAACCGAACTCCCTATCACGCAAAATTGGCTGTACTCGTCCAGGTCGGAAAGGAGCCTCCCTTCTTTCGCAGTTAATTTGTTCATGTCCCAGAAACTCTGCGTTACTCCGAGCAACGAGTCCCCCTCCAGCTTTCTCCCCGCGTAATACATCTCGCCTCCCTGTGTTACAAAGGGAGCGACACTGCCGATACCCGGACAATATGCGGGCATTTCGAGGACGTCTTTCAACTGGATGGCGACGGCGGGAGACTGGAGGCCGGCGCGGCTTCCGGCTTCATTCCCCATTGCCGAATCCTTGCGAATTGTCAATATGTCTATTCCCATATTCTTGAACTGGCCGATGGCCTCTTCTTCAACGATCCTGCCGATGGATACCATGGCTATTACCGAGCCTATGCCGATAACGATACCGACCAGGGCAAGCAGGGTCCGCTGCTTTGAAGAATACAGACTGTCGGCCGCCTCTTTTATATTGGTTTTAACAATCACCCGTCCACAATCACACCGTCCATCATCACCACAAAGCGCCCGCACTGTTTCGCAATGTTCGGGTCATGGGTAATGATTACGACGGTAATCCCCGCTTCCTCGTTAAGTTTTTTAAAGAGATTCATGATTTCCAGCCCTACGCGCCTGTCGAGCGCGCCTGTAGGCTCATCGGCAAGGATAATGGCCGGCTTTCCAACCAGCGCACGGGCAATTGCGACCCTCTGCTGCTGTCCGCCCGAGAGTTCTCCCGGCTTGTGATGGGCGCGCTCATGCATATCAACCTTTTTAAGGAATTCCATGCAGAGTGTCCTTCTCTCATCTTCTCCCAGCCCGCGATATACAAGCGGTATGCCCACATTATCCATGGCCGTCAGTCTCGGCAAAAGGTGGTACTGCTGGAAGACAAACCCTATCCGCCTGTTCCTGATTGCGGAGAGCGCATCGTCATTATTGTATGATACGGCCTTTTCCTCGATGAAATAAGAGCCCGACGAGGGTTTGTCAAGGAGGCCGATTATATTCATCAGGGTGGATTTCCCGCAGCCGGACTGCCCCATGATGGAGAGAAGCTCCCCCTGCGAAACCTCGAGATTGACACCCCTCAGGACCTCTACCTCGGTAGGGCCTATTTTATACTTCTTCTCTATATCAATCAGCTTCAGCATGAGCAAATAAAACAGAGGCCGCGTTTCTTATATCTCAATCTCGTCTCCCGCCTTCAGCCCACCGGTAATTTCAACGGAATCAAGAGTAGTATATCCCGTCCGCACCTCTGCTCTCTCGCTTGCCGCTTTCGGCCCACCGCCCGTCCTCCTGAGCACGAAACGCTTTTCTCCCTCAGTTTTCACTGCCGAAATGGGGACCATCAGCGCATCGGGCCTTTCATAAATAAGCACCTCGAGATTTACCGACATGCCTACAAGTATCCTCTTCCTCTGTTCGGGCGTAATATCGTCAATAGCGACAATAAACTCAAAAGAAGGCGCTCCGCCTGTTCCCGAGTTTTTCTTGGACTGCGAGGAGACTGTACGTATTTTGCCCGGCAGTTTCATCCCGGGAAAGGCATCGCCGGAGACATTCACCTTTTGCCCTTCCTTGATTTTTACGACATCCACTTCATCCACCCTGGCTTTTACCGAGAAGCCGGTCAGGTCTCCAATGGAAAGCACAATCTCCCCTTGCTGGAGGGAACTGCCCCTTTCCATTGTTTTGCCCTCTTTCCCCTCGGCCCCGGCAATGGGAAGGATGACTACTCCCGGTACCGGCGCGGTTATAACGGACAGCCTCAATTGCTCCTCCAGTTCTTTCATTTTCGTATGGGCATTCTCCATCTCAAGCCTGGCAACTTTCTTGTTCTCCTCATTGCCCTTAGCAATAGCCGCTTGGACTTCCTCCTGGGCTGATTGCAAATCAAGCTGCTGATTGACATATTGCTGCTTTGCGCCCTCATACTCCGAAGCAGGGACTATCCCTTTTTTAAAAAGCCTCTCCGTCTCCTCGAGTGTCTTCTTCTGGCTTTCCATGGTGAGCTTGGCCTTGGTATGTGACCGGCGCGCGCGGGCGACATCCGTACTGCCGTCCCAGTTTTGCAAGCTCTTAAAATTCTCCGAGGCCTTGATATAAGCTGCATTCGCCTCCCTGTATCTGACTTCCACCTCCGAGGTGTCCATACTCAAAAGGACCTGTCCGGCCCTGACAATCTCCCCATAGTTAAAATTTATTTTCTTCACTCTCCCCGTAAGCGGGCTTGTAATGTTAACGATGTTCAAAGGGTCCATGTTCCCTGTGACCGAGATGAGGGAGGAAACAGGCTGCGGTGTCACTCTGAATATGGATGACACCTTCTCCTTTTGCACTGCTGCCGCGGTCGGCCTGCTCCCCGTCGAGTATTTCCTGTTCCATGTTAAAAACCCGATGCCGAGGAACAAGAGTATTGTGAAAGCAGTGGCGGCGATGCGCACCATCTGGACCTTCTTCAGCGCCGACCCAAGGTCTTTGTTGCTCTCTTCTATTTTCAGATACGCGTTCTGAAGCTCCTTATGTTTTCCCTTTACTTCTTCGGCAAGACGGGCCTGGGCATCCTGGAGCTGTTTTACCTCGGTTATATCACTGAATAGGGCTATCACACCGACTTTATTGACGCTCCCCCCTTCGTCGGTTGACTGAAGGAATGATGTCGTGAGCGAGAGGGCTATGATTTTATCTCCTGTATTGAAATCAACAGTGCGGTTATGGCTTATAAGTGATTCGTATATTGCATCGAGAATCGCCTGATTGAAAGCATCATTGCCTTCATGCTCAAGAAATACCTCTGCAAACTTTTTCCCCAGCACATCTTCTCTCCGGAGTCCAAGTATTTGTGCGGCTGCAGGATTAAAGGTGATGATCTCTCCCTTTAAATCAATAGTCATCACCCCGTCGCTCATGTTTTCAAGGATATTTTTAGAGATAACGGTTTCTTTTTCCATCTTTTCTCCCCGTCAATTTAAATAAGCTTCTTCGTATCTTTGCTCTATTTTTATGCCCCATTTTTCAAGCGTTATCCCGAGTGTTTTCTCGAGGGCTGCAACAGAATTGAGGTAATTTATTATGGCATTGAGTTCGTTGTTTTGAGCATTGACAAGGTCATTCTGAAATGTTACAAGCTGAAAGTTGGAAGACCTCCCGGCTTTCATTTTTTCGGTTTCTATGCTCAGTTTTTGCTCGGACAGCCTGCTTGACTGCTCTGCAAGTTTGACCTGTTTTAGTTTCATCTCTACATCACGAACAGCATCCTGAACTTCTATCTCGATATTATCGCGCAGTTTGTTGTGATTCAATTCTGCTTTATCCAGACCGATCTTTGCGCTCAAATATCCCTGCTCGAGCGTCAGGTCCCTGAAAGGTATGGTCAGCTTCAAGCCAGCGTTCCATGTTTTTGAATCGCTGTCGGTCCCGTCCGCTCCCTGTTTTATATAACCTCTACCGTACCCGGTTGTAAGAGAAAGATCCCACAGCTTATTGTTCTCGGCCAGCATCAGGCTTATTTTTGACGTCTCTATACTCAGAAGAGAGCTGAGGTAATCAGGCCTGTTCTCGAATGCTAATGCCTTAGTCTGCACATAATTAATAGATGCCGGCTCTATGACGATCTTTTCTGCCGGAACAATCCCTGTATGTTTATCTATGTCAAGGAGTTTTATCAGTGAAAGCCTTGCCGCATCCGCGCTGTTTTCCGTTTGCAGGAGATCAAACTCCTTGCTTGCCACATCAGCCTCTGTCTGTATGAGTTCCATTGCCGCCAACCTTCCTGCTGCAATCAGTTCTTTGTTTACGGAAACAAGCTCCTTAGCCCTTTCAAGCGACTTTTTGCTTATTTCGAGCTGTTTTACAGCCTGCAGGAATGTGCGATACGCGGAAATAACAGAAGTAATCGTATCAACCAGCGTTGACTTCAATGAGAGAATATTTATTTGCTCATTGATACGAGCTGCTCTCACCGAAGCTGTGGATACATCGAATCCTGCGCCTTTCAAGAGAGGCTGGGTCAGGGTAATGTCCCATTTGCTGTTCCATATTGTTTCAGTTGTTCTTGTTGCATCAAAAGCGTTTGAAGATGTCAGGCTTATCGTTGCTCCGGTTGGTATTGCTTCTGTGACAGTGGCTATAACAGTTTTGTTTGTAGTCGTTGAGTTGATTCCTGTAGTTGTAGAAGAAGAGCGCTGCACAGACGGAGTAATGGTCAGTTTGGGCACAAATTTATCTTCCGCGATTTTAAGGTCAAATTTTTGCGTTATGCGGTCAAGATATGCGCTCTTTATCGTGATGTTATTTCTTATGGCAAGGAGTATGGTTTCCTGAAGCGAAAGTTCTTTTACATCCGGCTGTGGTTTTTCCTGTGCGTGAGCAGCAAACGGAAAAACGAAAAAGAGAAACAAAGTGAGCGCCGGGATTTTAATTTTCATGTTAATTTTATTACATAGTAACATAGCCGCCATTTATTATGTTTCCTCATGGTTTTTCAAAAACTTATTGAAGTTTAATATAAAACAAGCAACTCCCCCAAAGTCAATGCGAGACCGCTGAAAAGCCTGCCAATTATTCCAGGCCAGGGATGTCGGCGCTTTCGTCTATGAACACTGGGACGTTGCCCGGCCCTACGCCCAGAGCAGGAGTGCCTGAACTGTACGCCGCCTTGACCAGGTTTGGCCCGCCAGTCGCCAGGACAAGGGTCAAATCCTTGTGGCAGGGCATGGGTGAGGTCCCGCGAGGGTTCGTCAATCCATTCACGGAGCCGTCAATACTTGAACTGTGACACGGTCATCGTGTCCGAACCCCTACTGAGTTGTCTGATAAACACAGCCGGGGGAGTCGTTGTTATACCTCATTTTTGCACAGTTCCAGCCCGACTTGGGAGAGAAGGCGCATGTGCCGGGGTTTGAATCAATGGATGTGATGAGGTCTTGCGGGATAAAGTGAGTAATTGCGCTCTTCTGGACCCATTCTACACTTCCGATTACCAGTACCATGTTCTTTTTTTTCATGTCGTTACCCTCCTGTCAAATTTGATTTCTTTGTTATCCTGTTCATTCCTTCGACACCGCCCGGGACAAAACTACCGACCAATCGTGTCGTCCCTGCGGGGAATCTTTTCCTGTTCTTGACTACCTCAACTCTATGAAGCAGCTATCCCCACTCTTGACAACCTCATACTTGACGTTCCACACGCAGGGAAGCCCGGAAAAACAATTGGCTTCATTAAGATGGGAGATTACTCTTTCTTTAGTGATAGGACTTAAGTACATTGTGTCCCCTTTGACAGAGTACAGTCCAATCCCCCACGGCAGTATGCAGGTTCCGGTCTTTCCCGGTTCCACCTTCATCCAGCAATCTATCTGAGTCCAGATGAGGTGGTGTCCGTAGGCAACGATATGGACATCTTTATCGCACGAGTTCTTGACATCCACCTGCCATGCCTCGCCTGAAGAGGCAAGCGCCAGCAGCAGGGTTACAGCAGTGATAATGGACAGAAATTTGTTCATGACAGACCTCCTGAAGTGTGTTGTTTGATTGCTATATCGCCTGTTTCAGGTTCGCACTGCTCAGGTCGCAACTTTGACAGCTTTCTGTTTTTAACGGGCGCTGACCCTATTTCCATGTTAATTTTCCCTAAGTCAGCGCCATTCTATTATGTCCCTATTTTCTCCCCTACCTTAGTTGATACTTGCATTTATTGCCATCCTTGACGACCTCCAAATTGACGTTCCACAGGCAGGGAATAAATCCCCCATTGCAATCGAGTTTATCCAAAGGAATACCAACTGCCTGAACATTTGGCTTATAGGATATACCTGTGAAATACTGAGCTCCAATCCCCCACGGCAGTATACAGTTGTAACTCGTTCCTGGGGTCATTACCGGGACACAATCGTGCCAAATGTAGAGAATGTGGTTTCCAGCGACTTGTACATTGACATTCTGATCGCACGAGTTCTTGATATACACCTGCCAGGCCTCGCCTGAAGAGGCAAGCGCCAGCAGCAGGGTTACAGCAATGATAATAGACAAACCTTGTTTCATGACAGACCTCCTGAAGTGTGTTGTTTGATTACTGCTTACCGATACCATGCTTCTTTTCTTCATTTCCTTACCCTCCTCAAAACAGCCTCCTAATATTGTTTTATAAATTTAAGTGTGCAGTCTTTATTATTGATGGCCTCAACATAAATGTTTGTCGAGCAAAAATCTGCATCTTTTGCAGGGTTGCAGCCAACCATACCAGGGCCATCAGTAAATGCAAAAAAACCTTTGGAAAGTTCCTTATAAACCGACCCATCAATATAAGTAACACTATGCCCCCACGGAAGTTGGCATGTTTTTTTCTCTCCCGATTGGGCTTTCGTTTTGCAAGTTGAAGTAAATAAACCGAAGAGAAACGCGCCATGGGCTCTCATTTCAACCTCATTATTGCATTTGTTATAGATAGTAACTTCCCACGCATGGGACAAAGCGGCAAGCGCCAGCAGCAGGGTTGCCGCAGTGATAATGGACAGAAATTGTTTCATGACAGACCTCCTGAAGTGTATTGTTTGATTACTACTTACCGATACCATGCCCCTTTTCTTCATTGCCTTTTCCTCCTTGTTTGATTTGAATTGTTAAAATATAAGGCAGCAAATACCCTGCCAGATGCTTTATCCTGCAAAATCAATGAAATACAAACCCTCCCACCGCCAACCTTTATCCGTAAACGCCAACAATGTTGGCGGCTGAATTAGTTGCCCCCCTTATACTGCACCATCATCATCGTGATATCGTCGGACTGAGGGGCGCCTTCAGCAAAGAATATGACCTCATCCATTACCCCCCCAACGACTTCCCTTATTGTCTTTCCCTGTATCGCATTGAGTTTTTCCTGAAGCCTTTGCTCCGAAAAAAGCTCATCTCTTTCATTCATCGCCTCTGTTACGCCGTCGGTGTACATGAAGATGGCACATCCGGGTTTCAAAGCGACCCTGTCCGTTTTATAGACATAGTCTTCCATTGCCCCTACAACAAGGTTGGGTGATACTTCAAGGAATGTCGCTTCGTCTCCACTGCCGACAATCAGAGGCGGGTTATGCCCTCCGTTGGCATACAGGACTTCGCCGGTCTCTGTATTAAGTATTCCGCAGAATATTGTTGCGAACATGCAGGCATCATTCTCCTGACAGAGGTCGCTGTTCACCTTTGTAAGAATCCTGCCGGGGTCAACATCGCCTGCTGAGGTGGCTTTTACCAATGTCTTTGTTACCGCCATGAACAGCGCAGCAGGAACGCCCTTGCCTGAAACATCGCCTATGACAAAACAGAAATGCGAATCGTCAATATAGAAAAAGTCATAGAAGTCGCCTCCTACCTCTTTTGCAGGCTTTATCATGGCATAGAGGTCGAGCGCATCGGGCTTATCAGGGAACGGAGGAAATATCTTCGGCAGGATGCCCATCTGTATGTCGTGGGCGATATTCAGCTCGCTTTCTATCCTTTCCTTTGCGGCAGTGGTTTCTGTGAGTTGTGTTACATAGTCTTTCAGCGATACTTGCATGTGATGGAATGCATTTGCCAGTCTCCCGACCTCATCGCCTGTCCTGACAGAAGGCAGTTCAACGTCCAGATTCCCGGAACCTATTTCACCGGCTGCCTTTGAGATTGCCCTTAAAGGTTTTGTTATGGAATGGGCTATGAATACCACTGCCAGCGAGAGAAGCAATATGCCTGCAATGCCTCCAAAGAGCACAGTGCGATTAAGGCTGACTATATCCTCCATAAGCTCATCCATGGGAAAGAGCACAGAAAGGGACCAGCCGCTCGATTGAACGGGAGCATAGTAAACCCAGCACTCCTGACCATCGACGCCTTTATAAGGGAAAAAACCTGTCTCGCCTCTTATCATTTTCTTTCCAGTTTCCCTCATGCCGCTATCTCCACGTTCCTCCGCAATGCTGAATATACTCTCATTCATTATCAGTTTCTTTGACGGGTGTGTAATGAATGTCCCGTTCTTCGATAACAAGGAGGCATAGCCCGTCTTTAATATTTTTATGGACGAAACCATGTTCCGCAGCCATTCAAGGGATATATCGGCACTAACAATGCCCATGAATTGCCTTTTGCCGTCAATATTAGCATAAAAAGGGATGGAGTAGGTTGCCATCAGAATATTGCCTCCGCCTTCATCAAAGTAAGGCTCTGTCCAGCTGGGACGTCCAAGTTCCTTTGGGATCTGATACCAGTCGAGATAGAAATATCTGTAAGATTCATTCCCGAGATATGAGAATTTTATTTTCCCGCCGTCTTTACAGAAGTATGGAGCAAAGTAACGGGAATTCTTCTCATACGCATAGGGTTCGAAGGAAATGGCGACTCCGTATATCTCCGGATTGCGTTCAACCAGCGTCCTAAGAAGTTCTAAAAGTTCTTTTTTAGTATAAGAGCCGCGCTCAAAGAAATATGCCAGGTTTTCAGGGATTTTTTGAACAGACTGAAGGACAATCTCTATTCTGTTTACAGTTGAATGGGCAAGATTTTTTGAGCTGTTCTCCACATTCTTCTCAATCATCTTTTTTGAGAAGCGGTAATTGTAACTGAGGATCAGCAAAAAAATGAGCGCATTGCTTACGCAGAAAAAAAAGATGAGCTTGAATGCTATGCCTCTATTTTTGAACATGGCTGTTACACTTTCTATGAAAGTCCTTGAACAGAGGAATCGCTTTAATCAGCCCTACTTTCTTTAATTCCTGCGCAACTAATTCATAATCTGATTGTTTCAGCACGCCAATATTTTCCTGACTATTCTCCGGCGATATCAGTTCTTCCATTTTTTCAAGCATCCATTTCTGATGCATCCTGTTGGCAGGAACCTTTGCCTGTGTCATAGATTTTAAGACGATATCAATTGCCTCCTGAGGGTGCGAAAAGGCATAGAGCCAGCCTTCTATGGATGCCTTTACAAAGGCGCATGAAAGTTCAGGGTCTTTTTGGAAGGTATCCTCAAGCGTGTATATACCGTCTTCAGGAAAGTTCAATCCATAATCATAGTAGAAAAATGTTGTCAGCTCATCAGTATCCAATCCTGAATTGATGATGGTATGGTATTCGTTATACAGCATGGCTGATACAGCGTCAACCCCGCCTCTTAAGAAAAGGTTTACCGAATATGATTGCGGGATGATCTTTACATTGAGATTATATTTTTTGAAGAACGCATGGGGCTGGATGGCAAAGTCCCCTTCCCAGATGCTCACTTTCTTGTTATTTATGTCCGTATATGTCTTTATGCCGCTTGCCTTTTTTGCTACAAGCATCAGGGCAGACTTCTGAATAATCTGTCCTATGTTAATGATCTTTATGCCGCCGGAACGCCGCTGTATTGCTGTAGAAAGCCAGAAGGTTGCGAAGTCAGCCTTTTTATTTTTCAGGAAATCTGTTGGATGTCTGTCGGGCCCGCCGGATATTATAGTGAGGTCAATACCATATTTTTTATAAATCCCTTTTTCGAGCGCAACATAATAACCTGCAAACTGCGCCTGCGGACTCCACTGGGGAATAAAGGACGCTTTTTTTAGCGCTTTTTCAGCGCCGGCATGGGAAGGGACTAATAAAAAGAGCGCAAGAATTACATATACAAAAAATATATATGTATAATTATTTCGCACTGTTGATAACAAGGGTTAGAATATTTTTATTGTCTTCCCGCCTGTAATGCACCTCGTCCATGATCTTCTTTATAAAAAAGACGCCAAGTCCGCCTACGGGGCGTTCAGATATATCCTGTGTGATGTCGGGATCGGGCAAAGAGGTAATATCAAACTGCACCCCCGAATCAATAATTTCGACGATAAAATGCGTGTCATCAGTTTTGCATTTTACTTCAACCTCGCCCTCTTGTTCAGGGTAGGCATATTGTGATATGTTGACAAATGCTTCTTCAAATGCAAGTTCAATGCCTGAAAGTTTTTCATCGCTCAATCCATGTTCTCTTGCACATGTCGTTACCGATTGAACCAGCATTTCAAGGTTTTCGAGTTTGGCTGGAAATTTTATTTCTGATACGAGTTTCATGTCATCTGGTTTAAGGCATCTGCTTCCGACCCGAATATCTTAAATATAGAATAAAAACCTGAAATCTCAAACACTTCTTTCACCGGACCCTTGAGTTCAGCCAACAGCATCCTGCCGTCGTTTGCCTTTAATTGTTTTGCAGAGGCGAGGATACTGCGGAGTCCGGCGCTGCTGATGTATTCAAGCTCGCTGAAATTAATGATGAGGGCCTTTTCGCCTTCGGACAGCAGGCTTTCAAGTTTTTTGTCAAAATCAGGCGCTGTTACAGCATCCAGCCTTCCCTTAAGTGTAACAATAAGAACATTGTTTTCCTTTCGCAAATTTATTTCCATAACACTCCCTCCTGATGTTTTGGATAGTTTACATTATTCAGGTTTTGAAGATAAAGGGGGCGGACAATGCTTATACTGCCACACCGTCTATCCTTTTAAGCCCAGCATCTGAACCTGATGCGCGGGCGTGATAAGGGAAGTTCCAGTAGACGCTAAAAACAAGAGACCTGCTTCGAGGAAGCAGGGCTCGCTATCAAATCAAAGAGTTTTATTCTTTTATTGCCACGCAGACTGCCGCTTCTTTGAGCCAGAGAAGCCTTGAGCCGTTGATTACGGAGGCATTGATTGACTCTATCATCTCCTGAGGGTTCACATCCATCCCTTCTTTTTTCTTGAAGGGCTTCAATGTAACCTTTGCCTTTGTCTTTAATGCCTTCTTTATGTCCGTATCCTTCGGCTCTTTTATTGTCTTTCCGAGGACTTCTGATACTGCCATGAAAATCTCCCTATGAGATTTTGCGCTTCCTGCCGGCTCTATAGCCTTGCAGAGGCATTTAAGCCTTCCCATATAATCAACTATTGTACCTGACGCCTCAAGGAACGCTGCTGACGGAAGGACAACATCTGCCTGCTTTGCGAGTTCTGTCAGATGAGAGTTCTGGACTACGAGAAAATCTGTTTTCGGCCTCTTGCTTAGAGGAAGCTCACCGATTGCATAAAGGACACTCATGCCGTCAGTAACCATTTCTTTGTAGGATTTTCCTTTGCCTTCAATTCCCATCAAGATAACGCCTTTGGCATTGCTCTCTATAGGCACTGCTGCTGCTGTCCCTTTTATCAATGAGAGATTTGCAGATGCATCGTAGAGGGAAGGGGAGGAAAATATCAGCGGGTTATTCGCTGCCATGAATAGCTCTGCGCCTTTTATCGCATCATCCGAGGGATCAACAGATGCGAGTGCATGAACCATTTCTTTTGGAACCTTTGCGCCCTTTGAGATAACGCCCTGCGCAATCTCGGAGAGTATCTTTGCCTCATCGCCTTTGATGCTTAATGCTGCAACTGCTGATATATTTGTATCGCCTGAATTTACCACGATAAGCTTTGCGCCTGAATTCACTCTCCTTCTTACTGCCGCATCAAGCGCGGGCAATACCCTTGTCCACTGGCTGGGATTAAGCCCTGCAAGAATGATAAGGTCCGCTGAATCAATATCAGATGTCCTGAGCAGCTCGGGATTCTTCAGAGAGTCAGCGTCAGAATAAAGACTTGCCGTTGTATCTAAATTCTTTGACTTCACAGCTGCTGCAAGCTGTTTAAGGACAAGTGCATCCTCATTCATGATTCCTGCCGTGCTTATAAATCCTGCTGATGTACTATCTTTTTTCAGTTTCCCGGCAACTATGTTTATTGCGTCTTCCCATGTTGTCTCTTTCAGTTCATTCCCGACTTTTTTCATCGGAGATATTACCCTTGTCTCTGATTCTATGCAATCGAATCCAAACCTGCCGTAGGCGCAGATATATTTTTCAACTGAGCCGTCAGCTCTGCCTGAGTTTATCTTTGCGATTCTGTCTTCTTTTGTGCTTACTGATATGTCGCAGCCGTTTCCGCATAAGAGACATACAGATCTTGTTTTTTCGTATTCCCATTCTCTTCCTTTTCTCCACCTGTCAGCTTCAAGCAGGGCATTAACAGGGCAGGCATCAACACAGCTTCCGCAGAATGTGCATGAAGATTCCTGAAGCGGCTTGTCGTTTGCCGTTATTACCTTTGCGCCTACGCCGCGGCCCATGAAATCAAGAACATTTGTCCCCTGATGCCTGCATACACGGACGCATTTGCCGCATAGGATACAATAGTCAGGGTCGCGCTTTATGAATGGATTCCCCTCGTCTATTGAAAATCCGAATTTCTTTCTTGTAAAAGTGGATTCCTTGAGTCCAAAGTCGTAAGCATACTGCTGAAGGTTGCAGACGCCCGCCTTTGTGCATGTCATGCAATCCAGCGGATGCATAGAGAGAATAAGGTCAATGACAAACTTTCTGGTCTCCTGAATTTTTTCTGACTTTGTATTTACAACTATGCCTTCTTTGATTTTCGTATTGCATGCAATCACCGGCGCCTTTGAGCCTTCTATCTCTACAAGGCAGAGCCTGCAAGCTCCAATGCCGGGCATGCCTTTTAAATAGCATAGATTGGGAATATGAATCCCCGCAGTCTCAGCGGCATCAATGAGATTGGAGCCCTCAGGCGCCTGAATCTCTTTGCCGTCTATCGTAAGTTTTATCATGTTTGCCATTTAGCCCTCCATTTTTAAACTTTGCATTCTTTATCAAACTCCAACCGGTTCTTTGCTTTTTACATCAACAATTATAATTGCGTTCGTCGGGCATACCTTTATGCATTCACCGCATTTTGTGCATCTTCTCTGCCGTATCTCGAATGGAAGATAGCCGCTCTTGTAACCCTTTTTCTTTTCTCCTGTGATTGCATCATCTTTGCAAGCATCCTGACAATCACCGCAGATGATGCATTTCTCCGGTATAATTCTGTACTCAATTAGCGAGATGCATTCCCTGTCAGGGCATCTTCCTTCAACATGCTCCTTAAAGATATCTGTTCCCATCCATTCAAGAATAAATGCAGCAGTGTCTTTTCCTCTTTTGCATCTTGAAGATTCGAGCATGTCAGCAGCTATTCTTCTTATGGCAAAGATGTCAGCCTCAGAGCCTTTGCCTTCCGTAAGATTTTTAAGCCGTATCTTTGCTTCATAGACGCCCATCTCACAAGGAAAACATTTGCCGCACATGGGTCCTGCAAGAAATTCCTCTATATAGTAAAGGGACTTACTAACGGGGCATTTCTTTGCCTCTGCTTCTTTTTTTATGTCTTCAACCTTTTTTTCTTTCTGCTCTGCCATTACGCCTCCAAATTAGTGTCATTGCGGCTTGTCCGCAATCCTTCTCCATGCTGTCATGCTGGCTTGTCCAGCATCCTTCTTCAGAATGATTCCGAACAAGTCGGAATGACAAACCCGACAAGCGGGAATGACATAAAACAGGACTTACAATCTCACTGACACTATTCACTTACACTGACACCCTTTCTTTTCTGTTTTTCCACCTTCACGGCGCCAATAGGACATGCAAGGTAACAAGCCTTGCACTTCGTACAATAGTCCTGATCTATAAAGAAGGATCTGGATGTTTCCTTCACCGCATCGAATGCACACGCCTCCTTGCATAAACCGCAGAGGAAGCACTGTTCATGGTCAATGATGAATGTTCCGAGGCCGCTGCACGCCTTTGCCCTGCAGTATTTGTCATGGATATGCTCCTCGTACTCATCCCTGAAATATTTTATTGTAGTGAGAACCGGATTAGGCGCGCTGTTTCCAAGGCCGCAGAGTGCGCTCTCCTTAACCTTTTCTCCTATCGCTGTCAGCTTTTCTATATCTCCTGCTTCGCCTTTTCCTGTCGTAATTTTTTCCAGTATCTCGAGCATCTGGTATGTGCCTATCCTGCACGGAGGGCATTTACCGCATGACTCTGACTTGCAAAATGAAAGGAAATATTTTGCTACATCAACCATGCAATTCTCCTCGTCCAGAACAACCATTCCGCCTGAACCCATCATGGAACCAACCTTTGCAAGCGTATCAAAGTCAACAGGCGTATCAAGCAGGTGTTCAGGTATGCATCCTCCTGACGGCCCTCCTGTCTGCACAGCCTTGAATTTCTTTCCGTCCATGACTCCGCCGCCAATCTCGTATATTATCTCTTTAAGAGTAATTCCCATGGGAACTTCAACAAGGCCTGTATTAACAACCTTCCCTGTTAGCGCAAATACCTTTGTGCCCGGAGAATTCTTTGTGCCAATGCCAAGGAACCAGTCAGCGCCTTTCTCAATAATCTGAGGCACGCATGCGTACGTCTCTATGTTGTTCAGGTTGCTCGGATAACCCCATGCGCCTCCGCCCCGCTCTGAAAGCCTCGGAGGCCTTGGCCTTGGAAATCCCCTTTCACCTTCGACAGAAGCAACGAGCGCTGTTGATTCACCGCATACGAATGCTCCTGCGCCTTCTCTTATATCAATCGTAAAGTTGAAATTTGTCCCAAGTATGTTTTTGCCGAGAATTCCGAGTTCCATTGCCTGATTAATTGCGTGTGTCAGGTTTTTAACTGCCAGAGGATATTCATGTCTAACATATATCATCCCGTAATCTGCGCCTATTGCATATGCGCATAAGAGCATCCCCTCAAACAGGCTGTGAGGGTCTCCTTCCATGACAGACCTGTCCATGAATGCTCCCGGGTCGCCTTCGTCTCCATTGGCTATCACGAGCTTTATCTTGCCCTGTGCGCTCTTTGTGTGTTTCCATTTTTTGCCTGCAGGGAATCCTGCGCCGCCCCTTCCTCTGAGATTAGCCTTATCAACCTCATTCAGCACCTCATCTGGCTTCATAGAATCAAGCGCCTTTTCGAGCGCTGAATATCCTCCCACAGCGATATAATGATAGATATTGCGCGGGTCAATAAGTCCGTTATTCCTTAAGGCGATCCTGAGCTGTTTTTTATAAAACGGCACATCAGTCATCTCAGGGATGGGCTCGCTTAGGATATTATCCCTATATAGGCTCTGTCTGTAAGGTATATTGCCAAGCACTGTATAACTTATAATCGCTTTTGCATGTTCGGGCTTTAGCTTTTGATAGAATATGCCCTGAGGCTCGACCCTCATTACAGGACCTTTCTGGCACAGACCCTGACAGCCTGTCTTTACAATATCAAGATTAATTCCGCGTTTGCCTGCCTCTTCTTCCATTGCAGAGAGCACCTTGAGAGTTCCTGTAGCAGTGCAAGCTGTTCCGCTGCAGACTCTTACTCTGGGTATCTCAGGCCTAAAGGTCTCGTCTTTGAGGCGGTCCCCGAGTTTTTTAAGATCATCTATGGATTTTAATCTTTCCATGGCTATTTCCCTTTTACTTCTTTTATTAGGGCATCAACCCTTTTAACAGACAGATCTCCTACTACCTCTTCATTGACTGTGACAACAGGAGCAAGGCCGCAGCATCCGACGCATCCGACTGTTTCCAGAGTCAGGGCAAGGTCAGGCGTTGTCTCCCCTTCTTTTACGCCGAAGGCCTCTTCAAATTTTTCGAGCACTTTATGCGAGCCCCTGACATGGCAGGCTGTTCCTGCGCAGACGCAGACAACATTTTTGCCTCGGGGCTTGAAATAGAAATGTTTGTAAAATGAAGCTGTGCTGTATACCTCCGATAAAGGTATATCAAGTTTTCTTGACAGTAATATCAGTTGTTCCTCCGGAAGGTAATTATGCTCCTTCTGTATCTGCTGGAATGCATGTATTAATATGCCCCTTTTTTTCTGTGTATCTGTCAGAATTTCCCTGACATTACCTATCTTTTCATTGACATCAATTTCTGCAACTTTCATCTAACCCCCACGAATATAGGTCATATATGTCCTATTTGACTTATATTCAACTTCTTAATAAATCCCTATATGCGGTTTAGCCGCTCTTTCAATCTCACGCCTTGCTGCCATATCCATGAGCACTCTTTCTGCGCCGAATTTCCCCGGCTCATATTTCTTGAGCTTAAGCGCCTCTCTCGCCTTATCAATGTAATCAAGCGCCATTTCAAGTATCTTTTCAGGGTCAGGTTCAAAGTGGAGCGCTCCCCTGAACCTCTCAAACCAGACCTCTGTCATTATTCTTGTAACTTCATTGCTTGCCGCAACAGGTGATTCACCGCCGAATATTACAGGCACGCCTGAAGCTGCAAAATAACAGCCTATGGAAATCGCCTTCTCTGTAATAAATTCCGGTGCAATGCCGACTGCAGGCATACCGCCTATCTCGTCCGAAAGTCCGCCCTCTGCAGCCATCGCGGTAGCTATGGTCAATATCCTCGTGTTGTCAACACAGGATCCTAAATGCAGTATTGGAGGAATTCCTATCGCCTCGCACACCTCTTTTAGGCCGGGGCCCGCGTTTTCGAGAGCCATCTCAGGAGTGAGAAATCCCGCAGTGCCGCATGAGGCAGAGCTGCATCCCGTTGAGACAACGAGCACGTCGTTTTTAATCAATTCCATAGCCAGAAATTTGTGCATTCCGGTTGCTGGGAATCTCGGGTTGTCACATCCCGCCATTCCTACAACCCCCCTTATCCTTCCGGCCATAATCGCGTCGTTAAGAGGCCTGAAAGACGCCCTCCATTTTCCGCCCTGCATATATTCTATGTATTCGTGTGAAAATCCGGCTATTACCGGGAATTTTTCAGTAACATGGCTTCCTGTCGTCTTTCTGTTCGGGTAATTATCTATTGTCATCTTTACTATCTCGCGTGCGATTTCCTTTGCCCTGTGCTCATCGAACTCAACATGAACTGCCCCGGGAATCTTGACTTTGTTGGATGTCGTTATCACCTTTGTATGGAACTTCTTTGAAAGTTCCGTAAGGGAAGGCATAATGCACTGCACGTCAACCACCATCGTATCTACAAGCCCTGTCATAATTCCGAGCTCCTGATTGGTGAAACCTCCGGCAGTGGGAATCCCGTGCCGCATCATCACTTCATTTGCCGTACAGCACATTCCTCCTAAGTTTATCCCTTTTGCGCCCTTTGATTTAGCATATGCAATCATCTCAGGTTCATTCACTACGTCAACAATTATCTCTGCAAGGGTAGGTTCGTGTCCATGAATAACCAGATTTACCTCGTCTTCCTTGAATATGCCAAGGCTTGCCTCTGCCTTTATCGGCATAGGTGTCCCGAAAAGTATATCGGTCAAATCTGTTGATATCATGCTTCCGCCCCATCCGTTTGAGAGCGCGGTTCTCAGTCCGTGGGTGAGAAGGGAGTCCGCATCAGCATCCATGCCCATTGTCGTCCTGTCGAGACACTCAGCTATTTCCCTATCAATGCCCCGCGGCACAATACCCCATTTCTTCCATCTCTCCTGTGTCTTTTGTGGCGCCCTTCTCGTAAAATTAACTACCCCTCCCCTCTGGCGTCCAAAGTCCTCCATGAGTTTGAGGGCAATGTCTTTTGCCACATCGTTTACAGGCCTTCCTTCAAACTCAATATCAAGATAACCGGCAACCCTGTAAAGCTTCCTTACATCCTTTATCTGAAAGTCCTTTGCCTCTCCCTCGGCCACGGCCAAAAGCGTATAGACCATATCCCTTCCGTGATTGCCGTGGCAGGCAGTCCCTGCCGCAATCATCCTAACAAGATTCCTCGCCGCAACTACCGGAAGGCTTGCGCCGCATACGCCTTTTGCCTCTTCTTCAGCATTTTTTCCTACGAGCCTGCACGGTCCCATATGGCAGACCTTGCAGCATGCGCCTGTCTCGCCTATAGGGCAGGGCTTGAGCTTTTCAGCCCTTGTAAAACAAGTCTCAATCCCGCGGAGTTCTCCCCATTCCAAAACCTGTGCGGCTTCTTTATTTGCAGTCTTTATAACTTTATCCATTTTACCTCCAAAATGAAGTTAAGAGTTGAAAGTTATGAGTTAAGAGTTTAAAACTTTTCACTTTTAACTTCTAATTCTTCACTTATTTTATTATAACATCGGTTCCATCTCAAGAGCCGGATGTCCGACACTCGTAAGGAACTCTAATAATTTCTCGGAATCCTCTGCTACTGTCTCGTCAGCTATCTTGTCGAGGAGGTCAGGCACGCCTTCCTCGGCAGCCCTTTTGCTGAACTCCTCCTTAAGGCCTTCCTTAAGGTTCTTGGTCATCCATACAATTCTCTTTATCCCGCCGTCTCCATGAAGAAATTTATTGCTTACAATGAAGTTTCTTCCTATGCCCATAAAACCGGGGTTCTGTGTTCCGCCTCCTACGCTTCCAGCAAGGGTAGAGAACTTCATTCCTGCCGGTGTCATTCCTGTATGTCCCCTCTGCACTATCATTATTCCGTTTGCCTCAGGGATTATTGCGATAATACATTCAAAGCAGCCGCATGAAGTCATCGGGTTTTCCATTATTGTGTATAAGTTAAGTGTCTCAACTGCTCCGGCAGATGCCTTTTTGAGGTATTCATCTATGCCTGTGTATCTTCCGTATCTTGCATCCATGAGTGCGCCCTTCGGGATCGGCTGGTTGCCTCCGGTTGGGTCTATCTCATAAGCAGCCTTTCCGTCAAGCCAGTTGTATGCGCCACACAGGCCAAGCCTTTCAGGGCTTATGACACATACGTGGCTTGGCGCAAACGACTGGCAGAGGAGGCACGAGTAAAAAATATCCACTGCCTCATCAGTAAGCGAACCGAGCCTCTGGTCACGTTCCTTGTATGCCTTTCTCGCTTCTTCCTGTATGGCAAGGACATCTTTTTCATCAGTGTATATTGTAACCTGCACCTTATCCACGATTGATTTGAACCTGTGATGTGTCATAGTTGTCATGACCACGCCGATGTGTTCTAATGTTATGCCTTCTTTTTTGGCATTGCTGCTGATTCTTATCCAGTTGAGGTCGCGCTGGCCCATGTGCCAGAGCCCCTGCGCCTCGTTTATGTTATGGTGCATCTTTCTTTCAATGATAGGTTCAAAGTCCGTCTGCATTTTTCTTCCTGCCGCATCTATCACGATGCCCAATGGCATCTGTCCGCCTTTTTCGTACTTCTCTTTCCATCCATCTCCAACAATAATTACTTTATTGTCTTCTATTTCATTCAGTTCCTTCATCCTGACCCACTCAAATGAAGGTGTTCTCTGTCCGCCAAATTCAATAAACATATCCTCTTTTCTTATTCTCTCGCCCTCAAAGGCAGGCCCGTATGCAACAGGTATCGGAGGCTTTTCAACAGTAATCTTTAACCCTCTCAGTTCAATAGCCCTTTGCACTATTTTCCCATGGTCAAACTCTTTGTCCACTTCTTCGTATATGCATACTCCTGTAGGATGTATGACCGGAATGTCCGTATCTGCAATTGCAGGGAATCCCATGTTAATTGCTCCCGCGCCTGTAGTCCATATTATGTCATCAAGTTCACCAAGAACCACTGCAAATGCAAAGACCCTGTCTTTCTGGTATTTGAGATGCTCTTTGTAATCGCCGGGTTTTTTGCCTCCGAATATCAGGGATGCCCTTATTGCCCAGTCAAGAGCATAGAGTGTATGTTTTGTATCAGGGCCAAGCGGGACGATTCTTGTGTCCCATCCTAATTCAACACCCTTTCTCAGAAGCTGTTTTGTAACGCTATTGCCGTTTACATTGCCTGAGAGGAATGTGAGGATATTCTTTTCCTGAAGTTCCCTGACAATGTTTACAGCAATATCATCGTTCGGAGCAGCGCCTATAATTGCGGCAAAGCCAGGCATTGTTCCGTCAACAAGCTGAATACCCAGACTCCTCTGGATAGTGTCGGTGATAAATCCGTTATATACATAGCCTGTCTCGGGATCTTTAGCAGGTTCCAGTCCGTTTATGTATTTCAATGCAAGCAGTATCTCTTCTGCAAAGAGAGTTGCCATGCCTGAGTCCAGCGCCTCGCCAAGATACGGCTTCCATAAATGCTCTTCAGGCTCATCATGAAGCAGTTCCTTTGCCATCCCCAGCGCAACTTTCATATCGCCCAGTGTTTTAACAGGGAAGGCTGTCATTGCGTAAATCATCGGAAGATAAAAAGCGGTGTCAGGGAATTCAAAAGCGAATTCTTTGCCTTTTTCTGCAGTGGTTTTTTCAAGCAGCTCTTCTGCTTGTTTTACCAGTGTATGCGCGCCTCTTATGGCTGCAGAGGCTATTAACTTGGACATTGTTACCTCCTCTATTTATAAGTTGAAAGTTAAAAGTGAAAAGTTAAAATTGCAAGAAAAGAATAACTCTTAACTCATAACTTTTAACTCTTAACTTCTAAGTTAAGCTGTCCTTGCTTTTAAAAATGCCGGCAGTCCGTTTGCCTCTCTCGGCCCGACTGTCACCTTCCAGCCTTCAAGTTTGTCTTCTATAGAGCCGCTTAATATTGCGACATAGCCGGGGATAATCAGTTCCCTGTGTTTTACTTCATTCTCAATGCCGCTCTCTTTTATAAAGGTTGCGATTTTTGAAGCAGTGAATTTTCCTGCCGCCCATGCGGTCAATACTGATAATCCTTCGCAGTCCATAACTGCAAGCCTGCACGGCACCTTGCTGTTTTCTATTTCACCTGAAACAATAAAGTATGTGAGAGAGAAATTTGTCGTAATCGTAAGCGGTGAATCAGGCGTTGCTTCTCCGATTTTGTATATTTTCTGTTCAACTTGCATTGGCACCTGGGGATCGGTGTAAATATTCTGCCTTAAAGTGAAGAGGGCGAGGTTTTTCCATTTCTCAATGCCGCTAACAACTATGATTGATGCATATTTTGTGACTCCAACAGACGCAATCAAAGCCTCATGGAGGCTGTCGTCTCTCTGTGCGAAGTTAATCACAGGGTATCCAAACGGCTTGTAGTTTTTCTTAAGCGCAGCCCTTCTTATCATGGTATTGTTTTCAAGCATTTCTTTTGCCTTTTTTGCTCGTGAGTCTATAACCATGTCCTCAACCCCGAGGGATTTTATCTTTTCCGTAAGCGTTGAGAGTTCATCCAAACCGTTTGCAACTACTCCGAGCGTTGCCTTTTCTGTCTTCGCAATATTTGCCATTGTCTCTGCATTGCCTGAGTTTGCTCCATAGATGATGGGCTTCTTACCGGCAAAGAGCTTTACAGCCGCTTCTGCAGATGCGGGGTCTGTTGTTGAAAGTATCACCGGAACGTTTGGCGCCTTTGATGCAATAAGTTTTGCGGCTGACTCAAACTTTCCCTTATCGCCGGATGCATTTGTTAATGCTATTGCATCAACTCTGAGCTTCTGTCCAACCCTGTCTATTTCCGATGCAAGGACTTCCTCTATCTTCTTTGTTATTTCTCCCTCGGAAAGAGTGTCTTTGATTTCAACAGCGAGGGCGCATGGGTTAACGAATTTTTTGTCATGCCTGAAGAGGACGGTCTCTTCGCCTATCTTTACCGCCTTGTCGCCGGAGCCGAATGTTATAGAACGTATCGGAGGCGCTGAGGCATCTCCGAGTATCTTTTTTGCCTCTTCAGATACGTCAGGGCACTGATCCAGCGATGCCTGTCTCTGCGCAAGCTTCATAGCAAAGGCAAGGCATGTGGGATGCCCGCATTTTTTGCAGTTTGTCTTTGGTAATAATTTAAATATCTCAACGCCTGATAGAGCCATATCTTTTCCTCCTTAAAAGGTATCAGGTCTTAGGTATCAGGTATCAGAGTTTCTAAAATCTAAAACCTAACACCTAACACCTAACACCTGATACCTAACCCCTGTTTTATATGAGTTCCTCAATGAGTTTTCCCACTGCCTCAACAGCCTTTGGATGCCTCATGATTAAGAGTTCTGCGCCTGCCATGAGAAGCGCAGCAGCGGTTGTTGCCTCCCATGCAATTCCTCTCTCTTCAGCATTGCCCCATAAGGGCACATCTGATTCAGGCGCCTGTGTCTCCTTGATTTTCCATACATACATGCCTACATCTGCAAGCATAGGCGGCTGCATTGTAAGGTCATTCTGTGTAAGCGCGGCAAGCCTTATCCTCTCCATGACTGAATATGTATATTCAAGGCCGTACCCCAGAGCAGAGCACATAGGGTCTGTTATAAGCCTTTCCTTGTCAAACCCCATCTGGGTTATGAGAATGTTCAACTGCTTTGAGAGGTTTATGTCAAGCTCTGACATTGCAATAAGTTTGTGGTTATTTGCCATTGCCGCAGCAGCTATTGTTTTATAGTTAGCTTCCTGCGCCTTGCCTAATATGCAGTTCTTGTCTTTTGCAGCTTCAGCGGCAGCTATCAGGACCGGAGCATCTTTTTCTGCATTGTTGCTTCCAAGTATTATCAAAGGCACATTAATGGCAGAAAGCACGTCTTTAACGGTTTTTGCGGCATCATCCGGTGAACGATTTTCCCTGTCGGGGTGGGTTCCGATAAGCCTTAATGCTATAGCCTTTGCCTTAAGCGTATCCTGACAGAACTTTGCCCATGTAACAGGATCGCCTGAAACACTGCTGAAGGGTTTCTGAACATTTTCAGGCCAGTCTGTTGGAGGAACGTCCTGTATTTCATATGCGATTAAAGGTTTATTGGGGATGGTCCCTTCAAAAGGCAGAAAAGGGAGCACATTTTCCCCTCCGAAACTTGTTGCCCTGTCGCCTGTGCCTATTGTTACATTATAAACTTTGCCAGAATAAGTCTCTTTTGGAACAGTAAAAGCCATTTTCAAACCTCCTACATTTCCAGATACGAATGCGCATAAAGGGTTCTGCCCATAATAACATCAAGCGTTTTTGTTATCTCTGTCATTTTTTTAGCGTCATCAATCTTTTTCCCTGCAAGGACATCATCAATCATCTTCTTCTCCTGAACGGCTTCCGCCATCTCATGAGCGTCTGCAATGGCGGCAGTCAGTCCGGCGTTCATAAGCATTATAAAATAGTGTTTATTCAATATCGGCCTTATATGCTTTGGACAACCGTTGGAAATATTGCTAAGGCCGACAACGGTCTTCATCGGTGGATCGTTCATTTCCTGAAACATCGTTATTGCCTTTATTACATGCCTTGCGTGGTCCTGAGAGGTTGCAATCTGTAAGACCAAGGGGTCAAGGTAGATGTCTTCAAGGGGAACGCCGTATTCCATGGCCCTTCCCATTATCTCCGCGGCTATGGCAGCGCGTTCTTCCGCATCTGCGGGAAGCCCGCCTTTTCCTACTGTAAGCCCTATAACCTGAGCATTATATTTTGCCGCGAGTTCAAGAATAGGGAATCTCTCAGGGTCGTTCGAGGTTGAATTTATCAGAGGTTTTCCCCATTGGTTGTTATGCACCTTAAGCCCTGCCTCTATTGCCTTTGCATTTGTTGTGTCAAGGCATACCGGCAGTGCTACGACTTCCTGTATGGTAGTTACCATCCACTGCATTAAATCCTCTCCGCCGTCTTCCGCAGGGCCTATGTTTGCGTCTATCATTCCCGCGCCGGCTTTCCACTGGGCGGTTGCAATCTCCTGTATAGGCCCCTTATCCTTTTTCATCATTGCCTCTCTGACCCTCTTGGCTATGATGCTTAATTTTTCACCTATTATTATCATTACCTTTAAAACCTCCTTAATTTAGTAAGAGCGTTACTATAGTAAGTCCAGCGAACTGGAGGGAAGGTTATGATAACATAAAATAAAAGCTGTTTTGCGATTTTTAATTTTTATGAATCTATAAAAAATTTTACATCTACAGCGCTGTTTATCTGCAAAACCATTTGTCAACTTGTTAATCTTTTTTATGCAGAGTTATAATTCATAAATGAAGTCCGCACTCACTATAGCAGGTTCTGATCCTACAGGCGGGGCAGGGCTTCAGGCTGACCTTAGAGTATTCAGGGTATTCGGTGTTCATGGACTTTCGGCTGCGTCCGCGCTCACAGCGCAAAACACAGAAGGTGTAACCTCTATCCTCCCTGTTGATAAGAATTTTTTTGCAGAGCAGCTCAACGTTCTTTTAAAAGATATAGCGCCTGATGCAGTTAAGACAGGCATGTTTTACAGTAAGCAGTTGGCAAGCGTAGTCGCTGAGACTATAAGAAGGTATTCGCTTAAAAACATCGTGATAGACCCTGTTACTGTATCATCATCAGGGGTCAGCCTTGTTGAGGACGGAACACTGGATGCAATAAGAGAACAGCTTTTCCCATTGGCAAAGGTGATAACCCCGAACATCTATGAGGCATCCGTTCTGACAGGCATATCAATAAAAAATGTAACTGACATGGAAGAAGCTGCAAAGGAATTGAAAAAGATGGGGACTGAGAATGTGGTAATAACAGGAGGACATTTGGAAGAAGCAGCGTTGGATTTATATTATGACGGATTCAGTTTTTTCAGGATGGAGTCTGTTAAGAGGGAAGGGGAATATCACGGAACAGGATGCGCCTTTTCAGCGGCTGTCACTGCAATGCTTGCAACGGGTCATTCTACTCTGGAGTCAGTGAAGAAGACAAAGGAATTTATAGACGAGGCAATAAAAAATGCTTACCACCTCGGAAAAGGAATGAGGCTGCTGAATTTTTAAGCTCAATGCCTACAGTTTAAAATACCATCTGCTATGAGAAGGAGAAAAAGAAAGAAGAGTTCGTTTAAAAAGATATGCTGGATTTTTGTTGTATTCCTCATCTCCGGAATTTCCGCTTATCTCTATTTCAGTTTCCCTGATATTGAAAGCCTTAAAAGACATAATCCAAAGAAGACTTCTTTTATGGAATACAGAGAAAGGGAATGGAAAAGGCAGGGTAAGAAATACAGGATTCAGCAAAAATGGGTTCCCATCTCGCAGATATCTCCATATCTTATAAAGGCTGTGCTTATTGCCGAAGACGACAAATTCTGGAGCCATGAGGGCTTTGATTATGAGGCAATGCAGAAGGCTATGGAAAAAGATATAAAGGCAGGGAAATTCAAGGCAGGCGGAAGCACCATATCGCAGCAGCTTGTAAAGAACCTTTATCTTTCGCCCTCAAAAAACCCTATGAGGAAGATAGAGGAAGCGGTTATCACATGGAGGATGGAAAAGATACTCAGCAAGAAAAGAATTCTTGAATTATATCTTAATGTGGCTGAGTGGGGAGATACGGGGATATTCGGCATAGATGCCGCCGCAGGTCATCATTATGGGAAACCTGCATCTAATCTTACTCCTGATGAGTCTGCCAGACTTGCATCTGTGCTCCCGAATCCGAGAAGATATAATCCTCTCGGTGATTCAAAATATGTGGTGAACCGCTCAAATCTGATTTACAGCATAATGATAAAGAGAGGCATTGTTGTCCCTCAATACGAAGAGGTTTTAGAAAACGGAAGTAAAGACACCGCCTCTCCTAATCTTTCAGAGACCCAGCAAACGCCCGCGCAATAGTCTTGACGCTTACTTGTCGGATTTTAATTTTATTGCCTATTTCTTTTTTTTCTTTGCGGTCTTTTTGGTTCCGCAGGTTGATTTATGACCCGGTTTGCAGGACATGGTTTCCTCCTTCTTTATTTATTTTAAGTTCAATATATCATGGAGGAGTGTGCCTGTCAACTGAAAAAGTCAAATTTTGTCAAGGCAAAATAGAAATGTCCGGTTTTCGGCAAAATAGAAATGTCCGGTTTTCATGCTGCGGCCTCCGTGACGTTTTTCTGTCGCTCATGGCGTTT
>Ga0214473_10000568_pt1 | contig 51476 bp, 46 predicted proteins | sample RVTome_7_FD_203509 | JGI IMG/M metagenome (GOLD analysis project Ga0214473, IMG submission 203509) | Soil microbial communities from uranium-contaminated site in the Upper Colorado River Basin, Wyoming, United States - RVT98D197 | ecosystem: Environmental > Terrestrial > Soil > Contaminated >...
ATCCTCCCCCCACAACTGCTTGTGCACGACGAATCGAAAACACTGCCCGCGCAGCGGATGAAACGGGTGGGTGATCCGAATCTCCTGCGGACGTGGGGCGTAGCTTGCATTTGGCAGCTTTCTACAATGGGTAAGTGGAAATCTTGTTGTGGCACGTCTGGCAGATATATTTGGGATTGTTCGAGGGCACCTGCATCTTTCCGCCACAGGCGCAGAAGGTGAGCCCGGCGAAGAGCTGGACCGGGCGGCGCGCGATGGGCGTGCGTTTATCTTGGCGGCCCTGGAACACTGTTTGCGCTTGGTTCCAGATATCCTCGGACACGATCGGCTCAACGTCGACCCACACCCATTGGTCTTCGGGTTTGAGGTTCTTCTTCGCGTCGACAACGGTCGTGTAATTCACGCGCCGCTTCCCCTTGGCCACCGGATCATCGAGGAGGCGCGCTACACTGCTGTCGGTGAACTTCATGCCCCGGCGGGTACGGTAGCCTTTCTCGTTCAACAGCCGCGCTACGGTTTTGAAGCGGCGGCACTGGAGGAACATATCGTACATGAGGCGCCGCACCGGCGCTTCCGTGGGGTCGATCACGAGCCGATTCCCCTCCCAGCGGTAGCCGTAGGGGGCGGCTCCCCCGATGGACTTTCCGAGCCTGGTGCGGACTGGGACCGAGGCAGCCACTCGGGAGCTGATCTCGGCCCGTTCCCATTCGGCCAAGGCGCTAATCATGGTGTAGAGGAGCCGGCCGGCTGGCGACGACGTATCGATGGATTCTCCGAGGCTCACCAGGTCGGCTCCGTTGTGGCGGAAGATGTCGGCGATATCGAGTAGCTCTCTGGTGTTCCTCGCGAGGCGGGCGAGTTTCGAGAAGATGAGCCCGGTGATGTGCCCGCGTTTGAGATCCGCAAGCATGCGCTTCGCCTCAGGATGTTCCAGGACCACCTTTCCGCTCACGCCGGCAAGGTTATATACCTCAACGACCTGCCAGCCCTTCGATTCGGCGTAGTACCGAGCGCGTTTCTCGTGGTGCTCGGGGGACTCGCCGTGAGCTTGATCTTCGGTGGAGATGCGAATCCAGATGCCGACTGACTTGGTTTCTGGAATTGGACTAGGTGATTTCCGCTGAGCCCTGTTGGCCATGTTCGAGGACCGCACAGCGCGAATATGGCCCAAGCAGTTCGAGCTGGCAAGACACGAGGTCGCGCCGGACTACACTTACGGACGGTAACATAGGCACGCCAAGTGGCTCCTTGCAGAAAGCGGTCGACGACAAGTCCCGCGACGGTGTCCTTGTTCATGCCCGCGAGCGCGACTTGAGCCCGCAGCAGGCAGATCGCGGTTGGGGGAACCGCTTCTTATACGCCTCGATCCAGTTCGTCCGGATCTCCTCTTGCGCCTCCTTCATTGTGATCGTGCCGGCGCAGACTTTGGCCGAACCACTGAATCAACGAAAGCGCTTATCCTTACGGCGCTGCAGGTGAGAATCGGGGTCGGCAACGTGCTATACGGCGATGCTTTTTGCTATAGGATAGGGCACTTTCAGCGAAGCTCATGCAGCCGGATCAACTCAAACCAAACGTCATCGTCCGCGGGCCGATCTTCCCGGAGCCCGTGCAGGTGCTCGCGGTTGTGTCGATGGGCAAATCCATCAAGCTCATTGGCAAGGGTTTGAAGAGCGGCAAGGTTCATGATCCGGTTCTGAATGAGGCCCAACTCGCCCTCCTTGATGCGACCCCGGACGTGCAGCCATTCGATGGTGATGCGAGCAAGTTCAAGTTGGGCGTCGAGGCGGTGCGTCTCGGTCTGGCCTACGAGTACGACCCTTACTTCGCTCTCTCGATCGCTCGCGTCGATCCGCTGCCGCATCAGCTTGAGGCGGTTTACGACTACTTCCTGAAGCTCCCACGCATCCGCTTCTTGCTGGCCGATGACCCCGGCGCCGGCAAAACGATCATGGCCGGTCTTCTCCTCAAGGAATTGAAGATCCGCGGTCTGGTGCAACGCACCCTGATTGTTGTTCCAGCCAATCTGAGCTTCCAGTGGCAGCGGGAAATGCGCGAGAAGTTCCGCGAGAGCTTTGAGGTGATCCGCTCCGACGTTCTGCGGGCGAACTACGGCTCGAATCCATTCCAAGAGAAAGATCAAGTGATCACCTCGGTGTCCTGGGTCTCGACGATCGAGGATGCCAAGGACAGCCTGCTCCGCAGTCAGTGGGATCTGATCGTCGTCGATGAGGCGCACAAGATGAGCGCCTACAGCGCCGATAAGAAAACGCTTGCGTACCAGCTCGGTGAGTCGCTGTCGCAGATGACCGACCACTACATGCTGATGACCGCCACCCCCCACAAGGGAAATGCGGAGAACTTCTGCCGATTCCTCTCGCTACTCGACCCGGACGTCTACGGCGACGTGACCAGTCTGGAAGAGGCGATGCGGCGCAACAGCGCACCGTTCTACCTCCGCCGTACCAAGGAGGCGCTGGTTAGCTTTCCCGATCCCGACACAGGTGAGGTGAAGCGTCTCTTCACCGACCGCAACGTTCAGACGATTGAGTTCGCGATCGACTCCGATGAGTGGGACCTATACGACCGACTGACGCGCTACGTGGAAGATCAGTCGATCAAGGCCGCTGCTGACGACAGCGCCCGCGGCCGGGCGCTGGGATTCACGATGGCGATGCTGCAGCGCCGGTTCGCTTCGAGCACCTACGCACTGCGACGAAGTCTAGAGCGCATGCGTGAGCGCCGGGAAAAGATTCTCGAAGACCCGGCGAAATACCGGCAGGAGCAAATCGAGAAAAGAATCCCGGAGAACTTCGAGGATTTGCCGGAGGACGAGCAACAGAAGATTCTTTCCGACTTGGAGGGCGTGGTCGCATCCGTGGACCCCGCTGCCCTTCGTGAGGAGATCTTTGAGCTTGGGAAGCTGATCGACCAATCTCGTGAGCTGGAGAAGCGCGAGGTCGAAACCAAACTCTCGCGGCTCAAAGAAGTCCTTAAAGCACAAGGCGTCTTCGACGACCCGAAGATGAAGCTCCTGCTCTTTACGGAGCACAAAGACACGCTGGATTACCTCGTCGGCAAGCTGCGTGATTGGGGTTTGTCGGTTACCCAGATCCACGGCGGAATGAAGATCGGTGACCGCGACACGAAGGATAGTCGCCTGTACGCCGAGCGTGAGTTCCGCGAGTCAGCTCAAGTGCTGGTGGCCACAGAAGCCGCGGGCGAAGGTATCAACCTGCAGTTCTGCTGGTTCATGATCAACTACGACATCCCGTGGAATCCCGTCCGCCTTGAACAGCGCATGGGCCGCATCCACCGCTACGGCCAGGAGAAGGATTGCCTGATCCTGAACTTCGTCGCGACGAACACCCGTGAAGGTCGCGTTCTCCAACGTCTCTTCGAGCGGCTGGAGCAGATCGAGCACGACCTTGATCCGCACCGCACCGGAAAGATCTTCAACGTGCTGGGAGATGTGTTCCCTGCAAATCAGCTGGAGCGGATGCTTCGTGAGATGTACGCCAAGAATCTCACCGAAGACGCTATCAAGAATCGCATCGTGGAAGAGGTTGATGTCGACCGATTCCGGCAGATCACGGAGTCGACCCTCGAAGGCTTGGCGAAGCGCGAGCTCAATCTCTCCGCTCTCGTAGGTAAGTCGGCCGAAGCGAAGGAAAATCGCCTGGTGCCCGAAGTGGTCGAGGATTTCTTTCTTTCAGCTGCGCCGCATGCGGGAATTCATCCGAAGGAAGTCCGTCCAGCATGCCACATCTACCGTATCGGACGCGTACCGAAGATGCTGTGGCCAATCGGCGATCGCCTTGAACCGCGCCTTGGCAAGCTCGGTAAGGAATATCGCCAAGTCGTCTTCGACAAGACACTGCTGCCTGCTGATCCCACGTCTGAGTGGGTGACACCTGGTCATCCGCTCTTCGAAGCAGTCCGCGAAGATACTCTCGATCGCGTCCGCCCCGATCTCGAGCGCGGCGCCGTATTTTACGACTTGAACAGCAAGGAACCACGTCGCCTCGATGTGTACGCGGCCTCGGTCAAGGATGGCCGCGGCAACCAGATCCATCGCAAGCTCTTCGTCGTGCAGGTGAACTGCGACGGCTCCACGTCAATCCGACAACCAACGATCTTCGCCGATCTCGTTCCGGCGCCTCAGGGAACGACGGCTCCACCGGAGGAAGGCCTCCCACACCGTGAAGCGGTCGAGCACGTCTTGGTGGAGCAAGCCCTGGATTCTTTCCTACAAGGAATTTCCAAGGAGCGAGCCCGCGAAACCGAGACCATCGCGAACCACATTCGGATCAGCCTCAATGAGCTGATCCATCGCCAGAATATGCGGCTGGCCGACCTGACGCAGCAGCAACAGCACGGTGATCCCTCACCCCTGCTCGCTGCGAATATCAAGCAAGTCGAGGATCGTCTCGACGATCTGAATGCACGGTTGGACCGGCGGCTGGCAGAGCTGGCCCAAGAACGGCACTGTATGGTGGGCGACATCGAGCAGATCGGCCGGGCTTGGGTCGTGCCGCATCCGGATCGTGAATCTCCCGCGCTGCGGACCATGGTCCGTGACGAGGAGATTGAGAGGATCGCAGTCCAATATGCAATTGGCCACGAACAGGCGCGCGGTTGGCAAGTAGAGAGCGTCGAGCAAGAGAACCGCGGCTTCGATTTGCGCTCACGCAAGCCTCATCCAGAAGACCCCGATACCTTCACGGCGATTCGATTCATCGAAGTGAAAGGCCGCGCCAGCGTGGGCGAGGTCATTCTATCCAGCAACGAGTACAAGACCGCCCAGCGTCTCAAGAAGGATTACTGGCTTTACGTGGTCTACAACTGCGCCAAGGACCCGGAGCTGCACGCCATTCAAGATCCCGCGCGTCTCGGCTGGGATCCCATTGTCACGGTGGAGCAGTACCGCATCGGGGCGAACGCCATCCTTGAGGTCAAAGATCTGATTCACGAAGCCTTCGCTGACTACGAGGGCATCGGCGAGTTCAACATCGTGGTTGAAGGTACGACCGACAAGCTCTACCTCGAACTGGCCGCTGCGCTGCACAAGAAGCACACGGGCGAAGATCTCCTCCTCGGCGGCAAGCTCAAGATTCTCGGCGGCGCCGGCACCAGCCGCATGATCGAAATCATCGGAAGCCTGAAGGGACTTGAGGACGCGGGCCGGCACTTCGTCGTCATCCTCGACGGCGATGACTCCGGTTTTAAGGCCGCAGAAGGGCTTTCCAAGCTTGGCCTGCAGAAGAACCGCCACTTCTTTAACCTGGAACGGTCCGATTTCCGCGACAAGGGAGGCAGATCGTGGGACGTCGAAATCGAGGATCTGCTTCCCGCCGCTCTCGTGCAAGACTTCATTCGCCTGTATCCCGACGCTCAAGAATCGGCGTACGAGCGCAGCGGGGTGAAGAAGATCGTAGTCGACGGCAAGCCGCGTGAGATCGATGGGAAGAAGCACGACTTCAAGGTCATGCTGTACGAGTATGTTCGCGATCGTGGCGGCGTGACCGACCTCGGTCAGCTCTTGGATGTGCTCGGGAAAGCGCAGAAGTGTATGGGAGCGAAATGAGATCCCTCCGCGGCGTTGATCACGACATTGCTCGGGTGTATCCGGGAAACACAATCTGCTCTCCCTCCGACACGCCGAAAGGCCTCGGGCGGGGTTATTTTCTCGTTCTTCCTTGGGCGCAAGGAGCAGAACTTGCCCGCCAACGGAGAAGGCCGGAGAGTGTGGCATGAGGTTCGTCCACGTTGAGCTCCAAAACTGGCGGAACTTTCTCAGCGCGACTGCACCCCTACAGCGACGCGTGTTTCTCGTTGGGCCAAACGCGTCGGGCAAGTCCAATTTCCTCGATGCGTTCAAGTTTCTTCGCGACATCGCTGACGAGCAGGGAGGGTTTCAAAGGGCTGTCCACTTTCGCCGCGGCGTTTCACAGATCCGCTCGCTCCATGCGCGCCGGCACTCAGCGGTTGTTGTGAATGTCAGCGTTGACCTAGGCTCCGACGACGTCTGGACCTACACACTAGAGTTCAATCAGGACAAACTTCGGCGACCTCTCGTCAAACGGGAAGTTGTGATGCACGGCAGCACACTCGTGCTAAATCGCCCGGACTCGGACGACAAAGAGGATCCGAACCGTCTAACTCAGACGCACCTCGAGCAGGTCAACGCGAATAAGGCATTCCGCGAGTTGGCAGAGTTCTTCGCGGAGATTCGGTATCTTCATCTGGTTCCTCAACTCGTACGTGAACCTGACCGCTCCGTCGGACGTACGAAGGACCCATACGGTGGCGATTTCCTCGAACAGCTGGCAAAGACCCAGCGCGTTCGGGGTAGGACGCTTGATTCGCGCCTGCGGCGTATTCAAGAGGCGTTGCGAGTAGCCGTGCCTCAATTGAAAGACCTTGTTCTTGAACGAGATGAACGGGGCGTGCCGCATCTGAGGGGCCTATACGAGCACTGGCGACCCAACGCGGGCTGGCAGACTGAAGAACAGTTCTCGGATGGTACGTTGCGCTTGCTCGGCCTTCTTTGGGTTCTTCTGGATGGGACTGGCCCTTTGTTGCTGGAGGAACCCGAACTCTCGCTTCATGCCGCGGTGGTAAGACACATTCCCCAAATGATGGCGCGCTTGGCCCGCAAGTCTGGAAGACAGGTGTTGGTGAGCACTCACTCGGCGGACTTACTCTCTGACGAAGGCATTGCACCTGAAGAGGTCCTGCTACTGACCCCATCGCAGGAGGGTACGCGAGTGAGCCTGGCCACGGCAGATCAAGAGATCAAAGCACTCCTCGAAGGTGGTCTCTCCATCGCGGACGCCGTTCTTCCCCGCACGGCCCCGCAGAATGCGCAACAGCTGGCGCTGTTTGGTGACTGAGTTGAGTCCCCGAGTCGTGACCGTTGCTGTTGAGGGATCGACAGACGTTCCGGTTGCCGAGCGGCTGTTGCGAATGGCAGGCTTTCTTCCCGGTAAGGTCTACGCGTTAAATGGGAAGAACAAGCTGGATCAATCGTTAGGTGGCTTCAACAATGCCGCTCGTTTCAGCCGGTGGTTCGTTCTGCGCGACCTCGATGAGGACGCAGCCTGCGCACCGGAGCTGACCCAACGCCTTCTTCCCGCACCCGCGCAATGGATGAGCCTCCGTATCGCCGTGCGAGCGGTGGAAGCCTGGCTCTTGGCCGACCGCGAAAAGATCAGCCGTTTTCTCGGGGTCTCGATCGATCGTATCCCGTCTCAGCACGACCATCTGGAAAATCCCAAGGCAACTCTCGTCGCGATCGCGAAGCACTCGCGCTCGCGCGAGATCCGGGAAGACATGGTTCCTGCGCCAGGAACTTCCGCCCGTGTGGGGCCGGCCTATGCGAGCCACATCATTGAGTTCACGCGCGACCATTGGCGGCCATCGGTCGCCGCGAGTCGGAGCGAGAGTCTGCGGAGCTGTGTCTCTGCGCTGAAAAGGTGGAGCCGGTGACACCCTACCCGAAGCGCCTCATCGAAGTCGATCTTCCCATTAAGCGCATCTCCGCGCATTCGAGGCGAGAGAAATCGATCCGCCACGGCCATATTTCGACACTCCACATCTGGTGGGCGCGCCGGCCGCTGGCGGCCTGTCGCGCGGTCATTTGCGCGGCGCTATGGCCGGACCCGGCGGATGAGCTGTGTCCGGCACCCTTTCGCGACACCGCGCGAAGGCTGATGCTGGAGTGGGCGAAGGACCACACCAAGCTGCTCGGTGAGGATAGCTTCAAGAACTTCGTCGCGATCCAGAAAAATCCGGGGAGGCTCGACGACAATGCCGTCCTACGCCAGGCGCTGCTCGACTTCATCGCCGACTTCGCCAACTGGGACAACTCGACGGTCAGGGAATACCTCGACACCAGCCGCGCCCTCACGCAAGCTGCGCATGAAGCGCTCGGCGGCGCGCCGGGCACCCGGCCGCTGGTTGTTGACCCATTTGCCGGGGGTGGTGCAATTCCACTTGAAGCCCTGCGCGTTGGTGCGGGCGCCTTTGCCAGCGATCTCAATCCCGTCGCTGTGCTGCTCAACAAGGTCGTGCTCGAATACATCCCGAAGTACGGCCAGCGCCTTGCCGATGAAGTCCGCAAATGGGGCGAGTGGATCAAGAGCGAAGCCGAGAAGGAACTGGCCGAGTTCTATCCAAAGGACCCGGACGGCGCGACACCCATCGCCTATCTCTGGGCGCGGACGATTCAATGCGAGGGACCGGGATGCGGCGCGGAAGTTCCGCTCATCCGCACGCTCAAGTTGGGCAAGAAAGGCGCGAGATCGGTTTCGCTGCGACTCTTGCTGAGTAAGCGGGACAAGCGGATCGATTTTGAGATCGTTGAGGGCGCAAAAGAGCAAGACCTCGGCCAGGGCACCATCAAAAAGGGTTCTGCGACCTGTCCAGTCTGTGGATACACGACGCCAAACCAACGGGTTCGCACCCAACTTACGGCGCAACGCGGTGGTGCGGGTCATGCCAGAATGCTCGCAGTCGTCTCAATCCGGACGGGCCAGCAAGGACGAACCTACAGGCTACCGTCCGAGCGTGACTTGCAAGCGGTCGAGAGTGCCGCCGCAGAACTTAGGCGACGACAAGCCTCCTTGTCGGGTGACCTAATCTTGGTTCCTGATGAGCTGATTTCTAAGGACCGGCCATCACCAAATGCACGGGGGTTGTCTGCAGTAACGCGAATGGGAATTCGGACATTCGGAGACCTCTTTACTCCGCGCCAACTTCTCGCGCTGACAACAATGACGCGACTTGTTTCCTCAGTCGCGGGTCAAGAAGACGCACACCTAGGACGCGCGGTGAAGACCTCCCTGGCATTGTCACTCTCAAAAGCCACCGACTTGGGAAATTCATGCACACGATGGAAGCAAGACGCGGAGTGCCCGGTGAACCTGTTCGCCAGGCAGGCCATCCCTATCGTTTGGGATTTCTGCGAGACGGCGATCTTGAGTTCTTCAAGTGGCTCCTGGTCCAGCATGTTCGACAGAACAGCCTACTCCATCGAGCAGGCGACTTGCGCAATGAACTCCGAGCCTTTGGTGTCCATCACAAGTGCCACCACTCATCCGCTTCCGAATGACTCCGCACAAGCATTCGTCACAGACCCGCCCTACTACGACGCGGTGCCGTATTCCGACCTCTCTGACTTTTTCTACGTTTGGCTGAAGCGATGCCTCGCTTCTGACGTCCCGGATCTTTTTTCGACCATAGTCACACCCAAAGACGAGGAGGCTATTTGGAACCCCAGCCGAATCTACAGCGTCACAGGGAAGCCAAAGGACGAGGCGTTCTACGAATCTCAGATGGCCAAAGCGTTCATGGAGGGTCGGCGGGTAGTTGCCCCATCGGGAGTCGGCGTCGTGGTCTTTGCACACAAGAGCACGTCCGGCTGGGAGGCCATCCTAGGTGCTCTCATTCAAGCGGGATGGATTGCGACTGCTTCGTGGCCAATTGACACGGAAATGGGCAGTCGAGTGAATGCGATGGGCACAGCATCCCTCGCGTCATCGGTGCACATCGTCTGCCGCCCGCGCGAAAATGCCGACGGCTCGGTGCGCACGGACGAAATCGGCGATTGGCGTGACGTCTTGCAGGAGTTACCCCGCCGCATCCACGAATGGATGCCGCGCTTGGCCGAAGAAGGCGTTGTCGGTGCGGACGCCATCTTCGCCTGCCTCGGTCCGGCTCTGGAGGTCTTCTCCCGCTATTCCCGCGTAGAAAAGGCCAGCGGCGAGACCGTCACGCTCAGGGAATACCTGGAGCAGGTGTGGGCTGCCGTCGCCAAGGAAGCCCTCACGTTGGTCTTCGAAGGCGCGGACACCACGGGCTTTGAACCCGACGCGCGTCTGACCGCCATGTGGCTCTGGACATTGAACGCCGGCGCCACCGACGCGAACAACGGCGAGAGTGACGATGAGGAAGAATCGCACGACGAATCCGAGGGCGCGAAGAAAGCCAAGACCACTGGCTTCGTGCTCGAATACGACGCCGCCCGCAAGATCGCGCAGGGGCTGGGCGCGCATCTCGAAGAGCTGACCTCGCTAGTCGAGGTCAAGGGCGACAAGGCCAGGCTGCTACCCGTGGCGGAGCGCACAAAGGCGCTGTTCGGGAAGGACGAGTCGGGTCCGACAGCGAAGATGGGCAAGAAGAAGGCGAAGCAGCAGATGGCGTTCGGCTTTGAGGCGGAGCTAGAAGCAGCGGAAGAAGAACAAGGGTGGGGTGTGGCCGGTGCGCCGCAGGCTGGGCAAACCGCGCTCGACCGCATCCATCAGTCCATGATTCTCTTCGCCGCGGGCCGCGGCGAAGCACTGAAACGCTTTTTGGTCGAGGAAGGCGCCGGCCGCGACGAACGTTTCTGGCGGCTCGCGCAGGCTCTCTCTGCGCTGTACCCATCGGCCACAGACGAGAAGCGCTGGGTTGACGGCGTGCTGGCGCGAAAGAAGGGGCTTGGATTGTGATATGTCGGTACCAGGAAGAGGAGGTAACTGATGGCCACGGTTTCATTCGAGGTGCCACAAGAAGTCTTTGCTGCCGTCCGGCGCTCGCCGGTTGAGTTCACGCGAGAAGTTCGATTGGCGGCAGCGATCCGTTGGTATAGCCGTGCAGAGATATCGCAAGAGCGTGCGGCGGAGCTGGCCGGGATGAGCCGCGCGGAGTTCTTGCGCGCGCTTGCACGCGAGAAGGTCGACGTGTTCGTCGTCGATCCCGACGACTTGCAGAGCGAAATCGATCGTGGCTGAACAGTTTGCGGTCAACGCTTCGCCGCTCATCTTTCTGACGCAGGCGGAGCTTCTCGATCTCTTGCGTATGGTCGGGGACACTGGTGTCATACCCGCGGCGGTGATGCGCGAGCTAGAAGCCGGCGTGCACATTCACGACACCGCTCGTGTCGTTCGCGAAACCCCATGGCTGACTGTTGTCGAGACGCTTGAGCCGGTGGAGTCGATCCAGGTTTGGGACCTTGGAGCAGGCGAGTCCGGGGTGTTGGCATGGGTACTCAACCATCCGGGCACTGAAGCAGTTGTGGACGATTTGCAAGCGCGGCGTTGCGCAGCAACCTTGGGGCTGCCCGTGCGCGGCACTCTCGGTCTGGTGATCACCGCGAAGCAACGCGGCAGGATTCCGGCAGCGCGCCCGGTGATCGAACAGCTACGTGATGCCGGTATGTATCTGTCCGACAGGGTGCTGAATTTCGCTCTCAAGAAGGTCGGCGAATGAGAGAGGCACGATGGCGAAGCTGAAACCCTGGTATCAGGTGATCGTTCCCCGTGAGGATCTCCGGGAAGGTAAGCCACTCGACGCTGCAGAGTTCGCTGTCCATCTAGACCAGGTGCGAGATGGCAGTGCGCGCAAGGACTACCAAGATCCTGAGCGCTTGTTCGCTCGCACGTTCCTCACCCAGAACCTGCTCGATCTGACCGCCAGTGCGGTCCGTCGCCTCGCCGGTGAAACCACCGAGACTTCCGCAGTCTTCAACATGACGACGCAGTTCGGTGGTGGCAAGACGCACGCTCTGACGCTGATGTACCATCTGGCCACTGCTGGGCCTTCGGCTTCGGGCTGGATGGGTGTCGACAAGATTCTCGCGAAGGCACGAGTCACCTCCGTTCCGCGTGCCGCGTGTGCGGTGTTCGTCGGGACGGAGTTCGATTCAATCGCCGGCCGCGGCGGTGATGACGGTACGCCGTTGCGCAAGACGCCCTGGGGCGAGATCGCCTTTCAGCTTGCTGGCAAGAATGGTTTCAAGGTGGTGGAACAGCACGAGAAGTCCGGCACCGCTCCCGGTGGGGACGTCATTCGTAAGTTCCTCCCGAAAGATGTGCCGTGCCTGATTCTCATGGACGAGCTGATGAACTACGTCAGCCGTAGTCGAAAAAGCGGGCTGTCGGATCAGTTGTACGACTTCGTTCACAATCTCTCCGAAACTGCACGTGGTCAGAAGAATGTCGTGCTCGCAGTGTCGGTACCGGCCTCCGAGCTGGAGATGGGTGCCGAAGACCAGCAGGACTACGAACGCATCAAGAAGATGCTCGACCGGCTCGGCAAGGCCGTGTTCATGTCCGCCGAGACCGAGACCTCGGAAATCATTCGCCGGCGGCTCTTCGATTGTGATGACTTCGGCGTATCGCAGCGAGGCACCATTCTCCTTCCGAAGGATGCCATTCAAACCTGTAACGACTACGCTGAATGGGCCAACGAGTTTCGGCAGCAGATTCCGAGCTGGTTCCCGGTCGACCGCGCTCGCGAGACCTTTCAAGCAACCTACCCATTCCACCCGTCGGTCATCTCAGTCTTCGAGCGCAAGTGGCAGGCGCTATTTCGATTCCAACGAACGCGCAGCATGCTGCGTCTGCTCGCGCTCTGGGTCTCTCGCGCCTACAAGGATGGTTACGACGGCGCGCATCGCGACCCGTTGATCGGCCTCGGGACCGCCCCGTTCGAGGACTCGATGTTTCGTGCGGCCGTGTTCGAAGAATTGGGCGAGGATCGTCTCGAAGTTGCGGTCACCACCGACATCGCCGGCAAGGCCGACTCCAATTGCTTGCGGCTCGATAAGGAGGCCGTCGACTCAATCAAGAAGGCACGGCTGCACCGCAAGGCCGCGTCGGCAATTTTCTTCGAATCCAACGGCGGCCAAACGACAGACGAGGCGACAGTCCCCGAGATCCGGTTGGCCGTGGTGGAGCCGGGGCTAGACATCGGCCACATCGAAACCGTCGTCGAGGCCCTCACCGACAATTCCTACTACCAGGCGGTCAACAAGAACCGCTACCGCTTCAGTCTCGCCCCGAACCTGAACAAACTGCTCGCCGACCGGCGGGCCAGCATTCAGAGCGCACGGATCGACGAGCGGATTCGCATCGAGATTGAAAGGATCTTCGCCGTGGGAGGGGGAGTTGAACGGGCGCCGTTCCCGGAGAAGAGCAGCGAAGTTGCGGATCGGCCGGCCTTGACGTTCGCGTACCTCGCGCCTGAGCACTCCATTCGAGACAAGGCGACACTACCGCTGGTCGAGTTGATGACCCGCGAACACGGGACCTCGGCGCGGACATTCAAGAGCGCACTGGTCTGGTGCGTCGCGGAAGACGGCGGCACGCTGCGAGAGGAAGCCCGCAAGCTGCTGGCGTGGGAAGACATCCGCGACGAAGCCGCCGAGAAGCGCTTTGATGAGACGCAGAAGCGGCAGCTACTTGAGAGCATGAAGCGCTCCGAGCGCGACCTGCGTGAGGCCGTGTGGCGCGCGTACAACACCGTGCTTCTGTTGGGCAAGAACAACGCCTTGCGGAAGGTCGACCTCGGACTCGTCCACTCCAGTGCCGCAGAGAACTTGGTCACATTCATCCTCAATCGGCTGCGTGAGGACGGGGACGTTGAGAAGACGATCAGCCCGAACTTCATCGTGCGAAACTGGTCGCCGGCGTTACCCGAATGGAGCACGAAGTCGGTTCGTGAAGCATTCTTTGCATCGCCACAGTTCCCCCGTTTGCTGGATGGCGACGCCGTGAAAGACACCATCGCCCGTGGTGTCGAGAGCGGGCTACTTGCCTACGTGGGCAAAGCCCCCAATGGTGCCTACGAGCCTTTCTACTTCAAGTGCAGCCTGACACCGTCCGACGTCGAGATCTCGGACGACATGTTCATCATTCCCGCTGACCTCGCCGAGAAGAGTGTCGAGCCGCCGAGGCTTGCGACCCTGGCGCTGGAACCTGATCAGACACGGATCGAGCCGGGAAAGAAGGACACCTTCGTCGCCAAAGGCTTCGACCAACACGGCCGCGCCATCAAGATCGGCAGCGTCCTGTGGAAGGCAACCGGCGGCAAGATAGACGGCGAGGGCGTGTTCACAGCTGGCGTGGACGAGGGGCGCTTCGTAGTGACGGCGTCCGCCGGAGAGATCAGCGGCACCGCCGCGGTGGAGATCGCGACTGGTGCAGTACCTCCACCGAAGCCCGTCAAGACCAAACCCGGCCAGCTTATGTGGAGCGGCGAAGTGCCCTCGCAGAAGTGGATGAACTTCTACACCAAGGTGCTATCGCGCTTTGCTCGTGAGACCGGGCTAAGGCTCACCGTCAGCGTCGAGGTCTCTCCGGACGGGGGAGTGTCCCAACAGAGCATGGAAGAAACGAAGGTCGCTCTCCGCGAGCTTGGGCTCAAGGACGATGTGACGACGTCATGACGACGGAATTGCCGCAAGCACCAATAGCAATTTGCCCATGCGGTTCGTCAGGAAAGCTGACAGAATGGTTGGAGGTCGAGAACGTATAGGTTACGTACACCCATCGAATAGCGCTCCGGTGGTTCGAAGGTAACCGGCGTGGGATATGCCACTTCGATGTCGTCGAGAAAACCTCGCAGCAGGCCGGTTGCAACCGCCTGCATCTTACTCCCTGTCGGAGATACGATCAGCTTTTGCCGGTCGCTGTTCCTACCGTAGATCTCCAAGAGTAAGTTGAGGGTGTCCCGGTAGTCCAGGGTGCTAACGGTTAATTCTTCTCTCCGTGGAATGTTCTCCACGTAGTTCAACTTCCTAATCGCCTGCAACCGCCAAGCATTTTCGGGCGACGGGGGCAGGCCGTTCACGATGCTGTACTCGGACGCGGAGATCTCCATTCTTAGGGCTACGAGTTGGGCAGTATTGAACGTTGGGAAGGCAACCAACCTAAGCGGCTGGCCCTGCATAGCCGTCGAAGATAGTTTGGGGACAATTGTGACGCCGAACACCCCAGAGGAAAGAAACATAATACTGCCTACCCAATCTTCGCCGGATTCGGGCAGAGCCGTTTCCACTTCCGCTTCCGTGGGCGGATAGTTGAGCGCCTCTGCATAAAACAACTTCACTCCAGAATACCCGTCCGGCCGTCGCCCGATCGCCGCAAGAAGCTGAACGATCAGAAGCCGCGACATCCCAGAAACGTCGATGTAAATGCTGCCTTTGGCCCCTCGACTTCTGCGGGCAATCTCGTCTCCTCCGCCCCCTGGGTCGCGTCGATCATAAGTAACCGACTCAACCAGGTATCCAGCAGACCTACATAGTTCGAGCACTTCCGAGTGCCGGTTCTCATGAATCTCTGGTAGGTAATTGATTTCGACAACCCGGAGATTGCGACACGAATTCGCAACGACTTGTCGAAGCACTTCAATCGATCGCTCCTCGAAACCGGCGCACAAGATCAAGACATCGTTCGGACCCAAACGAACCTGTTCGACCGTTTCAAGCGGCGGCTTCGCGAGGTAACGAAGCCTCTCATCCACTCTCTGAATTCGGGACATCCGCTACTCTCCCCTTGGGCGCCCTTTCAACAAAGAAAGCTGCCCATCGGTAGACGTGCTCTCTGGTCCTTGGCCTTTTCTTAGCCGCTTCCTGTCTTCAAAACGTGCGGGGTTCGAAAGCAGTTCTTCAATCTCTTCGTTCTCCAATAGCGGGGAGTCCTGATCAGTGTCAGGACATCGTGCAGTAACCCATGTGCTAAGACATCGTGCACTACAAGCGCCAGCAGGCTCTGTCTAAGCGCTGCGCGCTGGCAGGCGCAGGCACGCCGCCCCGCCGCGGCGCCTGGCTCCACAGGGGCCGCGCCGCCCCCACCCCACACGTAGGTATCGAGGCTCGCTGCATGGGCGATCATCCCCGAGAGTCCGTACTGCACGATGTCCTGACACTGATTCCACTGCACGATGTCCTGGAACGTGAGAGCTACAGCCTACCAGCAGGAGAAATTCGAGAAACACACTTTTGGAGCTTCGGCGGCGGCCAGAAACTGATCCATTTGCGGCGGCAGCGAGGGAGCCACTAGGCCCCCCGTGCGAGGGTGTTGATTGATCGGAGAGAAAGAATTTCCCCTTAGCTGCTCTTGGTTTTTCTGGATGTTGCCTTCCTCGTCCGTCGGTTGCAGCGCTGCAACAGTGGCTCTCCTAACCGCCGCAAGGTGGCTCTCAGAATGGCCGCCGCCAAAGACGGAATGCAGATCTGGGCGAGCGCGGATGGGATAGGTCACCATATTTGCGCGAATGTGTACCAAGTATTCGAACAACCGTGAGTGGCCCTGGAGGGACTTGAACCCCCACCCGCGCAAGGCGGAGCAGATTTTGAGTCTGCCGTGTCTGCCATTCCACCACAGGGCCAAGCTGTAGTTCTGAGTGCTGGGTTTTGCGCAGCAAGTCAAGCCCAGCGGCCGAAGTCCGCTTACCGGCGCTTCGGTTGCGAGCCGTCTTTGGGCTCCAGGAAGGTTTCGGCGGGACCTTTCACCTGGCTGTTGATCGCGGCCTGGTGTTGCTCGACCTTGCTCTTGGCTTCGCTCGCCAGGCGCCGCACGCTCTGATCCGTGTCGACCTGGGCGATGGTTTGCAGCGTCTCGACCGCCTCGGGAGAGCCAATCTCTCCGAGCGCGAAAATTACCGTACCGCGTGTGGCGGGATCGAGATCGCGTTGTAGAAACTCCATCAGTGGCCTGGTGGCGCGCGCGTCGCCGATCTTGCCGATCGAAGCCAGGATCAACTGCTTCATCTCTGCCCGGGTGCTGCGCAGAAAGAGATACTGGACCAACACAGGAGTAGCGTCCGTGGCGCGCACGTCGCCCAGCATCTGGACGGCCTTTGCTTGTACCCGCAGATCGGGATCACCCGTCGCTTCGATGAGATAGGTGACCGCCTTTTCGTCCTTGGACGAACCGAGCGATTTCACCGCTGCCAGACGTTTGTTGGCGTCGCTGCTCTTCAGTTGCTTGACGGCGTCATCGATGTTGGCGTCGCTACTCCCACCCTTGGTGGTCTTGTCGTAGCGCTGGCGCATCTGATTGCTCGAGACACCGGAGTGGTGTTGCGCCACAGCCGTAGCCGGCATGAGACTCGCGACAAGCACCGAGAGAACCACCGACCATCTAACCGCCACCCACGACACTGTAATATGGTACCTCATCAACGTAGAATCCGGTTTCAGGTAAGGTCTATCCCTGCTCCGGTACGCCCAAGCGGATCATGACCCAGTCAGCCATTTCGTGAACGCTGAAGGGCGGTGGTTCCTCGCTCTTGAACTCCAGCACAACTTCCAGCGCGCCCTGGTGGCGCGAAACGCGAACGTCGCTGAGCATAGGGTCTACCTGAGGCAAGGCCCGTTCGGCAAGGTCCCCATCCCCCAACGGCCCCCAGGCCCGCACCACAATGCGCCCGGGGTTACGCGCACTGGACTGGCGCACCGCCAGCGGCAGGCGCGACAGGCGCAGCAGCACGGCGCGATATCCATCCACGCTCGCCACTTGCAGGTTGCGCAGGGCCACCGGGGCTTGATCACCGGTCGGGGCCGCGGTCGGAGCTGACAGTTTCTGTGCGCACCCCGCTACCACGGACGACAGGAGGACCGCACCCAAAACGCGTAACAGCGGCATCATGCATTGTGGAGATAGCCGATCCCACCGCGGCGAGCAAGCGAGTAATCAGCGAGGCTACGGGCGTACCTCCGCCCGGGGGCCACTCGACACAGATGGATGAAGGTGCCACTATTTTGAGGAACCCCACCTGAGGGTGGTTCTATACTCAAAACACGGGGTGCCTGGTGATGATTCAAGTTATCGGGTTCGATCACATTGTCCTGCGCGTGCGCGACTTGGAGCGGGCGCTCAGATTTTATCGGGACATTCTGCACTTGCCGATCTCCTTTCTTGAGGAGTACCGGGCCGGCCACCGCCTCTTCGTTTCAGCGCGCGTCGGTGAACAGCTGGTGGATCTGGTTCCGGATCCGACCTACGATCCCCGCGAAGGCCGGGAGAAGGGCGGCTTGTCGCACTTCTGTCTGCAGGTGCACCCAGGCGAGTTGGCGAACATCATCCCGTGGCTGAAGAAGCAAGGAGTAAACGTGCTCGAGGAACAGCCTTCTTTGCGCGTCGGTGCGCGCGGCATTGGATTGTCGGTCTACATCACCGACCCCGACGGCTACGTCGTCGAGTTGAAGGAGCACGCGTCCTGAATTACATGGGCCGGGCCGGACGGTTCGGGTGCGCCTGCCTCGCCCTGCTCTTTCTGAGCACGGCGGCGCCTGCGGGCGTCACCGACATCGATTGGACGGAGGTCGAACGCGAGGCGGCCGAATGGCTGCGGGCGTATATCCGCATCGACACCACCAACCCGCCGGGACAAGAGACGGCAGCGGCCAGCTTCTTGGCCGAACATTTCCGACAATCCGGGGTCGAGGCCGAGACCTTCGAACCGGCTCCGGGCCGCGGTTCGGTTCTGGCCCGCGTGAAAGGTAACGGCACGCTCCGGCCCGTGATTCTGCTGAACCATCTGGATGTGGTCGCGGCCAGACCGGAGGGATGGGATCTGCCTCCATTCGAGGCGGGCGTTCGTGACGGGTACATATACGGGCGCGGCGCCATAGACTGCAAAGGCCCCGGAATCATCGAAGCCATGACGTTGGTGCTCCTCAAGCGCCACCACATCGCGCTGCAGCGCGATGTCATTTTTCTCGGCACGGCGGACGAGGAGGCTGGCGGACGCCTAGGGGCGGGATGGATGACGGCGGAACACATCGAGAAGCTGCGTCATGCCGAATTCGTGATCAACGAAGGCGGCGGTGTGCGGGTTCTGCCCAACGGCTCGCGCGTATATGAAGTCGCCATTGCCGAAAAGACCCCGTGTTGGTTGAAGCTCCAGGCCTCCGGTACCGGGGGACATGGTTCAGCCCCGCCTCCGGAGACCGCGGTAACTCGCCTCATCCGCGCCCTGGGGCGGCTCCGTGCCTACGAAACGCCCGTGCGCGTCACCCCTGAGGTCCAGGCGTACTACACCGCCCTGGCCTCAACGCAAAGCGGCGACCGTGTCGAACGGTACAAGGACTTGCACCGAGCCCTCGAGGACAGTGATTTTCGCCGCGCCTTCCTGCAAAACCCGCACGACGCAGCTCTGGTCCGCAACACCATCACCCCCACCGTGCTGAACGGCAGCTCGAAGACCAACGTCATCCCCCAGGACGCCAGCGCCGAGATCGACTGCCGTCTGCTTCCGGGAGAAGACGCCGACGCCTTCGTCCGCACTGTAAGGGAGATCATCGCCGATCGGGAGGTCGATGTCAGCGTGCTGCTGAGCTTTCCCGAAATATCCTCTCCGCTCGAGACTACCTTCACCGCCGCGGTGCGCAAACTAGCCTACCGAGATCACGCCACCATGATTCCAAGTGTCTTGACCGGCTTCACCGACAGCCATTACTTCCGCGAGAAAGGCATCGCGAGTTACGGCTTCATTCCCTTCGATATGAGTGAAGCGGAATCAGCTCGCGAACATGGTCCAAATGAACGCCTCTCGGTCCGCAATCTCGGCCTCGGCACTCGGCGGCTGATTGAGCTGCTGCAGCTCCTCGATACCGAAGCCACGGCTGGAGAGCGCTGAGGGTTGGACTATCCGCCTCACCCCACCATCGACAGTGCCTGGCGCGGGCAGCGCCGGACCGCTTCTTCGATCTTTGGGCGCCAGGTTGCGGGTGGTTTCATTGCCGGCGACCATGAGAAGAACGAAGAAGACATCGAATTCCATCTCGGTGAGCTTCTCGCCGTCGACCTCTGCGTTCAGCAGCACACTGATCAGGTCGTCGCCTGGTTGCCGCCGGCGCTCGGCGGCCAACTGGTTGGCGTACATGTAGACTTCCAGCGAGGCGCGTTTGGCCTCGTCTGCCGTGGTGGCGTACTCGGGGTCGTCCTGACCGATCATGCGGTTGCTCCAGCTGAAAAGCGCTTGCCGGTCCGCCAGCGGAGCCCCCATCATCTCGGAATGTCACGATGTCTCCTCCCTAATGAACAAACGTTTGTTGGTCAAGTAGGGTCGCGGCTAAGGGCCCAGATTCAAACGTGCAGCAGCAGCCGCAACAATGCCCGCGCAATAACCCAGAGAGCGCCCGCCTTGAGGTCATCGCCGATCTGCGCGCCATCGGGCGTGGGCGCGGGCTCTTCGAAGTCGCTAAGCGAACGTACCGTCGGCCATTGCTGCCGATCACCAATCGCATGCTGGGTCAGCTGATCGAGTTGTTGATCACCGGAGGTACTCGGCGCTGCCGGGCCTGCCAGCGCCCCTCCCACCCCATGCCGCTGTTTGAAACGGCGCAATTCGCCGCGGTTGAGCCACATGCCCTCGCAATTGGGACAGCGCTCGATGCGCGCGTCGGCGGGAATCATGCGATCACGAAATGGGGACATGCGGGCGCGGCAGCGGGGGCACTCCAGTTGTTCGGCCGGGGCGGGAGTGGGCTGCTGCAACGCAGCCTGATCCACCGCGTCGAGTCGGGCCGCGGTCTCAGCGGTGACCGGATAGAGTTCCCAGCGGTCGCACCAGATGCCGCCACATTGGGGACACTGATCGAGTACGATCAGGTACCCGGTGACCGCCTCGGCCCTGACCTCGGCCATCGCGGTGGCGCATTGCGGGCAATTGAGGGCCATGATCACGCCGCGTGCGCCATAGCGCGGAGAATGGCGATGCGCTGGGCCAGGGGCGGGTGCGTGCTCAGCAGGTCCGCCAGTGCCCCTTGTCGATTGTCGATCCCGCGGCGCAGCGGATTGGAGATGAACAAGTGTGCCGTGCCTTGAGTTGCGGCGCGCAGTGGTGAAGTCGCGGCGCCGATCTTGTCGAGAGCACTGGCCAGACCCAGCGGGTTGCGGGTGAACTGAGCGGCGGTGGCGTCGGCCAGGTACTCGCGCTGGCGCGCCACGGCCATGGCCAGAATGCGTGACAGCAAGGGGGTCACCGCCACCAGGAGAATCACCAGCAGAAAGACCAGGGGGTTGCCACGGCGGCGGTCGCTCAGATACAGCGCGCGGCGGGCCCAGTCCGCCAGCATCACGGCGCTGCCGAACAACACCGCCACAATGGTCATCGTGAGCGTGTCACGGTTGCCGATGTGCGCCATCTCGTGCGCGATCACCCCCTGCATTTCCTCCCGGTCGAGTAGATTCAACAAGCCCTGAGTGACGGCGAGCATGGCGTGCTGGGGATCTCTTCCCGCCGCCATGGCGTTCGGGGCAGGGTCCGGAATGAGGAAGATCTGCGGCTGCGGCAGACCGGCAGCCAGAGCCATCTCGGTGACGACGTTGAACAGCTTGCGGTGCTCCAAGTTGTCCTGATCGAGCCGGCAGGCATGCAGCGACGCCATGACCATGCGCCCGCCACTGAAGTAGCCGCTCAGGCTCAGGCAAACGCCGGCGCTCAGGGCGATGAGAGTGGCAATCGGCAGCGCTTCGCCGCCCGGCGTCAAGAAGCCCTCCCAGAGCACATCAACGGAGACTCCCAGGGTGGCAAAGAACAGGACGAAGCTGAAGATGAGCAGCCAGGTACGGCGGCGGTTGCGTTCCTGCCGGGTGTAAAAATCGACTGGAATAGCCGCCACCGCGGCCTGCGGAGCGCCGCCTAGCGTTTCGAGTGAGCGTCTCGATTCTGATGGCGTGTCGCGCTCCTTTACTTACGCAGCGACAGATCGACCCGTGGCGTGCCGCGGTCCTCGTCGGCTGCCGTGAAGTACTCGGCCGGTTTGAAACCGAAGAGCGACGCAATCATGTTGGCAGGAAAGACCTGCTCCCGGGTGTTCAGCTGCATGGCCATATCGTTGTAGAACTGCCGCGCGAAAGTCAGCTGGTTCTCCGTGGTAGTGAGCTCCTCCTGCAGCTTGAGGACATTCTCGTTGCTCTTCAAAGCCGGGTAGTTCTCCATCACCGCCAGTAAGCGTCCGAGCGACTGTGACAGCAGGTCCTCAGCGGCGGCCGCCTCGCGCACGCTGCCGGCCGCCACCGCCCGCCCGCGCGCCTCCATGACACGCTCGAGCGTTTCGCGCTCGAACTCCATGGCGCCTCGCACCGCCTCCACCAGGTTGGGAATCAGGTCGTGCCGGCGTTTGAGCTGCACATCGATCTGCTTCCAGCCGTTCTGGACACGGTTCAGCAAGCTGATCAGATTGTTGTAGATGAGGATGGACGCGCCCACCACGACAACAACGAAGATCAGGAAGATGCCCATAGAGTGCCCCCTCTTCAGCGTCTGGCGCTCAATCTATCAGCGGCGTCGCGCAAAGGCCTTACGACCCGGGTAAACGGCGCGCCGCCCGAGCATTTCCTCAATCCGCAATAACTGATTGTACTTAGCGGTGCGCTCACCCCGGCATGCACTGCCGGTCTTGATCTGCCCCGCGTTCACCGCCACGGCGAGATCGGCAATGGTCGTGTCGTCGGTCTCGCCTGAGCGGTGCGAGATGACGGTGGTGTAGCCTGCCTGGCGGGCCCGTTCGATGGTTTCCAAAGTTTCGGTCAGCGTTCCGATCTGGTTGAGCTTGATGAGGATCGAATTGGCGATGCCTCCTTCGACACCGCGCTGCAGACGCTCCGGATTGGTGACGAACAGGTCATCGCCGACCAGCTGGATCTTCTTGCCCAATTCACGGCTCAAGGCTGCCCAACCGTCCCAGTCGTCTTCGGACAAGCCATCCTCGATGGAGACTATGGGATAGCGTCCAACCCAGTTGCCGTAGTACTGCACCATGTCGGCGCTGGAACGGCTGCTGCCGTCGGATTTCCGGAAGACGTACTGGCCGTCAACGAAGAACTCATTGGCAGCGGCATCGAGCGCCAGGGCGATCTGCCGGCCGGGCTGATAGCCGGCCCGCTCTATGGCGGCGAGGATGACCTCAACAGCTTCCTCGTTGGAGGTCAGGTTCGGTGCAAAGCCGCCCTCGTCGCCGATGCCGGTGGCGTAGCCCTTTTCCTTGAGCACGCCCTTGAGAGCATGAAAGGTTTCGACACCCATACGCAGGCCATCGGCAAAACTGCGGGCGCCGAGCGGCACGATCATGAACTCCTGCAGGTCGACCGAGCTATCGGCGTGGGCGCCGCCGTTCAGGATGTTCATCATCGGCACCGGCAGAGTCCGCGCCCCGCTGCCACCGAGGTAACGAAACAGAGGCTGCCCGGCCGCCGCGGCCGCCGCCTTGGCGTTGGCCAGGGAAACGCCGAGAATGGCGTTGGCCCCCAGCCGCCGTTTGTTGGGCGTGCCGTCCAAATCCAGCAGCATACGGTCGATGTCCTCCTGCCGGTCGGCGTTGCGCCCGCGCAACTTGGGTGCGATCACGCGGTTGACATGTTCGACCGCCTTCAGCACTCCCTTGCCACCGTAGCGATTCTTGCCGTCGCGCAGCTCCAGGGCCTCGTGCGTCCCGGTCGACGCTCCTGACGGCACCGCCGCCCGTCCCCAGCTGCCGTTGTCGAGTATGACATCAACTTCGACCGTCGGGTTGCCCCGTGAATCCAGAATCTCCCTGGCTGAAATCTTGCGGATCTTCATCGCCCTCACCTCATTTTGTCCTTGTCATTGCCATCACCGCCGGGCTCGATTAAGATATATATGAGCCGGAGAAACGATGGCCCTTTTACCGCCGCTGCCGCCCAAATACAAAGGGATCCTGGTCACGTGTGTGCTTTTGCTCGTGCTGCTGGTCCTGGCGGCAATTTATGGCGACCACGGCTTCGCCCACCTGTCACGCATGCACGAAGAACAACGCGAGCTCGAACAGCGCGCCTTTGTCATACAGCAGGGCAACGAACGGCTGCGTGAACGAGCCCGGCGTCTGCAGTCAGATGACCTCTACGTCGAGAAGCTTGCCCGCGAGCATCTCGGCCTGGTGAAGAAAGGCGAGATCCTGTACCGGGTCACGCCACCGACGCCCGTTAAGTAAAGACGCCTATCGCCTATCGCGCATCGCGTATCGCCGGAGGCCGGAAACGATATGCGATCTGCGACATGTTAGTCCGCGACCTCCGTAAAGCCGAGCCGGCGCAGGGCGGTGCGTATGGTTTGTGCCGCTTGGTCCAGGTCCTCGGGACGCGGGTGCTGGTCCTGATTGGCGAAATCGAGATCCCGGATGACGTTGATCGGCACGACGTGAATGTGGCAGTGCGGTACCTCCAGCCCCGCAATCGCCAGGCCAACGCGCTTCGATCGGAAGCCGTCCTGCAGCGCTTTCGCCAGCGACTGTGCCACGGCAAACAGGTGCTGCGCGAGCGCCGGATCGAGATCGACCCAGTGGTCGATCTCTGCCCGCGGTACAACCAGTACGTGTCCGGGCCGAAGGGGTTGAATGGAAAGGAACGCCACGCATTGATCGTCGCGCCACACGAAGCGGCCGGGGACCTCCCCTTTTATGATGCGCGTGAACAAAGTTGCCACGATAACCTCCCTTGCGTCCTTGCACAAAGCTGAGGTCCTACCCCGCACGCAGCAGGTGGATCCGCTTTGCATCTTTTAGCGAGCTCAACAGCTCCGAGATGGTGGCGGCGAGCTTCGGGTGGACCAGCTGCGGAGCCAATTCGCTCAACGGCAGCAGGACGAATCGGCGATTCTGCAACTCCGGATGGGGCACTTTCAAGTTCCGCTTGTTGATGATCTCACTATTGAAGAACAGGATGTCCAGGTCAATGACGCGTGACCCCCAGCGTTTGCCGGCGACGCGCTTCCGACCCATGGCGGTCTCGATGTCCAACAAGCGCTTCAGGAGTTCCTCGGCAGCACACTCGGTCAGGATTTCGACCGCCGCATTGACGAACCACGTCTTGGAATCGCCGAGCGGCTCACTCTCGTAGAGTGATGACTGCTTCAGTACGCGCGTCGCCGGAATAGCCTTCAGGCGCTCGATGGCCTCGAAAACATTGCCTTTTCGATCGCCGAGATTGGAACCGATACCGATGAATACCCGATGGGGCATGCCTCACGTCCACCTCCCCCCTCACCAACCATTTCGGCTTCGGCCGTACCGCTGATTCTTGGCGTGCGCGGCCAATGAACTATACAGTTTTATTTATCGCATCTGCATGATTATTACAACTTCACGGATGAGAGGGCCTTGGAGGTTGAGGGGGCTGAAAGCCCCACCCAAGCACTGAAGGCTTTGCACATAGATCCGATCGTCCGCCACCCGGGCGAAGCCCAGGGTGAGCCCACTTTGAAAAAGGGGGCGGCGAGCGCAGCGAGCGGGGGATTTGCTCAGACCCAGCGGCGCGTACCGCACCGCTTCTGCCCGGTCTCACAACCAAAGTTGAGCAGTCCGGCCGCCAGCCGCGCCACCCTAGACCGCAGGCGGCACGGCCGGAATGATCAAATCCCCCGGACGCTACGCGTCCCGCCCCCTTTTTCAAAGTGGGCAGAGTGCTGAAAGCTGATCGCTGATAGCTACCACCAAAGCTTGCTCGGGCCCCGGTCCGGTGCTACTGCCGTCGGCACTTTATGTACGCTGGCGATCCACAGGAGCAAGCACGATGCATGCCGCGGACCGGCTGAAGAAGATCCCGCCGTATTTGTTCATGGAGTTGCGTAACAAGATCAGTCAGGCGCGAGCGGCTGGCATTGACGTAATCAGCCTGGCCATTGGCGACCCGGTCGAAGCCACTCCGGAAGCCATCGTTGCCAGCTTGGGCCGGGCCGCTCAGGACCCGGCCAACCACCGCTATCCGACGGATGAGGAGAAGGGGATGCTGGCGTTTCGCCGTACGGTGGCGGAATGGTACGGTCGGCGCTACGGCGTGCAGCTCGATGCGGCTACCGAGGTGCTGGCACTGATTGGGTCCAAGGAGGGCTGCCATCATTTTGTCCTGGCGTGCGTCAACCCCGGCGAGCCGGTGCTGATGACCGATCCGGGGTATCCGGCGTATCGCGCCAGCATTCTCATCGCCGGCGGTGAGCCGGTGAACGTGCCTATCCGTCCCGATCACGGCTACCTGCCCCAGCTGGCGGAGATCCCGACGGACGTCGCCCGCCGAGCGAGCGCCATGTTCCTGAACTACCCGAACAACCCCACCGGGGCCACCGCAACACCGGCCTTCCTGCGCGCACTGGTGGAGTTTGCACGCCAGTACGACATCGCCATCTGCTACGACAACCCGTACATCGACATCGTCTTCGACGGCGAGAAACCCCTGAGCTTCCTTTCCGTGGCCGGGGCCAAGGACGTCGGCGTGGAGCTCAACTCCTTGTCGAAGCCGTTCAACATGACCGGCTGGCGGCTGGGGATGGCGGTGGGCAACAAGGACATTCTTGCCGCCATTTCAAAGGTGAAGGAGAACACCGACTCCGGCGTGTTCAACGCCATTCAGCTCGCCGGCATCACGGCGCTGAACGAATGTGCCGGCAACGTGCTCTCCATGCTCGCAATCTACGCACGGCGGCGCGCACTTGTCTTGGAGACTCTTGCCGAGCTTGGCATCCGCTTCACTCCGTCGCGGGGGACCTTCTATCTCTGGGTACCGGCGCCGCGCGGCCTGTCGAGCATAGAGTTCGCCACGCTGTTGTTCGAGAAGGCCCACGTGGTGGTGGCGGCGGGGACGGCGTACGGGCAGTATGGCGAAGGCTTCGTGCGCTTTTCGCTCACCGTTCCTGACGACCGCCTGCACGAAGCCATGGAACGTATCCGCAAAGCGCTGGCCTAGACCGAAGTTCCCGACAGTAGCAACGAGAAGCAAAGGATAAGGGTGCGATTTTCCACCTGAATGGCTCGCGTACGCGATGCCGTGTGCTCCCATGTAATATACGGTATTCGTCTTTACTTATGGGCGCGAACTGATAATGAGTTGCCATGTACGTGGAGGTGGTCCCCAACCGGAACTCTCGCCCCGCGGTCCTCCTGCGCGAAGGCTGGCGCGAGCACGGCAAGATCCGCAAACGCACGCTGGCCAACCTCTCCGACTGGGCCGACGACCGCCTGGAGGCCCTGCGCGCCGTGCTCAAGGGGGATCTGCGCCATCGCGCCGTGGGCCCGACGCCCTTCGACATCGTGCGCACGCGCCCGCATGGCCACGTGCTGGCGGCGCTCGGCACGCTGCGCCGCAGCGGGCTCGACACGCTGGTGGCGGCGCGCCGCTCGCCCCAACGCGAGCGCGTGCTGGCAATGATCGTGGCGCGCATTCTCGCTCCCCGCTCCAAGCTCGCCACGGCGCGCGGGTTGGCGGACGCAACGCTGTCGAGCACCCTGGGCGAGGTGCTCGGTCTGGAGGCGTGCACCGAAGACGAACTCTACGAGGCGATGGATTGGCTGCTGCCGCGGCAGGAGAAAATCGAAGCCGCACTCGCCAAGCGCCATCTCGGCGAACGCACCCTGGCCCTGTACGATCTCACCTCGACCTACTTCGAAGGGCGCCGCTGTCCGCTGGCGCGCTTCGGCCACAGCCGTGACGGCAAGCGCGACAAATTGCAGATCGTGTTCGGCGTACTCACCAATGCCGATGGATGCCCGGTGGCGGTGGAAGTCTTTGCGGGCAACACGGCCGATCCCAAGACCCTTGGCCCGGCGGTGGACAAGCTGCGCGAGCGCTTCGGGCTCGAGCGGATCACGGCGTTGCGCGCCCCGCAGATCCAAGCCCTGCGCGATGCGGGCTCCCTGCAGCTCTCGCTCTTTGATCAACGCGATCTGGCCGAGAGCAGCGATCCGGCCTATCCCGGCGAGCGGCTGATCGCGTGTCGCAATCCCCTGCTGGCCGAGGAACGCAGGCGCAAGCGCGGCGAGCTTCTGGAGGCCACGGAGCGCGCGCTCACGAAAATCCAGCTCGCCACCCAACGCTCCCGGCGCCCGCTCGCGGGCCAGGCCGCGATCGCTCTGCGGGTCGGCCGCGTGCTCGGCCGCTTCAAAATGCAGAAGCACTTCCGCCTGGAGATCACCCCGACGGGCTTCTCCTTCGAGCGCGATCAGCCGCGCATTGACCGCGAGGCCGCGCTCGACGGGATCTACGTCGTGCGCACCACCGTGCCGGCTGACATCCTCTCTGGAGAGCGGGTGGTCGAGTCCTACAAGGGCCTCTCCGTGGTCGAGCACGCCTTCCGGTGTCTCAAGACGGTCGACCTCAAGGTGCGGCCCATCCATCATCACCTCGAGGATCGGGTGCGCAGCCACGTCTTTCTCTGCCTGCTCGCGTACTATGTCGAGTGGCACATGCGTCGGGCACTGGCGCCGCTGCTTTTCGATGCCGAGGATCGCGCCCAAGCCCGTGCCGCGCGTCGCTCCATAGTTGCTCCCGCCGAACGCTCTGCGCGCGCGAAGCGTAAAGCCGCTACCAAGCGCACCGACGACGGCGGCCCGGTTCACAGCTTGCAGACCCTGCTCCATGATCTGGCCACCATCGCCAAGAACCGCATTCAACCACAGGACTCCTCAGCTTCTGCCTTCGATGTGATCACTCGCCCCACCCCGCTTCAGCAGCGTGCCTTGGACCTTCTGGGCGTCTCGCTCCGACCGTAGCCAGTAACTGCAACCGCGAAATGCAGGATTCCCTAACCATCACCGCTGCTTATCACTCGACACTAACGGGAACTTCGGTCTAGAGAGTTTCGGGTTCGCGGCCCACTTCCTCAGCCTTCAGCCGACTCCGCCAATTGACAACCGCAGCGGCGAGCCCTAAGTTGGTCAGGCTTGACCAACTGGAGGCGCAGCGATGTCGGAGACGATCTACAATCTGTACGAAGCAAAAACCGCTCTGTCCCGCCTTGTGGACCGCGCCGCCGCGGGTGAAGAAATCATCATAGCCAAGAGCGGCAAGCCCATGGCGAAATTGACCGCCGTGTCGACAATGCGCGGCAAGCGTAAAGCGGGCGGCTGGCAGGGGCGGATGTTCATTGGCAAGGACTTTGATGCGCCTCTGCCCAAAAAGATCCTGTCGGCGTTCACGGGGCGAAAGTGAGCGGTATCTCCCGGCTGCTGCTCGACACGCATGTTTTCTTGTGGTGGCGTGCAGACAGCCCCCGCTTGGAAAATGCCGCACGCCAGGCCATAGCTGATGCGGAGGTGGTCTTTGTCAGCGCCGCAACCGCCTGGGAGGCGGCCATCAAGGCCTCCCTCGGGCGGCTGCGCATACCGGAAAGTATGGAGGCCGGGGTAGCGGACAGTGGCTTTGAGAAGCTGCCGATCACCTTTGCGCACGCCGAGGCCGCGGCAGCTCTACCACCACTCCACAGTGATCCATTTGACCGCATGCTCGTAGCGCAGGCACGCAGTGAGGGCTTGGTATTGGTCACCCATGACCGGCGCATGCAGCCCTACGATGTTCCGATTCTGTGGACCTGAGCCCGGCGGCCGGCATCGACGGCATACTCACAAAGACGGCGGCATAAGCCCTCTTGGCTCACTGCTCGGCTCTTCAAGGTGGCACCGGGCTCCGTCCGGTGCGTATCCGGCGACCTCACATCAAACCGGGCGGGCAGATCTACGCCAAGGCGTTGTGCGGCGCAGCCCCGGCGCGCCGCGTAGCGGCTCCCCTGGGCGCCAGGCGAGTCAACACTCACAATCACTCAGATGAATGGGTCAATGACTCCGCTGCTCTGAACGCCGGTCCCGATCCACCGTGCTGACCGGTGCCGGCTCAGCCGGCCCCCACCCTCTGATCCGTCGCTCCGTCTCGGTGGCCTCGGCCGCCACTGCTCACCCCGGAAAATCCGAGCCACGCACGCTCACCGGAAGGACACGGTCGCTGTAGTGGTTGACGTCTGGGTGGGTGTCTCGCTCAGCGTACTGGTTGGCGTTGCCGTCGCTTGGTGGTGGAAGATCCCGTCTTGATCGTGGACAGCGTGATTCGTGGGGTGCCTGCCGCCAGAATCTCAGAGGCGCTGCAGGATATCGAAATGGACGTCCGCGTGTTCAATCTCGACGCCGTGCGCTCGGGCGCAGGCGAAGATGAGAATGTCCGAGGCCGGGATGGTCTTGCCGGCTCGCCGCGCCCGATTGCCCAACTCGCACGCGCCCTGCCAGATGTCCGCGTGAATCGCTAGTTCTGGAAGCACGGCTTCGTACGCTCCCAAGGTTCGCCGCTCCCTCTCGTCGCCGATACCAGCCCAGATCTCCAAGCGGACCATGCCGCACCAAGCGGCCTGGCCCGCTCGCAGCAGCGCTTCGACGCGGGTTCTGACTGCCGGGTCTCCCTTCGGGCGCATCTGGTGGATCCACGAAGAGGTGTCGACGAGCTTCACGACGCTCCCCGGGTGTGAGGCTCGCTTGCCTCGCTCGCTTCAAGCTCCTCGTTCGTCGCCAGCGAACGGAACGTCCCTGAGTGCTTTACCAGCGCGGCCATCCGCCGGCGTTGGTTGAAATCGGCGATCGCCGTAACGATCGCATCGCGTTTGGTCTTAGCCTTAGTGAACCTGACCAAGTCGCGAAACTCCTCGTCTGGAATCTCTACGGTGGTCTTCATGATTCGAGAGTAGGGTTTATTGGATTCCGTTTCAAGGCGTAATAGAATACAGCTTACTGCCTTTGCCGGAATTGCCGGAGATGGCAACAGGGGAAGCGACACAGAGCGGGAGGCAGGATGTGCTGCCATCCCTGCCCTACTCCGCCGCTGCGCTGCCTGTGATGTCACCCACATCGGCAATAGGCACGATCCCACTCGCGGCCGGTTCGGAAAATGCGTACAAGCGGCTGCTGACAAACAGGTCGTAGGTCCCCGGCTTGAGCGAGCCGGCGGTAAACCTCCCGGAGCCCGAGGTGTATACCGTATTGACGATCGACTGGGTGACCGCCTCTCTGACCTCAATTTTAGCCGATCCGAGCGGCTGACTTGTGGTTTCACCTCTGGCCGGGTCGGCCGGGCGCAGCACCCGACCCCTGATCGCAACATTTCGCAGGGTGACGGCACAGGTCCGGACGGCCTGCTGTCCGGTGGCATCGAGCGCTTTGTGAGTGATCGTGTAGGTGCCGGGACCTTTGTACGTGTGGGTGAACGTCGCACCACTGCTGCCCATCGACAGCATGCTCCCGTCACCCCAGTTCACGGTTACCTGACCAACACCGTTGTCGTCCGATGAGCTATCCACGATCGTTGCCTTCCACGCGTTGACACCGGAACCGAGAATCGCGCCACAACTCGCATTGCCTCGCTCGAATTGTTACCGAGCGGGAGCTGTTGCCTCACGAAGTTTGCTACCTGGTGGCAGCAAACGGGGGGAGGTCCGATGGGGAAGAAAATGAGTGGGGCGACACGGGCGGAGTTAGTCAAAGCTATCGGGGAACGATATGGCGCGGGGTCGAGAGTCGACAAGCTGCGCATCCTGGATGAGTTCGTTGCGGTTACCGGCTACCACCGCAAGCACGCGATCCGGGTGCTGAACGGCCGAGAGGCGAAACGACAGCAGAGGCGCTCGCGGACGCGCCTCTACGATGAGGCTGTGCGTAATGTACTTGACGTCAGGCAAATGGCGGTCGTATTCGCATCCGGCACGGTCAGATTGCCGGTCAGCCGGTAACTCCCAGGCTGACTGATCGTCACCGGGAAACCAGGCGCGTCGCCTGGTGTCGTGTTACCGGCCAAAGCGCGGACTTGGTTGATCGGTATCACGCCATCGACGGCCAGGGTTCGACTGGCCAACTGCAACACTACCGATGCACTCAACAGTCCCGTGACGATAAATGTTCCATGGTTCCGCATCGTAAGCTCCCCTCTTGAGAATGACCGAATCCCCGATTCTCAGTGTCCTACCTCACGCCTGCCAACCATGCCGGCCGTGTGTGAGCTTGATGTAATTATCCCGCACTTACAGCGATGCACCGGCGTTGCCTTGAAGCGAGTTTCGCTAGCAATATTTGCACCGCAGTTTTGAGTTAACCAGCACTCGGCCATTTGTACGGAAGACGAATGGTGCGGGTGGGTGAAACAACGCACAGGCCGTGGGGAATTTCCCACTTCGGGTGTGCGCTTATACAATGTTACCCGTAATCTTACGGAGAAGTTAGGGGATCGACAGCAGGCTCTTCTCGCACCGGACGGAGCCCGGTGCCACCATGACCTGTACTCCGCTGCCGGCCGCCGTGGCCGCACCGCCCTCCCTGCCGAAGCCATTGTCCGCCACCGTGGTGGTGATATCCTCAGGTGCCGCAAGTGCGCAGCCTGGGGCTGTGGTTCTTGGTTCCCCGATGTCCAGTTCTCCCCAGGATCGTTCCTCGTAGTACCCAGCCTTACCTCGCCATTTCTGCCAGGGCGTATGTTCGAATAGCCAGCAGCCCTCTGAGGTACCACCGTATACTGAACGCGCTTACCGACAGTGCGGCTTGTGCCTACCTCACCACGCCTCAGCACATCAAAGTAATAATTGGACACAACGACTTATGCACCGATTAGCCGCACCTCTCCGTAAATATACCTATGGTCCAAGGGCCAAGTCTTGGCACCGAGAGATACCTCCAACATTCAGGAGAGGCGGATTCTCTGACCCCGGTGTCGCAGCCGCATCAATACCTGCTGCGGCCATCTATCCCCGTTGCCGGAAAGGCCCCAGACATGCCACTCTCATGGGGTCACAAGATCACACCACTCCGTTCGCACCGGACGGAGCCCGGTGCCACCGCACCCATGTCTTAGCTGTCCAGCCAGCGCTCTCCCATCACAAACCTCACGCTGGTTGTCACTAGCCTCTCTCGCACGCAACGGACACTTGGCGGTGCTCACCATTTGTGCGATGCAGATAGGTGCGGTGTCGTAGATGACCACCAAGGGAAAATTCTCCGTGATTCGCGTTGAGCCGCACGCACGGGGCCATGTGTACCTCGTCACTGCCGACAAGGGGATTCTGCGCATTCTCTTTACGGAGCATGCCGTGCACAGAATCCGACTGTGGCGTCTAACCGCACGGTTCGTCCTGCGCACGTTGCTCTTTCCCGAAGAAGTGCTACGGGGCCATCGCGGACGGTTCATTGCGCAGCGCCGCCAACGCAAGCATGTGGTGCGGGTAGTCTACGAATACGAGGATAAGCTTGCGGTCGTAGTGACCGTATACAATCCGCTCGCAAAGCGGTACTTTTGCGGTGGAGGCACTTATGAAGATCAGCTACTCGCCTGATGCGGACGTTCTGACCATCGAGCTACGGGCCGGGCGCCCTGCTGACTCGCGGGATCTGGCCGAGGGAGTCATCGTCCACCTCTCCGCCAAGGGACAGCCGTTGGAAATCGAGATCCTCGACGCGTCCAAGGTGGTTCAGAAAAAAGACGTGGAGGTCTCGCTAACCCGTCTCTTTGCCGCCGGGTGAGACGAACGCCGCACCGGCCAGTCCTGCCTCCACCCTCACCCGTACCCAGTGTTCATCGGATTCCGTTTCAAGGCAGAATTGAATACAGTTTCCCCGTTGTCGGAATTGCCGGAGATCAGGGCGGCAGGAGGATGTGCTGCCATCCCTGCCCTACGCCGCCGCTGCGCGGCCACTCCGTTCGCACCGGACGGAGCCCGGTGCCACCGCGGGGAAAATGCGGCGTAACTCCCAAGTCATGAAACTCACGCCATCGCTAACGAAGCTAGCCGATCGAGTAGCCGGACCATCAACTCGTTGCTGCGGCCGAAGCGGCCTTCGTCGTCAAGCATATCCGCTACCGGCTGTACGAACGGGCCGGCGACGATGTCCGACGCACTGTGCGTACTGAGCTGCTCAACGCCGGCTCTGGTGGTCTCCAGGTGAAACTGCAAACCGACGACGCGCTCGCCGTAAACAAAGGCCTGGTGCACGCAGGCTTCGCTGCGGGCCAGGTGAATGGCTCCCGAGGGTAGCCCAAAGGTCTCTCCGTGCCAGTGAAAGGCGTCGAACCGCCCCGGCATCACCTGGCCGATGGGCGTGGTAACCGCGGCGGGGGTTGCTTCAACTGGAAACCAGCCAATTTCCTTGAACTGGTTTACGTACACTTCCGCTCCCAGGGTCTCGGCGATCAATTGGGCGCCGAGACATATTCCGAGAACGGTCTTGTGCGCCGCAATGACTGACTCGATGAAGCGCTTCTCTTGCCGCAGCCAAGGATACACCGCCTCGTCGTGCACACTCATCGGTCCGCCCATCACCACCAGCCAATCGATGTCCTCGCACGCCGGAAGCGGCTCCCCGCGGTAGAGATGGGTTGCACCCAGATGGTGTCCGGCAGCTCGCGCCCAGGTCTCGATCATTCCCGGCCCTTCGAAGGGGACGTGCTGAAGGTAGTGGATCCTCATCTCAAGTCCAAAGTCCAAGGTCCAAGGTCCAAAGTGGCTGAGGCACCGGAAAGGTAAACGTCAGTCCTGCGTGCCGGCGACGTAGCGGGTGAACTCGGGCAGAAACGCCAGCGACTCCATCGAGGCCATGCGGTCCAGAAAAACCTTGCCCAGGAGGTGATCGCATTCGTGCTGCGCCACGCGCGCGTGAAAGTCCTTGGCCACGTAGCTCAGCTTCTTGCCGGCCCGATCCCAGGCTTCAATGCGCACGATGGTGTGCCGCGGCACCTTACCCCTCAGCTCCGGTAAGCTGAGACAGCCTTCCCAATCCTCCTCCATGTGGTTCGACAGTGGCGTGATCGTGGGATTGATCAGCACCGTCAGCGGCACCGATTCAGCGTCCGGATAGCGCGGGTTGCCCTCGACCTGAAAGGTCACGATCTGCTGCGACACGTGCACCTGCGGCGCCGCCAGCCCGGCGCCGTCGTACTCGATCATGGTCCCGATCAGGTCGTCGATGAAGCGTTGCACCTGCGGGCTGCCGATGGCTTCCGGCGGGACCGGTTGGGCGATCTGCCGCAGCACGGGGTGTCCCAGATGCGCAACTTTCAAGATGGCCATCGGTTTCCTGTAGCGGAGGCAGTGCTGGCTTTCCAGTGGAGGAGCACGCAACTACCAGCCAGGTCGCAGGCCGCTTACCGAGTGTAGCACATCGTCAGAAGGTGCTCCCGTCTTCAGCGATATGCGATGGGCCATACGCGATATGCGCTCTTCCTCAGCCGTCCTCCATCTCACCGAAGCTGACGTCATCCTCCGGGGCGCGGTTCTCGAAGCGGGTGTAGGACGAGAGGAAGGTAAGCGGGACACTGCCGATGGGACCATTGCGCTGTTTCGCCAGGATGACTTCCGCGTCTCCCTCGTTGGCATTCTTGTCGTAGACGATGGGGCGGTACAGAAATGCGATGACGTCGGCATCCTGCTCGATGGCGCCCGACTCGCGCAGGTCGGCCATCATCGGACGCTTGTCGGCACGCGCCTCCACCTGGCGGTTGAGCTGCGAGAGCGCGATGACCGGCACATTGAGCTCCTTCGCCAGGGCTTTCAGTGAGCGCGAGATCCCGGAGATTTCCTGTTCGCGGCTGTCGGCGTCGTGGCCGCGCATGAGTTGCAGGTAGTCGACCACGATCAAGCCCAGCTTGGCTTCGCGCTCACGCTTGAGCCGCCGGGCTTTGGCGCGAAGCTCCAGAACACTCAGCGCCGGCGTGTCGTCGATGAAGATCCGAGACTCCGACAGCCGGCTTGCCGCCTTGGCCAACTCGGGAAAGGCGCTCGCCGGAATGTAGCCGGTGCGCACCTTGGACTGATCCACGCGCGCCTCGGAACAGAGCATGCGCAGGCCCAGCTGCTCCTTGGACATTTCCAGCGAGAAGATGGCCACGCCGAGTTTCCCGGCAACCCCCACATGCTGCGCGATGTTGAGCGCAAAGGCCGTCTTTCCCATGCTCGGCCGCCCCGCGATGATGATGAGATCGGAGGGCTGCAGCCCGGCTGTCAGGCGGTCGAGATCGACAAAGCCGGTCGGCACGCCGGTGACCAGCTCCTTGCGTTCGTACATCTGCTCGATGGAGTCCATCGCCGCCAGCATGATGTCGCGCACGTGAAAGAAAGTGGGCCGCACCTTGCGTTCGGAGATCGAGAAGATCTGCTGCTCGGCACGGTCGAGAAACTCGTCGACGTCGCCGCCCGACTCGAACGCCTGCCGGGCAATGTCGGTGGCGGTCTCGATCAGGCCTCGCAGCACCGATTTCTGGTGCACTATGCGGGAATAGTACGTCACGTTGGCCGCAGTCGGGACCTTGTCCGCCAGCTCGGCCAGGTAGGCGGCCCCGCCGACTTCCTGCAACTCGCCCCGCCCCTTCAAGGCTTCGGCCAAGGTGATCAGATCGACCGGCTCGTTACGCTGGTTCAAGTCGAGCATGGCACGCAGGATCTTGCGATGCGCCTCGCGGTAGAAATCTTCGGGCGTGAGGATCTCGAGCACACGATCCAGGCTGTCGTTGTCGAGCAGCACCCCACCGAGAACCGACTCCTCCGCTTCGATGCTCTGCGGCGGCACCTTGCGCAGGGTTTCCTCAACAGCGTCCTTACGCGTTCCAGATGAAAGCACGGCGACCGTATATCACGTGTGGGCGGGACAGTGCATCCCCTCGTACCGGCGACCTGCAAGAGCATGCCCCCACCTAACCTCCCCCGTTCGCGGAAGTGCTCACAGGGGAGGAAGCCGACCTGAACCAGACCTGAGCCGACCAGGCCATGGCCCCTCCCCTGTGGCCATTTCCGGCCACGGGGGAGGGCTCGGGTGGGGGCGAATTGCCTGTGGCACCGCCGGGCGCCTACGCGGGGACTGGCATCGGGATACTTTACTGGTATTCTCCACACGATCTGAGGTGGAATCGTGATCGACCTGGACTTCGTGACGCGGGCAAACCCGGAATATGTCGATCGCCTTTACCGGGAGTATTTGCGCGATCCTGACTCGGTCGATGAACAGTGGGCCCTGTTCTTCGCCGGCTTCGAAGTGGCGCGGGACGACGGCAGCGCGCTCCAGCGCCTCACGCCCGAAGCCGCCGCGGCGCAAGCCAGCCTGGGCGTGCTCAATCTGATACATTCGTACCGCGAGTTTGGCCACTTGATCGCCGGCCTCGATCCGTTGGGTCACAACCAGCCGGCGCATCCATTCCTCGAGCTCTCCGGCTTCGGCTTCACGGAAGCTGATCTCGATCGCCGGGTGGAGTGTCGCAGCTTCCGAGGTTGTACGCGCGCCACCATTCGCGAGCTGCTCTCACTGCTGCGCGCCACCTACTGCGGAGCCCTGGCAGTGGAGTACATCGACATACCCGACAAGGCCGAGCGCGACTGGCTGCAGGAGCGCATGGAGCGGTCCTCGAACAAGCCTGATTTGACTGCCGAGCAGCGCAAGACCATTCTTTCCCAGCTGACGGCCGCGGCAGGCTTCGAACACTTTCTCCACACCAAGTACCTCGGGCAAAAACGCTTTTCGCTGGAAGGCGCGGAGTCACTCATCCCGCTGCTACATGCGCTCCTCGACGAAGCCGGCGACACCGGCGTGGAACAGATCACGATGGGAATGACGCACCGCGGCCGTCTGAACGTCCTCGCCAACGTCTTGCGCAAACCCTACGAGATGGTTTTCGCCGAGTTCGAAGGCACTTTTCTGCCACCCAACGTGCAGGGCGATGGCGACGTCAAGTATCACCTTGGCTATGCACACGATGTACCCACGCGCAGCGGCCGCAAGCTTCACCTGTCGCTGTGCTCCAACCCGAGTCATCTCGAGGCCATCGACCCCGTGGTCGAGGGTATAGTCCGCGCCAAGCAAAATCACCTCCAGGACCACGCGCGCAGCCGCGTGGTGTCGGTGCTGATCCACGGCGACGCGGCTTTTACCGGACAGGGCATAGTCGCCGAGACCCTGGCGTTATCGGAGCTCGACGCTTATCGAACCGGAGGCACGATTCACATCATCGTCAATAACCAAATCGGATTCACCACCTCGCCGCCTGACTACCGCTTCACACGCTATCCGAGCGACATGACCAAGGTGATCCAGGCGCCGGTGTTTCACATCAACGGCGATGACCCTGAGGCAGCTGTGCAGGCGGCGCGCTTGGCCATGGCTTTTCGGCAGACTTTCAAGAAAGACGTAGTGATCGATCTCATCTGTTATCGCCGCCACGGGCACAACGAGACCGACGACCCGACGTATACCCAGCCGGTGATGTACCGTGAGATCGCGGCGCATCCCTCCGTCCTTCAGCTCTATGCGCAACGGCTGCGAGCCGCGGGCGTGGTCACACCCGAAGAGGTTGCGGCGGCGGCCGCGGAGATACGCGAGATCTTCAACGATGCCATCAATTACGCGCGTGACTTCATGCCCCGCATGCAGGTGTTCGCACTTGGCGGGCTGTGGAAAGGAATGCAGTGGGCGGGCCCGGATTGGAGTGCTCACACCGCCGTGCCGCCCGCGGTGCTGCAACGCGTGGTCGACGGCGCTCGGCAAGCGCCGTCTGACTTTGCCGTACATCCAAAGGCGAAGCGCCTTTTCGAGGAGCGGGCGGCGATGCTCAGCAGCGGCGATCGCGTCGACTGGGCCTGCGGCGAAATGCTGGCCTTCGGCAGCCTGCTGCTCGAAGGCACCAAGATCCGCCTCAGCGGTCAGGACAGCGGCCGCGGCACCTTCAGCCACCGTCACGCCGTCTTTTACGATACCAACACCAACGCACGCTACGTACCGCTCGACCACCTCAGCTCCGAGCAGGGACGTTTCCTGGTCATCGACAGCATGCTTTCCGAGGCGGCGGTGCTCGGTTTCGAGTACGGCTTCAGCACCGCCGATCCCCGCAATCTGGTGATCTGGGAGGCACAGTTCGGCGATTTCGCCAATGGGGCGCAAGTGATCATCGACCAGTTCATCGCCGCGGCGGAATCCAAATGGCAGCGCATGAGCGGCATCGTCCTGCTACTGCCGCATGGCTACGAGGGGCAGGGGCCGGAGCATTCCAGCGCCCGACTCGAACGTTACATGCAGCTGTGCGCCGAGAACAACATGCAGGTCTGTAATCTGACCACACCGGCGCAATACTTCCACGCCTTGCGGCGCCAGATGCATCGCAGTTTCCGCAAGCCCTTGATCGTGATGAGTCCGAAAAGCCTCTTGCGTCACAAGCTGACGGTATCATCGGTTCGCGATTTCACCGAAGGCGGGTTTCAGCCGGTGCTGGGGGAGATCGACGCGATCGATCCGGCGACGGCTCAGCGCGTGCTCCTGTGCAGCGGCAAAGTCTATTACGACCTGCTCGTGGCCCGGCGCGAGCGTGACATCCAGGACATCGCAATCTTGCGCGTAGAACAGCTCTATCCCTTTCCGGAGGCTGAGATCAGGGCTGCGCTGGCACCCTACGCCGCCGCCCGCGAGATCTATTGGGTCCAGGAGGAACCCTGGAACATGGGGGCCTGGCACGACATGGCCCGCAGGTTGGGCCGAATGCTACCGCCCGAGTTGCCGCCACACTACGCCGGGCGCGTCGCCGCGGCCAGCCCGGCTACCGGCTCGTACAAGGTGCATCAGAGCGAAGTCACCGCCATCATCGATACTGCGCTGAGGAGATCGCATGCCCACTGAAGTACGAATACCCACACTCGGAGAGTCGGTTAGCGAAGGCGTCATCGTTCGCTGGATGAAAGCCGACGGCGACACCGTACAAACGGACGAAGCACTTCTCGAATTGGAAACCGACAAAGCCAGTGTGGAGATACCCGCTGAGGCAGCCGGCGTTCTGCACATCATCAAACCGCAAGGTGCGAAGGTCCAGGTGGGTGACGTTGTAGCACACATCGAGGCGGCAGCCTGGGGGCGCCCTGCTGCGCCTCCTGCCGCTGCCCAGGCTTCGAGAACGGAACCGAGCCCCGACGAGCCGACGCCGGCAAGCGCTACACCGTTGAGTCCAGCCGTGCGCCGCTTGGTCGAGGAACACCACCTGGACCCGCGCCAGGTCCAGGGCTCAGGACGCGGCGGACGGCTGACAAAGGGAGACGTCCTGACGCATCTGGCGGCCGAGCAGCCCAAAGAGCCGGACAGTGCGCCAGCGGCTGAGGAGGCACTGGGCGCAGAGGAAGCACAGCCCGCAACCTCAGAGGCGGACCCGCCGGCTAAAGCGGCGGCCGCGGCGGAGGCTGAGGAAAGAGTGCCGATGACGCCTCTGCGCCAGCGCATTGCGCAACGCCTTCTAGAGGCACAGCGCACCGCGGCGATCCTGACGACCTTCAACGAAGTGGACCTGAGCGCCGTGATGGAGTTGCGGGCTCGGTACAAGACCCGTTTCAGCGAAATCCACGGCGTGTCGCTCGGCTTCATGTCGTTTTTCGCTCGTGCCTGCATCGCCGCCTTGAAAGATCTGCCCGTGGTCAATGCCCAGATCGACGGGACCGACGTCGTCTACAAGAGGAACGTGCACCTCGGCATCGCCGTCGGCAGCGAGCGCGGGCTGGTGGTGCCGGTAATACACGACGCGGATCGCTTGAGCTTCGCCGAGATCGAGCGTGAGATCGAGCGCCTGGCCGGCCTGGCGCGGCAGAGCAAGCTCAGCATCCACGATCTCAGCGGCGGCACGTTTACCATTTCCAATGGCGGTGTGTACGGATCCCTGCTCTCGACACCGATTCTCAACCCACCCCAGAGTGCCATTCTGGGCATGCACAAGATCGAGAAGCGGCCCGTGGTCATCAACGAGCAGGTAGTAGTCCGCCCGATGATGTACCTGGCGCTCTCGTACGACCACCGCCTGATCGACGGCGAGCAAGCCGTCACCTTCCTGGTGCGCGTGAAGGAGCGCCTCGAGGACCCGACACGGATGCTGCTGAACATCTAACGCTAATGCGAGAATCTCTTGAGTCAACAGTCGATAGTTGAAAGTCGATAGGTATGGCTAAGCTGCGATTGACTGTGAACCATCGACGTCGACTGGCTGGTCATTCTCATCGAATCTGAGAACCGGAGACCTGTGATGAGCACCACCACCAAGCAAGCACAGACCAGAGACCATAAACCAGAGACCGAATTCGACCTGATCGTCATCGGTGCCGGGCCGGGCGGTTACATCGCCGCCATCCGTGCGGCGCAACTGGGGATGCGCGTGGCCTGCGTCGAGCAGCACCACAGCCTGGGCGGCACCTGCCTGAACGTCGGCTGCATCCCGAGCAAGGCCCTGTTGGATTCCAGCGAGCACTATCACAATGCCCGCCACGCGCTCGCCGCCCACGGCGTGAAGATCGCCAATGTCGAGCTCGACTTGCCTGCCATGCTGGCGCGCAAGGAGCGGGTGGTGAAGGTATTGACGCAAGGGGTGGCGGGCCTGTTCCGCAAGAACAAGGTGGAGCGCTTCACCGGCACGGCCCATCTGGCGGCTGCGGATCGGGTAGAAGTCGCTGAGGGTGCGGAGCGTCAAGTTCTCCAGGCACGCCACGTTCTGATTGCCACCGGCAGTGCGCCAATCGAGCTTCCGGGCCTGCCCTTTGATGGAAAGCGCGTGATTTCGTCTACCGAAGCCCTGTGTCTCGCCGAAGTGCCGCCTCGCCTGCTGGTCGTAGGCGCGGGCGCAATCGGCCTCGAGCTGGGATCAGTGTGGCAGCGGCTCGGGTCGCAGGTTCTCGTGGTGGAGTTCATGGACCGGATCGTTCCCGGCATGGATTGCGCCATGGGCGAGCAGCTGAAGAAGGCGCTCGAAAAGCAAGGCCTGACCTTTCGGCTGCAGACCACGGCGCGTGGCGTGGTCGCGCATGACGGAGTCCTTCGCGTCGAGCTCGATACCGCCGGTCAAGCAGGCGAGCACGAATGCGATGTCGTACTGGTTGCGGCAGGCCGTCGCGCCTTTACGGACGGCTTGGGCGCGCGCGAGCTCGGCATCGAGTTGGACGAGCGCGGGCGCATCAAAGTGGACGCCCATTACGCCACCAGCGTTGCTGGAATCTCGGCCATCGGCGACGTGATCAGCGGCCCGATGTTGGCGCACAAAGCTTCGGATGAGGGTATCGCGGTGGTGGAACGGCTGGCCGGACAGCCTTCGCACGTCAATTACGACGCCATTCCGAGCGTCGTCTACACCTGGCCGGAGCTGGCCAGTGTCGGGGCGACAGAGGAACAGGCGCACAGTCGGGGCACGGCCATACGGGTCGGCACCTTTCCCTTTCTGGCGAACGGGCGGGCCCGCTGCCTGAACGAAACCGACGGACTGGTGAAGGTCATCGCCGATGCTGACAGTGACCGGGTCCTGGGCATCCACATTCTCGGTCCTCGCGCCTCAGACCTGATCGCCGAGGCCGCCGTCGCCATGGAGTTCGGCGCCAGCGCCGAAGACATAGCGCGTTCGGCACACGCCCACCCCACTCTCCCCGAAGCCATCAAGGAGGCCGCTCTTGCCGTCCACGGCCGTGCGCTACATATCTGAAGGGTAGGTTGTTACGTTGTTGGGTTATTAGTTGCTAAGTGTATGCCGAACAAGGTATAGTAACATAACATCCCAGCACTTTAACAACCTAACAACTCGCCATTGAATCGGGCGGCTTCGCGCCCACGCTCTTCATGAGGCGGGCCAAGTTGCTTGGGGTAAGGCCCAGCAGGCGGGCGGCGGCGGCCTGGTTCCCTCCGGTTTGCATCAGGGCCTGTTCGACGCGACGGCGCTTTTCGTCGCGCGACACGCGCCGCAAGGGCGGCGGTAGTTTGGCGGCCAGGCTTTCAGTCAGGGTCGACAAAACCTCACTAACCGGGTTTTCGCGGCAGGGAAGCTTGACGATATTTGACGTGAGCTGCAGCATGGCGTTGCGCGCCGCCCGCCGCGCCGGCAACAGCGCGCTCTCGAGTCCTTCCTCGATGTGCGAGCGCAGGCCCAGAAGCGTCACCACCGAGGCCACGGCCGCCAGCGTCAGGAGGCCGGCAGTGATGGAGGCGATAGGGTGCAGTGCCGGATGAAGTATCCAGGTCAGGTTCGCCGCCACTGCCGCCAGGGGCACCGCCAGGTAAAGCGTCCGCACGCTGGTGGTGTCGACGAAGGCAGCCGCACTGACAACGTCAAGTCGCAGCTCGCAAGATGACAAAGCGCAGACAATGGGCAAAATCCGTAAACATACGGATGCGCAGGACATGAGCGCAGTCACTACTCCATGCTGCTCTACAGCAGGATCTTCGATCCGTCTGGAGCAGGGCGACGTCGAGCCCGGCAGGAGGGCAAGGAGGAGCAGGAGTCAAGACTGTCCAGGAGGAGTCGGCGGCTAGTGCACCGCTGGAGACACTTTGACACCGAGGGTCTTCATCAGGCGGGCGAGATTACTGGGTGAGATGCCCAGCAGGCGGGCGGCGGCGGCCTGATTGCCGCCGGTTTGGGTCAGTGCCTGCTCGACGCGCCGCCGTTTTTCCTCCCGCATGGTTTTGCCGAACTCGCGGGTGGGCACCGGGCCCGGTGCCAGATCGGACAAGTACTCCGGGCGGATGACCTCGCCGGCGCACAGCAGCACGGCGCGCTCGATGACGTGCTGCAGCTCGCGGATGTTACCCGGCCAGCTGTAGCGCTCCAGTGCGGCCAGGGCGTCGGGTGTAAAGCCGCGGATGACCCGCCCGTGTGTACAAGCGGCGCGTTCCAAAAAATAGCTGGCCAAAACCGGCAGGTCCTCCAGGCGCTGGCGCAGCGCCGGCACCTCCACCCGCACGGCGGCCAGGCGGTAATAGAGATCCTCACGGAAGCGCTGCTCGCGCATGGCGCGACCGAGGTCTCCGTTGGTGGCGGCGACTACGCGCAGATCGAGCTTGCGCACCTTATGACCACCGAGCCGTTGGCTTTCGCGTTCCTGCAGGACACGCAGCAATTTCACCTGCACGGCCATGGGCAAGTCGCCGATCTCGTCGAGAAAGATGGTGCCTCCGTCAGCCACTTCGAAGTGGCCGGGCCGGCCTTCGATGGCGCCGGTAAAGGCGCCGCGTTCGTAGCCGAACAGCTCGCTCTCCGCCAGATCCTGTGGAATGGCCGGACAGTTCACGCTGATCAGGGGTCCGGAGCGCCGCCGGCTCAGCTCGTGAATGGCGCGTGCGATCAGCTCCTTGCCGGTACCGGTCTCGCCGGTGATGAGCACGGTGGCGTCGGTCGGGGCCACCCTCTCCACCAGCGCCAGCACGCGCTGCAAGGCGCCGCTGGAGCCGATTATCTCGCTGCACTGGGAAGCGGCCCGCACCTCGCTGCGCAGCACCACGTTCTCGGCCTCTACGCGCTGGCGCAACTCGTCGATCTGGGCCTGTTGGCGGCGGATCTCCTCCACATACTCGGCGTTCTTGAGACCAATGGCCAGTTGCGAGGCGACCAGGGTCAACAGCGGCATGTCGAAGTCGTCCAGGGCAGCGCCACTGGTTTTGGCTCCGACGGCGATGAAGCCGATCACGGTGTCGTTTGCCCGCACCGGCACGCAGGCCTCCCAGGCGCTGTCGGGGTCCGGGACCTCGCCGGCGGCGGGCGGCGGGGTCACGCCGTTGGCTGGCACGGGGGCTGGCGCGCGTGCGGCGGTGCCGCACTGTTCAAAGGCCTGGCGCGGCAGCCCCTTGGGCATGGCTATGGCGCCGGCCCCGAACTTGAGGGTGAACAGATCGCCTCTCTGCCAGAGGTAGAGCGCCACCCCTTGCAGGCGCAAGCCGGCCATGACGGTTTCGGTAAAGCGCTGGGCGAACTCGCGATGTACCGGCAGCTTCACCAGTTCTGCGCTCAGCTGCCGCACGGCCTCGCGGGCGGCATGGCGGCCGCGAAAGAGAGCGCTTTCGACCTCCTCTTCGAGGTAGGAGCGGAAGCGCGAAAAGGCCAGTAGGCCGGGCACGGTGGCGAGCAGCAGGCAGCCGACCACCAACGACCCCCCGACACCAAGCGGCAGATTGTGCAGCCACACCACCGCCGCCGCCACCGGCAGCACCACCACCGCGCTCGCCGCCACCGTCGCCGCCGCCCGCATGACAAACACATCGATGTCCATCAACCGATGGCGCACGATGGCGTAAGCGATAATGGCGACCATCGCAATATTTCCGATACCGCTTGGAAAAATGATGTGAAGTCCGTAGTGCACAGGGAAGTTTGCCAAGCCTAAAGGCAGGGCGACGCCGGCACCCATCAGCCAATACTTAGCACGGAGTTTTAAGTCCGGTGTGGTTCCGGATCTTAACGTGGGCAGACACAGCAGGAATCCCATTGTTGGCCAGGTCGCTGCAAATGCCATAAATATTGGGTGGAGCGCAGCAGGGCGGCCGACAACTCCCCAGCGATGAGTGATCAGGCCGTCAATAATCAGATCTTGGCTATATAGGATGCTAAATACTGCCGCCAATGCGTAACCAGTCCATACGAGGTATCTAGCGCGGTTACTTTCAGTCCCTGACCATACAAACGCAACATGGAAAGCACTAGCTGGCGTTACTATCTGTCCAAAGCGAAGATAACAGATCCAACGCTCGTAGGCTTCTGCGGCATCAGGGAGCGCTTCGACGAAGTTCAGCAGATGCCAGATGCCCATCGCGATTGCCATGAACGCAAATGAATGCGCCACCCGGCGATCTCTGGCTCCTGCAAGTACCAGAGCAACAGCCACGAAATCCGCGATCGCGGCCGCAAGTGGTAGTAGTATAGCGGTTGCCCGAAGAAGACCCATCCGGGCAATTCAAAAGACAATTATCTTAAATTGTCAAGCGGTCCCGTCCTGACGCCCACGAAATTCAGGATCACGAGTACCACTGTGAGAATCCCCCATGCCGCCTCAAGCGACGTCCATCACGCGAGGAACAGCGTGAGATTCCCCAGCCGCCCCGCTCTCGTGGTGAATAGGCAAATTGACAAAAAAAGTGGTACCGCGCCCCTCACTACTCTCAACGACAATTGAGCCGCCATGTTCAGCCACGATCTGGCAAGCGATCGCAAGACCTAGGCCGGTACCTTTGTCTTTCGTTGTGAAAAACGGGTTAAATATCTCGTCAATGTGCGCCTTCGGGATGCCGACTCCCGTATCATGTACCTGTAACTGGCTAATCAGGCCGCGGTCACCTTCCACTGATCGGCTTGATATCGAAATGTCTCCACCAGGCGCAGTTGCCTCAATTGCATTGAGCACGAGATTGATCAAGACTTGCTTGATCTGGTCGCCGTCCGCGTGAATCGTGGCAAGGTTAGGGGATAAAGCGCACGTAAACCGGACCTTCTGCTTCCTAGCTTCCGGTTCCAGCAGCTTTGTAACCCGCTCCGCTAGTTCGTTAAGGTTCACGGCACCGAGTGTCCTGGTTGGCGAACGTGCAAAGGAGAGCAACTCCGTGATTAAGTCGGAGATCCGCTTGACCTCGCCAGCAGCAATGTCGAGGAAATTCGTAAAGAACTCTTCATCGTGTAGTCGGTGCGGAGCAAGTTGAAAGAAGGTTTGAATAGAGACCAGAGGGTTGCGCACTTCATGGGCGATTCCAGCAGCCAGGGTGCCCAGGGCGGACAATCGGTCGGCGCGATGGATAATCTCCTGAGATCTTTTGAGTTCTTCGTACAAACGGGCATTTTCGATGGCGACGGAAGCTTCCGCAGCAAAGGTCTCCAGCAGTTCCAGATCTTCTGCGAAAAACGCGTCCAAATTTCGCTTTCGTCCGAGACCGATGAACCCGTTTAGTCGCCCACCGACGGTCAGCGGAATACACACTTCCCAGCCGTTTTCACGGCATCTCGTCGCAACGAGAGGACGTTCAGCCAATTCTGCGCCTGCCGCAAGTTCTTCCCGTAGGGCTACCGATTGACGGTGAGCCAGTGCTTCGATAAAGGTGTCTTGCTCTGGGATCTCTTCCGTTGATGTAGGTCCCTTGCCCCAGTGATGCATCATGAAGGTGCGCCTGGTTGGATCAAGGATTCCAACTGAGATGCGATCCAATCCCCATGTGTCACCCAGTGTCGTGGCGATTTCGCCGACAAGGCGGTCCCGATCAAGTATACGCACGATTGAACGGGTGAAGGCCGCGAGTGCCAAGCGATACTCGTGGCGTTCTCGGAACAGCGATCGCTCTATTCGCGATTCGGCCCTAGATCGAAGGAAGGGGAATAGGACCGCGACAGTCAGACCCATCACAACAATCGCCAAAGAAAATCCAGGATGAATACGCCCAAAGGAATACTGCTGCAGGTACAGCATCGCCAAAAGCGTGGGCACTATGAGTAGAAAGGACACCGCGGCATACGCCATGCTTTTCGTAACGACAACGTTGATGTCCATCAAGCGGTGCCGGACGATCGCGTATGCAACGACTGTAGCCCAGATGACACTGCAAAGATTCCCGAGTGGGTAGACGGGTATTCCGTATGCTGGAAGCAGGCTTGTGGAACCCAAGGGCAGCGCCAGCCCAGCGCCCAACAGCCAGAACTTCAGTTGGAGACGCATATGCGGCTCAGATGTCGTGCGGTAGTCATGGATGAGTATTGCAAGGGCCGCCGAAAAATCCACGACGATCAAAAATGCAAACAGGTTGTAAAACGGCCCCCCTATCCAGTAGTAGCCCCATGAGTACCGCTGAAGCCCCGAAACCATTAGATCTAGGCAATTAGCTAGCGTCAGAATGCACGCTCCAGCGTAGGCACCGATCAACCCCGCTCGCCAGGATGGGGGACGCTGTGAGTCCAGTGCAAGAACTAGGTGCAAAACTGTTGGGGCAAGAAAATTCGAACCAACGCGAAACAACCGTGTAAGGTAAACTGCGACCTCGCGATCAGCCACCGAGTACAACACGAAAAAATTCAAGTTCCACAGCACCAGCGTCGCACCTAGGAAGGTAAACACTTTTCCCAGGTCTGTGTGCCCCCGGGCCCTGTTCACAAGGACGGCAAGAGCAAGTGAGGCAATTGCCGCAAACAGCGGTACGGCCCAGTGATGCATCTAGTTCCCCCGGAGGCTCACACCTTCACGTTGGGAAGATCTGCCAAGAAGAGGAAACGTGCGATTGGATCTTCCAATTGGGACCAGTGCGCCTCTAAACTAAGGAGGTCAGCGTGCATCACATACACTCTGCCACAAACCGGATGGTCGAAATTAAGCCTCTCAATTTCCAGGAAGTAGGCCCGACGGTAAAAAACACGAAGAGCGGGAGTGGGCGTTCTCATAACCAGGTCCGTGATTCCGCTCTTCCGGGCGAAGGCAAATGCCAGCTTGAGCAGTCCCAAAGGTAAGACTGCATCCTTCGTCACGCGGCGGTAGTCGGGTCGAACCCAAAGAGCGCCACTTTGGCCGACTGATCGCCCAGGCGCGATTACTGCGGATAGATCTACGTACCGCTCGATTTCGAGGGGCCGCTGCCACGGCATGACGATCCGAAACGCCCCGACGATCTCGCCATCGCTGCGCACGGCCACGAATTGAGGAGCTCGCTCGTCGTACTCGTCTATCGGATCATAGCCGAGTTCCTGTGTGTAGACTTGGCGCCGTAGCTGCAAAACGCTAGATCGCTCAATTCCGTCAGCGAGTCTGAATACCAGCCCCTCGAACATCACAATCCCCTTCTACTAAGCCGGAAAGCACCCTCCAAACTGGTCGCGGCGCGAGCAGTCCGATGCCCAGGAAATGTCATTGGCCCTTGACATGTGACTGGACACCCAAGTACTTTCGCGGGGTCGGGTCATCACAGTCAAGCGGCCCAAAAGAGAGGGATGAGGCACGCGGCAATGGATAAGACTCGCTCCATATTGGTCCGGGCAGACGTGAAGGACCGCCTTATATCATTGATCAATCAGATCGCCAAAGTACCTGTCGATCAGATTCAGGAAGACGCGACAGTAGACAATCAGCTACAAATGCAATCCGTGGCATTTGTGGAGCTACAAGTGGCGATCGAAGAAGAATTTGAGGTTCAGATCGACCCCATACGGGTCGTGGAACTGAACCGGTTTGGTAACATCGTCGATTACATCTATGAGTGCGTTACAAGCGGAGCGGGATGACCCTGTTCTCGAAAGAACACGAATCGTTTCGCGAGCGTGTCCGGTCCTTTGTTGATTCTCGCTTGGCACCTCATGCGGATGAGTGGGAACGCAATTGTGGCTTTCCGACCGAGGTGTTTCGAGAATTTGGCGACGAAGGCCTCCTCGGGTTGACCCAAGCTCGCGATTGCGGGGGAAAGGGCCTCGATTTCGGATACGCGGTAGTACTGGCAGAAGAGTTGCCGCGGTCAAAGATGATGGGGCTGACGCTGAGCATCATGGCTCAAGCTCACATTTATTCTCCCTTAGTGGGAGCTCTTGGTACAATGACACAAAAGGAGCAGTTTCTGACTCCTGCGATCAAAGGTGAGAAGATCGGGGCGTTGGCATGCACGGAACCATGGGGAGGTTCGGACATCATACGTGCGACCCACTGCGAAGCGCTAGATGACGGCGATTCCTGGGTAATAAATGGGGAGAAGAAGTTCATCACCAATGGCCCGATAGCCGATTTCGTCGTGGTCCTAGCCCGCACAAAATCAGAGGTAAACATAAGCAGCCTCTCTCTGATTCTATTGCCAACGACAACTAAAGGCTTTCGGATCAAGGAACGCTTGCGTAAGCTTGGTTTGCACACGTCACCCACTGGTTGGCTGGAATTCGAGTCTTGTCGAATTCCCAAGTACCTCACGTTGGGAAAGGTGAATCTCGGCTACTTCTATGTAGCTCGAAGTATTCTTGAGGAAAGGCTCTTGGCCGGGGTGATAGCCGTCTCTATATGCCAGATGATTCTCGCTGAAACCGCTCGGTACGCTCAGGACCGAACTGTCTTTGGGCGCCCCTTGTCGCAGTTGCAGGCGATCCGCCACCGCTTTGCTGAACTTGCCACCGAGGTCGAGATGACCAGGCGCTTCGTGTATTCCGTATGCGAAAGTTACCGAGACGGAAAGGTGGAGGAACGGGAGATCTGCATGATCAAGCTTCAGGCGGCGAGTGTCGTGCAGCGAGTGGTCGAACAGTGCCTACAATGGCAGGGTGGCTATGGCTTCCTGGAGGACAACTGGATGACGCGCATCTTCCGTGATGCACGCATGTTGAGTGTCGGTGGTGGCCCGTCTGAACTAATGAAGGACCTAGTGGCGAGTTACTTGCGACTGTAGAGGCTTATACGGCGTGCGCGGGGTGGTGATCACGGGAATTGGCGTAGTCGCACCGACGGGCGTAGGAGTGGAGACCTTCTGGCAATCTGTCCTCCTAGGTCCTTCGAGCATTCAGAAGATTACGCGCTTGGAACCCATTCAGTATTCCAGCCGAATTGCTGGTGAGGTTCGAGACCGCAGTTACGAAGAGTTACTCGACCCGCGCAAGCTGCGCACCTCGACCCATGTCGCTCAACTCGCCGTGGCCGCAGCCATTCTCGCTTTGCGTGACGCGGATCTCGATACGGCAGCGGAATCACCCGAATCAGTTGGCGTATGCATCGGAACGGCCCTGGGAGGCTGGCGCGAAGCGGAACAGCAATATGCGATACTAATGGAGCGGGGCATCCGGCGGGTCAATCCATTCATCGCCAACGCCGCTCCCAACCACTCCATTGGTGCTGAAGTGGCCAGCGTGGTCGATGCGCGTGGAGCGCATTATACTCCATCAACCGGCTGTCCAGCCAGCCTGCAGGCTATAGCTCATGGTGCCGCCCTCATTGCAGATGGAGATCTTGATGTATGCATAGCTGGCGGTGCCGAGAGTCCTATCATTCAGACCGTGCTTGCTGGAATGGGGCGGACGCAGGAATTGTGCACAGACAACGACGAACCCGAACACGCCTCTCGACCATTTGACCGCAGGCACAGTGGGTTGGTTCTCAGCGAGGGCAGTTGTATCTTGATTCTAGAATCCTGCGAGCACGCTGTACGTCGCGGAGTTACACCCTATGCGCGGATCGTAGGGTCGGCCTCGTCGTGTGATGCAAAGGGGCTCTACGGCTTTGATTCATCAGGTGAGTCGGGAGCTCGAGCGTTGGGTAAAGCTCTGAACCGTAGTGGACTGACGGCTGCGGACGTTCACTACGTCTGCGCACATGCAAACTCGTCACCTGCATTTGACCGCAAGGAGACCATGGTGCTGAAAAGGGCATTCGGCGAATGCGCCGCCGACATCCCGGTAAGCTCCATAAAAGGGGTGATAGGTCACCCGTTCGGCGCGTCCGGTGCCTTTCAAACAGCTGCAACGGCCCTTGCCATCAGGGATGAACTAATTCCCCCAACACACAATCTGGAAACTCCAGACGAAGGATGCGATCTCCACCACGTGTTAGGCCAGCCACGCCCTGCTCGAATTTCTACTGCGGTGGTCACAGGCTACGGCTACGGCGGAGTCAACGCTTATTTGCTGCTATCGAAACTCTAGGCCGATCTGTATTGAGCCGCGGATGGGGCACACAACAGGCCTAGAGTAGGCCTAGAGTAGTCGAGCACTCGCTATACGGTGAATTTCGTTCGTTCCTTCAAAGATCTGCATCAGCTTCGCATCGCGGACAAGCTTGCTCAGCATATGCCCCTCAGCTAACGCACTGGGGCCGACGACCTTCAATGCATCGTCGACAACTTGCGTGCAAGCATCGGAAGCAAACACTTTTGCCATGGCAGCTAATTTCAGGTTTGGAGCGCCACGTAACCTACCGGTACTACGATCCTGGCGCTGGTCGTTGTGCCAAAGCGCGCTCCAGACAAGATTACGCGCAGCTTCCACCTTGCTGGCCATATCGAATAGCCGCATGGCCACGCCTTGATCGTCTAGGAGAGAGGCCGCGCGCGCGTACTGGAGGGCAACTTCGAGAGCTGCATGTGCAACACCAACGCATACGGAAGCCACCAGAGGCGTAGAAAACGAAATCGTTTGTGTGAACCCCAACGCGCCAAGCCCCTCTTTCCCCAAAAGGTTTGCCGCTGACACCTCGATTCTTTCTAGACGTATCTC
>Ga0214473_10000569_pt1 | contig 51435 bp, 65 predicted proteins | sample RVTome_7_FD_203509 | JGI IMG/M metagenome (GOLD analysis project Ga0214473, IMG submission 203509) | Soil microbial communities from uranium-contaminated site in the Upper Colorado River Basin, Wyoming, United States - RVT98D197 | ecosystem: Environmental > Terrestrial > Soil > Contaminated >...
GAGCCGCCGGGGGAGGAGGGGATGTGAGCGAAACCAGAGAGCAAATGCTCAATAGGGCCAACGCCGAGCTCGATGTCGCGAACGAAGGACGGAAACAATCGTTGACATGGAAGCGCGAGGCTGAAAGAGCCTACGATGATGCGATGGGAAGGTGGGTCAAGGCCCGCCGAAGAAGGGATGCCATTTTGGCGGAGGGGGGGACGTGAGTGCCTTCGGCGAGACCATCTGGAAGCTGATGGCAGAGAAGCCGGACACCGTCGTCGGTCTAGCCCGGCGGTACTACGACAAGAACTGGCCCAACAAGGGCCAGCGGTCGGCCGTTGCGAAGGCCTGCTACCGGCTGATGAAGGAGCGGCGGGCCCTGTCGGTGGACTTCGAGACCCGGAGAGAGTGGTCGGCCAGGCCCCGAAGAAGCCAGCCATGAGAACCTTGAGCCGCGACGAGCAGTACCTTCTGGCGCTTGGCAACAGCGAGCTCGCGCCAGGAGAGCGCAGAGTGCTCGAATGGCTGGTGGGAGGGGATGGGACCCGGGAACTGGAAAAAGCCGACCGGGGAGGCTGGTGGATGGAAAACCATCGAATGAGTGGAAAGACAGCTTGGTCGCTCATTCGGAAGTGCCTCGTGAGCCAGGAGGGCGGGCCCGATTCGGGGGGCGGCATCACGAGGTGGCATATCAACGAGTGGGGCAAGCGCAGGCTGGCCGGGCGGGCCGTCTACCTGCAGAAGGAGGACGAGCCATGAAGGGAATTACGCAAGGACTGGTCGGCATTCTCATCGTCACCGCCATGTTGTTAGCGGCGGTGCTGTTCCTGATAGCCCTCACGAACGAGCAGCGCGGCGTCATCGAAGGCCTGGAGGGGCAGGCGACCGAGAGCGCCCTGCGGGAGGGCTACTTGCTGAATATCGCCGACATGCGCGAGCAGCTGATGGGACGCTTACCAGGCGACGGCTGAGGCCGTCCCGACGCCGGGGCCGACGCCGACGCCAGTCGTGGTGCTTATAGACGGCTGGCCTGCCTCGGCCTGGGTATGCCCGATGGAAGGGTGCGGCTCCATCGAGGAAGCCTGCGAGGGGCTGGCGAGCTACAGCTGCGACACGGCCGCCAGGCTCTGCGTCAAGAACGGGTATGCCTATACCCCGTTCTGCATCCGGGCTTGGCGGGCCGGGCTCGTGACGTTGTGGAGCAACCCGGAAAACGTGCCTATGGCGGAGAATGAGTGCTATGACCATGTGCCCTTCGGCCAGTGGGGCTACACCTGCGGATGGAGACCGCCAGCCAATTATTGGCAGGCGGCGGCCTGGTGTGCGGCCATTGGAGCGGGAGACGCGATGGATAGCTGCATCCAGATGGCGGTGTATCCATGAGAATCTGGACAATGGGCTACTTCCCGTTCTCGATGGGCGGCAAGGTTCGAAGGCCCATCGTCTGCGACGTCGAGGTGACAGGCCCCTATGACATCGGGGCCGGACGTCAGGCCTACCTGGCGACTAGCCCGAGCGGCAAGACCTTCGTGGCGGAGAGCGAGACCGGGGCCATCGTGGGACCGAACTTGGAGCAGGTGCGCCAGGACGTAGCTGAGGCCGTCGTCGGTGTCATGGAGCGCCAGATGGAACAGGCCCGAGAGACGTTGAAAGAGGCCGAGACCCTAGACGCAGAGAGGTTCTGGCCGCTTCTGGAAAGGGGCTTCGGATGAAACGCCTGCCCAGGACCTCGGCAGCCAAGGAGGACTGGCTGGGTAAGGTTATCCGCTGGTGGGAGTTCATCTGCGCCAGCTGTGGCGACAGTGGGCTGTGGCCCGGGACACTCCAGGAAGCAACGGGGCAGGCGAATGTACAGGGATGGCGAAAGACGAGAGGGGCAACCGGGCTTCTGTGGGAGTGCGGCGGTTGCATAGCTGAGAGACAGAAGCGAGAGAAGGAACTCCGGACCAAGAGCGTTGCCGCGGCGGTGCGGAGATGATTTTCACGCCCCATCACGCCGAGCTCGTGATGGCATTGCCAGTGCAGATGAAGTGGCAGACCCGGCGGTTGGAGAAGCCGGGTGATGAGCCCTTCGTCAGCTGGGGCTCCACCATCCTGGCGGTCGAACGGAATGGGCGCAGCATCTGGAGGGTGGACGGTAGACTGTGTGGCGTGGACTGGTATGCCCACGGGACGTTCGGCAGCAATGCAGCTACCGGGACGGCCACCTATCGCCAGCCGAGTTACGCGGTGCAGGCGGGCCGGGGCCAGCCGCAGCTGGGCCGCTTCCGTATCACAGCCATCCGACGGCAGCGGTTGCAGGACATCACGGACGATGACGCCATCATGGAGGGTGTGTTCAACATCCACCCACGCCAGGCGTTCGCCGCGCTGTGGGATGGCATCAACAAGAAGCGTAGCGACCGATGGGAGGCGAATCCGGCGGTATGGGCGCTCACTATCGAGCGGCTTTTCTGGACCGAGGATAGGGAATGGCAGCCGATGACTTGGGTCGAGTTCCCAGTGGCGGACGTCAGCCGCAGACTAGAGAGCAAGATGGCGAAGGAGGCCAAGCATGGAACAGAATGAAGGGAGCCAGCCGAAGTTCGGTCTGGTAGTGGACCTCGGCGGCGGGCGGAGTCTCGAGGTGCAGTGGTCGCATCGGGAGGTTATCTACTGGCATCCGGAAGCGCACGGCCAGGCGGCAACCCTACAGGAGCGTGGCGTTGCGGGAGACCACCTGCGGGAAGGGACGGAGTGCATCATCAATGTCGTCTGGCCGCTGGCAGAGCGGCAGGAGACGGCGACATCGGCGGTGCATCCGAACGACACCTACAGCAGGTGGCTCGGTCGGCGCGTGTCGCTCTCCCATGCCATGCGCGCGGCCCGAGGGGCAACCGGGCTGAGCAAGACCGACCGCGGGATGGTCTGGCAGGCGATGCGGGACAGGGGGTGGTGATGGCCGAGCCGAAGCGGACCTGCTTCGAGTGCACGCACTACATCCTCTGCTCCATCCGCCACGGTGTGACCGAGGCGTTGCAGCAGACGCGCTATATCAACATCGACGGCCCGAGCACGCCTGGCAAGTGGGTGGACATCTTCGAAGCGGTCGCCCGGGCGTGCGAGGCGTTTGAGGAGACCAAGAGAGGAGGCATCGCGGCATGAACACCATGTGCAGCGCCTGCGGGCTACAGGGGTACCCGGCCCGCGTTGGCGTAGACGTCATCGAGATGTTCCAGAGCCCGCCGGTGCCCTATCGAATCACCCGGGCGGACGAGTGGGCTTGCCCGGGATGCGGCCAGCGATGGGTCGAAGGGTACTCGACCAAGGCGACTCAGCATTTCGAGCCGACGTTCATGGCCGATGTGGAGGAGGCTTGCGGCGCGGTGCGCCGGACCGGCGACGAGCCCGGGGCCGGGGTGCGCATCTGTTGGGAGCGAGCGGACGACCGGCGACCGCCGGATGTCGGACTCGCTTTGCTCCAGCTCTGGCTGTTGAAGGTGGCGGCGCGGGCGGGCGAACGCCTGCGAAAGCCATGAGACGTATCTACCTAAACCGAGACAAGGCTGAGTTCCTGCGCGTGCTAGCCCTCTACCGGCAGGCCCGGGACAACATCGAGACCGACGATGGAAAGCGAGCGTTCATCGTCCTTTCGGTGCAGCTGCATGCCGCCAGCGGGCTCGTGCCCCGAGCCATGCGAAGGATGGTGCGCCGATGACCCGGCCGGATGGCATCAAGTGCGCCGAGTCGGTGCACAACGAAGGAAGGTGGCCAGGGTTCCACGCCTGCGGCAATCCGGGCAAAGTGCGGCGCAATGGCAAGTGGTATTGCGGGACGCATGACCCGGAGAAAGTGGGAGCGCGCCGGGCGGCGGGCGAGCGAAAGTGGCGAGCGAAGTTGGAGTTCGACCAAGCCCGCAACAACCAAGAATCCAGCAGTAGCAACCTAGCGCTCGAGGTGGAGCGAGCAGAAGCCTGGCTGGTCGGCCATACAGAGAGCACAGCAGGCGGGGATGACATCGTCCACGCGCTGCGGGAGTATCAGACAGCGAAGGCGAACGTGAGGGCGGCCAGGAGCGAGTATGAGGCGACGCTGACCCCGCGCGAGCGGGGGGCGAGGCTATTGCGGAAGGACTGAGCGCCGAGAAACCAGCGGCGAAACGAGACCCGGGGCCATTGGCCCCGGGTCTTTTCGCGTTCCGGGCCAGCCGTGGGGGCACTTGACGGCCAGCGGCCAGCCGTGCTAGGATGCAGACGACCCCGCTGGCTGCTCGCCTGGCGAGGCCTCCTTCTCCCGCCCGGGTTGGCCCCCGGGCGGGGCCCATTCTCGGGCCGACCTTGACGCAGCCAGGCCCGGAGCGTAGGATGAAGCCACGTCGAAGGAGGCCCCATGCCCGAGCGTTCGCTGAACATCGACTACGTTCCGCTGCACGAGCTAAAGCGAGACCCTTCCAACCCGAAAGACCACGACCTACAAGCCCTGGCCGAATCGCTCGAGCGGTTCGGCTTCGTCGCGCCTATGGGCGTGAACGAGGCGACCGGGATGCTGCTGTGGGGGCATGGCAGGCTGGACCAGCTGCAGGCCTGGGCCGCAGCGGGCCGACCGGTGCCGCCGGGCGTGCGCCAGGCGGAGGACGGGACCTGGCTGGTGCCCGTGGTAAGGGGCGTGCACCTGCCCGAGCGCGACGGCCAGGCCTACATCATCGCTGACAACCGGCTGGTCGAGCTGGGTGGATGGAACGAGCCCGCGCTGGTCAAGACGCTCATCGCTCTGGCCGGGGACGAAGCAGCGGAGGGACTGCGGGGCACGGGCTTCGACCCGGACGACCTGGACCGCCTGGTCGCCATCGTGGGCGGAGGGACCGACCCATTCGATGCAGGCAACCTGCCGGACGCGCCCATCGTGCCCGGCGCGGATACGAAGGCCTACGTCGTGGCGGTCGTGTTCGTGAGCTTCAAGGAGGACGAGACGTTCCAGCGGGGACTGTCGGCGCTGACCTTCGGGGAGCGCAATGTGCAGCGCCAGGAATCGAAGTTTGCCCAGGTTGACGGCGAGCTCTATCTGCCCAGGTGGGAGGCGGCGCTGCTTCCGGCCGAGAGCCCTGCGGCTGATGAGGATGAGGATGTGCGGCCGCAGTTCCTGAAGGACCAAGAAGCCGAGCGCCAGAAGGAGAGGGGATGAACCTCGAGCAGGGTTACTACGGCAGCCCGCGCTGGAGCTGGGAGATTCTGGACTGCGCGATGCCGATGACGTTCGACACCTACAGCAATTGCGCCCACCAGTGCGTCTACTGCTTCGCGTATTTCCAGCGGGCTGTCGGCGGGGCGGCAGATGATTACCTTCACCATCGGGTGAAGGCGGTCGACGTCGAGAAAGTCAAGCGGATGTTCACCGAGCCCGACCAGCACGCCAAGCAATTCGCCTGGTATATCAAGCGGCGGATGGTCATGCAGTGGGGCGGGCTGAGCGATGGGTTCGATTGGTACGAACGAAAGTTCCGCAAGAGCCTCGAGCTGCTGCGGTTCTTCCGGGAGATTGACTATCCGGTGAGTATCAGCACGAAGGGGACCTGGTTCCTGCAGGACCCGGAGTACCGGGAGGTTTTGCAGGGGGCCAAGAATGTCCACTTCAAGTACAGCATCATCACAGCGGACGCCAGGGAAGCTGAGCTGTTGGAGGCCGGGACGCCGAGCCCTGACGAGCGGTTCCGTGCGCTCGAGGAGCTGGCAAAGCTGGGCATCGGGGCGACCACGCTGCGCTTCCGGCCCTTCATCATTGGGGTCAGCGACCGCCACGCCGAGGCCATGCTGCGGCGGGCGAAGGATGTCGGCTGCTACAGCGCCACGACCGAGTTCCTTTGCCTGGAGAGCCGGGCCAGCGGGACGGCCGCCGAACGCTACCGGCAGATAAGCAAGGTGGTGGGCTTCGACGTCTGGCAGTTCTATCGCCACAACTCGAGTATGAGGACCGGGCTACTGCGGCTCAATTACGACCTCAAGCGCCCGTACATCAAGCGGATGGAGGACGTCTGCGCCGAGATTGGGCTGCCGTTCTTTGTCAGCGACGCGCATCACAAGGAAGCCAGCGCCGGGGGTGGGTGCTGCGGCCTGCCGGCCGATGGCCCGCTGAGCAATTGGAACCACGGCCAGTTCAGCCACGCCATGATGCTAGCCAAGGCCAACGGCAGCGTGAGGTGGGCGGACATCGAGGAGGACGCCGCCGGGCTCAAGAACATCGCGTTCTACAAGGCGGAGGGTTACAACGCTGGGAACACGCGCAACCGAGCCAACCGCCGGTATCAGACCATGTACGACTACATGAAGGAGATGTGGAACGACGTGCGCTCAGCGATGAGCCCGGCCAGGTATTTCGGCGGGGCCCTGGTGCCTACGGGAGTGGACGAGGACCAGAACGTCGTGTACACGTACAACAAGCCGTTCATCGAGATGGGGCTGCGAGTGGAGACGGCAGCGCAGCTGCTGGCGATGGTAGATGCACAAGAGACGAGGCGGGAGGACGGCGGCGACATGGCGCACGTTGCCTGGCCTGTCTACGTCCTGGCCGGGGATACACCGAGCGACCTACCCGCAGCCAACGCGCTGGACGATGCGCGCATGAACTACGCCATCCTGTGTGAGACCAACAAGGCGATGGCCTTTGCGGACCACTGGCCCACGGCCGAGATAGTGGTGTTGGCGAGCACGAACGGACGGAGCGGGACGAAGGCCAGCCGGGCAAGGGCCCAGGAGCAGGTCGAGCAGATGAGCCAGGAGGATGGGGCGAGCGGCTTCTGGCTCATCGACGGCGGCGTGCGTGGCTTTCTGGACAGCCAGGGGCGGGAAGTGAGCGCCCGAGCCGCCCTGAGTGCGGCGGAGGCCACTGGCGGGGCGGTAGGGGTTCGGGCGGACTTGCCCGATGCCCGGGCGACCCTGACCAGGTTGGAGCAGCCCAAAGCGGAGGTGCCAGCGTGAAGCGAGTCTGGTTGTTCTACTTGAGCAATTCGAAGTACGGAGGCTTTGTCAGCCACACGGTGCATATGGCCCGTTCCCTCGAGCGAAGGGGGTGGGAGGCCCGCATCGTGAAGGTCGGAGCCCGAACAGAGAGCCGGATGCGCCCATTCCTGGAGGACCGGGAGTACCAGAACGTGAGCCTCGAGGATGCCGTAATGCTCGCCCGCAAGGACCAGGCGCACATCACCTGTGTCGTGTGGAAGCACTATGGGGAGGAGGCCGAGGCCCTGTTGCGAGCAGGGGCGGGCCTCACGTTGCACGACCCGACGGAGTTCGCACCGGACCTCCTGGACCTCTTGCGGACCGAGCGGATTGAGACGACCGTTATCCGCCCGGCGAACATGCTGAGCCTGGCGGATGAGGGTATCCAGGCGCAGCTCATCCCGCAGCCCTATGTGCCGTATGGGGGGCTGGACCTTGGGCAGCAGCGGCAGAATGCAGTGGCATTGTCGAGAGTGGATTGGGACAAGCACACGGAGCTCATCGTCGAAGCGAATGCACAGCTGCCGCCGGAGAAGCGCGTCGAGATTTGGGGAGCCGAGAACCGACTGTTCACCTTCCACACGCTCGAGGAGCGATGGCCGAAGTGGCGGGAGCAGTACCGGGGGCCGTTCGACGGCGGCCGGGCGGCGGTGCAGCTGGCGGCGACGCACCACTACATGGTCGACATGAGCGCCATCAAGGGCGACGGGGGCGGCAGCCAGTACACCTTCCTCGAGGCGCTCGAGGCCGGGGCGCAGCTGGTGCTGAATGAGGCCTGGCTCAGAGACGACGACCACACCATGGAGCAGGTGGCGCTGTGGGTCCGTACGTCAGACCAGCTATGGGCGCAGCTGCTAGAGCGGCAGCGAGTTCCCGACGTCGGGAGTGCGGTGGAAAGCCTACTCGCCGACCACGCGCCTGACCGGACCGTCCCGCCCTACATCGGGTATTGGGCCAGGGTGCGGGAGAGGGCGGGACTCCAGTTCCTGTTGCGTGAGGCGGCAGCGTGACACGCAAGCCGAAGCTGCGGGACCTGGTGAAGGAGGCGTTGGAGCGCCGCGAGCGCGAGCGCGAGGCCGAAGGCGAGATACTGGCGGAGGCACGGAAGCGCCAGCGATTGGAGATAGGCGCGGCGATTCTCAGACGACCCCGACGAAGATATCGAGACATAGGAGACTGAGATGCAAGTCAACTGGTGCTTGGTACTCGGGCACAAGTGGGAGAGGCTGACGGACTGGCTGCCGGTCATCCCTGACCGTGGCGAGTTCGAATACCCCGGTGCCACTCCGATGGCGCTCGGCAAATGTGTGCGGTGTGGCAAGCGTGAGGCCCGGCGCTGCCATGGGCATTTCACCTGGGGGGCAGGGACATACAAGTCGGAGACGACGATGCAATCCGCTTTGCGCGAGTGGAACAAGGAGCTGGAGAAGAAGGGCGCTCGCGAGCGGGCAGAGTACACCCCCTCTCGCTCATGAAGCCTGCGGGCGGAATCGTCACGCTCACAGACCACAACCCCGATAGCCTGGTGAAGCCGGGCGACGGCATGATGACCCCGACTGGCCGGAGGTATCGAGTGCTCGAGCGGCAGGGCCGCCGCCTGACCTGTGTCGTGCTGGGACCGGCCGAGCCCTGGACAGAGGGTGGGGAGTGGCTTTGGACTTGGGCATGGAGAGGCAAGCATGGCTGAGCGAACCGGAATAGAGTGGTGCGACGCGACGTTCAACCCGTGGTGGGGTTGCATGAAGGTCAGCCCGGGATGCGCCAACTGCTACGCAGAGAACTCAGCGCACCGGTGGGGGCACGAGGTTTGGGGCCCGGCAGGGGAACGGCGGTTCTTCCCGGACCGGCATTGGGCCGAGCCTATGGCATGGTGGCGGCGGGCAGTGCGCGACGGGGTGAGACGCCGCGTGTTCTGCGGTTCCATGTGCGACATTTTCGAAGACCTGCGGGTGCTCGACAGCCAGCGGACCAGGCTGTGGGAGCTGATAGAGGCGACGCCAGACCTGGATTGGCTGCTGTTGACGAAACGACCTGAGAACATCGCGCGGATGTGCCCTATCGCCGGGGTGGCTGAAAACATCTGGCTGGGGACGTCGGCCGAGGACCAGGAACGATACGATGAACGCCTCGAGGAGCTGCTTTGTGCCCCGCCAGCGTCGGTGAAGTTCATCTCGGCGGAACCTTTGCTCGGGCCGATAGACCTGTGCCTGCTCGGGACGGTGCCGGCGGCCTGGGGGATGGGCTACAAGGGAATCTACCAGCTCCTCGATTGGGTGATTGTTGGCGGCGAGAGCCAGGACGGATGCAGGCCGATGGAGCTATCCTGGGCGCGGGAGGTCGTCAAGCAGTGCCGCCAGGCGAATGTGGCCTGCTTCGTCAAGCAGCTTGGGGGCCACCCGGACAAGCGCGACGAACCGCAGGCATGGCCTGAAGACCTGCGTGTGCGTGAATTCCCCGTGGTAGGCTTGGGTCAGCCCATGAACGGGTGACCGAGCAACGGCAGAAGGAGCAGCATCATGGCCGGGACCAAGGGCCAGTTCGTCAAACAGGCGGACGTCCTCGCATGGCTCGACGAGCGCAAGTGGCCCCACGACCCCGCAGCATGGACGAAGGAGCAAGACACCGACACCCGGTTGGCCTGGGGTATTTGCGGGCACCGAGACCGGCGGCAGCTGCCGTGCACGCGGAAGCCCGAGAACGGGACGGCGCGCTGCAAGCACGCTGGAGCGAAGTCAGGCAAGGGCTTCTCTAACCCGGCCTACCGGCACGGGATGGACAGCCGCTACATGCCGCCTCCGCTGCTAGAGGTCGCGACCCGGGCATTCCACGATGGCGAGCTGCTCAACGCGGCCAGAGACCTGGCGCTCATCGAGGCCAGGCTGGACCAGCTGCTTCACCGGGTGGACACCGGCGAGACCGGCAAGACTTGGGGAGCCGTGCAGCAGGAATGGCAGGGACTGCGCGAGGCCCTGCGGGAAGCCCGGGCGCACCCGGACGACCAGAGCAAGCAGGACGACGTGCAGCAGCGCATGGTGGGCCTGAGCCTGCTGGTGAGCCGGGGGCAAGGAGACACGCAGGCCTGGGTTGAGATTCAAGACACGCTCGAGGTGCGGCGGAAGTTCATTGAGACCGAGAGCAAGCGCCGGGAAAAGATGCAGGAGCAGGTGAGCCTGGAGGAGGCGCTGGTTAGTTACCGGGCGCTGGTGGCGGCCGTGAAGGATGAGGTCAAGGACCCGAAGCTCCAGCGGCGGATTGCGGAGCGGTTCGCAACCATCGTGGGGGTGGCACGCATCCCCAGGTTGGCGAGCCAGGCGAGGGAGTGACGCAATGAGAACAGAGACGCGTGAGTACGACAGCCACAAGCGCATGCAGAAGGACATGCCGAGATGGGAGGGCGCGGGGTGGGGGGCGGGGGCGGTGCAGGCCGTGAAAGAACGGCGCAAGTGGAGCGGCTGCCTGGGGTTCCTTCCGGCGCTGTTCTTGGGGGCCAGAACGAAGTACCTCGTGACGTACCACCGGAGCGATTGAATGCTCGCGTGAGCAGGAAAGATTGAGTGAGACCCACCGTCGACCTGCGGCTAGGCGATTGCTTGGGGATGCTGGACGGACTTCCACCCTTTGACGTCATCATCACAGACCCGCCGTATCCCGACCATTACACGGACGCTTGGCCGACGACGTCGATTGAATTCTTGGGGAGGTGGCCCTGCCGACAGCTCGTGTTCTGGTCGGCGAAAGTAGAGTTGCCCCTGGACTATAGCGCCATTCACATTTGGGCCAAGACCGGCGTGGGACTGGCAAGTATGTACGAACGCATCTTCGAGCGGAATGGGTCGGGCCACTATCGGGTGTTCCGCGGGACGCCAGTCCTCAACCCGGTGATGGCGACATTCGGAAGGGATATCTACTGCGACCATCCAGCGCAGAAGCCGATAGGCTTGATGCGCCAGCTGGTGGAGGAATTCTGTCCCTATGGCGGCACGGTATTCGACCCATTCATGGGCACGGGGACAACCGGTGTGGCGTGCGTCGAGATGGGACGTAACTTCTTGGGCATCGAACTGGAGGAGAGGTACTACAGGATGGCTGAAGAACGATTGAGTAGCGCCCGCCTTATCAAGTCGATGGGGCCGACCTGGAGCGAACAAAGCGTGCGGAAGGCACTCAGCCGGAGGTTGGCGAGGTTCGCAAAGGAACACAAGTGAGCCTCGCGTGGCACATCTACCGGGACCTCCTACCGTCGACGGCCCGGGACAGGACTGAGCGACTACCTGAGGGGCACGTGCTCGAGCCGGAGACCGGCGAGCCCGTGCCTTTTCATCGTGGCCAGCAGCTCACTTACGACTGCCCGCGTCGGGTGGTCGGCATGTTCAGCGGCTACCAGGGGGGCAAGACAATCTTCGGCCCGGCCTGGCTGGACAACGAGATACAGCTCAAGGGCCCGGGCGATTACTTCGCGGTCAGCGCAACCTACGACCTGTTCAAGCTCAAGATGCTGCCATCGCTGCTCCAGTATTTCGAGCACACGCTGGGCATCGGGCGCTACTGGGCTGGCGACAAGATACTCGAGCTGGCGGAGCCGGACACCGGGACCTTCCTGGCCCGCGGCGTGGACGACCCCATGTGGGCCCGCATCATCCTGCGTTCGGCGGACAGCAAGGGAGGATTGGAGAGCGGGACCGGCAAGGCGGCCTGGGCGGACGAGTGCGGGCAGGACAAGTTCACGCTCGCCAGCTATCGGGCGCTCTGGCGACGGCTCACGCTCTATCAGGGCAGGCTACTGATGACGAGCACCCTGTACGACCCGGGCTGGCTTGACACCGAGGTCATCGCCAAGGCACAGAAGGGCGGGCGCACGAAGGTCGTGACACTCGAGAACGGCGCGGTCATCGAGCTCACCGACAACCCGAAAGCGGATATCGCCCTGGTGCAGTATGACAGCATCGTCAACCCGGCCTTTCCGGAGGCGGAGTTCGAAGCAGCCAGGCTGAGCATGCCTGACGACGAGTTCCAGTCCTTCCTGAGGGGGCGACGAGTGTCGAGCCGGACACTCATCTACGATTGCTACGACAAGCGCCTGCACACCTGCCCGCGGTTCGTCATCCCGGACGATTGGCCTCGCTACTTCGGGTTGGACTTCGGGGGGCAGCACACGGCAGTGGTGAAACTGGCGGAGGAGCCGGGGAGCAAGCGCCTGTATGGCTATGGCATCTACCAGGCGGGCGGCAAGACGGGGAAGGAGCACGTGAACGACATGATGAAGGGGGAAAAGAGTCGGCCGCGCACTTACGGCGGGAGTTCCAGCGAGGACCAGTGGCGGCGGGAGTTCGGCTCCGGAGGTATGGCGGTGATAGAGCCGCTAATTGGGGACGTTGACCTCGGTATCAACCGAGTGTATGCTACGATGAAAGCGGGCGACCTGATATTCTTCGACGACCTGACCGAGCTTACTGACGATTTCGCCCGATACCGCTACCATCGAGACAAGTTCGGGAACGTCACGAGAGACATAGAGGCCAAAGCGACCTTCCACCTCCTCGATGGCCTGCGGTATGTGGTCAGCAGCATCCGAGGAGGGGTTGGCAAAGCCAAGGTACGGCGGCTCGGAAGCGGGGCCTGAGGGACTGAGGCATGATGGAGATGACCAAGGACCCCCGCGAGCTGGCGGTGGCAGGCAACCGGGAAGGGACGAAAGACGTTGACGCCGCACGAGCGGCGAGCGTACAGGAGAGGGCGACGACAGGCCGCGGGCGACCGGGCCTGTCGTTGTTCTTGTGGGCGGCGGGGGGAGGCACGGACCTCATCCCGCCCTGGTGGAGCCGGTCCAGAGACGCTGAGCTGCGGAAGTTCTGGCGCAGGATTGACCACCTGGCCGGGGCCGTCTACACGATGGAGTCGCTCATCTCGACTATCCCGCTGCGAGTCGAGGCGCTCGACCCGACGGTGCAGCTGCACAAGCGCCAGGCCGAGGAGTTCACGACATTCCTTATGGAGGAAGCGGACTTCGGCGAAGGCTGGGGCTTCTGGGTTCAGCGATGGGTTGAGGACCACGTCACGCAGGACAACGGGGCCTTCGCCGAAGTGCTGGGCGACGGTCCTCCCGATGGACCCATCTTCGGCCCGGCGCTCGGGCTGGCACACCTGGACAGCTATCGTTGCACGCGCACGGGTCACCCAGAGTTCCCGGTGCTGTTCATGGACACGAACGGCAACCAGTCGAAGCTCCATCGAAGCCGGGTGATGATGTCGTCCAGCATGCCGAGCCCGGCGTCGGAGATGAACGGGGTCGGGTTTTGCGCCGTGAGCCGTTGCGTGAACGTGGCGCAGACGCTGCTCGACATGATGGTCTACCGCCAGGAGAAACTCGGCAGCCGCCCTTCGCAGGGAATCTTGGTGACGAAGGGCGGGCTCGACCCCGACGACGTCAACGAGGCTTTTCAGGTCGCCGAGCAGACGATGGACAACCAGCTGCTGCGGCGCTACGGAAAGTTCGTGGTCATGGGTGACAGCAGCCTCATCGACGCGGGGATAGACAAGGTCGAGCTGACGGGCCTGCCGGAGGGGTTCAACGAGAAAGAGGCGACCGGCTTGGCGATGGCGGCGATTGCGCTGGCCTTCGGAACGGACCCCCGCGAGCTGTTCCCGGGAATGACCATCGGAGCCACAAGGGCAGAAGCACTCATCGCCCACCTCAAGCAACGCGGCAAGGGCCCGGGCCAGCTGCTGCAGAATATCGAGCGCGGCTTGAATGCGAAGTTCCTGCCGCCGCACCTCAAGGCAGTGTTCGACTTCCAGGACGACGCTCAGGACGAGCAGCGGGCGGACATCAAGACCTCGAGGGCGACGCGGCGCACGGAGGAGCTGGGCTCGGAAGTGCTGGACGTGCGAGGGGCCAGAGAGATTGCGCTCGAGGAGGAGGACCTGAGCGAAGCACAATTCGCCGACCTCGAGCTGCGGGACGGCCGCCTGCCGAACGGTGATAGCGTGTTGACCCTGTTCTACCGAGGCGATTACGCCGAGCACCTGGACTTGGGCGTGGTGGACCCGGTGAACGTCGGGGCAAGCGAGGCAGGGCTGCTCAAGGAGAGCATCAAGCTACGGCGGGCGGAGCTGATGACCAAGCTCGAGGCCGCCGGAGATAGCCCGCGCCGCAGGCCCATCGTCGAGAGCCTGGCCGCCCTGGATGCTCTGGAGAAGGGCGACGGGGAACGGACGAAGCCGAAGCCGCCGCCAGTGCTGCCTGCGCCGCCTGTGCCCGGTGAACGGCCAGGCGAGCCAGCTGAGCCAGGGGCGGAGCTGGAGCGGACCCAGGTGGAAGGGGCTGAGCACATGCCGGGCCCGGAGGACATGGAGATGGACAAGCGCCTGACGGTCTACGACCCGGCGGACGCCTTGCTGGCGGAGGCGGTGGGCTTGCTGCGTTCGGTGAAGAGGGACAGCGCCAACGTCGTGCGCGTGGGCCCGGGCGAGGTGCCCGACCTCCGGCCCATCATCGTGCAGGGACCGGACATGCAGCCGGTAGCGGATGCGGTGAAGGCCGTGGGGGCAAGCGTGGCCGATGGGTTGCGCAACATGCCGCCAACGCAGGTGTTCGTCCAGACCGAGGAGCTGGCCGCAGCGACGGACCGGCAGACGAAGGCGCTGCAAAGTCAGGTGCCGCCGACTGTCATCGTCCAGATGGACGAGCTGGCGGGCAGCATCCGGGACGCCTTCCAGACCATCGGCAAGATGTTCAGTGGGATGGTCGATGCAGTCAGGGACCAGCAACCGCCGAGCGTGACGGTCAACCTGCCGGAGACGCCGGTGAGCCTGGAAGTCATCATGCCCGCCAGCCGCACGACCAAGAAGATTGTGCGCGACGCTCTCGGGCGGGCCGACACCATCATCGAGGAGACGACGCCGGAGTGAGCCCGCCGGAGCTGGGCGTCAAGCAATTCGTGGCCGTGGTGCGCTCCCGCTGGTGTCGGTTTATGGTGTTCACGACCGGAAGTCCACGGCACTACCTGTTCTCGCAGTTGGACCCGCATGGCTGCCAGACGGGGCTACACTTCCCGGTGCTGAAGGCCGACTTGCGGCGCGACATTCGACGGGCCCTGGCACACGGCTGGGGCAACGCGAGCCTCTGAAGGAGGGGCGAACATGGGAACGATACAGCTGGGTGACCTGGTCAGGGACATCATCAGCGGCTTCGAGGGAGTCATCACCGGCAAGACGGAGTGGCTGAACGGCTGCGTGCGGTACATGCTCGAGCCGCGCTCGCTCGACAAGGATGGCAATCGGGTAGCAGCGAACTGGTTCGACAGCGCCCAGGTGGAACTGGTCACGAAGGCCGTCATCCCGTCGTTCGAGAGCCTGAGCGAGGAAGCCGAGGCTGAGCGTACTGGCGGCCCGCCGGTTGCGGGCGACCCGACGAGGTAAGGACCGATGGAACCCTGCGCATACTGCGGGACCTTCGGGAGTCATGAGAACATACGCGGCCAGCCCGAATGCGGGGGTTGCGCTCGGCCCATCGTGCTTGCGGAAGCGGAACAGCGATACTACACCGACGGCGGAACGCCAGCGCACCCGTACTTCATCCAAGGTGGGCTGGCGCTTTTGGCGGACCGGGCAACCGCGTCCATGAAGGACCTCGACCTGGCCGAAGGCCCGGGCGAGGGCGTCGTGGTGGGAATGCCGGTCGTCACGAGCCCGCAGGTTGAGATGGGAGAGGTGCGGGTCGTGGACGGCAACATGGCTAGGCGAGCGTTCGACAAGGCCATGCGCAGCTGGCTGCTGGGAGTGGGGAGGTGGTGATGGAACGCGTGAGGCTCATTTGCCCGCTCTGCCGATGGGAGGTGACCAGGCCAGCGACGGGGAGCCCGAGTGCAGTCATCTTCGGTGGCCTCCCCCCGGTGGCGCGAGGGTTGGCGCAACATCTGGAGGCGCTGCATGGCTGGACCATCTGGCACTTCTTCGAGTGGGTCTGCGAGGTGACGATGGGCGAGCCCGTGCTGAGCCCCGAGGAGGAGCTGCGATTGCGGGCAACGCTGCAGCGCGTGACCGAACAGGCCGAGACAGAGGACGAGCGGACTGAGCGGCGGCGGCTGAACGCGTTGTGGCACCGTCCCAATTCGGGCGCTGCCGAGAACGCTGCGCTCAATGCTGAGCCGGGTTCTGCTGAGGGGGCCGGGGTGACAATGCTGTCGCTGTTTCACCATCCCGACCCGGTGGGCCCGCAGAACGCGGGGCCCGATAGCGAAACCGATTTGTCGCAGGGAAACGGACCAGCTTGCAACCCATTGGAAGGCGCGACGCCCGAGCAGATTGCTGCCGAGCTGAGGCAGAGAGACCAGGAGGAAGACACGTGAGACTGAAGCGCATCTACGCCAGGCCGGAAGGTTGGGTGAAGGAGTACAACACGAAGGACGAGGATGGCCTACTGGTCGACCCGGGGCGGCCGGAGGGGGCCATCCTGAATGTGCCGCCGTTCGACCACATCGAAGTCGAGCACACCGGCAGCGCGCCGGAGCAGAACTTCTCCACCCGCCAGGTGGCGCGGGGCCTGTCCGAGGGCTGGATAAGCATCGGCAAGGGAAAGCTCATCCTGCACGCCAAGCCGGAGGACCTGGTGTACGACATTCTCCGTGCGCCCGGCCGCTACTGCCTACATTGCGGCGAGAAGCTCGAGGACGACATCGCGGGCGCGCTGGCGCGCGTCCATGTGGCGACGAGGCACGTCGGGGCGAAGTCGCCCGACCCGGCCACGCCTTCGGGCTATGTTTGGCTGACCTTTTACGAGTGCCGCCTGGACGCGAAGCAGCAGAAGCGGTTTGCGGCTAAGCCGCTGGGAGGCCCCCGTGGGTAACATCGCATTCAACCGGTCCTTGGGACGGTCGGCCGAGTTCTACAACCGTGTCGACACGAACGACCCGGCGGCGAGCGAGCTGGTGCTCATGGTGTTGGCGACGGCGGGTATAGAGGCGGACGCCGTCTACAAGGACCACGACACCTTCGCTGATGTTGTGGCGGGGACGACGAACGAGGTCACGAATGGGGGCTACGCCAAGAAGGTGCTCACCGACGCCGACATTGTGGCCTTCGCGCCGGACGACGGAGCGGACCGGGTGGACCTGGACCTGCCGGACCAGACGTGGACGGCCATCGCAGCGGGCGATGGATGGAACGATGTCGTCATCGGCTATGACCCGGTGGGTAGCCAGACGATGGCGGATATCCTGCCGATGACCCTGCACGATTTCGTGGTCACGCCGGACGGCAGCGATATCATCGCTCAGATTGCGGTGTTCCTGCGGATAACCTGAGTGAGGCAGCGGCATCGAGCGACAAGGCTGCCTGCAGGAACAAATGTCCGCATCCGGCCCGGGGCAGCCTATTGGGGGCATATCGTCCAGGGCGGAGAATACGGCGAGGTGCTGCGGATGGATGACAACGGACCGCGGGGCGAGAAGCGCGCCGTGGTCCGGCTGTTCTTCCCGAAGCGTAGGCCAGTGCCACCGGCGGGCCAGTTGTCCAACAAGCCGACCTGGTGGGGCGGCACGTTCAATGTAAGCGACCTGGAGGTGCTTGATGCCCATGCCAACGGCCATCCGTGACCTGCTGAAGGAACTCTACGACGAGGCCGAGAGCGCGCCCGACCAGCAGGCCAATCGCCGCGTGGCCTTTCGGGGCCGCACGTATAAGGTGCGGGTCGAGCTCGCCAACCCGGACCGGCCAGCGGGGACCATTCTCATCGCCCTGACGCCGAGGCCTGAGTGACAGACCGCCTCAAGACGCTGTGGTTCGCCGCCAAGCGAGACGCCGACGTCGCCGACGCCACCTTGAGCGCGCTCGACCAAATCACGGTGTACGCCAAGAACAACAGCCGCACCTTCCGGGGGGCGCTGGTGTGGGTTGCCTTCCAGGACATCGTGACGGCCACGGGGGGTACCATTGGGGAACACAGGGTGGCGTGCTCGGTCAACGGGGCCGGGGCGACGACCATCACGGAACTGGACGACATCGCCGCCACCGGCGAGCAGATGGGCGGCGTCCTTGGCCCATTTGACTTCACCGCGCACTTCACAACGAACTTCCCGGCTGCCGACAGCGCCACTCTGGACCTTTCGGTCTACTTCGACCAGACCACGGGCACGACGCTTGGGATGCGAAACGTCAATGCCCTGCTGGCGCTCACCTATCAGTACGACGACAACGGCATCACCACCGACTTTCACACGGACATCTGCCCCATCGAAAGCCCGGCGGGGGCGCTGCCGACGACCGAGACCGAGTTGGGGACGAACCAAATCCCGCAGTTCACCGGGGCAGGAGGCGACTTCGAAAACGTCGCCAGCCTGACGGAGCGTCAGCGGTTCTTTGTGGCAGAGGGCAATGACGGAAGCGCGGCGAGCGCCACCGATTACGTCCTCAACCTGCGCGTGGACTCGCTGACGACCAAGACGTTCGCCACGACCGAGAAGGCGCTGGCGTCGGACTGCTACCAGCGGTTCATCCATATCCAGGCGGGCATCGACTTAACCGCGGTGCACGCGTTCAAGGCGTGGACAACCGGGGCCGGGCGGCTCAATATGGCCGTCTGCACCATGTACACGACCTTCGAATACACCGTGTCGGGCACGACCGCCTTCACACAGACCGCCATCTTCGCCCTGGAGATACCGTCACCACTGGGCGGAACCGCGGCGGGAGACGCCAGCCGCTTCCAGCGGACCATCTCCGTGCCCGAACCGGCGACGGTAACACTCAAGCAGAGCGCCGTGCGCCTCTACTTCGTCGAAGGCGCGGCCGCGCTCGGCGGCCTGAACGTCCGGGTGGGAGGGCAGGCGTATCGAGCCTACACTCCGGGGGCTCAGGTGGTCTGCGGCTGCTCGTGCATGCAGCAGCGACTGGACAGCGGCGGAGCGCAGGGAGCCGGCTTCGCATCGTTCGTCCGGGGACAAAACATCTTCACGCTGGACGTCTACCGCACCGATGCCACCAACCTCGGGTGGAACCTGTCGGGCATCCTCATTCTGCGCTACCGCTCGGGCGTGGCGGCGGGGGGTGTACCGAGCCACACGCACACGGTCATCTGGCCCGTCATGGGGTGGGACGCACTGCTGAACAACCTGCGGACCCAGGCTGCCGTCGCGCCCATCATCCCGGAGACAAGTTACTGGCTCAGCGCCATCGGCTTCTGGATGACGCATTGGGACGCGGCCGCAGCGAATGGCATCGAGTGGCAGGCTGAGAATCAATCGGGCGAGGGACCAGCCGCAGGCTGGCGGGACCTCTACGCCGACGTGCAAATCAAGGACCCCGAGCGGTCGTGCATCATGGTTTGGTGCCGGGCGCGCGATGACTTCCAGAGGCACCCCACTGACCCGGATACCGACCGTATGGCCGTCGAGACCAGCCGGGACTACCGGTATGTCAACGTAGCGACATGCGCCAAGGGCGTGGTGATGTTCCTGACCTACCACAGCATCACCTTCACCTTGAGCGGAACCATCAGCGGGTCGGCGGGCGGCACGGTGAACATCTACGTCAAGAAGGCGACCGACCCCATCCGAGAGGTACTCTATAAGACGAGCCGGGTGGGCAACGGGGCCTACTCCGTGAGTGTTTACGACGATGTGCCAGACTATGCCGTCGACGCCTTTGAGGATGATACGCACGTGGGTGCTTCGGCCGAGGCTGTAGTCTGATGGCGCACGATATCGCGCTGCGTGACCCAGGTACGGCGTTCGACATCGCGTTAGCAGAGGGCGCACTAGGTGGCGTCCTGGGCATGGTCGCCGAGAGTGACGCTGCCCAGGCGATTGCTTGGGCCCCGAAGGACCGCCTGGTCACGACGGTAACGGAGAGTGACACCGCCCAGGCCATTGGACATGCCCGAGCGTACACGATTGCTCAGGCGACGGAGAGCGATGGGGCGCAGCCCATCAGCCACGCGCGGGCCCATTCGCTCGCCCTGGCAGCGGAGACGGATGCTCCGCAGCCCCTGGCGGTCGACAAGGCCAAGGCGCTGGGCCTGGCGAGTGAGGGGGACACAGCCCAGGCGCTGAGCAGACAGAAGGCAGACCAGGTCGGCATGGCGAGCGAGGCGGACAGCGCCCAGGCGCTCGAGAGCCAGAAGGTCAAGGCGCTTGGGATGGCCGCCGAGGCGGATGTCGCGCAGACCATCACGCCGGGAACGGCCATCACGGAAGCCATCGACACCGTGTTCGAGGTGGACACGGCGCAACCTATCGCCTGGGCCCCGAAGCATCGACTGCTCGGGATGGCCGCAGAGTTTGACCAGGCGCTCGGAATCACATGGGCCGGAGCACCCGTGGTGCCGCCGGGACCAGCACCGGGGCCCGTGGTAGTGTTGGGCGGCCGGAGGAAGCGCCAAGGCCACTGGCCGGAGATACCGGAACGAACGCCGCTACAGGCGGTCGACGAGGAGGAGGAGCTGCTGCTCCTGTTCCTCTAACCCAAGACCCCGCAAGGAGGGGAGATTGAACAAGTATGTCATCGACTATGGTTACGGAAGGGCGGATTTCTACACGGAGGCGCTGGACCCTGAGGGCACGCCGGTCGAGATGGAGATGTTCCAGGACCTGGCGTTGTCCCCCGTGCGCCGGGAGTTCCTCACCTGCGCGACGGCCTGCTTCGGGATTCGGAAGTCGCTTGGGGACTACAGGTTGCTCGAGACTTACCTGAACGTGGAGCTGCCTCTGCCCTACCGGGGGCACGGCGGGACACACTTCCTCTCACATCACGGCGACGACATTCTGTTCGACAGCCACTACGAGCAGGCCCCGGGGGAGTATTGGAAGCTGCACAGCGAAGGGGGCGGATGGTGCAGCTGCAAGCAGCGCGGGAAGCCGGAGTTGAGCTGCGACGCGCATCACTTCTGGGTGCCGGACCACGAGGCGCTATGCAGCTGCCAGAATCGCAAGCCAGCACCGGTGACGGCATGAGCCCAATGCGCTGGCTCCCCTGGCATGCAGACGTCGGAGCGTACAAGAGCTGGAAGCGGTTCGTCTGTAGGCTGTTCGGGCATCGGCCGTTCCAGGAGACCTACAAGATGGGCTACTGCCTGCGATGCGGGCAGGGGTTCGACGGACGCATCGGTGAGGAGCAATGAGCCTTCGAGAGGAACTGGCGCGGGCCGGGATTGCGATGGCAGTGGCGATGAAGCTGCGAGGCCGGAAGGCCAGCTCGGAGCAGGAGTTCCGTCACTCCATCCGGAATGCGGTCCGGGGATTGTGGAGCGGAGCCATCGACGCCGGGGCATTCGAGGAGGAGATGACCCGGATGGTCGAGCGGCGATTGCGCCAGGCGTGGGAGGAGGGGCTGGAGGTATGTGGCTTCGCGGTGAGCGAAGCGGGAGCCCGTGAGCGCGCTGTGCTGGACCAGGCCATCGACGAGAACCTCCCGCACGTGGCGGGCTTCGCCCAGGCCATCCAGGACGGGAGCCAGGCGAATGGGGCGGCGCTGAGCCCCCTGCTCAGCCGGGCCGAGATGTGGGTGACCGCCTGGGGCAGGACCAAGGCCGCAGCCCAGCTCATCGCGTGCCAGGACCAGAAGCTGCGGTGGCGGTACAACCCCGCCAAGGAGCACTGTGGCGACTGCTCAATGTTGCACGGCAAGGTGTATCGCGCGAGTGTGTGGGCCAAGTACAATGTGCTTCCACGCGGGCGCAATCTCGAGTGTGGAGGATGGCTATGCGGGTGTGAGCTAGAGCCAACACGCGAGCCGGTGACACCGGGCTTTCCGCCGAGGCTCAGCGGTTCAGCATGACCCCTCTGCAACACCCCGCAGTGAGCAAGCCCCGACCGGAGCTGGCTCCGAACGGGCGAATGTGGGATTGCTTCTGCGGGCGAGAGAACTTCCCCGAGAGCGTGCAATGCCCGAGGTGCGGGCGACGCAAACGAGCTGTCCAGGCGGACCAGGCGACGATAATCCTGCTGGCCGAGGGAGTGAGCGAGGATGAACTACGCGACGAGGGTGCAGAAGTACACCGCGGCGCAGCGGAAGGTGCTCGGAGGGATGAGCGCCATCAGGGTCCACCAACCGCCCGTGGGCAGCCGACCGAAGACCCAGGCGGGCCCGGCCTTGCCCGTGTTCAAGGTGACGAGCGCCGACCTGGTAGGGGCCGGAGGTAACATCCACCTGACGGACAATGAGCCGCTGGTGGTTGTGGTCGAATCCGCTGCGGGCGGGAAGGTCATGAGTGGGCCCGCGGTGCTGGTCTACCCGGTCACTGCAACCGGGGCCTACGATGCCTCTTTTTGACCCGCCCAAGATGGCCGGTGGCATGACGATAGCCTTCGCTCGCTGCCGAAACCGCGGGCACCGGTGGCTGCGGAACTACGATGACCGGACGGGCCGTATGGTGGCGCAGTGTCGGACGTGCCGAGCGAACGGGGAGTGGAGCGAATTCCGAGTGCTACGCTTCATGGGCCAGACGAGATGACAACGACCATTCAGCTCAAGGCCATCAAAGCCAAGAAGCTACAGGTGGACCAGATACGCCTCGAGCTGCTCAACGAACTGCGGAAGCAGGGGACCGAGCACAAGGAGCGATTGCGCCAGACGGTCAGAACCTGGAAGGGTGACCGGCCAACATTCAAGACGGCCATCAGTCTGCGCGGGGGCGACGCCGTGGCAGCGACCTACCCGGAGGGGAGCGACCTGGCTGTCATGAAGTGGGTCTGGCTGGAAGCTGGGACGCGCATTCGGTGGGCACTGATGGGGCAAGGCTGGAAAAGCAAGACACGCCCGGGCCGATTCGCCAGCGGAGCGGGGCGAGGACGTGTGGTATTGTTTGGCAAGCGCGGGTTCAACCGCCATGGGCTGAAGGCGCGGCCGGGCATCAAGGCTCGGAAGTGGACGGAGAAGGTACGGAAGGAACGTGAACGAGCCTTCGCGCGGGAACTGGAGAGAGCTGTCGTGCGTGGTGCGGACAAGGCCTATCCCAAATGACAACCATCGTCCCGCAGGATATCCGCCCCGAGTGGTTCAACGTCATCCGGCGGTTGCAGTCAGTAGCGCATGAGGGAAATCAGGGGCTGGCCGTGCTCCAGATAATCGTGCTGGTCGACGACAAGGGCAACCCGATAGTCTGGACCGAGCCCAAGCGGACGAAGCTGGAGCCCTGGAGGCTGGCAGGCCAGGTCTTGCACCTGTTGACAGGGGACAGTCCCCCAACGTAGAATACGAAGGCGAAGGGGAAGGTCATAATGCAAGGCGCTCACACCGGGCGCGTCCGCGGAACCCCGCGGCGCGCCCGCTTGTTTTAGGAGTGACGTGGAATACAGTCTCGACCTGCCCGACCCACATGGGTTCCTCGTATGGACCGGCCGCCGAACGGCGATGCTGGCGAGGAGCCCGCTGCCGACCGATGCCAGCTACGTCATCACCGGAGGCGGGAAGGCTTGGGCGAAAGTCACAGTGGGCGAGCCGCAGCTCTTGGCGGTGAAGGAATTGGAGAGCCGCAGCGCCGAGCATCAGGTGAAGGCGGAGGAGGCTGCGGAGTGGTGGCCGAAGCTGGATGCGGTCTACCTGCAGAAGTTCGAGACCGTCGAGCGATACGACCCGCCGCTTTCATTGAGCACGAACGGCAAGCAGGCGGAAGCAGCGCAACCGGCCGTGGCCCATCACGGCGAACATGCCGTGATGATGGACCAGGTGGGGATGGGCGGCTCTCCGAAGCCAGGGGCGAACGTAGCAGACTTCCTGGAGAGCCGCATCCACAAGGGGTACACCGATGCCGCGGACGACCTATTGGCGGCGGGTTACCTGAGCAAGGATGAGCGCATCGAGCTGTCGAGCGCGGTGACTTCAGCTCTCGCCGCTTTCCGGACGACACTCGAAAGCGGGCTCGGCCAGCTGGCGGGCCGGGCAATTGAGGCGGAGGCCGCGTTGGAATTGACGGGCAAGCAGGAGCAGGAGACCACGACCATGCCATACATGAAGGTCAAGGACGGCGATGAGACGTGCGTCTACAAGAAGGGCCCGGATGGGAAGCAGACCGGCAAGACATTGGGCTGCCATCCGACCGAGAAGGAAGCGAATGCACAGATTGCCGCGCTGAACGCCAACGAAGTGGCGGCCAAGGCCAAGCTAGAGGGCCGCGAAAGCGATGAGCAGCAGACGCGGGCCATCATGCAGGCGTTCCACGACGCGTTCGACATCGTGAAGGAGCTGCCTGGCGGCCAAACGACCGAGGTCTACCCCTGGATAAGTGACACCTACACCGACGAGGGGGCCTTCATCGTCGAGCTCGACGGCAAGAGCTACCGCGTGAATTACGAGGAGGCCGACGGGGCCATCACGTTCGACCCGCCGGAGACCTGGCAGGAGGTGGTGCGCTACGAGGAGTGGCGGCCAGTGCCCCTGCCCGAGATGATGATGGGCACAGCCTCGCGCGTGCTCATGGGCGCGAAGGGCCTCAAGACACAACCTCCGGCCGCAGCGGCCGGAGCCCCGGAGCCGAGCATCAAGGCGGGGCGGCGCATGCGTGGCGACAAGCTGCGGATGCTCAAGGGCTTTCGTAAGACGATGAACCGGCTGATGAAGGAGCTGAGCGAGGTGCTCGGCTGGGCCGATTATGCCGAGGCCGACAAGGGCCTGGTCGGGGGCATCAAACTCATCGATGGACCGGACGGCGAAAAGTGGGTGCTCACTTGGACTACCAACTCCTTCGAGGACCGGGACAAGGAGATTTTCACAGCGGAGGCGCTGGAGGACTACGTCAAGCGCCATGAGGACGAGGAAGCCAAGGGGGCATTCTGGTTCTGGCACATTCCAGGGTCGAAGTTCGGGACCATCAAGTGGCAGGGCATGTCCGGGCGGTTCCTGGTGGAAGCAGGACCGTTCGATGAGACGGACGTCGGGAAAGCGTTCAAGGCATTTCTCGAGGAGCATCCCGACGGCCATCCGACTATCGCCCCCGAAGGATGGGGCACGTCGCACGGGTTCGTCTACAAGTCCGGCGACAGGGAGGACGGCGTATACGATTGGCTCGAGAAGCATGAGACGACCGTGTTGCCAGGGCATGTCGCCGCAAATCCGTACAACCCAGGAAAGGCAATGGAGGTGTTTACAGTGGACAAGAAGCAACGCGCTGCGCTGGAAGCCATCGGCGGCAAGGACCTGGCGGACCAGGTCGTCGCACTTGGCGAAGGCATGACGAAGGACCTCGAGGACGCAGGCGTGGCATACAAGGCTGCGCTGGCTGCCCAGGTGCAGCCCATCATCGAAGGGACGAAGGACGCCGCGCTGAAGTCGGCCCTGCAGGCCGCGCTGAAGGCGGAGGAGCCGAAGGCGGCCGTCATGGCGGCAGCTGCCAAGGCCAAGGGAGCGGACGCCAAGACGCTCGCGCCCATCTTGGCCGCGCTGGGGGAAACCCCGCCGGAGCCCCCGGCGAGCGAGCCGAAGGGTGAAGAGACCGAGCCTCCGGCCCCGGAGAGCGTCGGCTCGCTGCGCGCCGAGGTGTCGGAGGCGTTCAAGGCGATGGCCGAGGGCACCGGTGCCCGGCTGAACAGCATCGAGGCGAAGCTCGACCAGCTCGTGACGGTCGTGGCGGAGGCCAACACACTCGAGGCGGAGAAGGCCGGGTTGACGCCCCGGGCCTCGCTGAAGGCCGTTGTGACGAGCGCCATCGGAAACCCGGCGACGCGCGTCGACGGACGAACGGCGCTGGCCAAGTCCGAACCCAAGGAGACGCCGCAGCCCACCGACGAAGGGTCGGGTATCCCGCTGTTGGGCCGCATCAAGCAGCTCAACGCCGAGCGAACCGGCAAGGGAGTGGCGACGCAGACCCCGGCGGCCTAGCGAGCCACACTGAGCCGAGACGAGAGACTAGGGACCAGGAGGAACTGACGTGGAAACGGAATACATGGAGAAGCTGGCCGCCATCCTCGATGGCCAACAGAACCTGATGCAGGCATTGGCCGCCAAGGGCGGGGTGCAGCTGGGAAAGAAAACCGCCGGGAATGTCAATACGGCAGGGCTGCTGTTTGGCGCGGGCGGGGTGTTTTCGACGCCCGGGCTAGAGCCCGACATCATCACGGCCCACATTCGGCCGCATGGGTTGCTGAGCGAGTTGCCGATGTTCCCCTCGGTCATCGAGCAGCCGCGGTTCGGCAGCATCACGGGCTTCACCGGGACGACCGGAAACGAGCCCGCCAACCCGTGCTCGGACGCGCCTTCGGGGTACATGAAGGGGTGCAACCTCACGGCGGCCTTCGGGCGTGTGCAGCGCGACACGAACACCATCGAGTGGGACAAGGTCATGCTCCAGCTGCGCGGGGGCATCACGACTGACCTGACCCTGCGGGGCCGCCTGCTCGGGCTGGACAACCTGAACCCGGCGGACCTGAACGAGGCCGACGTCCTGAACATCGTGACGATGGCCGAGATGGTCGGCGTGGGCGCTCAGCTCGAGCGCCTGAATAGCCGGTTGCTGTGGACCGGGAACCCGGCCAACAACAACATCGGTGGGGGCTACAAGGAGCCGCCCGGGCTGGACCGGCAGATTGCGACCGGCCAGATTGACTCCGAGACCGCCATCGCGTGCCAGGCGCTGGACTCGGACGTCAAGAACTTCAACCGGAGCCCCGTGGACGGGACGGCCCGGAGCATCGTCGAGTACCTGTCGATGCTCGAGTTCTACCTGCGCTACAACGCGCAGCGGATGGGCCTGGACCCGGTTACTTGGGTCATCGTCATGCGGCCCGAGCTGTGGTTCACGCTGAGCGAAGTCTGGCCGTGCCAGTACAACACGAGCCGCTGCGCCACGGCGGTCATCGGGGCGGTCAGCTCGGTGTTCATCGACGGCCGGGAGAATATCGCCGAACGGGATGCGATGCGGAACGGCAAGTACATCGACATCAACGGCAACCGCTACCCGGTGGTCGTGGACACGGGCATCTTCGAGTACACGAACATCAACGACGCCAACCTGCTGCCCGGGCAATACGCCTCGAGCATCTACATGATTCCGCTCACCATCACCGGCGGGTTCCCCGTGACGTACCTGGAGCACGTGGACTACCGGCAGGGAGCGCGGGACCTGGCGCTGCTGAGGGGCCTGGAGAACTTCTGGACCGACCGAGGCCTGTACAGCTGGGCTCTGGAGCAGGTGAAGTGGTGCTACAAGCTGAGCGCCAAGATAGAATGGCGTGTCGTGCTGCGGACGCCGCAACTGGCAGGCCGCATCGACCTCGTGCGCTACCAGCCGCTGCAGCACCTGCGCAGCCCGGACCCGAGCTCGCCGTACTTCGCTGACGGCGGCGTCAGCCTGCGACCGGCCCCGGCAACCTCGCACGTCTGGTAAGATAGGGAGCGACAACCCAAGCCATGAGGGAGGCGGCAACCGCCGCCTCCCTCTGGCGGTCTGAGGGGACCTGGCGTGCAGCCACCGGTACTCGTCCTCACAAGTGACCGCTACATCGACGCCCTGCGTCCCTTCGCTTATCTGCTCAATAAGCACTGGAAGCCGAACCCTCGCGTCATCGTCGGGGGCTTTACCCCGCCGGACTTCCACCTCCCCACCAATTTCACTTTCCACAGCATCGGACCATTCGACCAGTATCCGGTCGGCAAGTGGAGCAATGCCGCCGGACGCTTTTTCGTGGAGCAGCCGCACGAGGTCTTCGTGCTCATGCTCGAAGATTACTGGTTGACCCGAGATGTTGACGTCGAAGCGGTGGAGGTCGGCTACGACTACATGCGCCAATTCGAGTACGTGGCCCGCTTCGACCTCACAGGCGATAGGCAGTTTGCGGGTGGGGCGAAAGACTATGGGCAGGCGGGGAAGGTGGAACTGGTGTGGAGCGACCCCGAGAGCCAGTACCACATGAGCCTGATGGCGGGGCTGTGGCGTCGGCAGCACCTTCTGCGGGTGATGCGTGACAACGAGACGCCCTGGGAGATGGAGCTGGAAGGAACGCCCAGGCTGGCGGCCCTCCGAAAAGAGCTGATTGTGCTCGGCACCAAGGGCTGGCCGGTGCGGCATACACTCGCCTTCCGGGGCGGCGAGCCCGGGAAGCTCCTGCTGGATGAGCTGAGCGCGCAGGACCTCAAGGGCTTGCGAACCAAGGGCCTGCTGAAAGCATGGGAGGCGACATGACTGTGCCCAACTGGTTCAACCCCACCGGACCCGTGGGGAAACAGGTGAAAGTCACGCGGCCCATCTACAGCGATTGCCCGGTCGGCCGGAAGGGTGTCATCTCGAGCGAATACCCGGAGACACAGGGCAAGGGTCAAGCGGCGCTCGTGCGCGTCCTCTTCGAGGACGGCGTCAATCGCCCATTCCGCCTGGCAGAGCTGGAGTACCTATGAGCGGGAAACTACACCGGCCGGTGCGGCACATCGGCATAGGGACCTTCCGGGCGACACCCAAGACCTGGGAGCTGGTGGCCCAGGTGCTGGAAAGCGGGAAGGTCAGCTACGGGCCCCTGAGCCAGGAGTTCGAACGGCGCATCGCCGCGCTGCACGGCTGCCGGTATGGCGTGCTGTCGAACAGCGGGACATCGAGCCTGCACGTGGCGCTGCAGGCGCTCAAGGAGCTACGGGGCTGGCATGACGGTGACGAAGTCCTCATCCCATCGGTGACATTCGTCGCCACGGCGAACATCGTACTGCACAACCGGATGCGGCCGGTGTTGGCCGACGTCGACGCTTTCTACGGGATGGACCCGGCGCTGGCGAATCAGGCTGCCGTGCACAGCCACAGGCTGCAGGCCATCATCCCGGTCCACCTGTTCGGCCAGGCGGCGGACATGGAGGGGCTCAATGCCGTCGCAGAGAAGTGGGGGCTGGCCGTCATCGAGGACGCCTGCGAAGCGATGTTCGCCACGCAGGGCGGCAAGCCAGTCGGTAGCTTCGGGGCCGTCGGCTGCTTCAGTACCTACAATGCGCATCTCCTCACGACCGGGGTAGGCGGGATGGCGACGACGAGCGACCCGGACCTGGCGGTGCGCATGCGGTGCCTGGTCAACCACGGGCTGCACCCGGACGAGCTGAACCTGGATGAGAACTTCAGCCCGAGGCCGACAACGGGCCGGTCGTTCCGCTTCGCGGGCGTAGGCCATAGCTTCCGCATCACGGAGCTGGAAGCCGCGTTGGGGTTGGCGCAGCTGGACGATTACGAGCAGATGTTGGCCTTACGACGACGCAACGCCGCACACCTGCGGGCCCGGCTGGAGTATTCGAACCAGAACTTCGCGGCGGAGCTCGTCCTTCCGCATCCTCGCCCAGATAACAGGCACAGCTGGATGATGTTTCCCGTGTTGGCCCGGCGGGGGGAGAAAGGCACGCTGACCGCTTGGTTGAACGGCCGAGAGATTGAAACGCGGGACATGCTGCCGCTTACGAACCAGCCCGCCTACCAGGAGTGGTTGGTCGAGCGCAATTACCCGATGGCGCAGGCCATCAACGAACGGGGCTTCTACGTCGGCGTCCATCAGGACCTGGAGCCGGACGACATCGACTACGTGGCGGACTGCTTCGATGACTACTTCCGGTCGGGGCAGAGGGGTACGGGCTATGCAGGCGTGCCCGTGAGCAAGTGGGATTGACGGCCAAAGGAGGGCTGACATGCGAAAAGCTAGATGGGGAATGGTAGGCCTGGTGATGTTGGCGCTGCTGGTGATGGCGGCGGCCCCGCTGCTCACGGGGAGCAAGCATGGCGTCTGCCATGTCAATGCTCGCCAAGGCATCTTCGACTACTTCGAGTACATCGAGGTCGGGGAATTGAACGGGCACTTCTATGGCGGTAACCCGAACCTGCCGAAGCACGGGGCCTGGGATGGCAACGTGCTGAGATGGGACTTCGTCACGGAGCTGGGGGATGAGGATTGCGACGGGCAAACCGACGCCACAGCGACTCCGCAGCCGACGGCGACGAACACCCCCGAGCCATCGCCGACCGATACGCTCGAGCCGACAGCTACGGAGACGCCGACTGAGACGCTGATCCCGACCGACACCGAGACAGCCACGGCGACGGCGACCGGTACGCTACTGTCTTGCGAAGGCGGAGTGCTCACGGAGACAGATGAAGGGGTGGTGTGCGTGCCTTTCACCGCCACGGCTACAGGTACGGCGAGTCCGACGCCGAACCAGCTCACCGAGACGCCCGACATCACGACCGGCTGCGACGGGCCCAACAGCCCGACCGCCCTGCCGGATGGGACCATCTGCCACAGAGGCAGCGGATGATGGGCCACACGGCGCTGACACTGCAGGCGGCCTTCAAGTACCTCTTCGTCGAGGAGGTACTGGAGCTGCAGCGTCTGGCGCAGACCCTTGCACCCAATCCGACCGTCATCAACATCGGGGCTGGAGCCGGGACTTCGGGCCTGGCCTTCTGCGAGAGCAGACCGGACCTGCGGTTGGTGACGGTCGACATCCAGCATCTCTCCTCGCCCTACGGCTGCTTGGTGGGCGAGGAGACGGTGCTGCGGGACTCGGGCTACTGGGGAGACCAGGTTGAGCAGATACTCGGGGATAGCAAGAGCATCGGCCAGGAATGGTTGGGCCGGGGCGGTCCGGTGGACATGGTGTTCATCGACGGGGACCACAGTTACGAGGGCTGCAAGGGAGACATCGAGGCATGGTTACCGAACCTGAAACCGGGCGGACTCTTGGCGATACACGACTACAACAAGCACGACGTCTATCAGGGCCGCGAGCTCCCGAACGCCCCGCACCCGATGGAATGGGTGGGGGTGAACCAGGCAGTGGACGAGATAACCCTGGAGCGGGTGAGCCTGGTGCGGACGCTCGTCACATTCCGAAAGCCGTCCACGCCCGGCTCCTGACCACCCGTAAGCAGCTGCGGCTTCCTACCGGCGAGAAGTATTACCAGGCCGGGATGGAAGTGAAGTTCGACGACGGAAGTCGCCAGTACAAGTGGCTCAATCGAAAGCACACGACCATGAGCAAGGCGGTGGCCTATGGGACGGCCGTCATCGACCGCCATAGTCGGCTGCGCATGGTAGAGACCAAGCCGCCGCGGGCCTACTTCCTGGCTTGGAGTGCGCTCGGAAAACTGCGTAACTGGCTCCCGCCCATCATCACGAAGTGGACCGAGGGCAAGCTGCTCAACGCCGGGGTGAGATACCACAAAGCCAGGGAACGGAAGCGCGAGGAGAGACAGTATCGGCTGCAAGACGAGGCCAAGGCCAGGAAGGCGAAGGAGATAGCGAAGTCTTGAAAGTCCTCATGCGCCCGCACCTCTCGCAATTCGCAGAGCGAGACGAGAGTGGCATCCGTCGAGTGGTCGAAGCCTACTTCCGGCACCTGCCGGATTTCGGCATTGAGCTGGTTCCTCCGGACACCCGGAGCTACGACCTGCAGGCCGTGCATGCCGGCATGGCTCGGGGCGGCGATGTCGCTCATTGCCACGGGCTGTACTGGACGGCGGACTACGATGCGACCGGTTGGGAATGGCGGAGCAATGCGGATGTGGTCGCCAGCCTGCGGGAGGCCTATGGGGTCAGTGTGCCCAGCGAGTGGGTTGCGGAGACGCTGCGACGCGACATGCGGGTCAACCCGACGGTCATCGGCCACGGCGTGGATTGGGAAACGTGGCAGCGGCCCGTCGAGTACCGGGGATGGGTGCTGTGGAACAAGAACCGTGTCGGCGATGTCTGCGACCCGACCCCCGTCTCTTGGCTGGCGCGGTCTTTCCCAGACCAAGGGTTCCTGTGCACCATCTCACCGGAGAACCCGCCGCCGAACGTGCGCGACTGTGGAGTGCTGCCGCACGAGGAGATGCGGCGGATAGTGGCGGCCAGCAGCGTCTATCTGGCGACGACCAAGGAGACGTTCGGCATCGGGACCCTGGAGGCGATGGCGGCCGGGGTACCGGTGTTGGGCTTCGCCCATGGCGGGAACCTGCAACTGGTCCAGCACGGAGTGAATGGATACCTCGCCAGGGCAGGGGACCGGGAGGACCTACAGCGGGGCTTGGCGTACTGCCTGAGCCATCGGGAGACCTTGGGACGCAACGGGCGGGAGCTCGCCCGAGCCTGGACTTGGGCCCATGCGGCCGAAGCCGTGGCACAGCTGTACGAGCGCAGCCTGGCAGCGAAGCAGGAGCCGCCGAGCGTGGCAGTCATCATCCCGAGCTACAAGTACGCCGAGAAGGTCGGCCGGGCCATTGAAAGCGCCACGCAGCAGGACTGGCCCATGCTGGAGGCCATCGTGGTGGTGGACGACGGAACTCCCGACGACGGGGCGACGGCGCGGCTGGTGGAGTCGTGGACGGCCCGGGACCCACGGGTGCGCTACCTACGGCAGGAGAATGCCGGAGTGGCCCACGCCCGCAACCACGGCATCGCCAGCGTGGGGACCAAGTACGTCTGCTGCCTGGATGCGGACGACCGCATCGAGCCGGGGTTCCTGCGAGCGTGCGTGATGGCGCTCGAGGAGGACCGTACCCGGGGGCTGGCTTACACCGGCCTGCAGTGGGTGAAGCCGGACGGCACGAGCGGCGTGAGCGCATGGCCGGGAGTTTGGGATTACGATGCACAGCTGCGACGGCAGAACCAGGTGCCCACATGCTGCGTCTTCCGCAGGGAGATGTGGGCCCGCCTGGGCGGGTTCCGCCAGCGGTACGCCCCACGCGGGGCCGGGGCGGAGGATGCCGAGTTCTGGACGCGCTGCGGGGCTTATGGGTGGAGTGGCTACCAGGCGACGGCGGAACCACTGTTCGTCTACAGCTGGCTCAGTGGTCATGTCACCGGGGCGAAGGACTACCAGGAGGTCGACTGGCTGCGCTGGCACCCGTGGGTGCAGGACAGCCAGCACCCGATTGCGAGCTTGGCGACACCCAAGCGCATGAGCCACGCCTCCAGGCAGTACGACGAGCCGGTGGTGAGCGTGCTCATCCCCGTGGGCCCGGGGCATGAGCGAACCGTCATCGACGCGCTGGACAGCCTCGAGGCGCAGACCTTCCGCAAGTGGGAGGCCATCGTCGTGATTGATGGAGCCTTCGTCGGGGGGACGCGTGCCCGAGCGGACCAATTCATGAACGACGATTTCGAGCAGCTGCGGAGGGCATACCCCTACGCCCGTTGGCTGGTGATGACCAACGACAAGCATCTCGTCGATGGGAAGTTCCAACCTCGACCGCGGGGGGCGGGAGCGGCCAGAAACTTTGCCGCGGAGAAGGCCCGGGCCCCGTTCCTGGTGCCCCTGGACGCGGACGACTACCTGCATCCGGATGCCCTCAGTGACATGCTTGGAGCGTGGGCGGAGAGCGGAGCCATCATCTACAGCGACTACGTGGGGCGGGCCCAGGTGGACGACCCGAAGAAGCTCGCCCCGGCGCTGCAGGAGCGGCTCTACAAGTGGGACCAGGGTGAAGCCTACATCGGGTACCAGGCGGGCGAGTTCGATGCGGAGCGAGCGCAGCGCCAGCCAGAGGACCCGCCCTACATTTGGGCCAACGTGACCTGCCTCATTCCGAAAGCCTGGCACGAGGGCATCGGCGGCTTCGATGAAACGATGGCGAGCTGGGAGGACGTCGACTACGCCTGGCGTATGGCGCGGGCCGGGCATTGCTATGTGCGCATCGAAAAGGAGCTGATGGTCTACCGATTCAACACCGGTGGTAGGCGAGAAGCCGGTTTACAGGGATGGGCAGGGCTTGTAGAATACCTGAGAGCGAAGTACCGGGAGACACAATTGGCACCCTGCAATTGCGGAGGCCAGAAGTCAATCCATCCACCCCCGGCAGCTGATTGGGCTGCGATGGGCGCAGCGGGGGCCAACGGACAAGGAAAGGGGCCGGACATGGCTGATGAGCAGTATGTGATGGCGAAGTACATGCACCCGAATGTGGGCGTGCACGGAGTGAGGGGCGCAGACACCGGGACCGACTACGGCTATCGCAGTGGGGGCGATACCTTCCTGGTCCATCGGAAAGACGTTGCGGCGCAACCCCATCTTTTCCAGCCGCTCGAGAGTGCGCCGCAGCTGGACGTCGCCCCACCTCCGCCGCCCGAACCGGTGGAGCTGCCTCCACCCGAGCCGGTGATGTCGGAAACGCAAGCTCACCTGGAGGCCGTCAGTGAGGCGCTGGCAAGCGGGGCAGTCGTAAGTGAAACCGGCGATGACATTGATTGGGCCAAGACCAAGACGCCAACGGCCAAACGGGCCGCACGCGCGAGAAAGGTGAAGACGACATGACGGAGCCAGAGGGAAAGCCGCCGAAGGCGGTCCACACCGTGCTGGTGGGTGACAGCCTGCGCCTGATTGCCCTGAAGCATTATGGGCCGGGCGGCCAGGAACACTGGAAAGAGATTTACCAAGCCAACAAGGAAGTCATCGGCGAGAACCCGTATATCATCAGACCGGGCCAGGAGCTGGTCATCCCCGAGCTGTAAGCAGGATGCCCGGCGGGAGGGACGGCGACCCGGGGCCCGCTACAAGAAACGCCGCTTGCGGTCTGACTGACCTCACGCGACAATACAAGCCAACCGCGCCGGACTGACGCGTGGGCCAAGTGGCTCAAGTGTCGTCCGGCGCTTTGCGTTAGGAGGAGAGATGGAATACGTCGTACTGGCGTTGGCGACATGGCGGATGAGCCGCTTGCTGGTCAGAGAGGAAGGACCCTGGATGGTGTTTGCCCGAATGCGACACGTAGCAGGCATACACTACGACGCACGGAGCCAGGTCGTGGCGGAGAGCGAGCTGGCCCGGGTGTTCAACTGCGTCTGGTGCATGAGCGTATGGGTTGCCCTCGGCTGGACGGCAGCGTACACCTTGGCCCCGTGGACGATTGTGCTGGCACTGCCGCTGGCGCTGAGCGCCGGAGCGGTGTTGCTGGAGGAGGCGACGAGCCTTGGCTAGGGCGAGTATCCCGACCATTCTTTCGCTGGACCGGTTCGCAGCCATCATCGGACTCAACCCGGCGCACTTCAATGGTGCGGCGGGCGGGACCATCATGCCAGCCGCGGGGAGCTGCGGCCAGGTTTGGTATCAGTACGACTGGCAAGCCGTCGACCGGGTGAGCCGGGAGAGCCTAGCTCGAGCGATTGCGGAGGCTGAGCGGCAGATGGCAAGTCAACTGGGATACTGGCCGGGCCCGAAGTACAGCGTGGCCGATGTCTACCGCTACCCCCGCCATCATCGACGGGACGTGCTCGGCAACGGGCTCAATGTGGGCGGGCACCCGAAATCCGTCCGCCTCAAGCGCGGGAAGTTCATTCAGGCCGGGCAGCGGGCGTCGACACTGGTGGTAGCTGGGACGGCAGTCACCTATTCGAGCCCGGACGGCGACAGCTACAACGAGCTGGCGACCATCACCGTCGCCCTGCCGGCGGGGGTCACGGACCCTTGTGAGGTGAAGGTCTATTTCGCCGGGAAAGGCGGAGCGCCCGCTTGGGAAGTGAGGCCGCCAATAAGCAAGGCGGTCATCGGTGCGAATGTGGTCGCAACGTTCTACGCTTGGCAGCTGATTGACCCCGACCTGTGGGGTAGGTTCCCGAACACCGACGGGCTGCAGGCCATCGACCTGAACGCGGCCGCGGTGTACGAGACAACGGTCGACGTCTACCGAGAGTTCACGGATTTCTCCGAGGTCAGCGCGAAGCTCTATTGGGAGCCGCAGGCTTCCAGCTTCATCAACGGGATTTGCTCGCAGTGTGGCGGCGACGGATGCGAGGTGTGCACTCTGACTGTGCAGGATGGCTGCATCCACGTTCGGGAAGTGCTCGGAGGATGGGTCGTCCCGACGGCGGGAAGCTATGACACCGACACGGGTCTCTGGACCCAGGAGCCCTGGACGCTTTGCCGGGAGCCGGACTTGGTCAAGCTCTTTTACCTGAGCGGCGACCAGAGCGACGAATACCTGAATGGCGAGACGTGCGAGGCGATGCCGGAGGAGTGGGCCCGGCTGGTGGCGATGCTGGCGGTCTGCAAACTCGAGCGTCCGCTCTGCAGCTGCAAGCAGGTCCAGACGCTGGTGGCCGAGTGGCGCACGGACATAGCCCGGGCGACCGCAGACGCTGACAGTTACGGCTACACGGACGAGATTCTGCGCAACCCCTTTGGCACGAGGAAGGGCGAGGTACAGGCCTGGAAAGCGGTATTCGGGACGGCCGAGCGGCGGGTAAAGGGCGGAGCCGTCGGATGAAGCTGGTCGTATGGACGGACCGGGCGGGCTACAAGCGTGCAGCCATGCTGCGCGACGGAGACCCGGAGAGCATGGCGGAGCACGGGCTACCCCTGTCTCCGCCGGACCTCAATGAGGTCGATTGGGAGGAAGTCAAGCGGGAGCTCCACAACCAGCTCGTCGACCAGCGATTGTTCACTTGGCAGGATGTGCAGCGGGAGCAGCGGGCCGTGACAGCCGCGGTGATGAGCTGCCTGCACCGGAAGGTCATCCAGCTCTACCGAGCGAAGGACGTAGCGGCCAAGGCCGCAGGAGAAAACCATGAGTGACCAGGATTTCATCGCAGCACAGAGCGGGTTCTCCCGGGTGTTCCTCATCGAGAACCGGGCCCGGCCGGACCACGCCCATAGCTTCGAGGGGTTCATGCGCGCCCAGGCCCCCAGCAAGGGCTATGGCGACGTAACCAAGATTGAAACGCCGGACCCGGACAACTACGGGAAGTTCCGGGAGGTGGGCCGCATCCGGGGCGAGGAGGAGCGCGCCAGCATCACGCTGGAGGGGCGCTACGCGGCGGACCTGCGTTCGGCCATGCTGCGCCTGGCGAACAAGGGATGCGCCCTGGATGTCCAGGTGCACTTTGGCGTCTGCGACCCGCCGAGCCAGTTCGACGCCTTCCTCAAGGCGCTCATCCTGGAGGACGCGCTCATCGTCAACTGGGAAGCCGACGACCTGGGAGCGTTGGGAAGCGGCGACCAGGCGGTCGTGAACGAGCGCATCGAGGTGAGCGCCAAGCTCATCTACGACGTCGTGCCGTTGAAGTTCGCAGAGAAGGCCGAGGATGTGCTCACGAACGAGGGCATCGATGTGGTCATCTGCGACGACATCTCCTGTGGGGATTGCACGGAGGAGAGCGACGGGTGCCAGCGCATCTATGTCCTGACCAAGGCGGCGGGCGGAAGCCCGGGAACGGCGGCCGACATCGCCTACTCGCTCAATGGCGGACAGACCTGGTACGCCCATGATGTGGACACGCTCGGGGCGGCCGAGGAGCCCAATGCGCTCGGCTGTGTCGGGGTGTACATCGTCGTGGTCAGCGTCACTTCGCTGAGCCTGCACTACGCCCCGAAAGAGGATTTCAAGGCGGGCACTGGCGACCCGGCGTTTACCGAAGTGGCGACGGGCTTCGTGGTGGGCAAGGGCCCGCAGGACATCTGGAGCCTGGGGAACTTGGCGTTCGTGGTCGGCAAGGGTGGGTACGTCTACCTGCTCGAGGACCCGACGGCAGGCGTGACGGTGTTGGACGCCGGAGTGGCGACGGTGGACGACCTGAATGCCATCCATGCGCTCAGCGCCAGGTTCGCCGTGGCGGTAGGCAACAACGGAGCCGTGGTGTTCACCGAGAACGGCGTGACCTGGCAGGCAGCCACGGTGCGCCCGACTGGTGTGGGTGTTCACCTCAAGACGGTGCGCGCCAAGAGCCACAAGGAATGGTGGGTGGGGACGAGCAACGGGCGGCTGTACTACACGCTGGACGGCGGGGCGAGCTGGACCGAGAAGGCGTTCCCGCACAGTGGTGTCGGTGTCGTGCGGGAGCTGGAGATGGCGAGCGATACCATCTTCTACATGACCCACGACACGGCTGCCCCGAAGGGCGAGCTGCTGGCGAGCTGGAATGGCGGCTACAGCTGGACGCTGCTGCCGCAGACAAGCGCCGTGCTGGTCGATGCAGACCGATTCACGGCCATCGCCGCATGCAAGGCCGACCCGCACCTGCTGGTGGCGGTGGGCCTGGATGGAGCTGGCTCCGACGGCATCGTGGTCGTCGGGGATATGTAAGCTGACCGACAACTGACACTTCGGACTGGAGGCGAAACATGGACGGTGCAAGCCCGGCAGTAGCCGTCGCGCGCGAGCAGATGAGCGACGGCATCGTAACCCTGAGCACGGGGGTGCGGGCGCGGTTGCGACCCGTGGCCGCCACGCTCATCGAGGAGGTGACCTCACACATCAGCAACCCGCCCGTGCCCAGCTGGTTCAACACGGACAAGGACCGGGAGGAGCCCAACCCAGGCGACCCGGAATACAGACGGGCCGTGGCGGAGGCCAACCGGAAGCGCGGCATCGCCGCCATTGACGCGCTGGTGATGTTCGGCGTGCAATTGGTGGAACCGATTCCGCCCGACAAGGATTGGCTGGACCAGCTCAAGTTCTTCGAACGGCGAGGACACTTGTCGCTGGCAAGCTACGACTTGACCAACCCACTGGACCGGGAGTTCCTTTACAAACGGTTTATCGCCGTCGCTTCCGAGGACCTCATAATCCTCAGCAAGAACAGCGGCGTGCGGCCGGAGGAGGTGAGCCGCGCGGCTGTCTCTTTTCCGGGTGGAGCAGCGGGGGACGCCAGTTCTTGACATCTCGCCGGGTGGCACCGTATCGCCGGCCATCAGTTACTCCGGAGCTTACGAGGAATGGGAAGCGTGTATCGCGGCCGGGCTGGACATCTCCATCTGGGAGGGCGGGGGTTACCCGGTTGTTCTCAAGGCCCGCACGGTGGCTTGGTACCGGTTGCGTAATCAGGCGGCCTTGCTGGCAGATGTCGAACGAGAGAGGGCGGTCCGCAAGCAGATGAGACGAAGGGGTAGGCGCTGATGGGACGATTCACCCCGATGGGGGTTGAAGCCGTCGTCAAGAATCTCAACGGCTATATCAGCGACCTCCACAAGATGGAGGGAAGCACGCGGGGCGTCTCCGGCGCGCTTGGGACGATAGCGGTCGGAGCCGCTACAGCGGGAGCGGCCGTAGCTGCCTTGGCCGTGGCAGCGGCGGCGGTCGCGGGCGCAGGCTTGTTCGTCGCCATCCAGACCGGCATACGGGAGACTTCCGAGGCTGAGCAGGTGATGGCGACGTTCGATGCCACGCTGAGAGCTGTGGCGAGCACGTCGACCATCGCCGAGAATGCCTCCTTCATGCTGGCATGGCGGCAGGGCAAACTGAAAGACGCCCTGGCGGCGGCGGGCAGCGAGATGACGGAGCAAGAGCGTTCCGCCTTCATGCTCGCCTGGCAGCAAGGCAACCTCGAAAAGGCCATCGCGGCGGTCGGTCAGGTCTCGACCGTGACCAGGGATGAAGCAGAAGGCCTGGCGATGAAGTACAGGGACCTGGCCGGAGGCAGCGATGAAGCGGTGCTGTCGGCCGAGACCGTGCTCCTGCGCTTCTCGCAGCTGCGGGGAGATGCTTTCGAGCCCGCCCTGCAGGTGGCGCTCGACTTGGCGGCAGCGTTGGGGACGGACGTGCCAACGGCAGCGAGCATGTTGGGCCGGGCGCTGGAGGTGCCGGGAGAAGGACTGCGGGCACTCAAGGCCGCTGGCATCGTGCTGACCGACCAGCAGAAGGACATGATTGACCGGATGGTGGAGACCGGCGATGTGGCGGGCGCGCAGACTTTCCTGCTGGACGCGCTCACAGGGACCATCGGCGGCACGGCGGCGGCAGCCGCCGACACTTTCAGCGGGCGCATGACCATCATGCGGAACCACGTCCTGGAGGCAACCGAAGGCCTCGGGAAAAGCCTCATGCCGACCATCGGGCAATTCATCACGCAATTCATTGACCCGGCGGTCGCAGGCGTGGAGGACTTTCTGGCGGTGCTCGGGCCCAAACTGGGGGACGTCAGTGGCGACGTGGTGGATGCGTTCGGTGAGACGGCCGGAGCTGTGGGAGAACTCATGGCGTCCCTCGGCATCGAGCCGAGCGCCGAGGGGATTGCGGACTTCATCGCAGGCATTGTCAGCGGGGCAGCGGACCTCATCGGAGCAGTGGGCCAGGTGGCGAACTGGCTGCGGGAGGAGCTGCCAGGAGCCATCGCCATCGCCCAGGAGTGGCTGCAACCGCTCATCGACGGAGTCATGGCCCTGTTCGGGGCCATGAGTGAGGACGCGCCCGAGGCGCAAACCGCCTTGCAGGGCTTCCTCGATTTCTGGAGCAGCAGCATCGCCCCGACCCTGGCTATCGTCGCCGCGAACGTCAAGGGAATCATCGAAGGGCTCGGAGGGGTATTCCAGCAGCTGGCCGGTTGGTGGGAGCAGCACGGCCAGACTGTCATCGATGTCGTCGGCTTTGTGTTCCGCTTCGTGACGGCGACGATTGCAGGAGCCCTGGCGCTCATCACCGGAATCATCAACGCCGCCCTGGCGGTCATCAACGGCGATTGGGGAGCGGCCTGGGACGCCATCCTCGGCGCGCTCGGCGGCTTCTTCAACGCCGCACTTGGCATCGTCGGGGAGAACCTGGGCTCCTTCATCACGACCTGGCGGACGAACTTCGAGATGGCCGGGACCATCGTGCGGACGGTGTTCGACCGGGTCAAGAAGGCCGTCGTGGACGTCATCCAGAGCATCATCCGCAAGGTGGCGGAGCTCGCCAAGAAGATTACTGACGCCCTTCCCGACTGGCTCATCCCGCACAGCCCGACACCGTTCGAGATTGGCGTGCGGGGCATCCGGAGGGAGCTGGGTCGGATGACGGCCGAGGTGCGGGTCCCGGCTATGGCGAGCCTCATGCCTGCGATGGCCATGGCCCAAGCGGGGCCGAGCCGGACGAACAACGTGAGCATCGGCTCGGTGAATAACCAGGGCATCGGCAGCGGGGTGTTCGACCGGGCTATGCGCGATTGGTTGGGAGGCTGAGGTGCAGTGGCCGAAGCGTGAAGCCGTCTGGAGGTTGCAGACCGACGAGGACGAGATTGACCTGTTCCGAGTCGAGGACGAGAGTGTCATGGCCCCGATACCGCAGGGGCCGGACGATACCGCGCTGGACCCAGAGGCCTACGACCGGGTCGGCAGCGGGCTAGAAGCGCTGCTGTTCACGGAGCGGGCGGGCATCGTCGTGCGGGAGCACAACGTCGACGGCCTGGCGCGAGAACACAACCGGCTCACCCAGGCGGCCCGCAAGGCGCAGCAGTATCGAGAACGGGGCAACCGCTACCGAGCGCCGGTCGTCATGCTGCAGAAGGCACCCGGCGAGACAAACCCACGGTACGCGGTGGTGCATTCCATCCCTCAGTACGAGAACCCTTCGAGCATCTGGACGCCAGCAATGGCGCAGCAGAACGCCATACAGAACCTGAAAGTCAGCATTGCCCGCTATATCTGGCGGGACCAGGTGCCAGGCGTGCGGGGCAGCCCTATCCGCCTGACCCCGTTGAACAGTCACCCCGATGACGGCGCACTGGCCTGGTCCTTCGTCGGGAACCACCGCCAAGAGAACGGAGCCGTCACTCACATCTACCGCTTCGACGCCTCGGCCTTAGCCATTCTCAATCCGGGCTTCGAGACGGCCGGCGGCGGGGGGGCGGATGTATTCGCAGACTGGTGGGAGACCGCAAGCGACGGGACCATCGTTCGATCAACGGGAGCCAACCAATTCCATCTTGGCGCGGCCGGGTGTGAGCTAACCTCGGGCCCTCTCGCAGACGGCAGCGTACGCGTTCATCAGGACTTCGTGGTGACGCCCGCCACGAACTACGTCCTGTCCTTCTGGACACGAGGGGACGGCTCCAATCCGGGGAATTACAGCATCTTCGACTTGACTGGCTCGGCGTGGATAGTCGGCCCGGTCGTCAGCACGGGAGTCCCTGGCACATCATGGCAGATAGTCCAGGTCCCGTTCACGACGCCCGCCGGTTGCATTTCCCTCCGTGTTCATTTTCGGGGACCAACAGTCAACGGCGGCATCGCCTACTTCGATGAGGCGTCGTTTAGTTTCTCGGTGAACCTGGTCGGGACAGAGCATGACCTATTCGACGCCGACCCCGAGGCGGGCGACATCTATTACATCGGCTTCCCGGCGACCGAGCCAGGCTTCCACTTGGCCGGGAGGCTGGTCACGGCGGGCATCTATAGCGGCCTAGTCTGGATTCTCGAGTACTCGGATGGGGCCGCCGGATGGCCGGACTTCACGCTGGGTAGCCACTACACCCGGTTCCCCGACGATGAGATGTGGAACCAACTCGGTCCGGTCCTGCTCAGTTGGAGCGGCTACAACGACGTCAATGCCTGGGCAGCCGAGGCGGTCAACGGAGTCAGCCGCTTGTGGGTGCGGATGAGGGTGACGGCGCTGACTTCGATGACGACGAGTCCTCGCATCGCCAGCGACCACATGGCGCTCAGGCGAGCCGAATTGGAGATACCAGCCACATCGCTGCGAGGCCGGACCGCACCCTACATGATGATGCGCGTCAAGACGCCCTCGGGCGGGGATGGGACGCCGGGAAAGATAGGCAACATCTCACGCATCATTGTTGGGGCCAAGACGGAGAATCTGACGACATTCCGCAACCGGATAAACCTCGGCAACGCCGGGAACCCGGCCGCCATCGTCGTGACCTATGGGACAGACACCTCCGCTGTAGCAAGCACTCGACATCCGGGCGGTGCGCTTGCCCAATGCACCTTCGCTACAGACACGACAATGACGATGCGGTGCCGAGTGACACTGACGGACCTGTTGGAGGCTTTCAAGGGCGAGTACCGGGTGTTCCTGAGGTGCGGGCAGGTGGGCGGGGTGGCGGGGGACGACTATGTGAAGTTGAGAGCGGCGCTCATCTCGTCCACGACCTACTTCCCCATCCAGGACTTCCCCGAAGTCCGTCTGGCCAGCCTGGCCGCGGCGGGGAATCTCGACGAACTCGTCAACCTCACGCCGGGCGGTTATCTCACCCTGCCCTTTTCCGAGGTGGACGAGGCCGACCCGAGTTACGCCACAGCCAACCTGGTGCTGGAGGTTCACGCCAAGGGAACAGCGGCCTCGGACTTATTCCCATTCGAACTCATCCTCATCCCGACGAATGAGTGGTCGACCGAATACGCCGACCCGCTTGCGAACCCGACCAACGGCTCGAGCGCGCTGCGGGGCGACAGCATCCTCGAGGACGATGGGGGTGTCATCCGAGACCGAACCATCAAACGACTCATCAGCGAGGGCGTGGAGCTGGGCACGGACTTCTGGACACGTCGCGGGCTGCCGCCTCGCCTGGAGCCCGGGAAGCAAACGCGCCTCTACTTCCTGTTCGGCTTCTTCCCCGTGACGGGCTTCGGACAGGTGCCGCTGCTGGCCCAACCCGGAATGGGGGCCCTCGTCGAGCTGTACGCCCACGCCTGCTACCACTTCCTGCGCGGGGACGACTGATGAGCCTGGCGAACATCGTCGTTGTGCACAACCCGGCGACGCTGTGGGAACGGTACCGGCGGAATATCCCCCTGTCCGACGTGACAGACTGGAAAATGGTCGAGCGCGAGGAGGGTGGCTACTACTCGGCCACGTTCTCTTTCCGGCCCAAGAGCCGGGAGGATGCGCTGGAGTTCCTCAACAACGGAGTCGGCCGGATATCCGAGTTTTACAACGACCGCGGGATAGGCGACTGGGAGGGGATGGTCAAGCGGGTGAGCATCGACACCGGCATCGTCAAAGTGACCAACGACCTTGGCGACATGGCTAACGCGGTGCTGGTTCGGTACACCCCGGTAGGAGGCGGAACGCCCACGCGCAGCGCAGTGAAAACGCATGCCGCCAGCCAAACGCGGTTCGGGAAGAAGTACTTTGTTCTCTCCGGCGGAGAGATGGCGGCGGCCGTCGCCGACCAGCGCGCGCAGCTCTACCTCGACCAGGTTTTCTGGTCGTCGCCAAGGCTGGAGAGCGTCGACCAGGCCGGCAAGTTCAAGGCCGAGGGCATCACCGTCGACGTGCAGTGCATCGGCCTGAGTGAGGCGATGGAGTTCGTGCTTTATAACCAGACGGCGCTGACCGGCCAGGTGGACGCCTCCATCGTCGTGGCGGCCATCTTCGCCAACGCCGAGGTTATGCAGTTCATCAAGTCCTTCGAGGTGGCGACCAACGTCACGCCAGTCAGCAGGGAGTTCGATAACGACCGGAGACCGATGGAGATTCTCAAGAGCCTCGCATCGCTCGGCGACAGCAACCGCAACCCCTATGTGGTCGGGGTTGAGGCCGACCGCCACGCCTACTTCCGGCAGGGTGTGCCCTACCGGATTCCGGGGCAGACATGAGAGGCGGACGGACCGCGCGCGTTACGGAGGAGCAGGGCCGGGTGACCAGCGAGATATTCCTGCGCCCGGTGGACTACGTGCGGGATGGAGTGCTGCGAGAGATACCACAGGACCTGTTGGCCGGGCAGATGGAGGAGCAGCACCCGCATGGGTTCGACGCTTTCATGACGGGCGGCTTCTGCCGAGTGCTGGACCCAGAAGTGCCGGTGATGTGGATGCTCGACCGATTCGACGAGCGGCTGGAGGTCTACGCGCTCAACACCATCCCGACCATCCAAGGGGTGCGCCGACGTCAGGGAGTGCGTTACCCGAACGCCTGGCCCGCCGCCGACCTGGAGTTCGAATACGCCGGGCACCTGGTGCGGAAACTCATCCGCCTGCAGGCGGGGCACCCGCTCGATTTCTCCTTCCGATTCAACCGTCAGCCCACGCCCGGACGTTTCCAGGGAGGCATGGCGTTCCGGGGCATCGAGGTGCCGCCGCCTTACCTCGTCGGCCCGGAAGGCGAGACTGTGGCGCTGCGATGGAAGCGAAGCGGCCTGAACGAGGTCACCGTCGAACTGCCGGTGCGGGATTGGGCGGGCTGGGTACTGGACCCAACGCTCACGCTACAGCCAGACGCGACGGCGGGCAAGGACACGAGTATTTGGCAGGAATTCTCAAATGGCACCAGCGGGGGAGAGCCAACATCAACAATTCTTGAGTTCGGCGACCGCCTTGTCGCCGACCGCGTGAGTCGCCCGCTACTGCAGTTCGACCTCTCGACCATTCTGCCGGGGAGTACCATCACATCAGCAATCCTGAGTCTTTGGAAGGACAGCACCCCCTCGTCCTTCAGCGGGATCACTGCCGGAAACTTCTATCGTCTGCTGAAGGCATGGGTCGAGGCTACTGCCACCTGGGCCAACTACGACACCGCTCTGCCATGGACAGGTCCCGGAGCAAGCGGCGTTGGGACGGACTTCAACACTCCTGCCATCGGCTCCATCGCCATTGCCGACGATGCCCCAGCGGGCACGAGATTCGATGTGACTCTGACGTCCTCCCTGATACAGGAGATCATCCCTGGAGGGACGCTGACTAACAACGGATTCGTTTTGCGCCACTTTACAGCGGGCGACTTAGCCGAGGCTGTGCGATCAAGCGACCACGCCACCGCCGCCGAGCGCCCGAAACTGGTAGTGGTCTATGATCTCCCTGTAGTCAACCGGCTGGCGGCCTACTCGGTGAACCTGTGGGACCCGAAGGGCATCATCCGCGACCGGAATGGCAACCCGGTCGATGTGAACGAACTCCACGCCGGGCCATTCATTGAACTGCTGGGAGCGGACCTGCCTGGCACAGAGGTGTACCCGAACTTCTTCCAGGACCCGAGCAAGACCAAGATATCGGAGGTCAGCAAGGGGCCGGAGGGGGCACGCATCAAGGCGTCGTCCAGCCAATTCGCCGACGCCATCGTGCGCCGAGCAGCGCAGGGCTTGTGAGATGCCAGTCGTAGAGGGACCAGGCGGATACACTGGCGGGGGCTACGACTATAATGACCCCTCCGAAATCCTCGCCATGAAGACCGCCATGAAGACGACGCAGGTAGGGGCGCTCGCCGGTAGTCATTCGGGCAGTGCTTCATCCCGGGCGAACACGGGTCTCACGGCCACGAAGGTTGGTGTGCTGAACGTGCCCTACGACCCGGAACTATGGGCCATCCTGGCGCTAGGCGGAGTGTGAAATGCGAGCATTCGTCGTAGGCGGAGGGCCAAGCCTGAAGCACACGGACCTCGACCGTCTGGTCGGTGAGAGCACATTCGCCATGAACCGCATCGACCTAGCGTACGAGGCCGACCCGGGCAACGGCATTCGTGGCACCGCCTGGCGACCGACCTACTACCTTTTCGCTGAACACATCGGGGTCGGCGTCAAGGCGAGCCAGGAGTGGAGGCACTTCTCGGAATATGTGCTTCCGCACGTGGACACCGGAGAGCAGTGCATCGTTCGGTCTGTTTTCAAGGGGCCGTTGGCCCGCGCTGCGGGCGGACGGCTGGACTGGCCTAATGTCACGTGGTTCGATAACGAGGACTGCGAGCACCACAACTGCAACATCCGCAGCGACAACCGGCCCGACCGCTGGCACCTGCCGACGTTGTGCGCCTTCGGGGGCACGGTCGGCATCGCCATTCAGATGGCAATGATGTTCGGCTATGACCCCATCTACCTCGTCGGCTGCGACCTGGGCTACAAGCCGGTGCGCGGCGGGCCAGACCCCAACCACTTCCACCCGGATTACCACACCTGGGACACGCACCCGCTACTCGAGCGGGACGACACGCTCGTCCTCATGCACGCGATAGCGCAGCGGGAAGCCGAGGCTCGCGGCAACCACATCTTCAACGCCACGAAGGGCGGCAAACTGGAAGTCCACGAGCGGGTAGACTACGACGGATTGTTCTGAGGGAGGCGAGATGCGCGGCAAGGGAGCGATGGTCTGGAAGCTGCGGGGATGGGCGGGCGGAGACCCGGCGGCGCAGGTCGCCCAGGCCAAGCGCCTTGGCCTGCGATGGGTCAGTCTCAAGGTCCAGGATGGCACGCAGCGATTTTGGGAGAACCCGGAGAACTACCCCGCCAACCAGAACTGGCACCTCATGGAGCGGACCGTGCGGGCGCTTGTGGCCGCGGGCATCGAGGTCACGGGTTGGGTTTGGCTCTATGGGCGCGCGGCAGACAGTGAGACGCAGCATCTTGACGCTGACATGGCACTGGCCGAAGCCACGGCGACCAACGCCATCATGCGGAACTTCGTCGCCTTGGGAGGGATGCCTATCCTCGGAGCGGATGGCGAGGGCCCGTACAAGGAAGTGCCGCCGGAGCGGACCAGCATGAGCGCAGTGGCCGACCGGTACTTCGACCGCGTCGACCTGCTCTACCCGGAGCTGAACTTCTACCTCTGCACCTACCGCTATCCGCGGCTGCACGGCACGTTCCCATTCGCCAGGTTCATCAGCTCCGCCCGCTTCAACGGGCCACAGGTCTATTTCCTCGGGGAGACGGCAGTCGACGCCGGAGCTCGGAACCTAGCACGCTGCCTGAACGAATACAACGCCTTCCGATGGATGGAGACGGTGCCGATGGCCCCGACGTACCAGGCGAGCGGAGCCTGGCGGGCCAGCCCGGCGCAGCTGCTGGCCTTCTTCGCTGCGGCCAGGGCGAGCCCGCAGTGTATCGGAGCTGGTGTGTGGTGCCTGGACTTGGCGACGGCGGCGCAGCTGCATGCTGTGGCCCAATTCGTTTGGGACGAAGCGCCGCCGGTGCCGCCGGCCCCTCCGCCGCCGGAGGAGAAACTCAAGCTCGTATGGCCGACCATGGCTCCGAAGGTGGTCACTCAGCCCTATGGCATCAACCCGAAGCTCTACAAGCCCTACGGACTGCCGGGCCACGAAGGGATAGACCTGCGGGCCCCGAACGGGACACCGGTATACGCAGCAGCGTTCGGAACCGTGAGCCGGGTGGAGACCCAGGACAACAACGCCTACGGTGTCCACGTGCGGGTGAAGCACCTCATCGGCGGCCAGGAGTACGAGACGGTTTACGGGCACTTCCTGAAGGGCAGTATCGTCGTGGCCGTCGGGCAAGGGGTGGACGCGGGCGCTCCACTCGGCAAGGCTGACGACACCGGCAACAGCAGCGCAGCGCATCTCCACGTGACGCTCAAGCACCGGGGGCACGGGAGCCCATGGATGAACCGCAGCGACATCGTCAACCCCACACCCTACATGCCGGACCTGTTCCCGGGCAAGGGTTGGGTGACGGACGTCGTCGGCAACCTACGGGATGCGCCGAACGACCAGACAGCAGTCATCATCCGGCTGCTACCGACCAACACCCAACTGGACGCGCTCGACTTCGGCGGCGCTGGCGGGGATTGGTGGCAGGTCAGGGTACGAGCGACCGGCGAGGTCGGCTGGTTCTGGAACCCTGGCTACAAACTTAGGGCACTGTGAGGGCAGGGACCATGACAAAACGAAAAGAGACTGGCGTCCGCGCTCCGGTCCTCTCCCGTAAGGATGCGCTGGAGAAGGTGGGAGAACACGAGGAGATGCGGAAACTTCTATTCGGCAATGGCGAAGAAGGATTGAGGGCCATCGCGCAAGACACGGCCGAGAAGGTCGGACGGCTCGTCGACATCGTGGACGGAAACCCCGACAAGGACATCAAAGGCCTCCGGCCGAGGATGGCGAGCATGGAGGCGAGCATGGAGAGGCTGCTGGAGGACCGGCGGCGGGTGAAGTGGGTGCTGGCGGGCCTCGGCTTGACCGGAGCAGCGAACGTTGGATTGCTCGCTACCGCCATCAAGGTTGTGTTCTTTCCGAGCGGTTGACTGCACCCGCAGGCCGTGGTAGCCTGCGGGACGTTGAACCCATCTCCTTCCCCCCGCGGGAACGGACCCCCCCACCGAACAAGGAGGCAGTCATGCGGTACCTACCCCTAGCCGCCGTGCTTGTCGCCAGCGCACTGCTGGCGGCGTGTGCAGGAGCAACCGGCGGCCCACTGGCGACCGAAGTCTCCGTGCAGGCAACCATCTTCGCCCCGACGGAGACGGCATTCCAGCCCGAGCCGCCGACGGCCAGCCCGACGGAGCTGCCCGGGCCGGAGGTTACGACCTCGGTGCTACTCGGATTGGATTACGACCCCAACCGGCCGCAGCGGAACGAGTACGGAATCCGGACGGACGTCTTCGTCATCGCGGCGCTCATCATCTGGCCGGGGCCTGAGTATCCGCCCAGGTTGGTGTTGTTCAGCCTGCCACGGGACCTCTACCTACCCATCGCCTGCGCGGGCGAGGGCGGGCCCGACACCTGGATTGAGCTGCCAGGCAATACGGCCATCGACCAACCTTTGGCCGACGTGCCTCGAGAAGCCTTCGACCGCATCAACGCCGCCTACTATCGAGGTGGGCCGGACTGCGTGCGTGAAACCGTGCGCTGGAACTTCGGCCTGACGGTCGACGGGCCGGTGGCAACCGTCGAGATGGGCCGCTTCGTGGAGGCGGTCGACTACCTCGGCGGGCTGGATATCACGCCTTCGAAGGACTACGTCGACTTCTGCGGCTACTACCTCGGGACCGACGGGAACGGTGGAGACTGGCGACATTGGCGCGACGGCGTCACCCGGCACCTGACCGGGAACGAAGTCCTCTGCTATATCCGAGGGCGGCGCACGCCGGAGGGCGACCTGGACCGCAACCGCCGAACGCTCGAGGTCATCGAGGCAGCGCGGCAGCAGTGGAAGCCACAGGAGCTGTATGACCGGACCGGTGTGGCGGGTATCGCCGACCTGTTCGGATGGGCAGCGAAGTATGTGCGCTTCGATGGGCTCGATGTCGTGCCCTGGCTGGTGGAGCATTTCGTGGACTTGCAGGATGCCGAAGTGCACACGGCCCGGCTGCGCTTGGGCGAAAGCGTAGGGTTCTGGACGACCCCGGGCGGAGCGAGTGTCATCGTCCCCGCCTTCGAGCTGAATGAGCCCGGCATGGACCAGGCGGACTATCTCATGCACTGGTTCGGCTGCACCCTGTGGTCCTGCTGAGATGCTGAGCCACGACCGGCGAAGGGAATTGAGACGGCAGGCGGTGAACCTGCTGTTTTATGCCGTAGCACTGGTGGTCGTGACCGCATCGCTCGGAGCAATAAACCACGATCGAGAGAACAGAGCTGTGGAGGCGGCGCTACTTGCGCGCACCCCCATGCCCAGCGCCACGGCGACCCTGAGGCCGATTGCTACGGACCTGCCTCTGCCGACCGCCATGCCGACCGCCACGCCGGACCCGGCCTGGCCTTTCACGGTGCCTTGGGAAGTCAACTGCGTGGATGAGGCGCAGGAGAACGGCTACGAAAACCAGGGCTACTGCGTTCCGGGGATGGTGACTTGGGACGCCTCACGCTTCCAGAACCCGGGCAGCTTCAGTGGAGCCATCTCCAGCTACGCGGAAGGAATTGCTGAGGGTGTCTGCGGCTATCGGGCGACGTACCTGGACATCACCTGCGCCAAGTACGAAGGCTTCGTGGCAGTGATGGGCTGCGGAGACATCGGCAAGCGAGCGTTCATCCAGCGACCGGGCGGCGAATGGGAAGGGCCCTTCCTTATCGTGGACTGCTCAGGACGGAACGACATCGCCGTGAACGTCATCCAGAAGCGCCTGGCCGCCGAGGTGGATTACAACACGGCGCTGCGTTGGGGACAGGCGACGGTCGGATGGGCGAACGTCCGAGTGGCGGGCAACGGTGGAGGTTACGACGGCCTGCCTCTCCGGGAGTGGTACTTGAACGAGGCGCTGGCGTTTGAGGTGGACGCAGCGCCGCTGTTGACCGAGCCGACGCCATGCCCGCCAGGCCTATCCGTCGCCCATGCACTGAGCGCCGACGGCTTGCGCTATCCGGCGGGCTGCTTCGTGCCGCCGACACCGGAGCCGGGTTGACCCGGGCACGAACCGGGTATAAGATTCTGGACAGCGGCTACGGCCTATCCGTTGAGTGACCCAAGGAGGAAACGAATGAAGTCGTTGACACCGTACCGAGCCCGAGGCGTCCGCCGGTTCCTGCCGTATCTGCTGGCGCTCGGGATGCTGGCCGCGTGGCTGATGCTGATGGCGTTCGCACCGGTGGGCCAGGCTGGGGAGGTGACGGCCGACACGCTCATCGTGTTCGTCGTGTCGCTCATCGCCGGGGCCATCGGCATGCCGTTCATCGATTGGCTCAAGCACGTTTTCAAGCTGAGCCAGATTCCCGCAATGCTTTTCGCGTATGCGGTCTCCATCCTCATCGCCGCCGTCGCCATGTTCCTCACGGGGGCAGTCGGGCTGGTGGACTTAAGCGGGGAAGCATTCTTCATGGCCGCAGGCACCGTCATCTCGACGGCCGGGTTCGTCTACAAGCTCTTCAACGCCAAGCCGCAGACGCCATAGGTCCCATTCCGGGGACATCTTACCCTCCGGAAACCGGGCGCAGCCCCCACGCTGCGCCCGGTTTGATTCAGAGGCGGGAGAGGAAGAAAACAGCGAGGAATAAGAGGACGTACAGGAAGCAGCAACGGAAGCAGTCGCGCAGGCAACCGCTCATCAGGGCCCCCCGCGAGCTTCGAAGGAGCCGGGCGTGTCAAAGAGCCACGGAGCAGTGGACGACGAGCCGGTCCACGCGGCGGACTTGAGGTAGCGGTCCCACAACACGGTCGCCACGGCCGTCGCCAGATTGAGGCAGTGCCGCGTAGGGACAATCACGAAGCGATGGCAGAGACGAAGGACCTGCGGAGGGATGGAACCATCCTCGGG
>Ga0214473_10000570_pt1 | contig 51393 bp, 45 predicted proteins | sample RVTome_7_FD_203509 | JGI IMG/M metagenome (GOLD analysis project Ga0214473, IMG submission 203509) | Soil microbial communities from uranium-contaminated site in the Upper Colorado River Basin, Wyoming, United States - RVT98D197 | ecosystem: Environmental > Terrestrial > Soil > Contaminated >...
CTCACGTGACAGCAGGGGAGCGGTCCGGTAAGGTGTCAGACGAGTCGTCTGACACCACTTCAAACGCCTGCAAAGGTGTGCCGTCAAACGACCCGTTTGACGGAACTGCGTTCACCGTGCTGTCAGGTGCCCTCACATGACAGGCAGGGGAGCGGTCCGGTAAGGTGTCAGACGAGTCGTCTGACACCACTTCAAACGCCTGCAAAGGTGTGCCGTCAAACGACCCGTTTGACGGAACTGCGTTCACCGTGCTGTCAGGTGCCCTCACCTGACAGACAGGGGAGCGGTCAGGTGGGGACACTCGACCGCACACTTGATATTAAGGGGACACCTGACCGCACATCTGGGGTGATGACCTTCAAGGCGGGGGATGGGGTGTTCATCCCCGCCGGAGAAAAACACAAACACAAGGCGAAGGCGGTTACCGAGGTGGTGCGGTTGGTGTTGGTGGAAGAAGTTTAAGAAAGTTAGCAATCCGCAAATCGGCGGACAAGGTTAGCAAGTTTATCCGCCGCAGGCGGATTGACAAGTTGGCAAGTTTATGGAGGGTGAAAACATGAAAAAGAAATCTTGGTTTTCGACAGGATTGAGAATTTTCCTGCTGCTTTTTGGGATGGCATGCTTATCCAGACAGGCAATATGTACCATACCTGATGACGCTGAGGCATATTACAAACAGGGCTTGGCGTATGATAGCATTGGTCGTTATGATGAAGCAGTGGAGTCTTTTAAGCAGGCAATTCGGATTAAGCCTGATTATGCCGAGGCGCATCTATGCTTGGGCTGCACTTATGGCAAGCTGGGTCGCAACACTGAAGCAATGAAATCGTACAAGCAGGTAATTCGCATTCAGCCAGACAATGCCGAGGCACATTTGAATCTGGGAGTGCTGTACGACAATCTGGGTCGCTATAGTGAAGCAATAAAATCATACAAAATGGCAATTCGCATCAAACCTGACATAGCTGAATTCCATAGCAATTTGGGCGGGGCATATTATAATCTAGGTCGATCAAGCGAAGCGATAGAATCATTCAAGCAGGCGGTTCGGATCAAACCTGATTTAGCTGGAGCCCATTGCAACTTGGGCATGGTGTACGGTAATCTGGGTCGCCATGAGGACGCGATAGAATCCTATAGACAAGCAATTCGTATTGAGTCTGATTATGCTGAGGCGCATTTCGGCTTGGGTACGGCATATCTCAAACTAGATCGCTGCGATGAAGCGATAGAAAGCTTCAAACAAGCGATTCGCACAAAGCCTGATTATGCGGAGGCACGTTATAATCTGGGGATTAGCTATTTGATGCTTGAGGACAGAGGTTCTGCGCTCGAGGAATACAAGATCCTTAAAGAGATTGACAAAGATTTTGCTAACAAACTGTTTAATTTGATTTACCAGTGAAGCATAGCGGATTAGCTCGCACGTTGCATCACAAGGGATGTTGACCTTAACCATGGAGGACATTACAATGGAAAGAGAAAAATTCGTTCAAAGAGCCAAGGAACTTCTAGGGAAAGAATTTCTGAAGCAGAGCGGAGCTGTTTTATACAGTTCAAGCGAAACATTAGAAAGGGGAGAAATTTATCTTCTTGGCACGAATCCAGGGGGTAGAGAATTAGAGACAATTGGAAGCCATCTGGATAGGCTAATGTGCTATATCAAAAACCAGTACGTGGATGAAGATTGGAACGGGGGACCTGGAAAAAGCAGAATGCAGGAGTACGTAAAGAATCTAATGAACGGATTAAATCTGAATATTCGGGAGATTTGCTCCAGCAATCTCATATTCAAACGCACTGCTGGTTTAGGAAGTATGAGCGGGGCTGAGTTCTATGAACTTGCTGACATATGTTGGAAAGCACATAGGATAATCATTCAAGAAATAGTCAAGCCAAAGGTGATAATAGCATTTGGGAACGGTGTCAAATCCGCTTATGGATATATTTTCTGGAAATTCAAAGAGCATTTGCGTGCTCAGTCCACCTGCGCTAGCCATTATAAAAACTGGATATGCAAAGCCCATCAAGCTTCAATTGAAGGGATGAAAATCACTGTCATAGGAGTTCCGCATCTGAGCTACTACAATGTTGAAGGAAAAGTGGATGTTGTGCGATGGCTGAAAGAAAACCTGAAAGAAGCGGGTATTTTATAACTCGAGGTTAATAATGCAAAGACTGTTGAACGCAGGGCTGGTGCAGTGTAAGAATGCGGTGAATGAGCCGGAAGCGGGGATGGAAAAGATACGTCAGGCGGCGGTGGATAAGCATTTGCCGTTCATCGAACAAGCCGGAAAGCAGGGAGTCCAAATCCTGTGCTTGCAGGAATTGTGGTTGGGACCGTATTTTCCGGCGGAACAGCACCATAGGTGGTACGAAGTCGCGGAAGCTGCGCCCAATGGACCTACCACCAAACTGATGCAGGACATCGCTAAGAAATATGCGATGGTCGTGGTGGCGCCTTTAGTGGAAGAAGCCATGACCGGCGTGTATTACAATACCGCGGTGGTGATTGACGCCGATGGGTCGTATCTGGGCAAGTACCGTAAACATCATCTGCCCCACTGCGCGCCGGGATTCTGGGAAAAATTCTATTTCAAGCCCGGCAATCAGGGGTATCCGGTGTTCCAAACCCAGTATGCCAAAGTGGGAGTGTATATATGCTACGACCGGCATTTTCCCGAGGGGGCTCGGATTTTGGGATTGAACGGGGCGGAAATTGTGTTCAACCCGTCGGCGACGGTGGCGGGATTGTCGGAACATCTGTGGGAATTGGAAATGCCGGCTACGGCGGTGGCGAATCAATATTTCGTGGGAGCGATTAATCGGGTGGGTGTGGAACCGCCTTGGAATATCGGGGAATTCTATGGGAAGAGTTATTTTTGCAACCCGAAAGGACAGATTATCAAGCAAGCCAGTCGGGATAAGGATGAATTATTGGTGGCGGAATTGGATTTGGAGGAGATAGCGGAAGTAAGGAAGGTGTGGCAGTTTTATAGGGATAGAAGACCGGAAAGTTATGGGGAGTTGGGGGAATTTAAGAAGTAGCAAGTAGCAAGTGGCAAGTGACAAGTAGCAAGTAGCAAGTGGCAAGTAGCCCCCCCTTTGTCCCCCCCGCGGAGCAGGGGGGAAATAAGACATGGGTACCTCACCCGTGTCATCCCTGCGAAGGGCGTGAGCCCCCAGGCGGCAGGGATCCAGACTGGTTCCCGCATCAAGTGCGGGATGACATACAGAGCAAGGCGTGAAAGTGTGAAGGTGTGAAAGTTGGAAAGTGACCCCCCTTCTTTTCCCCCCTGCTGCGTAGGGGGGAATCGAGGACGTCAGGCTCGCGGGGATCCTGACCTACAAGCTGACACCACGATCCAATGGCGCACGGCATAGCTGGCACCTACACGAGATTGGGAAAACACCCGAATTCATTCGGGTGACTACCGAAAGGCGCACACAACCCCCCTTCTTTTCCCCCCTTCAATAGAAGGGGGGATAGGCTATCGGGAACTTTGACGAATCGCATAGTGTAATAAGAGACAATCGAGTGACGTAGCGTGCAGATGAGAGATCCTTCACTGCGTTCAGGATGACCAACGATTCAGTCGGGATTTGTGTAATATGGCGAATAATATGGATACTGGCAACCAAGACAAAGGGAAGTTACGAATGGACATTTTGTGGATCATCGTGATCTTCGTGGTCTGGTTTCTGCTGGTTCGGTTCGTGTTCCCCAGAATAGGCGTGTCCACTTGAATGGCGGGCGCATGCCTTCCCGGGGACCGGGAACAGGTGGAACAGGTCACGAAGGATCAGGGGAAAGAAGCACCAAGAAGTGAGAAAGTGTGAAGGTGTGAACGTGTGAAGGTGCCCCCCTTGAATCCCCCCGCAAGCGGGGGGAAGAAGAATATCTCACGCAGAGGCGCAGAGGGCGCAAAGAGGAATTTTATGCTACCCCCCCTTTTATTCCCCCCCGCATAGCAGGGGGGAGACAAGAGAAGACTCGTTCAGAATGGCGGGATACCGATAAGGAATAGGATAGGACTGGAGGCGCGATGACATTGCGAGATCGCATCGTGGGAGTGGACAGGAAAGTGCCACTTTTGGACGGCAGCCTGATCCCCTACATCAACTTCGATAATGCTGCGAGCACACCGCCCTTCAAAGCGTCGTTAGAGGCGGTCAATTCGTTCATGGAATGGTATTCCAGCATTCATCGCGGGGCTGGATTCAAGTCGAGATTAGCATCCGAGGTTTACGACTCGAGTCGGGCGGTGGTGGCGGATTTTGTGGGTGCGGAACCATCGAGAGATTCGATCATATTTGTGTCAGGAACGACGGACGCTATCAATCGGCTGGCGTTCAATTTCGCCTATTTGCTACATCCTGGAGAAAAGGTGGCGATCAGCGGGATGGAGCATCATGCCAACGATTTGCCGTGGCGCAGATACGGGAATCCGGTACGGGTGCCGGTCAGCGACGAAGGGATCATCGATCCGGACGATTTGCGAGCGGTGCTCAAGAAGCACAAGGGGACGATCAGGTTGTTCGCGGTAACAGGAGCTTCCAATGTGGTTGGGACGGTGGTTCCGGTGCATGATCTGGCAAAGATTTGTCACGAGTACGACGCCAGGATCTTGGTGGATGCGGCACAATTGATTCCTCATTGCCGGGTGGATATGAGGGCTCACGACGATCCGGGGCATATTGATTTCCTGGCGTTTTCCGCGCATAAGATGTATGCGCCGTTCGGGTCAGGTGCGTTGATTGCGCCGTCGGATTTGTTGAACCGGGGCGATCCGGCGATATGGGGCGGCGGTGCGGTGGCAACAGTGGCGGAAGACGAAGTAGTGTGGTTGGAGGGACCGGAGCGCAACGAAGCCGGCAGTCCTAATGTGGCTGGAGTGGTTGCCATGGCGGCTGCCATGAAGGAATTCAAGAGCATCGGGTACGAGGCGTTGCAGCAAACGGAAGAGGTCTTGACGCAGCGGTTCTTCAATTATGTCAACGCCCGACCGGAGATCACGGTGTATGGGATTAGCGATCCGAAGAGGATTAACGAGCGGCTCGGAGTGATTTCCTTCAATATCAAGAACGTACATCATGCATTGGGGGCTGCGATTTTGAGTTATGAAGGGGGTATCGGAGTGCGCAACGGGTGCTTCTGCTCTCACATCTATATTCTGCAGTTGCTGCGAGTTCCCGAAGAAGAGCGTCGGAAATTTCGGGCGCAGCTTCGGGAAGGGTTGCACGCCAGTATTCCGGGCGCAATCCGCGTTAGCTTTGGATTGTACAACACGACGGAAGAATTGGATAGATTAACAGTAGTGCTGGACAGTATCATCGAGGGTCGGTATCGAGGCACCTACCGTGAGGATTCGGTGGAAGGATCCTTTCATCCCATAGGGGGACCACCGGATTTCCGGCGATATTTTGACTTGTGGGATTTTCCGAAAGTCCGCCTGCAGCTATAGTTTTTGCCCCGCCTCAAGGAACTTTTTCATCCCACCTAAGTTAATAAGATAAGAGACATTAGGAATGACCGGAGATGCTCCGCGCTGCGGTCAACTCCGTGATCTCCAGAGGGAGGTCTTGAGTGCAACCAAGTTGAAGGAAATACAATGGCTGTCAAGCGGAAGATAACTGCACCACAGCCGGTTCCGATTCCGGAACCGACTACTGATCTGCAGTTTGCCGACAAGGTAATCCGGTCGCCGATTCCTGTGGTTTTGTTGGTCTGGGCGTCTCGTTCCGAGAATTGCGCCATCATGGAAAAGGAGATCCAATACATCGCTCCGTCGTATCAGGGCAGGATCAGTTTTCTGAGCATCAACGCGGACAAGAATCCCGAAACGTTTGGGCGGTATGGGATCCGCAGCGTACCCACCCTGTTGCTTTTTCGGAATCGCCAGGTGATGGACAGGATCGTGGGATTGTGGTACGGGGGGGCATTGAAAGCCAGGATTGATCGGCTGCTGGAGTTGGATCGTGCGGACTTTGCCTATCCGGGACCGAAAAATCTGGCACAATGGGCAAAGGAACATCAGATCTATCGAAATCCGCCGTACGTGCACTGAATGCTGAATGATGAATGGGAATCAGTGCGCAGCTGACTTAGAGGGGTTCTCCGTTCTCTCCTCACTTTCCCACCTTCCCGAATCTCGGAAAAATGCTTGACAAAATCTCCGATCTTCACTATATTAGTTGGTCAATGACATAGTCAGGTGATCCCAGGTGCACCATGTATTGTCTTGGAGTCTGGGGTACTGACAGACTGCGCCAAGAGTCTGAAATTGAATCAGGAGGCTGATATGCGCCGGATCGGACTGGGTATTTTGTTGTTGGTGATGACTTGTGGAATTCTACAGGCGGCAGATAGTCAACGAGCGCTGGCGGGATTTCATATGGGGATATTGGTTCCGTCATTGAATCGCATTCAGGATTCGGAGGCTCTCAGCAATTGGAGATATGACGTGGGGTGGGGATTGGATGTGGGCTACGATGTGTCGCCATATTTGGCATTGGCGGTCTTTTACGACATATATCCAATGCGCTATCACGGATTGGCGGACCGCTCAGATGTTCGGATGGGTGCCATCACCGGACGCGTGGGGATTATTCAGCACTTTGGAGGCGAGGCGCGTTATAACTTCGTCCAGTTCGACAGCAATGCGGTGTTTGTCGGGGCATCTTACGACTATTTCCTGGCGGATCAGACTGTTTCCGGAAGTTATATCGAAGATGCAGAACAGGTGCAGTTTTCGGAAACCGCCACGTTGGACAAGGGGACGATCGGAGCGCTGATCGGTATTTCCAGCCAGTTATCGACGCATTTGAATCTCGTGTTCAGAGTGAAGCCGATTTTCTATTGGTGGAACGACCAGCAGGAAATTCAGTTCATTACTACTGCGGCGAGTCTATCGGTCGGGTATAGATTCTAACCCTGGGCGAGCGGCACGAGAAGCTAAGGCAGGAGCTAATACCGGACGTCAGAGTACGTTCTTCCCTTGATTGGGGATACTCGTTGTGTCATCCTACGGTGCGAAGAAGTTTACCAGTCACGGAATGACAGATATCAGAAGGACCGGGTGAGATGCAAGTCTCCCTGGTTTTTTTGCATGGCGACCGCAAGCTGCCCCGATGGCATTAATCGCAGCAGTGGACGCTTTTGCAGCTATATTTCAGACTGACGATCTGGGATGTCCGGTCGCTTCTTATTCTTTGGTGGAAAGGCTTCATTCACTCGAATAACGCGTCCTAAGAATTCTGTGCCATTCAGTGCCTGCTTGGCAACCTCAGCTTCTTGCGCACTCGCAAGCTCCACAAAGGCGAAGCCCTTGCCTTCGATTATGGTGACGTCCATAACGTCCCCGTGGGCGCCAAAGAGTTGCCGAAGTTCGTCCGCCGTGCAGGAATACTTGAGATTCCCCACGTACAACTTGCTGCCATCCATTGTGACTCCTTTCAGACCTTATGATTCCGATCATGCCTTTTTGGCGAGCTCAGCCCGAGGGGTTGAATGATCTACTGGGAACCATGACCACCTGGCTAAGCCCACCCAATTGCTTATGGTCGAGCCTGCACTCTCGGCACAGACTACATCCTATCAAACGATAAACTTGTCGCATCATGGAGTTTCTTGACATAGTTATCAACAACCGCCTTAGGAATGATCACTGGACGCTTATTGCCTGCTCGGTTCAAATGGTTCTGAATGAACACGTCCATTTCATACGCAACGAGATACCCTTCTACAGACTCTTTCACAGATCTATAATTAGGATTCGTGAAGTTATTCAGATTGTGTCTGAGGATGTTGTCCAAAATTACAGCGGTGTAGGCTGAAAGCTGTTGACATGCCTTTGTCGCATTCTTGAAACCGTTTGGTTTGTCTATCGCATATTGTTTGACTTCAACAACGACGAATCCCCCACCACGCTTCCTAAAGACCATATCGCAACGAAGCCAGTTGTCTACGAAATCAATAACATCTGCATCATCGGGAAATTCCTTTGAACGAGCCTTTAAAATATCTATCTTTTCTTTGTAAACTGATAGCAGAGGTTCATCAATTTCACTAGTGGGAAAATCCACATCGAAAAGTTCAACATCTCTGCTTATATATTCTTCATAATTGTCTGGATCCAATAGAAAAACGATTAGGTTCGTATGCCCGGGGGTGGCATAATTTTGGTAGTTTTTTCTCCTGTGCTTATTGTCATCTTTTTCGACTATGGAGTTCTTCAGGTTTTGGAGTTCAGGTGTAACATCCCTACTCTCTTGGAGTTCATCGAGTTGCTCGTTTAATAGCTGTATAATTCTCTCGTCTGAGCTTCTGGGACTGCCTCTTTTAAGGATATTGGTTTCGCGTCTGTTTAGCCAAAACTTATTAACAGCATCTTGGATGGATGATTTGGCACGCGTTGGCATATCTCTTTCTTTAAGAAGGGTGTTCAATTTTCTTGTGGCGAAATCCACTAAACCTCTGGGAAGCCGATCGGGTTGTGGAGAATCCGTGAAACTCATGAAGCTAAGATTGGAATCGTTAATGCTTTCTTTGCGACTCATAAATTCTAGAATAGAATCTTCAAGGGATTCCTTTTCAATATTCTTTAAGCGCCGAGGGGAAGCCCTGTCTGACTGATCTTGATGCTGAAGTTTGATGCTTGAATACTTTGGGTCTAACGAGAGCAGATCTTTATGAAGCTTCAGCCTGCTTTCATAATTGCGAGCGCGAGCATAATAGAAATTTGGCCCATCATGACCCAGAAGCGTCCTTATGGCAGGGACCGATAGTTTTTGTGGTCGAATTCCCTTCCTCTTATTTTCCTCATTCTGCTGAAGGATATTATCACCTAAGCGGCGGAGATAAATTTCGTACTTTTCATGGGTAATTCTCGAATGAATTTCATGTTCTTTCAAGAGTCCTTTGATCTCAAAGTCATGTTCATGGTAACCTAAAGCATTAATGATTCGGAGAAATTTCTCATAAGTTGGGTTGTTTGGCTCTCCATTGGTCATGGCCAGAACATAAGCATTTATGCGCTTTGTTCCACACAACTTGTCCAACTCTCTCCATGTGTAAGCCCTTAATTTCTTCTCGTTTGTGAGAAATTGGGAGAAAGGGATGCGTTGGCCATCTTTTACAAAATGGATTTTGGTTACTGGCATATTTCAGTCAAGCAATTTTTGAGATGGTGGGTTATGCTTCGCCGACCCACACCACTGCTGGTTGTCATGATTCTGCCCGTGCGTTCATAGTAATTAACGAAATAATTCCACAATGGTAACGCCATAATCTCCTTCTTCGGGACGACCGGGTCGGATTGACTTGACTAAGGGATGATCCTTCAGAAGTTCGGTGATTTTAGATCGCAACGCGCCGGTGCCTTTGCCGTGGATAATCCCTACTGAAGCCCAACCGGAAGTGTAAGCATCCAACAAGTACTTGTCCACGACGGGCAATGCTTCCTCGGTGGTCATGCCTCGTACATCCAATTCTCCGCCCGCGCCTTTGTCGCCTGCCTCTATCTTGATCTTGACGCGATCCTTTTCCCGGGAGGAGTCTTTTTCAACCAGCACCAGCTTATTGCGATCCGTCCACAATCTTACGCTGCCGATCTCCACCTCCACTTTCTTGCCTTGCTGTTTTGCGACCACGCCAATTTCGCTGTAACCGTCGAGCTGCACACGATCTCCCACGACTATTTCTCGGGATGGCGCTTTTCTTGAAACGGGCTTGGCTCTCCGAGGCTCGGTTTTCTTGATTTGCTCGGTGATCTCTTTCTCGATAGTCTTGACTACGGCGTGCGCTTGCTTGATCGCTTCCGACGATGCCTTGCTCTCCTTAATTTCCTGGATGCTGGATTCGATGCGGCGGTTGACGTTTTTCAGCAACTCTTCCGCTTCCGCCAGCGCGGTCCTTTTCAGCGTGCGTTCTTGTTCCTTGAGCCGGTCGCTATGCTCCTGGTACAGTTTCTTCAGGGCGTCGAATTCGGAGCGTCGCAGCGAGCTTTCTCGGCGCTCAAACTCGGATTCCCGGATTTTGCGCGTCAAGTCGGAGATCAGTTGTTCCAGATTGGCTCGTTCGGCTCCCACCAATTCGCGGCTCCGCTCCAGGATGTCCATGGGGATTCCGACCCGTTGCGAGATTTCGAACGCGTAACTTGATCCCGGGATTCCCGGTCGGAAACGGTAGGTGGGCGTCAGAGTGTCTTCATCGAACTCCATGGATCCATTGCCCACGCCGGGATGTTGATGGGCGAACGTTTTCAGGGACCCGTGATGGGTAGTGATTACAGACAAGGCTTCCTGGTCCGTTAACCTCTCCATGACCGCCATGGCAAGAGCGGATCCCAACGCTGGATCGGTGCCGGCGCCAATTTCGTCGATCAACACTATCTTGGACGTCGAATCATCTTCCAAGATGTGTTTCAAATGCGTCAGGTGAGATGTAAAGGTGGATAGGTCTTGCTCTATGGATTGTTCGTCGCCGATATCAGCGTATATCCTTTCCACGAAGGGGATTTCCGTGCCGGGATCAGCCGGAATCAGTACTCCGGAGGAAGCCATCAGAGTCAGGATGCCGATCGTTTTCAACGCTACGGTCTTGCCCCCGGCATTAGGACCGGTAATGACCAGGGTGCGGAAATCAACGCCCAATTCCAGATTCAACGGGACCACTTGACCGGATTGGCGTTCCAACAACAGGGGATGCCGGGCGTTCACCAGGTGCAGGTGCTTCTTCGGATTCAGAGTCGGGATGTGAGCGTTCCATTTCCGAGCCAGTTGAGCTCGAGCATGCAGGGAATCGATCGTTGCAAGCACGTCCAGCGACGCCGATATGGCATGTCGTTCCGCAGCGACCTGTGCCGTCAAGCTTTTCAGGATTCGGTGGATTTCCTTGCGTTCGTCAATTTCCAGTTGGCGGATGCCATTGGCGATTTCCAGCGTTTCCAGCGGTTCGATGAAGGCGGTCATGCCCGACGAAGATTCGTCGGCGATGAGCCCTTTGACTCGGGCTCGGAATTCTTCTTTGACGGGAATGACGAATCGACCGCCTTTGATGGTGACCAGGTTTTCCTGACAGTAACCATGCTGCGCCCACGCTTCGAGAACGGAAGCCAGGCGGCTTCTCAGCCGCTCGTGCTGGAATACCATGGCACGACGGATTTGGCGAAGTTCCGGCGAGGCAGAGTCCACTACTTGCCCTTCAGGACCGATAGCGTGCCGAATGGAGTCCTCAATCTCCGGGAATACCTCAAGATGAGATGAGACTTTGTACAGTTCGGGAACGTCTTCCCGGCGGTGATGGAAGAAGGACGATAAGGCTCGGGACGCTGCCAGGACATTGGCAATTGCAAGCAGGGCAGGACCTTCCAGGACCGCGCCTTCCGCGGTAAGCACTTTCAGGTGAGAACGGATGTCCGTCAATCCATGGATTGGGATGGAGTCGTCCCGTTCCAGGACACGTTTCATCTGCTCCACGCGAAGCAACTCTGATTGAGAAAGTTCGGCAGTAGGCAGAGGGATTAGTGCTCGCAGACGTTCCGCGCCCATTGGCGAAACGGCTCGAGCCGCCAACATGTCCCTGATCTTGTCGAATTCCAGGGTGGCGTACAATCTATCTTGGTTCATCAGTGCCCTCAGATGGGCGTCCCGGCGCTGACTGGCGCGAGATATTTGCGGCAAGGCGATTCAGCAGTAAGACACGAGCGGAATAACTGCAGTCTCCAATCTTACGGGCAGTTACAATGGGATTAACTGTATTATTTTCAATATGTGATCAGCTTTTTGACGCGGGGATAACTTGGGATCATCGATCACCTTCAGGATCCGCTCACGATTTCCCGAGAGTTTGTCCCCGCCTTGAGCCAATGCAGTTTGCTTTGGATTCGAATTCGACCGTCGAAAGAAGCCGGGGGTCCCGGTCAGTTCGCGGATCAGATGCGGATCGCGGAGAATTCGATCGCAGACTTCCGAATCGAAGCCGAAGGACACCAGTTGCTTATGTATTCTGTTTTCCGAGGCGCCCAGCAGTCGAACGACCAGAGTGTCCGCGATATTCCAGAAGGCTCCGAATATGGGACCGGTGTGCGATCTTTCGACGAAATTGGCTCTAATTGGCGCCACGATCAAGACCATCAGAAGCAATAGGATCAGAGCCGCGCTCTTGATCACTCCTATCACGGCGCCGGCAATCCGATCCACGGTTCCCAGATTAGACTGCTTAACGGCGTTTTTCAGCACTCGACCCAGGATTCCGAAGACCAGTATGATGACCAGGAAGACAAAGACCGCTGGAATCAAGCCCGCCAGCCAAGCAGGGAGATTAATACCCAGCAGATGAGTCAGAGAACGATGCCCCCAACCATACACGTAATATGCGGCAAAGCCCCCAGCCACAACCCCCGCGAATCCCAGGATTTGACGGATCAGTCCCTTGAAGAACCCGACGACCAAGCCGATTACGAGCAGCACAAGGATCGCAATATCTAACGCACCCACGATCAGCCACCCAATTTTTTTCGGACGAGTTCTTGCACCAATCTTCCATCCGCTTTGCCGCGGACTTCCGACATCAGAGGCTGCATGACCTTACCGATGTCTTTGGGCGTGGCGGCTCCCGTTTCGGTTATGATCCTATCTATTACCGATGTCAATTCCTCCGCGGACAGGGCTTTGGGCATGTATTGCTGGATGATTGCCAGCTCGGTTTTTTCCTTTTCCAGCCGGGTGATGGCTTTGGCTATTTCGTAAGCCTCGATGGCTTCGCGTCGTTTCTTGGATTCTCGCTGGAGTACCAGGATTTCGTCCTCGGACGAAAAATCCGCTCCCTTCTGGATTTGTGTGTATTTCAGTTGGGAACGGATCATTCGAATGACGTCGACTCTCACCTGGTCACGCTGTTTCATGGCTTCCATGAGGTCCTGGGTAAGCCGGTCACTAAGGGACACCTTGCCCTCCGTTACTCTTCACGCATGCTGGCGAGTTTTCTTATCTTCCGACGGGCGGCGTTGGATTTGCGTTTCCGAGCGTCACTGGGTTTTTCGTAACGCTGGTGCTTGCGAACGTCCGCCATGAGTCCCGCTTTCTCGCAGGATTTGATGAAGCGACGAAGTGCTCGATCGAACGCTTCGCCCTCACGGACTTTGATGTGAGGCATGTGACCTTTCAACCCTCCTTTCGGTTAGGTTGGTCTTAGTGTATTGGAGTATCAATCTACACAATCCTTGGTACTTTTTCAAGGACTATTTCAGATTTCGTGGTACCAGCCGGTATCATGGGCATCTTGCCCATGACCCAACGGGCAGGACGCCAATGGTACTTGTGCCGGAGACCGGACTTGAACCGGTACGCCCTTTCGAGCGCCACCCCCTCAAGATGGTGTGTCTGCCAGTTCCACCACTCCGGCAAGGCTCTTAATCCATCCGGATGTCGCGAATCAGAAGAAGGTTGTCCGCTGGATTTCGTCACGTGACCACCGGTCATTCCTGGATTCCGAACGAACTACCGGGATATCAACCCATTCGATCATCGGTACTATGGTCCGGTCGATGCCGGGGGTTCGCCCTCCTGCGACTGGGTTCCGGCGCCTGACGGCGCCGACTGCGGAGCCAGCGGCAGAGTTCCAGCCGGGGAACGGCTGATTTCCTCTTGAGTCACACTTCGGGGCTGCGTGGTGGACTTCGATAGCACTGCGAGGATCATGCAGTTGAGCATGAAGCCCACCGCCAGATAGATCGTGGCTTTTCCCAGGAAAGTGGCAGCCTGCCGCCCGCCAAATACCGCGGACGATCCGATTCCGCCAAACGCACCCGCCAAGCCGCCGCCTTTGGCTGCCTGCATCAGAATTACCAGCACCAGTCCAATGCTAATCAGTACATGGATTGCCAGGAAAAAAGCAAGAATCATCGAAACCTCGTTGTTCTAAGTTCTACGTCATCATGACGAGAGATTATGCCAACAGCGATTCCGCAGTCTTCAAGATATGGAGAAACGACGCAGCCTTAAGACTGGCGCCGCCGATTAAGGCACCGTCTATATTTCGCATACTCAGAAGCTGTTCCGCATTCTGATCATTGACGCTGCCGCCGTACAGGATCGTGAGCCTTTGAGCGACCTCGGGCGAGTACTTTTCTTGCACCAGACCTCGAACGTGGGCATGGACTTCGTCGGCGTCCTCCGGTTCTGCAGTCATGCCGGTCCCAATCGCCCACACCGGTTCGTAAGCGATGATCAGTCTTTCAACCGCTTGGTGCGTCAAGCCGTCAATCACGCCTGAGATTTGCCGTCTGATGATGTCGCGGGTCTTGCCCGCCTCGCGCTCCTGGATAGTCTCTCCTACGCAGGCGATTGGAATCAAACCGCCGTCCTGAGCAGCTTTGATTCTGCGGTTCACGGACGCATCCGTTTCGCCGAAGTACTGCCGCCGTTCGGAATGACCCACGATCACATATTGGCATCCGACCGCGCGCAACATCGGCGGCGACACTTCACCAGTGAAGGCGCCCGCATTCTCCCAATACACGTTCTGAGCACCCAGTCGATAGGCAGTCGATTCAATGGTCTTTGCCACAGTTTCCAGCACGACAAAGGGGGGACACAACACTGCCGTCGAAGAGCGGATGATGTTTCCGCCATCGACCAGTTCCTGCGCCAATTTCCTGGCTTCGGCAACGGTCTTGTTCATCTTCCAGTTGCCCGCGATGACAAGGGGTCGCTCTTTCTTTCCCATTAGCTATTCCTATCACTCAGTCGGTCGGTCTGATAGCACTGCGACGCCTGGAAGGGTCTTTCCTTCCAGGAATTCCAGGGAGGCACCGCCTCCGGTGGATACATGACTTACCTGCTTCTCAAGCCCAAGTTGGGCGATGGCGGCAGCGGAATCTCCGCCTCCAACGACCGTGGTCGCGCCGTCGGCAGTGGCTTCAGCCAGAGCCTGGGCGACCGCACGGGTACCTTCCCGGAACGGCTCGAATTCGAAGACGCCCATGGGACCATTCCAGATAATCGTCCTTGCACTTTGGATCTGCTCCACGAATGAGCGGATGGTGCGAGGTCCGATGTCCAGCGCCATCCAGTCAGACGGGATATGATCGGTATCGACCATCCTGATATTGGCGTCGGCGGCGAATCGATCGGCGACCATGCAGTCATCGGGCAATCCAAAGGGTATTCCCTGTTCGGTAGTGTCATGGAGCACCTGTTTGGCAACCGGCAACGTTTCGGGCTCGAACAAGGTCTTCCCGATGTGAGCGCCCTGAGCCTTGACAAAGGCGAACGCCATTCCCCCGCCGATCAAGAAACCATCGACTTTGTCCAGCAAGTTCTGGATCACGTCGATTTTTCCGGAGATCTTCGCGCCTCCCAGGATTGCCAGGAGGGGGCGTTTCGGACTTTGCAGGACCTGACCCAAGTAGTCGATTTCCTTCCGCATCAGATCGCCGCAGGCTCGAACCTTGAAGTATTTCGCGACTCCTTCGGTGGAGGCATGCGCTCGGTGAGCGGTTCCGAAGGCATCGTTGACGTAGAGGTCGCCCAAGGACGCCAATTGTATAGAAAATTCCGGATCGTTTTTTTCCTCTTCGCTGTGGAACCGGAGGTTCTCCAACAGGACAACTTGTCCGTCTTTCAGCGAATTCACCAAAGTTGCCACTTCGGGACCGATGCAGTCGGGAGCCATTGCCACCGAAATTCCCAGCAGCTCAGATAGGCGTTCCGCCGCAGGTCTAAGGCTGTATTCCGATTTCTGTTGCCCTTTCGGACGTCCCAGGTGCGACATCAGAATGACCCGGGCGCGGCGTTCCACGAGTTTTCGGATTGTGGGGAGAGCGGCACGGATCCTGCCATCGTCGGTGATTTTCCGATGCTCGTCCAGGGGGACGTTGAAGTCCACCCTGACCAGCGCTCGCTTGCCTGCGACTTCGATGTCGTCGATATGGAGTTTATTCATTTCTTAATCCGTAGCTGTCAGGTGAGGACACCCTGCGGCACACCGAATCAACGGCTGCCAGGCGGGGACGCATAACAGCACGTTGCGTTCTCACCCCCCTTTTGTTCCCCCCTACTGCGCAGGGGGGAAGACTATCCCGTGGTGCAGAGTGTCCTCACTCTGCACCCGTCCTGCAGTATGTTCTATTCCGCAGGGTGCGGACACCCTGCGGCACAACGAAGTATCAGGCGACCCGCTCAATCAGATCCGCCACCCGGCAGCTATAGCCCCATTCATTGTCGTACCATGCGATGACTTTGACCATGCAGTCCGATATCGTCATAGTCAACTTGGCGTCGAAGATCGAAGAATGAGCATTGCCGATGACGTCTTGCGACACGATTGGATCTTCGGTGTACTGCAGGATCCCCTTCATGGGACCCTCGGCGGCTTTCTTCATGGCGGCGTTGATATCGTCGATGGATGGTTTCCCATCCACACAGCACACCAGATCTACCACCGATCCATCCATGACAGGCACGCGCAATGCCATACCGTCCATTTTGCCATTCAAGGCGGGGATGACTTTTCCAACGGCGCGAGCAGCTCCAGTGGACGTCGGAATGATATTCAATGCCGCGGCACGGGCTCGGCGCAGATCCGAATGAGGCAGGTCGAGCAGCCTCTGATCATTAGTATAGGCGTGCACGGTGGTCATCAGACCGTGCCTGATGCCGAAAGAGTCATTCAGTACTTTTGCGACCGGAGCCAGGCAATTGGTGGTGCAACTGGCATTGGACACAATCTTGTGCTTGGGCGACAACATATCGTCGTTGACCCCCAGGACAATCATGGCGTCGATTTCGTCTTTAGGAGGTACGGTGAGGATCACCTTGGAAGCGCCGGCATCGAAATGCTTGGCAATTTGCTCCCGTTTGCGAAAGATGCCGGTGGATTCAATGACGACGGTGACTCCATATTTTTTCCAGGGCAGATTGGCAGGATCTTTCTCAGCAGTGACGGGAATGGGCTTTCCGTCCACGACCAGATTATTCCCATCTGCCGCAACGGTGCTGGGGAATCTGCCATGGATGGAGTCATATTTCAGCAAATGCGCCAGGGTCTTTGCGTCGGTGATGTCGTTGATCCCCACGATCATGACCTTTGGGTTCCTGTAGGCTGCTTTGAAAACTAGCCTCCCGATCCGACCGAATCCATTGATACCGACTCTTATCGCCATGTAATCCTCCTGATATTGATGCGCGTTGTAAGCAGAACGGCTGTCAGGTGGGGACACCTGACAGCACAAAGCACGCGTGTATTCTGGAAGTATTCCTTAAACAGCATCCAGAGAACGGCAGTTCCAGATCTCAGATCTTCGACGCCAGTTTCGAGGCTGATCCCACCGCCTGGAAAGCCTGGAAGAAATCTTTGGCTTCCCGATAGGCGTGGTCCTCCATAGCCTTGCGGTTGACCTCGGGGATGGCGTCGATTTCTGCCTTGAAGGGTTTGGTAGCTTCCTTGATGTTCTTGCCCTGTTCCTTCGCCCATTGCTTCATGCGGTCCATCACGTCCTTGGGAAGGTGTTCGTGGGCGATGTTCTGCCACTGGGTTCCCACATTGCCTTTCTTGATGCCGCAATCCACGAATTTGTACATCAGATGCAGCGGAGTGCCAGTGATCCCATGCTGGGCAATATCCACGCCGTGCTTGTTGATGGCTTTATGGACGTCAGTGGTGCGTTGCAGGTCGATGTGCACTTCTTCGCCCGGCAGGTAGTTGCCGTGTTTTGAGCCATTGTTGATTGCCAGCAGATTGGGATGGATGTCGTGATCCACCAGAGCTTCGATGAAGCTCTGAGCCTCTTCCACAGTGGTGATTTCGCCTTCGCTGCCCACCGACTTGATTTCGCCGACCTCAACTTCCAAACCCAGTCCCGCCTCCACAATCTTCTTTGCCAGGTCGTTAGTAATCTTGACGTTGTCGGGCAATTGGTTGAAGCTGGCGTCGATGGCATATGATGTGTAGCCCGCTTCCAGCTCGGCGTCAATCAGGGCGCGACCCTTGCCGATGGCTTTGTCGGACGTGTCCTTGATGGTGATGTGGTCGCCATGGATGACGAAGGGTTTGGTGAAGTTGGTGCGTTCCGCGTAATCCACCAGAGTTTCGAAAAAGATTCCAGGCGGCATGCCGGTGTATCCTCCGTCCACGTTGCCTTCCGACATCGCCAGTTCGAAGGCAACCAACGCGTCCAGCTCCTGCGCGGCTTTCATGATCCCGGGGATGGCGTGCTTGATTCTGGTGTTGCACGCCATAATCATGAAGCGCTCGTCCCGCATTCTGCGGAACAGCTCTTTGCCGTTCACCAGGCAGACTTTGCTCTTGCTGCCCAGTTTTGCGCGAATGTGCTCAGGAATTAGCTTGTATACATCGCCCATGTCGAGTCCTCCGAGCAGATTTGTACTTCATTCGGTGTCAGGTGGAGACACCTGACACCACATTATTCGGTTGTTGGGAATCCCCCCTTTTCTTCTCCCCTACTGCCGTAGGGGGGAAATCCGGCACAGCGCTCAGCTATCCAAAGAATATTTCGGCAATTTCGTAGAGCTTCATGTCAACTTTCTTGTTTTCCAGGACAGCTTCTTCCAGGTTGACCATGATAATTTCTTCGGAACGTAACGCCACCATTTTCCCGAACTGCTTCTCCTTCACCGCGTCCACGGCTCTGACTCCGAAGCGCGTGGCGAGGATCCTATCATACGCGGTGGGAGATCCGCCGCGTTGGATGTGACCAAGGATAGTGACGCGGGTTTCGATGCCTGTGATGGCTTCGATCTTCTCGCCGACAATTTGCCCAATTCCGCCCAATCGGATATGCCCGAATTCATCGACGCGGTCGGATTGCGTCACCACCTCCCCATCAGCGGATTTGGCACCTTCCGCCACGACCACGATGGAGAATCTCTTGTGTTTGTGGCGTTTCATCAACGCCTTGCAGATCTTCTGCAGATCGTACGGGACCTCAGGGATGATGATATAGTCGGCGCCACCAGCGATGCCAGACATCACAGCGATCCAACCGGAATTTCGCCCCATGACCTCGACGACCATGATGCGGTGGTGAGATTCGGCGGTGGTATGGAGCCGGTCGATGGCTTCCGTTACGGTAGATACCGCGGTATTGAATCCAAAAGTGAAGTCGGTGCCTTTTATGTCGTTGTCGATGGTTTTGGGGATTCCGACCACCTTGATGCCTTCATTATGCAATGCCAATGCGGCAGACAACGTATCATCGCCGCCCACTGCGATTAAGGCGTCGATTTCGTAGCGCTTAAGATTCTCTTCGATACGCAGGAAATCATCGCGACTCCTCATGGGATTCGTGCGTGACGTCCCCAGGATCGTCCCGCCTCGATGCAGTATCCCGGACACCGCGTAGAGCCCCAGGGGTTCCACCTCGCCGTCAATCAAGCCTTTCCAGCCGTTCTTGACGCCCAGTACGTCATAGCCGTAAGATGTAATAGCACGACGGGTAACTCCCCGAATCACCGCGTTCAGACCCGGGCAGTCTCCCCCGCCTGTCAGAATAGCTACACGCATAGGATTCCTACGATAGTCGATGTGTGATTACGAGACTTTTAATATACGTATCCCTCCCAGTAAAGTCAAGGGAAATTTGAGCGTTTTCAGCGGGCAATGATTCCGCTCTCTCAACGAACCTTATCGAAGAAGGAATAATCACTATAGGGAACGGAAAGTATATTTATCTATATAATAATCTTGACAAAGGCAAGTCAAAATGTTATATTGAGTGCGATATCAATGTCAGACGGTCTTAGTGAGCCAACCATTCAGCACGGGCACCCGGCACGTTGAGTCAACTCGTCACACCAAGCCAGAGGAGGAGTAGTCATGGTGTACACAAAACGACTGGTCATTTCAGTAATTCTGGGGATGATTGCGGGATTGGCGTGCGCGTACCTGTCGAAGCCTTCCTTGACGGCGTCGATGGCTGCAGCCATGGTACCTTCGGTAATGTGCAGCATTGCCTTGAATCGGACGTTCATAGGATTTATGATCGGGATTTCCGCCTGGCGGATGCATTGGGTGCTTCACGGCATCGCTATCGGTTTCTTCGGTTCGCTGCCCATCGCTGCACCATGGATAGGTCAATCTGGTCTAGCGGGTTTTTTTATCATGATGGTGGCAGGGATGGTTTGGGGATTCTTGATTGAGCTCTTGACCACGATCGTGTTCAAGGCGCCCATGAGAACTATCGAAGTCGCCAAACCGGCACCGGCGCCTGCGGCACAGCCAGCCGCTCCTGCCGCATAGCAGAAAAGGTCGCCAAGCATGGGCAGGATGCCCATGCAACGCACCCTCGTCCCACGGGCTTCCAGCCCATGGATCGGGCATGGGCGTCCCGCCCATGCTACGGGAGCATGTTCCCGGACAGTCGGGGACAGCCCCTACGCGATATCGCAGTCACTTTGTCCCCCCTACTGCGAAGGGGGGATTCTCTTTTCAGAACTCTACCACCAATCCACCTACCGGCAGAGTACTCCATTGATAGATTTTGTCAGCCTGACCGTATTCGTCGTAGGAATAGTTCCAGATGTTGTCGCGATGGTAGATGTTGATGATATCAAAATACGTCACCAGATTCCAATGGTTGAAAAAGAAGCGCCGATCGAGACGCAGGTCAAGGCGATGGTACGGAGGGAATCGTTCCGTGTTCCAAGGCTGTCCCTCTTCGACCACCCATTTATGGATGTCCCGGTGGTAGTGCGGCACCGTGTAGGGGCGACCGCCGAGATACCGCCAGCGTACCCCGATTTCCATTTCGTCAGCCAATGGGAGCAGCCAAGCCGTTGCTTTGTACCACCAGCGAGTGCGAAGATGTTGATACCAGGCTTTCTGCCCGAAACGGATCCGGTAGCCGCCAATCCAGGTCAAACCGTGCCGGTAATCGAAGTCCCAATCGTAGTATTCGCCGGTGAGTGGATCGATCGCCTGGGCACGGGAATAGGAATAGCTGACGGTGCCATGATAGTTCTGGCTGAATTTCTTTTGGAGGAAAAATTCCACGCCTCGGGACCTGCCTTCGCCCAGATTCACCAGCCGACCATAGTCGGGATCAAAGGGATCGGCGGTAGTGCTGCTCAGTCCGAGAGGGACGTCGCGGTAGTCTTTGTAGTATATTTCTACAGTGGCTTTGGTATCGGGTCGGAGGAGGACTTCGATTCCAGCCACGGCATGGCGGGTTCTCTTGCTTTGAAGGTCGCGATTCGCCGGATTCAGAGTCAATTCGGCATAGGACGGGGTCTGGTAATGTTCGCCGTATGCCAGATTCACCGTCGCTCTCGGCGTGAGCCGTTGCGACAGGCTGACGCGGGGAGACCAGGTCGTGGCGCCAGTGTAATCGAAATGATCCCATCGATATCCGACACGGAGAACAGTCGAGGACCACGGACTCAACGCGTATTGCAGGAAGGCTGCCGCCTTGTAGGAATCCACATTTCCGGATCCCCGCCAGATATCATAGATGCGGAAAATTCCTATGATGGTGTCGTCCTCAGCACTTGCGAATCCGGTGTCCCAGAAGAATAGGGTGTCGGCATTCGCCCAGCGGTCAATGTCGAATTGCACGAATTTCGCTTGCAGTCCGCCGTTCAGCTCGTGATGGTCGCTTAATTTCCACGACGCTTCGAGTCTGGCAGCCGACTCCGATTCGGTGGAATTATTGTAATAGCGGGCGGTTCCGTCCGGATGCCACACATCCTGGTTCCAGAAGGTGGCGACGTTTGACAGGGTCAAATAGCTGACGGCTCGTTCTCCCCACAGGGATCGCAGAGTCCCACCGAGCACCAATTGATCGCTGTAATGGACGACGTGTTCTGCGCCCCGGGCGTATCCGGCATCCTCCTGCTCGGGTTCTATCGTGATGTAGTCGTGACCGTACACGCCGTCGAACGACAGGTGATGGCGAGGCGACAAGTCTATGTCCACCTTCCCCTGGAAATTGTAATACTGAGGCACCGCGGTCATGCCGATGTTCAGGATGATCAGGTCAAGGTAAGATCTGCGTGCGGAAAACATGAACGACGACTTACCTTGTTGGATGGGTCCTTCCAGGAATATGCCGGCGCCAGCCATACCCATGTTGACGTTGCCCTGATACCGCTGGTCGTTGCCTTGTCTCAGGTGGATGTCCATGACAGAGGATGCTTTGTCGCCGAATCTCGCCGGAAAAGCTCCGGCGTAGAAATCCACTTCGCTCACGAATTCGTTGTTCAGCATGTTGATAGGACCACCGCCTTCGCCCTGCTGACCGAAGTGATTCGGATTGGGGATTTCGATATGATCCATCAGAAAGAGATTCTCATTTGGCATGCCGCCCCGGACGATGATTTCGTTCAATTGGTCGGAGCCTGACACCACAGACGGCAGCACCTGGACGACGCGTTGGACGTCCTCGACCGAGCCGGGGTCAATGCGGATCTCCGCCCGATCCATGTTGTGGACGCTGGTGGGGGCATCGGGCTTCTTCTCGAAATAGCTCGGGACGATGGTCACTTCATCCAGCGCGATGGGAGATGGTTCGAGCAGAATGTCAAGGACGGTGCGGTCGCCCGGCGCGACAAAGACGTCGGACTTGACGTAGGTCTTGTACCCCAGGCAACTGAATTGGATGTTGTGGGAACCCACCGGAATCGAGAGAATCTGGAATTCCCCGTCAGCACGGGTTGCCGCACCGATTGGCTGGTCCTTCAACACCACATTGACATCCGGAATCGGACGCCCGGTGGATTGATCCAGCACCTGACCGCGCAACGAGCCGGTGGACGCAGCAGCCGGTAGTGTCGAAAAACACAACAGCGCGATGCTGGCGACGACGATTCTATGGTTGAACTTGCGGAAAGTAGGCACGATCATTGAGTCTGTCCCGAGGGTTTGAGAAATTGCCAGATAAAGATAGCACATTGCGGGGTCAAAATCAAGAGGTATGGGAAAAAAGCTGGGGAGTGGTCGTGAAAAAAATCACGTTTTCTATATCTTTGGGCACCCGAACAAATATGATCGTTATAACTCAGTGAAAAATTAGAGTATCTATTATGCCTGTTTCGACATATCTAATTTCAATTTTGTTATATTATTCCAACTTTTCCATTGACTTTTTCTGTATATTGTCGTAAATTTCTACAATATCGAAAATGCGCTATTTACTGCCCCGGTCTGGATCGGTAAATTCTCGCTTTTTGGGAAGGCATCGATGGATTTTTCTACGGTATATGCCGTTATTCTCTGTGGAGGGCAGAGCCGGCGGTTGGGTCAGGACAAGGCTTTGCTGACCTTGCATGGCGAAAGTCTGCTCCAGATCCTTGCCAGGACGTTGCAAGCTCATTTCGACCGGGTGTTTTTTGTGTCGGACATTCGTGACAAATTTCACGCAGTTGATGTCGTTTGCTTGGTGGATGAGATTCCGGGGCAGGGTCCTTTGGGAGGAATCCACACAGCACTGGGCGTGTGCCAGGGGGACTATTGCTTCGTGACAGCGTGCGACACTCCATTTCTGAGTAGCGACGTGATTCAGGCGCTGCGAGACGAAGTTCAGGGGGAAGACATCGTCGTGCCGGAATATCAAGGGTTAGTGGAGCCATTGGTCGGATTCTATGCCTGCCGGTGTCGCGACAGAATCAAGAAAGTCTTGGAGAGCGGAGAACGTCAAACACGATCACTCCTGGCAAAATTCCGGATTCGACAGGTCAATTTGGACAGGCGATTCTCCCCTGAGTACTTGCACAGAGTCTTCTGGAATATCAACACGGCGGCGGACTACGATACCGCCAGGGACTGGCGATAGGTCGCATATGCCCGAACCGGTGGAAACGATCAAGGTGGTGCGAGTGACCAACGCCGCGGGGCAACAAGTGGCGGACGAGGTGGCACGCGAAACACCGCTGACGATCTACGTGAATGACATCGAATTGGTCACGCTGCTGTGCTCACCGACCGATCCGAAGGACCTTGCCGTGGGATTCTTGTTTTCGGAGGGGATCGTTTCTTCCGTTCGCGACATTTCCAATTTTTCGCTGAATGAGTCGAAGGGGATTGCGTGGGTGACACTTGCCGACGGGGTCAAGTTTTCCGAATCGGATTATCATCGCGGGCGGGCGGTCACGTCGGGTTGCGCCCGGGGGCAGACCTTTGCGCATCTGACGGAGAAACTGGACATTCCGCCAATCAGTTCGCTTGCCAAATTCACTGCAGATAAGGTTTTCGAACTGATCCGCCGGTTTCAATCAGCAGGCGGAAGCGGTTCTCTATTTGCTCGAACCGGATGTGTCCACGTTGCGCTATTGATGAGCGCCGACGAGATAGTGGTATATCGAGAGGACATCGGGCGGCACAATGCGGTGGACAAAGTAGTTGGGCATTGTGTGCTGCAGGGGATCGAGTGTTCGGACAAGGCAATCATGGTGACCGGACGATTGTCGTCTGAGATGGTAACGAAGGCGGCGCGGTTGGGTGTTCCGTTGGTAATCTCGCGGACAGCGCCGACCTCCTCGGCACTCAAGATCGCTGACGAAGTCGGATTAACGTTGATCGGATTCGCTCGGGGGCAACGTATGAATATCTACAGCCATCCATACCGAATCAATTTGAATGGAAGTTCAGGACATGAGTCATAGCGAGAGCGACGGGTTTGCGTCGGTTCGGGAACGGTTGGACTCGGCGTTCCTGGGATTGGAACGGCTGAGGGATCGGGAAGGGGTGTCAGGGGAATATCTGGATCTCCAGAAGAAGCTTATTGCGACGCGGACGAAAGCGATTTTTCGGGTTGCGAATACGAGGCGAATCACGGCTCGCCTGTCAGCGGAATTCCCGCTCAAGGAGCCCCAGGATCCAGATCAACCGTCGCCTGTCATTGAAGCCGCTGGATTGACATTACAGGAATTTGCGATGGCGGCGGAACGCGGTGATTTCCCGGAAAAGATCCGTCAAGCAGTGGTCTTGCTGAAGGAAGCTATCGTAGCCAACCAGCAACTCGCAGGACGTCTGGTCATCGCAGTGCTGAAGTCTTCCCATCAAGAACTCTCAAGACTGGCAGGGGAGCTCTCACTGGAGGCTGACGTGCTGCAATTCTTAGGACGGGAACTTCTGAAGCCGTTTTTCCACCTGTTGGCTGCGATTCATTTGACCGCAGAAACCGCAGAGAAGTGGAATCAGGGGCGGTGTCCGATTTGCAGCGGATTTCCGCACATCGCTCGGTTGGACAAAGAAGCCGGCGCGAGATGGCTCCGATGCGATTTGTGCGACATCGAATGGAAATTCGAACGGATGACGTGCCCGTTCTGCGGAAACGTGGAGTCGGCGAGTGCGAAGTACTTCACCGTGTCAGACGCTAATCCCATCCGGGTTTCGGTGTGCGACAAATGTCAGAATTACATCAAGACCTACGATGAGCGGAACTCCATCGTCCCGTCGCAGCTTCTCGTGGAAGACATAGGATCGCTGGCATTGGACATGATCGCATTTCAGGAAGGGTTTGTGCATCCGAATTCGGCGATGGTCGTTACATGAGATTGTCGCTGTCGGGTGGGGATACCCGACAGCACACTGAATTCCAAAGAAATCCCAAATTCGAAGCACCAAATTGCAAAGAAATCCGAAATTCCAAGCACGAAATTCGAAACAAATTCCAAAGGAGTCCGAACTAATTCAATATTTAAGATTCAAAATTCAACATTTCTGATAAGGAAAGGCACACAACAAGGAGAACGGTATGAGAGTGACCCGCAGAGGGTTTCTGCAGGCATCCGGTGTGGCAACAGCCACCACTCTATTCTTCGGACACATCGGGATCGATGTGAGCCGCACCAGAGCGTATGCAGAGACTCTCAAGACACGGTATGCAACGGAGTCCACGACCATCTGCCCTTATTGCGGAGTGGGTTGCGGATTGATCGTTTCCACGGTCAACCGCAATGTCATCAATGTGGAAGGGGACCCGGACCATCCCATCAACGAAGGAGGGTTGTGCTGTAAAGGGCAAGCGTTGTATCAGGTAGCAACCAGCGACCGACGACTGGATAAGGTTTTGTACCGGGCGCCGGGGGCGTCGGAGTACGAGGAAAAATCGTGGGAGTGGGCGATTAACAGGATTGGCGAGCGCATCAAGGCGACTCGCGACGCCAATTTCATTGCACAAGATTCTCAGGGTCGGGTAGTCAATCGGTTGGAGGCGATCGCGGGATTGGGCGGCGCTGCTCTGGACAACGAAGAGTGCTACCTGTGGCGGAAGTTCGCCACCAGCCTGGGGATGGTGTACATCGAGCACCAAGCGCGGATATGACACAGCTCCACGGTCGCCGGTCTGGCGGATTCATTCGGTCGCGGAGCAATGACCAATCACTGGATCGATATCGGAAATGCAGATTGCATCATGATTATCGGTTCCAACGCCGCGGAAAATCATCCGATGTCGTTCAAATGGGTGATGCGCGCCAAGGAAAAGGGCGCGAAAGTGATCCATGTCGATCCTCGGTACACAAGGACATCGTCCCGAGTCGATATCTATGCCCCGCTCCGGTCGGGAACGGATATTGCATTCATCGGCGGGTTGATCAACTACGTCATCGCCAATAAGAAGTACCACGAGGAATACGTTCGGGAATACACCAACGCCACATTCCTGGTCGATCCGGCGTTTGAGTTCCAGGACGGAGTCTTCTCAGGATTCGAAAACGGGAAGTACAACCGAGACAAGGCAGGCTGGAAATACCAGAACGACACCAACGGCATTCCCAAGCAGGATATGTCGATGACGGATCCGCATTGCGTATTCCAGCTATTGAAGGCACAGTACGCGAAGTACACGCCGGAAATGGTGGAAGCGACTTGCGGAATGCCGAAGAAGACATTCAGACAGGTGGCGGAATGCTATTCGGCGTCAGGCGCGCCTGGCAAGTCCGGCACTATCATGTACGCTATGGGTACGACTCAGCATACTTATGGTTCGCAGAACGTAAGGTCCTATGCGATCCTGCAGCTCTTGTTAGGCAATGTCGGTGTGGCAGGAGGTGGCATCAATGCCCTGCGCGGGGAATCGAACGTGCAGGGATCGACCGACTACGGTTGCCTGTACGATGTCCTGACAGGATATTTGAAGACCCCCAGGGCATCGAATACTAACCTGCTAGCATATCTTGACAAGTGGACTCCCAAGAACTTGGGCGGCGATGCCAGCACCAATTGGCTGCAGAATACGCCGAAGTACACGGTCAGTTTGTTGAAAGCGTTCTGGGGCGACTACGCCACCAAGGACAACGAGTTCGCCTATCAGTTCTTGCCGAAGATCGACGATGCCATCAACTATTCCCATATTGCGTTGTTCGAGGCGATGGATGACGGCAAGATCAAAGGATTGATCCTGATGGGACAGAATCCGGCGGTGGGCGGTCCCAATGCACTGAAGGAACGCCGCGCCCTGGAAAAGCTGGATTGGATGGTAGCCTGTGACTTGTGGTTGACCGATACCATGGAATTCTGGCATCGCCCCGAAGCCGATCCTAAGAAGATCAAGACCGAGGTCTTCGTCCTCCCGATGGCTTCGTCGGTCGAAAAAGAGGGATCGATTAGCAATTCCGGCAGATGGATGCAATGGCGATACAAGGCGGCGGAATCGCCCGGGGTCGCCCAATCCGATCTCTGGTTCCTCGATAGGCTGTATAAGCGAGTCGCTGAGCTCTATGCCGCCGGTGGGACCTATCCCGACCCCATCGTCAACCTCATGTGGCATTACGGTCACGACGAAGAACCGGACGTACATCTGGTTGCCAAAGAATGCAACGGCTATGCGATGGCAGATACAGGACAGTACAAGAAGGGTCAACAGCTTGCCAGTTTTGCGCATTTGATGGATGACGGGACGACCTGCAGCGGGAGCTGGATCTACTGCGGCAGCTATACCGAAAAGGGCAATATGGCGGCTCGCCGGAACAAGTTGGATGCGGCAAACAACATTGGATTGTATCCGGAATGGGCATGGAGCTGGCCCGTGAATCGCAGGATCATCTACAACCGGGCATCGTGCAATTCCAAAGGCGAGCCGTATGCGGCGAATCGATGGGTAATCAAGTGGGACCCAGCCGCGAATGACGGAAAAGGCGGTTGGATGGGCGATGTCCCGGATGGCGGTTTCGCGCCTGGAGCCAAATTGCCGTTCATTATGCTTCCGGAAGGTCGCGCCCGACTCTTCGGCACGGGTTTGGTCGATGGTCCGTTCCCGGTCCATTATGAGCCGGTGGAGAGCCCAATTCAGAATCCGCTGCACAAGCAGCAGAACGATCCGGTCATCAAGATGTGGGCAAGCGACGGGGATGCGTTCGGGACTCCGGACAAGTACCCGATAGTAGCGACAACCTACCGCGTGGTGGAGCACTGGCAAGCCGGTCAGATGACCAGAAATTTGACGTGGTTGTCAGAACTAATGCCGGACATGTTCATCGAATTGTCGCATGAGCTGGCTGCAGAAAAGGGAATCAAGAACGGGGATCGAGCCAGAGTAATTACTGCCCGAGGCAGCGTGAGCGGATACGCTCTGGTTACTCACCGGTTCACACCGTTCCGACTCAGCGGAAAGACCGTTCATCAGATCGGACTACCTTGGCACTGGGGTTATTCCGGTATCGCCATCGGGGAAAGCGCTAATATCCTGACCCCGCATGTGGGCGATGCCAACACCATGATCCCGGAATACAAAGCCTTCCTCTGTGACATAGTAAGAGAGGAGGTGTAACCATGGCTGGAAATGCATTTCTGTACGACGGAAGTCTGTGTATTGCCTGCCGAGGCTGTCAGGTAGCCTGCAAACAGTGGAATTATCTCCCTGGCGAGAAGACCAAATTCTTTGCCAGGGAAGGCGGGTATCAGAATCCGGCGGATCTGTCTCCGATTACGTGGAACATGATTAAATTCAATGAGGTGGTCAAGGACGGGAAGGTGGAATGGTTGTTCCGCCGTCACCACTGTTTCCACTGCACCGATGCATCCTGCTTGAAGGCATGTCCGGTGGAACCCAAGGCATTGACGAGACATCCTGTTTTCCAGACGCAGTATGTCGATCAGGATCGTTGCATCGGTTGCGGATCCTGTGTGGAGGCATGCCCCTTCGGCGTGCCTCACGTAGATGAGAGTCTCGGGAAAACCCGCAAATGTACCGGATGCTTCGACCGGGTCGCCAACGGATTGCTGCCGGCTTGCGCCAAAACTTGCCCGACCAAGGCAATCACCTACGGAGCCAAGGAAGACATCTACCGGTTGGCAACGGCGCGGGTTGCAACGCTGAAGCAGCAGGGTATCAAGGCAGACCTGTACGGCACGAAGCAATTAGGAGGCTTGCGATCCCTGTATGTGCTGCCGGAAGGGCTGAAGTACTACGACCTGCCGGAGAATCCGCAAGTCCCGAAAGACTTGGGACTGCTGCACGAGTTGATCCACGCCACACCCGGAATCGCCTTGACTGCGGCAGTAGTAGGCGCGGCAATCGCACGACTTCGCGATTTGCGGAAAGAAATGGCAGAAGAAGAAGCCTAACCTGCTGTCTGCGGTTAAGCCATGTGGCACGCGGAAGATGTAGGGGCTTAACATGTTAAGCCCCTACTTTCATATAGAGACGCCACGTTGGGTTACGCGAGGCTAACCCAACCTACAAAGCTGAGATAGGAATTTGGTCTTCATAATATGCCTCAAAAAGCATAGATTGTGCTTGCTTGTGACGACGTGGAGCATTATATTATGGAAACCTCCAGGCTTTTTTGTTTTGCATGCGCTTGTTAATTATTTCACAAGTTGCGAGGGAAGTCCCATGATTTTGTCGTCAATGGCGAAACGCATTTTGTCGGTCGGAATTTGTTGTCTGATCGGGCTCGGATTTTGGACAGGGTGCAGCAATGACGAGGATGATTCCAACAACGGCAACGAACCGGTCATCGTGACGGTGACACTGGGCGGTACCAGCATGGACGTCAACCTACGGGATCTGCCGTCGCAGGAGTTTGAGGGCTTGGACGGAATCATTCTTAACGAGATTATCAGCCAGAACTTGGTGGAACCGTGGTTAGACCCTGACAGTGTTGCCTGGGACATGCGACCCTTGCACGCCTATCGTACAGTGGGAAGCGACGGATACAGTCCGCACAGCCACGCCAACCATTATCAGGATCTGTGGTGGGATTGGATGTCGCTGGGATACATACTGGTGGAAAGCCGGGACGTGATATTTCCAGACGCCTGGATTGATTTGCCGGGCGCGTACAACGTCGATGACACGGAGGAGATTCTGGTTTTTCGGATATTGAAGGTGGTCACTCCCATCGATTCGTTTTTAGTGGAATTCGACGATATCACGCAGACGCAGGTGTTAAATCCGGACACGGTGTTGGAGGCAGCGCTGCCGTTAGCGGATTTCGTGCCGGATACTATCATGGCGCTGGGACCGGAGAACTATCAGTACAAGATCGTGGGCATCGACGACTTCACCCAGAATACTCCGCTGACCTGGGAACAGTTGCAAGTGGGCTACTGGCTGCTCCAGACGGAGCAGACTTGGTTCCTGTCCGATACGCTGCACACAGGTCACTATAAGATCAAAGCGGCCGAGCGATTAGAGATTTTCTAACCATTGACCGTCAAACGGATTGTTTGATGGCTCCGTGTACGCTTGAGACTTTCAATCCGCTGTCACACGAGGGCGTGTGACAGCGGTTCTTAGTGTGCTTCCAATAAGATACGCTATTCCCACAATCTTGCTCTTCACGACCGGACTGGGATGGGCGCTGGATCCAAGTCCGCATGTGACGGACGACACCGCTCGGGTGGTATACGTCCTGGACGAAGTCGTGGTCTATTTCTCCAAACCTTCGAAGAATCCCAATGATGTGATGGTAGTGACCTCGTCTCGGATCCAGGAGCAGAGCGCTCATTCCTTGGCAGATGTGGTCAAATCCGATCCGGGGCTTCTAATCACCTCGGGCACGAAGAACAGCTCGGAACTGAGGATCAGGGGCGGCACCAAAGAATCAGTGCTTTACTTGCTGGACGGCAGACCTTTAAATGCAGGATATTACGGCAGTTCGGATCTGTCCTTGCTGCCGGTCGATCAGATCGAGAAAATCCAAATTGTCAAGGGTCCCGCCAGCGTGGCGTATGGGGCGAATGCCATGGGCGGGGTCGTCAACATCATCACCAAGAGCGGCGCGGGACTGCCCTTGAGCGCCAGCGTGCACAGTTTGTTCGGGGATTTGCACCAACGGGAACTCTCAGGATCGATTGGAGGGAGTTTCCGTGATTATTCCGGCTGGCTCACGGTCGAGGAATCCAATAGGGACGGTGTTAGACTGAGTGATGATTTCCAACCGACGTCCATCGAGGACGGGGGAGTGCTTGCCAACAGCTATCTGCACCGGATCGGCGCCCATGTCAAGCTCGACAAGGAATGGGGCAGCACGGTAACCAGCCTGCTGCCGGGTGGGGACACCCGTCAGCACATCTCCTTGATGCTCAGCTATATCCGGGCTGAGAAGGGCTTGCCAAGTTCTCCAATCGATGTACGATATTGGCGTTTTGTGGATTGGCTGCGAATGGGGGGAAACGTCAGCGCTCTGTATCATGTCAGTCCGGCTATTGCCATCAAGGGCTCGGTTTTCGCCAATCAATATGACGACGAGCTCGTCAATTATCTGGACAGCACGTTTTCTATGGATCGGATCGACTACGATTCCAGAATGGTCAATTGGACATACGGGGCGGGCTGTGAGGCACAGTGGACTGGAATCAAACGGCATCTTCTCACTGCGGGATTTCGCGGACAGGAAGACCGCTCCAGGAAACGGGATATCAATACGTCGGAACCATGGGATCGTCATTCGACGCGTACCGGATCATTGTTCCTGGAGGATCGGTGGCAGATTGCCGACCGGATGCTGATTACCGGCGGATTGGGATTCTATGGTTTCTACAAGGTTGACGAGTCCGTCAACGAGGGTACGATCTGTCCGATGATTAGCCTGACCAACGAGTTGCCCTGGTCTGTCACCACTCGAATAGGTGTCAGCCGCAGCATCTTCTTCCCCACTATTCACCAGTTGTTCAGCCGGACATCAGGGAATGCGAATCTTGATCCGGAAGTAACCTGGAAATACGAAGTCAGCCTGGAACAATACCTGGCGATGGGAAGCTACCGGTACTTGAATCCAGAGCTTGCCGTGTACTACAACGACATCACGAATCAAATTGACAAGTCGCCCTGGACCGACATCTATCGCAACATCTATTCGATCAAGACCTGGGGAGTCGATGCCTCGCTGGGATGGGGTCTTGACCGATGGTTGAGCGGGTCCTTCGGTTATGGGTGGTTGAATTGGCAGACCGAGAATCCGGTTATTCTGGAGACGCCTCATTACAAGGTCAGCGGGCAGTTGCATGGCAAGACGCCTCTCCAGACCCGCATCAACCTCGAAATGGCGTGGTTCAGCCAACGCAGAGGTGAAGTGTCCTCGAATTACTTCGAGACGATGCCTTCGTATTTTGTCTGTCACAGCAATATTACTCAGCCGGTGACATCGTGGATGGCATTCCGTATCGAGATCAGGAATCTGTTTGATGCCGATTACGAAGAGGAATACGGCTACCCAAGCGCTGGGCGTACGATCCTGGCGGGACTTGATTTGAATTTCCAGCGGACAAGGGAATAATCTACTTCCCAGCCGGGCGAGCCGCCCGTGGCGCGACATCTTTAGACTGCGGGTTCCGCATGGCGGAACCTTTTTCGTTCCGTCCTCACCAGTTTGAGGTCACATCCATGGATAGTGCGCGTAGGTCTGTCATCACCATTGCACTACTGCTGTTCGTGGCTTCCGTGATGCTCTTGGGGTGCGGAAGGAAGCGTTTGGACCAGGAATACGTCGCGTTTCGCTTGCATTCGCGATGGGAATTCGCCGGAGAAATCCGATCTATCGAAGTAATTGAGGAATCCTCGAATGAGGACACGGATTATGTGGTTCAGGTTGCGACACGAAGCCAGCGGACACTCCTGGCGAACGTGAGCGACATCCAGGGGAGACTTCGTCTGGCTGGTCTTGATGCATCGTCACTGGGACATGTTCGAATTCGCTTCGATCCGCCGATCCCAATATTGCCTCAAAAGCTGCAAGTTGGCGACACCGAGCAATGGGAAGCCGTGGAGGTTCGAGAGGGTGATGCCAGCTGGCATTGCCGGGTCCGGCTGCAGACCACGATTTTGAAACCGCTTCCTGTCGCAGCGTACAATAGCACCTTCGAGGATATCATTCGAGTCCGAGTCGATTATGCGTACGAAGAACCATCTATCACTCCTTTCCTCGCAAGCGAGTCGGAATGGTGGTTTGCCAGAGGAGTGGGAATCGTCCGATATCAATTGGGCTCTCGCCCATACGAAGATGTGGTATCATATGACATTCCTTAGAGTCAATCCTTAGAGTCCTGCTGCAAGGATCCTTCCGCCATCCCGCGTCAAGTGCGAATGGTATTGCATAGCAAAATGCGGGATCGGACAGAAAAGACTTGATAATAAGATTCAAAATTAGTATATTTAGATGATTTGGGCGACTGAGCCTCTGTGGGGGTCCGAAGATCATTGAAAGTCAGCAATAGATAGTACCGACGAAACTGGAGAGACCGATGCGAGTGAATGGATTGCTTTCGCGACACGCATGGGGAATGGTAGGCGCATGTGTAATCTTGATGGCGGGAATTTCCAGTGGGGATTGGATCAATATAAGTGGCACCGCGGCTGGCGAACCGGTCAGTGCCACGGTACTGAGATCCGATGAGACCGGGACAGAATTCGAAATATCGGTCAACGGTCTGCAGAGTGACGACATCCTATTGAATGGAGACAAGTATTCTCGATTATCGATTCCGGGGGAATCGGCAACATGGCAGGTGGGATTTCCGGAAGTGCCCAAAGTGGTGAAGGTGATCGCTATTCCTGCCACCGGCAATGTGGAGCTGCAGGTTGTGCCAGGTAATTACACGATCATCAACGGGTTTACAGTTCCACCGACGCAGGAAGACGATTTGTGGGATGTGGCGGACCTTGGGAACGCACTGGTTTTCGATCCGACGATCTACGGACAAGATTCCTTCTATCCAAACCGCCTGGCGGACATCTCCGATCCCATGATTGCAAGGGATCTGAGAATAGTGGCTGTGACGATGTACCCGGTTCAGTATAATCCGGTCACCCATCAACTGAGGGTGTATTCGGACCTGACCGTGACCGTTGCGAACACCGGCGGGACAGGGCTCAACGAGAAGCAGTCTCAGCATCGACAACTTGCGAAATCGATGATGCCGTTCTACCGGGGCGAGGTCTTGAATTTCGACCAACTTGGGATGGACGATTACGGTTTGCCCTATGGCACGATCCTGATCATCCACTTCGACAACGTTTCGGTGTTGACCGAAGTCAACTACATCGCAGAATGGAAGCGAAAAAAGGGATTCAATGTGTTGATCGCCAATACGACACAGACCGGCACATCATCGTCGTCGATCCGCAACTATATTCTGGCGCGGTACAATGATCCCAATCTGGATCCGCCATTGGAATACGTGATGATCGTTGGCGACGCCACCGGATCCTGGCCCATTGCAGTCGGTTCGAACTATTCGGACTACGACTACTCCCTTCTGGAAGGGTCGGACAATATCGCAGATATTTCGGTCGGACGCCTGTCGTTCGACACAACCATTGATCAACTGACGATCATGCGGAAAAAGATTTTGAAGTACGAGAGCGACCCCTATATGGGCGGAGCCAATCCGGATTGGTTCCAGGATGCCTGGATGTACGCTGGAACCGCCTATGGCACCTCCACCGTTCACACGAAAGAATATGTCAGGCAATTGCTTTACAACGCGGGATACATCAATATTCCGCTGGACACTCATCCTGGGGCGGTTAGCGAAACTGTCATCCAGAATCGACTGAACGCCGGCGTAAGCATCTGGAATCATCGTCCGATATGGATTGCGGAGATTTACTGCACCGACCTGGATGCGCTCAGCAACGGCTGGATGATGCCGATATGCTTGAATCTGACGTGCGGCACCGGCAACTGGAGTTACGATACCGCGATTTCGGAATGTCTGCTTCGGGCGGGAACAACCGTTCAGCCCCATGGTGCGATCGCTGCGATTGCCACCGCGACCTCAGGAACGCACACCGCCTACAACAATGCGTTCGATGGATCATTCTTCCATGCGTTCATGACCTTGGGACAATACATGGTGGGAGATGCCTTGTCCGTGGGCAAGGCTCATTTCCTGTGGCAGTATTACGGCGACGGCAATGCCGTCAATTTCGCGTACTGGAATAGCCTGATGGGCGATCCATCACTGGAGGCTTGGACCGGCACACCCGCGGTCATGACTGCCAGTTTTCCTTCCTCAATTCCGGTCGGCACCAACCAGATCGCGGTATCGGTTCGTGATGGAGCTTTGCAGCCTGTAAGTGGCGCGTATGTTAATGCGTACAAGCGCAACCAGACTCTGTATGGCGAGGCGACCGGATCGTCTGGAGATGTGATCCTCCCGATCACCGCCACTACTGTCGACACGCTATTCATCACCGTATCCAAGCACAACTACAAGTCTGTGGTGAGTTACGCCCTAGTTCAGGCTTCGCTGCACAATATAGCGCCCATCTCGACAGTTATCGACGATGACAACGTCGGCTACAGCCACGGCAACAGCAATAGCCACCCCAATCCAGGCGAAGGACTTGAGCTGACCGTGACCCTCAAGAATTGGGGCACACAGTCGGTGGGTAACGTATCCGCCACGATTAGCAGCACCGATCTCTACGTGGCGTCAATCGGAAATGCCACCGTGGCGTATGGGACCATCGCTGGGGGCGGTCAGGTTACTCCTGCCACTGATTTTGAAGTAACGCTGGCTTCCACGATTCCCGACGAACACCAGATCGAGCTGTCGTTGACCATCACCGACAACTCGCTTTCCACCTATCAGAGTGTAGTAGTTCTGAGCGTGGATGAAGTCAATCTGGACTATGCCAGCCATACCTGGCCCAACTCAGGCAACGGCGTATTCGACGCTGGCGAGACCGTCAACCTTGAAATGGGATTGGAGAATGTCGGTCACGTCAATGCCAGCGGCATCACCGGCATCGCGCGCGTCAATCACCCGTCGATCACGATACCGGACAGCATCGGGACCTGGCCCGCCATCACCCAGGGGTCATCCGCCACCAACAGCGCCGATCGATTCCAGTTCCATGCTGACGAATCGATGTATTCAGGAACGCCGTTCCAGGTGACGGTGTTGCTCAGCAACGCACAGGGCTTCCGTGACACCGTGATGTTCAACGAGACCCTGGGAACGACTATCGTCACCGACCCCCTGGGACCGGATGCTTACGGATACTACGCGTTCGACAGCGGCGATGCGTTTTTCAGCAAACGTCCCTCTTACAATTGGGTGGAGATCGATGCCGGATATGGCGGAACCGGCACTGTGCTTAACCTCCCCGACCTGGGCGAGAATCAGGATTGCAGTGTGTTGGTGACGCTCCCATTCACCGTTAGGTACTACGGTCAGGGGTTCAGCAACATCACGGTCTGTTCCAACGGATGGTTTGCATTTGGGAACCAGACCAACAACGCTTATCCTCAGAATTGGCGGATACCAGGAGCTCTGGGCGCCATGTCGCAGGTCAGCGTCCTCTGGGATGATTTCTTCCTGCAAAGCACTGGCGACCGGCGCGTCTGGCAGAAGTATGACGCCGTCAATCATCGTTTCATTCTCGAATGGAGCCGAGTGTACAACTCTGGAGGCGGCGTCAATGAGACGTTCCAGGCGATCATCCTCGACGAAACCTACTATCCCACACCGACCAACGATGCCGAGATTCTGACGCAGTATCTCAATGTGACTAATGGCGATGTCGGTGACCATTATGCGTCCGTGGGGATCGACAATCAGACTCAGACCGTCGGGATTGAGTACACTTACAACAATCAATACCCGTCGTCAGCGGCTCAACTGATGAATGGCAGGGCGATTTTGTTCACGACCGACCGTGGGACTATGGTCGATCCGCCGAACGTGGATGTCTTGCCATTGTCGCTCTCTGGCTTGGCAGCTCCGGGAGATTCTGTAGAAACGTTCCTCACCATTGGAAACACAGGAGTGGCAGCTCTGGACTATTCCATATTCATCAATTACCTGTTGGACGATGGGATTTCGCTGTCGCCAATCCCGCCCGCGGAACTGCCAAGACAGGATTTCATGGATTACAGCGTCAAGAATCCGTTCGTGATCGACACCGACGACCTGGCGTCCCGTGTGGGTGCGAGAGAAACCCAGGAGCCTCCAGTGGATGCCTCGGGTGGTCCAGACCTTTTTGGTTATATGTGGATCGACTCGGACGAGCCCGGGGGACCAGCCTATTCCTGGATCAATATCTCCACTATCGGCATTAATACCGGCATCACGGGAGATGATCAGAATGCCGGACCGTTCAGCTTGGGATTCACGATGGAGTACTATGGCAACAGCTACAGCTCCGTACGAATCTGCTCGAACGGTTTCCTGAGCTTCACTTCCACTTCTTCGGCTTACACCAATTATGGAATTCCAAACACCGGTGAGCCCAACAACATGGTTGCCGCGTTCTGGGACGACCTGTACCCGCCCTCTGGCGGTCAAGTGTACTATTACCAGGATACGGCGAACCAGCGCTTTGTCGTCCAGTGGAATAACATCCCACACATCAGTTCGGGAGGACCATACACTTTCGAGATCATCCTGTACGCCGACGGCACTGTTGTCATCCAATACCAGAACATGGTAAGCGTGTTTAACAGCGCCACGATTGGGATTGAGAATGCCGCAGGCAATGACGGATTGCAGGTGGCATACAACCAGAACTACGTCCACAACAACCTGGCGATCGTATTCCAACTGCCAGGACAATGGCTGGATGTCAATCCCCTGGTGGGTAACGTTGCTGCGGGCGAAAGGGATACTCTCGATGTATGGATGAACGCACGCGAGTTGGAAGCGGGCGTTTATCAGGCAAATATAACCATCAACAACACGGATCCGAACAATTCGATAGTAGTGGTACCTGTTACTTTTACCGTGTCTGACGCGCCGCCGCCGGCTCCGGCTGCCATCACCGATCTGGTGATCGCGACCATGGGAAACCATGTAACACTGAGTTGGTCTGCGGTGACGGAAAACGTCAATGGAGATCCGATCACGGTGAGCGGGTACAACATCTACGCCAGCACAGATCCGGCTTTCACTCCAACACCCGGCAATTTGGTGGGAACCACCAGCAGCACCAGCTATCTCCACACCAACGCGCTGGTTGGCAGACGGCTGCTGTTCTACGTGGTGACTGCGGTGGAATAGTATCCCGACGGGCATTCCTGCCCGCCAGCTTGTCTCTAATCGGCAACAAGAAGGACAGACCGGGAACGGCACAGGCGACTTGACCGGTCTGTCCTCCCTCAATGCAAGGGAACAGATTGAAAATTCTGTTCGTCTCACCGTACCTGCCACATTCCAATGTCGGCTCCGGGGGCGGGCTGATTGTCTACAACGAAATCAGACTACTTGCCAAGAGACATACCGTCTGCCTGCTTTGCTTCCAGAGCCAGAACGAAGCGCAATTCCTTCCCCACATCTCGGCACTCTGCGCCCAGGTCAAGACCGTCAAGTATCTCCGCATCTATGGTGCCACCGCTGCGGAGAAATTGCTGCTTGTCCTTGATCGCGGCACCAGATGGCTCGCCAGCTTTTTCGGCTCAGTTCCCTACTACATGCGGAAGTACTGGTCGCGGGAATTCGCCGAGCAGTTGGAGAATTGGACGACAACCGAGGATTTCGACATCGTCCAGATCGAATTCACTCAGATGGCTCAGTACGGTCGGTATGCCAAAGGGAAGAGGGTCATCCTGCTCGAGCATGACGTATCATTTGTGCCAAGGTTCAGGATGTATTGGAAGGAATCGTCGATATTCAAGAAACTGTATCGGCGGACAGAATGGCTAAAGTTCCTGAGATACGAAATCGGAGTGTGCGGTTCCCACCGAGATGATCGTCCAGGTCATCCGCGCGTGTTTGACCAGATTTTCACCCTGTCGGAAAATGACCGTCAGACCTTGCAGGCTTTCAGTCCCGATCTCAACGTGTCTGCGATCGGCACTGGAGTCGATCTCGAGAAGATCCAACCGATCAATATGGAGCAGGAAAACGACAGCATCTGTTTCATGGGCAGTTTTGGGCATAGACCCAATGTGGATGCCATGATATATCTCCGCGACAAGATTTACCCTATTATCAAATCTCAGAAGTCCAATATCAGAATCCACGTTATCGGAAAGAATCCTGAATTTCTCCCCAAGCTGCCGGACGACTTTGTGATCGAGGGATTCCAAGAAGATGTCGCGCCTGTGCTGGCCAAATGTCAGGTGTTTGTGGCACCGATAACGTGGGGCGGCGGCATCAAGGTCAAAATCTTGCACGCCATGGCGATGGGGCTGCCGGTAGTGACAACGCCGGTCGGAGCGGAAGGGTTAGAAGTGGAGCACGGAGTACATCTGTATATAGATTCTCAGCCGGATGCATTCGCCCAACATGTGCTGGAATTGCTGGATAATCCTGGTCTTCGCCAAAAGATCGGGCAGGCAGGTTTGGCGAGGGTTCGAGAACGATATGGCTGGGAGTCGATTATCGAACATATGGAGCAGTTGTATTGTTCGATCTTATCAAATACTTGATCCGCATCCAAAAGAATCGCTTCGCCCACCCGACAGCACCCGCCCTACCTGAGTCTGCGGACAATCTCGGTCGCAATCAGGTCCAGCGGGACCTCGCGATCTGCCAATCCTTGATCCACGACAGATTTGGGCATGCCAAATGCCATGCAGGTTGATTCGTCCTGCACGAATACCTGCCCACCTTTGTCCTGCACCTGCCTTACTCCCTCCAGTCCATCGTTTCCCATTCCGGTCAGAATCAATGCCAACGTCCCCGGACCGAACGAATCCGCCATCGATGACAAGAGCCGATTGACGGAGGGGCACGCCAGATTACCGGGATCGTTCGGAACCAGTCTTACCGCCTGTCGAGATGCAACTTCCAGATGTGTTCCGCCGGGCACCACCAGCACAGTCCCAGGCACCAATCGGTCGTCCTGGCTTGCCAGTTTGACCGGCAATTGACTTTTCGAGCTCAAGCGGTGGACAAGTGATTCTGAGAATTGCAGCGGGATGTGTTGCGCCACAACCACCGGCACCGGAAGACCAAGCGGCAGCATGGGGATAATCTTCTGCAAGGCAACCGGACCACCAGTGGAGGCTCCGATGCCTACAATTTCCGCAGGAGAATCTGTCTTCCCCCGCTGCCTTAGAATCCTGGTTCGTGACAACGGCGTCCCTTCTGCTTTCAGCCCCCCTGTGGACGTCGCAAGACCCCCCTGGTCCCGATATTTCTGTACCGCCCACTTCACTTTTCCCACCAGTTCGGTCTTAAAAAGGTCGATGTCCAGGGACTTTGGCGTCAATTGCTTGGCAATGTAGTCGATTGCGCCCAGTTCCAGCGCTTCCAGCGTGGTTTCTGCGCCTTCGACTGTCAGCGAGCTAATCATGATGACAGGAAGCGGAAACTCGCGATTCAGTATCCTCAAGACTGCGACCCCATTCATGAGCGGCATGTTCAAGTCGAGGGTCAAGACGTCGGGACGAAGCGATTCCACCAATCCCAGGCATTCGTAACCGTCCTTGGCAACACCCACCACTTCGATTTCGGGGTCATCCTGCAACAGAAGCCGCAGAGCTTTCCGCATGAAGCGAGAGTCGTCGGCGATTACGACCCGGATCGGACGGGGGGAGGCAGGGGATTCTGCGAATATGGAGGTCAGAATGTGCTTTCCGGACGGCATAAGGAGGCAAGATTGTTATGTTCTACAATGCACGGGCTTGACGCCCGTGCCACCCTGAGTAGTAGGTTGGGTTAGCCCTACGTAACCCAACGATCCCATTATGACACGCTCGCCTTGTCGATCCTGCTTAGAACCGGCGAGACATCTTGCATGCATGTTCCAGAAACCTCAAGCTCATCGGACAGGGTTCTGAGCAAGTCGATGCATTGAAGACTCAGGTCAGTCAGAGTCGCATCCCCATCATGATTTTCGGGCGGCATAGGCGTTGTGCTGGTGATTTCTCGGTGCCGGAAACGAGTGACCAGTGTTTCCATGGCATGCGCCACTGTCACGATTGGGTCCAATCCCATCAACTGGGCTGATCCCTTGAACGAATGCAGAGTGCGCATCAGGCAGTCCAGAAGATGTTCCTGACCGGAATTCTTTTCCAGATCAAGAATGATTTCCTCAATTTCGTTAATCAGATCTTCGGATTCTTCAAGGTATTCCTGAAGAAGGACGGATGGATGACCGGATGAGTATTGCACTATTCGCTCCTGTTTATGCGCCGCTCCCAAGGCGGATCGGACGTCTATTCGATTCTCTTATTCGCTGGCGATTCTCACGAATTCCCGTGCGCGCTCCACGCCGCTTTCGATTTCCAGCAAGAACTGCCCCACGTCTATCTCCTCGATCTGAGGATTGACTTGTTTCAGCGCTGACCAAGCGGGATCCGTTTCCAGAGATACCTGCACCTCGTCCCCGGAGAAGCCAATCCCCAATTGCTTGCAGAACGCATCTGACAGGTGGATCAGGGCGCAGAGTGTATTGTGGTCCTTCGAATCCTGGGGTTCGTGGTGGCATACGATGACATCGACCAGGTTGGGCGGCAGATTCCACATTCGGGAAAGCCAGGCGCCGATATGGGTGTGGCTGACTCCCAGCACTCTTTCTTCGGCAACCGCCATGGGGATATTTTCCTCGTGCGATATTTCCAGAGCCCCGAGGAAATCGTCGTGGAAGTACTGATCGAGGATAATCTTACCAACATCGTGCAGCAATCCTGCAGTGAATTCAACGCCGTGGGAACGGATCGACAATTTGTGCGCAATCACTTTTGCAATCTCGCCGCACCCAGCGCTATGTTCCCAGAATCGCTCTCTGTCAAAGGTTGGGCGTCCCGGCACCACCGGGAAAGCCTTGAACACGCAGATCGACGTGACGAGTTGATTAATCTCTCTCATTCCAAGAACGACCAGAGCCATATTCAGGGATTCGATTCGTTTGGGCATTCCATAGAACGCACTGTTGGCAATCTTGAGTACTTTGGTGGTCAGAGCTGGATCGTTGTGGATAATCCTGACCAGGTCCGACATTCCAGAATTGGACTGACTCGCTAACCGGGACACTTCCAAGGCAATGTGTGGTAAGGTCGGCAGATCCCCAATACTCAAGATTTTCTGTTTGATTTCCTCAAGTTTTTTCGGGTCCATTAGTTCTCCGCAGCGACGGCAGCCGTTCATCATGCGCGTTCCAGACGCCCCCTCAAATGCTCTCGACCGCTCGTTGAATACTGGGATTTCTTGAAGTCCTCAGCTTGTCGAGCTCGTTGGAAAACGGATCGATATTCATGGGTTTGAGAGCGCGAATACCGGCGAGGACTTTCACCTCATTGTCGGAAGCCAGCAGTTGTTTCAATGCTGCAACGGCGACTGGAGTTCCGATCTGTGCCAGTGATTCGGCAGCCTGACGTACTACCAAGATATCTTCGTCTTCCAACGCTTGCTTCAGGACTTTGACTGCGACCTTTCCGTTGATTTGTCCCAATTCGCGAGCAAGGACACGCCTGATCTCAGAGGGGAAGCAGTGGAAACGCGATGCCATGAGCAGTACCCCGTGCGAGGTTGAGGTCCCCGTGAGTGACCTGCTCAGATCGGGAAACAGCTCTCGGTCGGCGTGATCTTTGACGATCTCCTTCATGCGTTTTGTGATCTGAGGGGAGTTCATAAGTGACAGAACGTCCATCTGATTTTGGCGGGCGATGTTCAGAACACTTTTCCACAGCACTTCCAACATCATGCCATGAGCATCAGACATTCTGGTCAGCAAAGTATCGATCGCTTGGGGACGGGCGATCTCCCCCAATGCTTCGGCGATGGCGAAAGCCTCCAGACCAGAGGTCGTGTTCAGACGAAACAGCAAATAGGGAACGGCTCGACCATCTGAGATGTTTCCCAGGGCTTCCGCAAAGAGGTGACCCATGTCCGGGTACAGCCGATATGCGGCAAGGATGGGGTCAACGCTGTCCTTGATTTTCAATCTGCCAAGCGCCTGAGCCGCCGAGGCAACGACCTCCTGGTCGCTGTCTCGCAACGCTCGGATCAAGTCATCAGCGGCGCTTGGATCTCCCAGGACGCCCAGGATCTCTGTCGCCTGGCGACGGACAAGCGGAATCGGTGACTCCAGCTCAGCCAATAACGGCTTCACTGCCAGAGCACCGAGCGAAGTCAGTAGTGCGCCCACCCGGGATCGAACATTATTCCGGCTGTCCCCCAGCAGTCTGACTGCTTGCTCCGCGACCTGGTTTTCGGGATACTTGCCGAGGATCATCAATGACCGCAGCGCAGCATCCTGGACCTGGCGGCTATCGTCCTGGATGAGTTCGAGTAGAGCAAGGCATGAAGAAGCTTCCGACAACTGACCCAACATGCAAGCTGTCTGCAGCCTGATTCGAGCATCCGGGTGATTGACCCTATCGCGAAGAGGTCTCAGATAATCTTTGTCCCTCGCTGTCATAGAACCGATTTGCCGACTTTCATCGAACGAGGTTGACTTTATCACTTCTCGATATAACCCATCCTGAGAACACACCAGAGGCGGTTCCTAACCATCACAGGAACAGCAATTTCCGTTACTGTACCGTCCGGAGTGCTGCCAATCGGTCGGATAAGTTGAGGATCGGTCAATTTCGCCGCCTCCAGATCGGAGTTTGTCGTGGTGATGCTCTTGGGAATTGACGGAACCGGAATCCGACGGACGGAGCGGATTGCCGGCGCCACCGGAATGTATCCATTGGGATCAATTAATAGCACATAGAGCAACGTCGGTCTGCTATTCAGGGTCTTTTTCAGAATTGGGGCGATGGCTTGATCCGCCCACGAGTCATACGATGTCTTGTATTGACGAGGTGAGGTTCCTGGGGTGGGGACATACATGCGGTCGAAGGCGGCGCCTGTTTCCAGGTCGCCTCGGTCCTCAGCCGTTTCTATGGTGCGTGCGATTTCGTCGGCGCAGGAACCTGCCCACGATGCCACCGCATCACTCAGCGATGACGAGTCGTTTTGTGATAAGATAACACCGCTCAAAGCCATTCCCGCCAGCGAGGCGGCAACATACCCGTACCGCATCGGAGGCTGAAGGCGGAGTTGTCCGCCTCGGACGATGCAAAACAAGGCTGTCCGCCAGCCCGACCAGGGTTTTCGAAATCTGGAAACGTGAGACCACATAACGATACGACGGAACACTATCAATTGCCGGCTCGACACTTTTAGAATGCTTACAGGATCATGGGTTCGTCTGATCCGTCAGCTTCCTAACGCTGGATTTTCTTTTCCAGTCCCGCCAGGATTCGTTGGGCGATCCTGTTTGGTCTGGACTTTCCGTTTTCCCAGCGATTTACGGTCGAAAATGTTACCCCGACCATATGGGCAAAATCTTCCTGGGTAACTTTGAGGCGCCGGCGGATGTCTTGAATCCGTTTCGGATCCATCACCTTGTTGTTCAAAGATTTAGGTGGCATACTCGATTTCCTCTGTTACTAAGTCACTGGAGTAAGACATGGCAAATGCCGTGCCACTCGCTTTTGACATATTCAATAGCAAAGTCACCATAATAAGAAACCGCCCGGAACGATCAGGATCCAGGCGGTAGAAGGTCAGGCAGGGTTTTCTTCGTTTCCCTCTATGGGGGGCGGAGGATTAGTTTTCTTCAAAGGCGGAGGTTTCAGGTGGGGCTTGGCGGCATCAACGACTTGACCGCAGCTACAGACGATGGTGCGCCCGAATTGGAAAAGCGTCACATCATACTGCGCACCGCATTTTGGGCAGATGATCGCCATACGAATTAATGCCTTAGGGGCGCCTCACGATATTACCAGGACTTCTTGGGATAGAAGGTTCCCAAGATGATCCAGGTTCCATGTTTCAGAACAGTGCCGACAAAGAAATAGGTGTCCTTGTCCTCGCCACAAATCTCCCCGTAGAATTTGTCCTTGACTTTCTGATAAGCAATTTCTTCATCCTTAAATTTGTCTCGCATTTTTCGATAAAGCTCGCCAACTTCCCAATCTTCGATCATCATCCTGTGTCCCTTGCATCCCTGCTCTTGGCACAAGAAATCGTATGAGAATTTGTAAGGGATCTTTTCTAATGGTTTTCTATCGCGTCCGAAAAGCCTCATTTGCTTCAGTCGAGCTTCTACTTGCGGTTTCCAGCGGCGATCTGTCTCCTCGATGACGAAGTCTTTAAACACCTTTGGTTTGATAATCGCAAGAGAAATCTCCTTTTGGGACATCTTCTTCAATTCACACATGGATGCCGCACAGTTCTGCAGAACAAACTCTTTTCTTTCAGCCCAATTGCTGCTGGTTGGAAGAGGTTTACCGATTGGTCTGATCTCGCCAATCGGGCGATAGCTCTCTGGTCTCGGATCCCTCAGGTGTCTTTCTACCTCAACGTCAATCCACTGATATTTTTGGTACCATTGGGCGTGGGGTCTATATCGATAGTCGATCGGATGCAATCGAATGAAACTGCCATCGACACGAACGCCTGCCGTGCAGACCAATTCTTCGTAGGACTTTGAAGGAGTAGGATATGTTTTTACGGTGATTAAGACCTTGATTCTCTCACCCATTTCCTCTCCTCTTGATCATAGTGGAAGATGGGGAGTCCTGATATTCTCCTCACTTCTCGCGCAACGATGTGTCTGTGGCAGTCGAGAGGATCTTTCTCGAAACAAAGCAGCACCGATGGAAGATCTCGGCATATGCTCGATATGGATTTGAAACTCCTGTGAGTCTTGGGCAAAATGGTCGTTTGGTAGATGTTCCACAAGGCTGGTTTGTCTGAGAACTGTTTTCGAAGCTCCAAAGGGATGCCAACTTCCGGGAAATGGAAATACTTCAGTGCGAAATCATCGCATCTCTTAGACAAGACATCATAAGAAAACCCATATTTTCTTGAAAAGGGTGAGTTTCGCAAATCGATTATTGACTGTATTCCCTCTTTCAACAGGACAGCCAGAAACGCGTCTATGGACAGTCCTTCGTATCCGATGGTCCACACTGCCATTCCATGCTTGCGTGTTGCAAGTGATGATCTTTGTGGCGACATCTTGCTCCGAGAGGCATACCAGGGATAATTCTTATATATATACTCCAACAATCTATTCTGAGACCATCTTCCATAGAGTCCCACTATCCTATCTACCGCGTCCGAGGCGCTTGACGGTAAATCAAAGCAAGGCAGCTTCTTTCCGTCCACTGGGATCTGGAATGATTCGCCACTGGAGCAAATAAAGCCGGAATTCGCCATGTCGGCGATGTCTCTGTATGCTACGAAAGAGAACGGACCGAATTTGTATGGCACAAAATCATAAAATGCTCCATGTCGGTCGATGCGCTCTTCCTCTCGCAAAAGAAAAAGCAACTTTACGAGTTGAATTCTGGTCGCCTTCCTGTTTGGCAACCTGCTCAAGAGCGCATACATGACCCTCTGACGCCAGAAAATCATCATTACTCCCATCTTTACTTGTTAATTATCAACGCCTTGCACTGCTCGCCGCATTTTGGGCAGGTAATTGCCATAATTTCATTTGAGTAATACCACTTTCACGGAATGAGTGCCGGTTCGGGATTCGAGGCAGACGAAGTATATGCCCGACGGAAAGTCCCTGCCGTCGAATGCAGTTCGGTAGTCGCCTGCGGCATGGCGACCTTCCGACAACGTCACCGTAGATCGTCCGAGAAGGTCATATACGCCCACTTTCACGAATCCAGAAGCCTCCACATGATAATTGACTCTGAGAATCGGATTGAATGGATTGGGCCAGGCAGCTCGAATTATGTCTCCAGCCGGTATCGGCAGCATTGGGTCGTTCGGAGGCACGAATGCCGAATGTGGGTGGATTTCCCACTCCGAATAGCCAGTGTCAGAGAAGAGGCTCACGATTCCCCAGAATGCTTCGTAGGACCAATCCGAGGTCGGATTTCCGTTTCTCAGCACCTGCTCAGGAATCATGTCATAACCCGGCAATCTCAAGGTCTCAAGGGTATCGTCCACCGTCCATTCGATGTGGACGATGGAATCGACGTCGATGCCCATCATGTCAAGATCCAGCATCGCCCACTCGAGATTCCACCAGCCGTGGAAGATTATGGAGTTTTGCGCCGAATTATGAGTGGCATCGAATCGAGTAAAGGCATCGGTGGAATCCCATTGATCGACGTCAACCCAGTAGTACCGTCCATCTTCGTCGGCGTTGATGGAAATGTCATCCGGGTTGTCGTTCAATTCGAAATTCTCCAGCCAGTCGCAAATCTCTCGAGCGCTCATCGAATCCCAGCCATGTGAGGGCCAGAACGCCTCCACCATATATAAGGTATCCGCAATGTGAGACATGACCGCATACATGTCCAGGGCATGCTGCATCCAGTAGGTCTCAGCCAGCCCGAATGTGTAATACATCGGCAGGTGGCGCAGGTTATAATGCATGGATTGTGTCGAATCGTGGAAATAGATGGCGCTGTTGCGGTGATATTGGAAGGGGACTTGTACCGGGGTCCCGCCAAAGGCAGCGTACATCGAGTGGTTGCTACCTTGCTCCAGATAACGGCGGTGGCAGTCCATGATTCCCGATCCGGACGCGGTAGCAGCCGCCATCCAGCCAGACGGATCCAGGTGGTTATTGCTGAAGACCATTCCCGCCGCCCCTCCCATCGAACCCCCCAGCATATAGATTCTGCGGTGATCGAAATTGTATCTTTCGGCAATCCAATTCAGAACATCGACACAGTGAGACTGTGCGGCAGGATTGTTCCAGTGCATGATATTCGGACCGCGCATCGAGGCTGCCAGCCAATTGCGCTCGTTGGCTTGCTCGTCAAAGGCGGTCATGGTGCTCATTTGCGTGTGATCTCCGCCCCATCCATGCCATCCGAAAAGCAGCGGAGTTGCTACGGTCGAATCGTAGTCCTCCGACAATTGCAGCCACACGATATCGTTTGTGTCGCCAAGGGTGGTTTCCAAGGTATCGATGATGATTGTCTGGGAAAGCCCACTCGAGGCGACAAATGCGACTGTCACGGCAACCACAAGACAGCTTCTTCTGATCATGACCGGACTCCTGATTCAATGGGCACTCGACACCATTTCAAGATAGCGGAATCGGAAGTCACCGGATATCCTCCCACTTGCCGAAGATTCGGCGCCGCCCCCGGGGGGAAATCAAAGCGGCTAACGCCAGAGAAGTCATAACTGAATTCCGATCGACCGTGGGCCAGGGCAACACGACCGGGACGTCGCCGCCTACGACGATTCCGGCACAGGGCAGACCGCAAAGCAACGCCAGTGCTGATACCAGGGGATTGCCCACGGAAATATCCGCGGTGATCAGGACATCCGCCCAACCTGGACCGCCTGTTTCCACCGGTCCTTGGGGTGTTTGCGGTCGAATTTCGAAGGCGGAAGGATTGATGGCGTCCTCAAGCCCCATTGGACCGCAGACTTTGGCGCCGTGGAAGATACCACGTTGCGCCATTTTGCTCACCCAAGTCCATTCTCGTGATGTCTGGACGTCTTGTTGGATTGCCCGCGACGCAGCCAGGAGCGCCACGTGCGGCTCGCGGACGCCCAACCGCTGGGCGACTCTGACCGTATTGTGGATCACGCCTATTCGCCTCGACAGATCGGGACGAGTCACCAGGACGCCATCGGACACCAGAATCCAGCGCGGCGGATTCTGCCACTCGAAAACCGCGACGTGCGACCACGTTTCGTTTTCCTGGCGCAGCTTCAAATCCCGCCTTAGCAAGGTCGCCAGAATCGGCTTGGGGTCCAAGGTGACCGAGAGCAGCACATCTCCTTCCCCCGATGCGAGCATTGACACTGCTTCGTCCAAAGCCGGCAGGGCAGTCTCTCGCCGGTCATCCGCAGTTCGCGTTGACTTCGGAGCAATTTCGGTCAGAGCAATCCAGCCTTCACTCTGTGCATTATCGAGCGCCTGACGAAGCTCCTGATTGGGAATGGGGGTGAGAAGCAGGTGGAGAGGATTGTCCCGGTATAACTCAACGGCATGTCTCTGGATATCCGAGAAATTGTGGATTTGCTTCGGCATCAGTCCTCCCCTCGGGCGGCATGCCACACAAGAATCGCCAGGACTATCGACAATAGAGGGCTCTTGCCCGGGCTTTGCCAGGCGGGCCATGCCACGGGCACGGCACCACCTAACAACAATCCTCCGAATTGAGCTTGACCAAGATATGCCAATGCTTTGATCAGAATGTTCGCCTCTTCCATGGAGCCGGCGATGACCGCATCGGCTTTTCCGGCGACAGGACTGGAGAATGGGACTTCGTGCCCATGAGCAGGAGTAACGGCATGGTCGAAACGGATCGGTCCGTCAACGATGGCGGGCTCAAGCATTCCTCGTCGCGACATTTGCGACACCGCCGCCGCAAGCATGGTTCGGGAAATGCGGGGATCGATGTCCTCCACCGCAGACAGGACTGCTATTTTGGGGCGAGCGATACCGATGGCATTCAGTAGATGGATGCTGTTGCGGATGATTCCCATCGTCTCTCGGAGGTTTGGATTCAGTATCCAGCCGCCGTCGCTGATTGCAAGCAATTGATCACGTTTGGGCAAAGCGACCGCCGCGACATGGCTGATGATGGTCCCGTCGCCTCCTGCCGTATCACGGGCTTCCAGCCCGTGACCTCTGATCACTGTCTCGATTTCTTCCGCCGAAAGTCCTCCCCTCATCATGACGTCGGCACGCTCGTTACGGATATGTTCCGCAGCCAATTCCGCAGCGGTTGCAGAATCGGAAGCGTCAACGAGGTACACCCGGCTTCGGCTAATGGCGTCCCACCGGGATCGAAGTTCGTTTTCCGGACCGATCACCACTGGAACCACCAACCCACCGGAAGCCATTTCCGCCACGAATTCCAGCGTTCTTTGAAAGGGCAGGGCAACAACCAGTTTGGGAGGCGAGCGGCGAGACACGGCGCGCTTCGCGCGTTCCGCCAAGTTTTGCAGTGCGGGGTGGATTATGGTTCCGGGCATGTAATCTCTCCTGGTTCAGGGCACCAAGGCAGATCGTCATTCCTTCAGGAACAATCTGGGTCGTAATTGCTCCCGGGCTGTGAAGAACCTGCGATAACTCTGCAGCAGAATGGCGTAGCTGGTGAAGGCTCCGGCGGCGCAGATCATGTACACCACGACGATCTGGTAGTTGATCGCCTGGATTGGGTCAATGCCGCTGAGTATCTGTCCGGACATCATGCCCGGCAATTGCACCACTCCGACGATCATCAAGGAATTGATGGACGGGATCATGGCTGCTTTGGCTGCGTCTTTCAGCAAGGATTGGATTGCGACCCGGGGCGAAGCGCCCAGTGCCAGAGCCGTCTCGACTTCTTTCTTGCGGAGTTTCAAGTCGGAGGAAAACCGATTCATGGCAAGAGTGGCGGCATTCATACTGGCGGCGACCGTCATACCGGCGATGGGTATTACAACTTGCGGCTGGAACCAGGGTTTGGCTTTGATGACCACCGCGACAACGATCGCCAGAATGGCGGAGGTAACCAGCGCGATGGAAACGCTCATGGCGATCGTCATGCCCTGGAATCTGACGGATTGCCGCCGCACGCCGTTATACACTGCAATCCCCATCATCACCAGCAGCATGGCGATCACAGGCAAAGGATGCTTGACAGAAAAGACAAGGCGCAGCACATGTCCGACTATCAGAAGCTGGACGAAGGCGCGAAGTGTGCCAACGACCAGGTCCTTTTCCAGCCCTAACTTGTGTCGCAGGGACAGCAATACAACTGCTGCCATCAACGACAGGGACACAGCGACGTCGCCCAGACCAAGAGGGATGAAGCTCATCACAGATTCACCTGCAGCGACCGGATATACGAAATCTCTTCCATGTGACTGGTATCAGATAGCGTCACCATTGACGAAGCGCCGGGTGTCTTCGTGATGCGGATGGTCCAGCACGGTTTCGGCGTCGCCTTCCTCCAGGAGGTGTCCGCCGCGAATTACCCACACCCGGTCGGCAACCTGCCGCGCAACCTCCAATGTATGCGTGACCCAAACCACCGTGAGGCGTTTTTCCTGATTCCACCGCTGCACTATGTTGATTATGAAGGATGTGTTGCCAGGATCGAGGGAAGCTGTCGGCT
>Ga0214473_10000571_pt1 | contig 51378 bp, 41 predicted proteins | sample RVTome_7_FD_203509 | JGI IMG/M metagenome (GOLD analysis project Ga0214473, IMG submission 203509) | Soil microbial communities from uranium-contaminated site in the Upper Colorado River Basin, Wyoming, United States - RVT98D197 | ecosystem: Environmental > Terrestrial > Soil > Contaminated >...
GGATCGACGCGGGCGAGCTCGGCGGTGTGGATGAGGCTCATAAACAGGTCGGCGACGTTGGCGCCGTTCTGCGTCTTGAAGAACAAAGCGTTCTTGCGGTGGAGGATGGCCTTTTTGAGGATTCTTTCGCAGACGTTGTTATCAAGTGGGGCTCCGGCGACCTCCGTGTAGCCGAGGTAGTGGTGCTCTTCCATCAAGGCCTTGAACAACGACTCACTGTCGGTGCGACGCACCTGCACGAAATCGAGCCTGCCAATCTCGGCTATCGTAGAGCGCACCGGCCTGCGATCGATGGCAACCGGCTCAGGCCACGCACGGCGGGCAAGCGGATTGGGAGGCCGCCGGCGCAGCGGCGGCAGCTCATGCACCTCCAGCTCCCGCCGGCGGGGGTAGTAGGATCGCGGTTCGTCGCCGATTGCGAAACACGAAGACCACCCCCGAAAACGGATCGGCGTCGAGCACCTTACGGCAGCGCTCAGCCAGACCATCGATGCCGGCGCGAAAATCGGCGGGCTCCACCCCCACCAGCACCCGCATCTGCGGCGTTATCTGGATCATCGCCAGAACGCCGCGATCAGAGCCGCTACGTCCGGTGTGCCCGCAAGCCGAATCACCAGCTTCCGACTACTGCCCTCCGACACTTCCACCACGCTCTGTTCCGCTGCCGGCAGCCTCACCGTGCCCAGTTCGACAAACCCCCCCAAACCGCCCGTGGTGTCCTGCCTGCTCTCGCCCAGATGATCCTTCAGCCTTTGGGAGTTCAACCCCAGTGCGCGTGCGATTCGATTTGTCCCCTGCTCGCGCGCAAGTTGCGCTGCGGCTACCCACAGCTCTGGCGGCATAGGTGCCCGCCTCTGCCGCCAGTGCTCCATACGTCGCCGTAGTGCCGCCAGTCTCGCCGCGCCCCTCTCCAACTCCTCCAGTCGATTGCCTCTCATGAGCCGTCCTCCTCCGACGGCTCAACAATTTAATCGACCCCTGCGCAGCTCGCATGCATGCTTACCGAAAGGACACGAGCGCAGAGCCTTCCTGCCGGCCTTATGGCGGCAGGTTGATCTGTCCAGCGCCAGGAACAACAAAGGGCAGCCGTTCGTACGGCTGCCCTTTGTGTATAATGCTTGGTCGCTGCCGCTTAGGCCGGCCGGTAACTTCGCAGCGTGCCGATGTAATGGGCGCGCGAGAAGGCGGACGGATCGGCGCAGTTCTGCTGGCTCATGCTCCCTTTCATCTGCTGCACCGAGACGTACTCGTGGCTCTCCATCCAGTTGCATATGCCGCGCTCGATGACCCGGATGCGATCGATGCCCCGCTGTAGCAACACCGAACACAGCATGGTGACATCGGCGCCGACCATGAGCATCTTGAGCGCATCCTCGGCTTCATGGATGCCCCCGGTGGCGGCGATATTGGCGCGGACGCGCCCGTAGAGGATGCCGACCCAGGTCAGCGGCAGGCGCAACGCCTGCGGCGTGCTCGGCAACACGTTGGGCCGCACCTCCAGCGCTTCCAGGTCGATGTCAGGCTGGTAGAAGCGGTTGAATAGCACCAGCCCGTTGGCGCCGGCCTGGTCGATACGGCGCGCCATTCTCGCCATATTGCTGAAAAATGGTCCGAGCTTCAGCGCCACCGGGATGCTGACCGCCGACTTCACCGCCTTTAGTATGTCGAGGTAGGTCTGTTCCACCTGTTCGGCCGTCTGCTCGGCGTCGGTGGGGATGTAGTAGACGTTCAGCTCCAGGGCGTCCGCTCCCGCCTGTTCCATCTGCCGCGCATAACTCGTCCAGCCGCCCAACGAGGTGCCGTTCAAGCTGGCGATTACCGGGATCTTCACTGCCGCCTTGGCCTGGCGGATGTGATTCAGATAGTCTTCCGGCCCGAGATGGAAGGCGCTCGGCTTGGGAAAGTAGCTGAGCGCTTCGGCGTAACTGTCTGTGCCTTGCGTGAGCCGCTGATCGAGCTCGCGCTGCTCCCGCACGAGTTGTTCTTCGAAGAGCGAATACAGCACGACGGCAGCGGCGCCGGCATCCTCCATACGCCGGATGTTGTCAACTTTCTCGGACAGGGGTGATGCCGAGGGCACCAGCGGCGTGCGAAGGGACAATCCCAGGTACGTTGTCGTGAGATCCATCGACTGCGGCTCCTTTGATTCAGCTTCTGTTGGTGCTCGTGCTCAGCAAAGCGGTGCTCGCAATCGCAGGCTGAGAGCCGATTACGAGCCCGAGCTGACCAGTGAATTGACCCACGTCCTCAGGACGCCGCGGTGGGCTTGTATCCGGCCAGATGCTGGTACAAGCGCCAGCGCGTATTGACGTCATCCTGCGCTTCCTTGAGGAGCTGCGCAGCGGCTTCCGGGTTGCTCTTGGTCAGCATCTTGAAGCGGTTTTCCATGTACATGTACTGTCCCACCGGGAGCTTCGGTGCAGACGAATCGAGCTGTAGCGGATTCTCACCGCTCTTGGTGCGCTCGGGGTTGTAGCGGTAGAGCAGCCACTGTCCCGAATCCACTGCCGCCTTCTGGTTTTGCATGCCGTGGGTCATGTCGATACCGTGCGCAATACAATGGGAATAGGCGATGATGATCGAGGCGCCGGTATAGGCCTCAGCCTCCAGGAACGATCGCAGGGTGTGCTCGTCTTTGGCACCCATGGCCACGCGTGCAACGTAAACGCTGCCGTAGCTGATGGCCATCAGGCCGAGGTCTTTCTTGGATGCTTGCTTGCCGCCGGCGGCGAACTTGGCGACGGCGCCCCGCGGCGTCGCCTTCGACATCTGCCCGCCGGTGTTGGAATACACTTCGGTGTCCAGCAGCAATACGTTCACGTCGCGCCCGGTGGCGAGCACGTGATCCAGGCCGCCGTAGCCGATGTCGTAGCCCCAGCCGTCGCCGCCGATTATCCAGACGCTTTTCTTCACCAGCATGTCGGCGACGGCGAGCAGCTGGCGGGCTTCTGCGCTTTGCAGGCCGTGCAGCCGGTCTTTTAGCACCCTGACCCGTTCGCGCTGTTCGTAGATGTCAGCTTCGCTCTTCTGCTCGGCGCTGAGAAGAGCCTGGACGAGCTCGTCGCCGATGCTGCCGGACAGCTTCTTGAGCAGTTCGGAGGCGTACTCCTTCTGCTTGTCGATCGCCAGTCGCATACCCAGACCGAACTCGGCATTGTCCTCAAACAGTGAGTTCGACCATGCCGGTCCGCGCCCCTCGGCGTTGTGGGACCATGGCGTGGTTGGCAGGTTGCCGCCGTAGATGGAAGAACAGCCGGTGGCGTTGGCCACGACCATACGGTCGCCAAAGAGCTGCGAGACCAGTTTGAGGTACGGTGTTTCGCCGCAGCCGGCGCAGGCGCTGGAGAACTCGAACAAGGGCTCCTGCACTTGCTGCTGCCGAATCGAGCCCACGTTGATGCGACGCCGATCCATCTCGGGAATAGTCAGGAAGAACTCCCAGTTGGTGCGCTCCGACTCCCGCAGAGGGGGCTGGGGTACCATGTTGATGGCCTTGAGCTTGGTCTGAGTCTTGTTCTTCGCCGGACAGATATCGACGCAGATGCCGCAGCCGGTGCAGTCTTCCGGCGCCACCTGGATGGTGTACTTCAAGCCCTGCCACTGGCGGTCGCGCACGGCGCACGACTTGAACGAGGCCGGCGCGCTGTGGAGGAATTTCTCTTCGTACACTTTGATGCGGATGACGCTGTGCGGACACACCATGGTACACTTGCCGCACTGGATGCAGACCTCTTCATCCCATGCGGGAATTTCCAGCGCGATGTTGCGTTTCTCCCATTTCGCCGTGCCGGTGGGATAGGTGCCGTCCGCTGGCAAAGCGCTCACCGGGAGACTATCGCCCAGACCCGCAATCATCCTGGCAGTGACTTCTTGCACGAACTGCGGCGCCCGCGGCGAGACCGGCGGCGGCATCTCGAAAGTGCCGTCGGCGCGGTCGGGAATGGCTACCTGGTAGAGGTAGGCCAAGGTGCGGTCCACCGCGGCGAAGTTCATCTGCACCACTTCCTCGCCCTTGCTGCCGTAGCTTTTCTGGATCGAGCGCTTGATCGCGGCGATGGCCTCGTCCTTGGGAAGCACCCCGGAGATGGCAAAGAAGCAGACCTGCATGACGGTGTTGATGCGGCCGCCCATGCCGCTCTCGCGTGCCACCTTGATGGCGTCGATGACCCAGAACTGCAGGTGCTTGTCGATGATCTGCTGCTGCGTAGATCGCGGCAGGTAGTTCCAGACCTCCTCCGGTCCGTAGGCGCTGTTCAGGAGGAACACGCCGCCAGGTACTACATATTGCAGCATGTCGTAGCGTTCGAGGAACACCCACTGATGACACGCCAGGAAATTAGCTTGCGTCACCAGGTAGGTGGAGCGGATCGGGTGCGGCCCGAAGCGCAGGTGGGACACGGTGACGGCCCCGGCCTTCTTCGAGTCGTAGACGAAGTAGCCCTGAGCGTAGTGGTCGGTGTCCTCGCCGATTATCTTGATGGAGTTCTTGTTGGCGCCGACGGTACCGTCGGAACCCAGGCCGTAGAATATGCCACGGATGACCTCGGGTGCTTCGACCGAGAAGTTCGGGTCGTAATCCAGGCTGGTGTGGGTGACGTCGTCGTTAATCCCGACGGTGAAATGGTTCTTGGGTGTCTTTGCCGAGAGGTTGTCGAAGACACCCTTCAACATCGCCGGGGTCACCTCTTTCGAGGAAAGGCCATAGCGCCCCCCGACGATCGCGGGCATGTGTTGCAACGTGCCCCAGCCCGCCTGCAAGCCCTCGTACAGCGCGGTAACGCAGTCGAGGTACAGCGGCTCACCGCCGGCCCCTGGTTCCTTGGTGCGATCCAACACCGCGATCGCTTTAGTGGTCGCCGGCAAGGCTTCCATGAATGCCCGGGTGTCGAACGGGCGGTACAGCCGCACCTTCAAGACGCCGACGTTCTCGCCGCGCCGCTGGAGGTAGTCGACAGTTTCGTGGGCCGCTTCGGCGCCGGATCCCATCAGCACGACAATGCGCTCGGCATTGGGTGCGCCGTGGTATTCGAAGAGCCGGTAAGCCCGCCCGGTGATCTGCGCAAAGCGGTCCATCGCCTTCTGGGTCAGAGCCGGACAGGCATCGTAATACGAGTTGACGGTCTCCCGAGCCTGGAAGTAAACATCCGGATTCTGCGCCGTGCCGCGCAACACCGGATGGTCCGGCGACAGCTTGCGGGCGCGGTGCTGCAGCACCAGGCCGTCGTCGATCATGGCGCGCAGATCGTCGTCGGTGAGCATCTCGATCTTGGAGACTTCGTGCGAGGTGCGGAAGCCGTCAAAGAAATGCAGGAACGGGATGCGGCTCTCCAGACTGGCGGCCTGCGCGATGACGGCGAAGTCCATCGCCTCTTGTACCGAGCACGAGCACAGCAGTGCAAAGCCGGTTCCGCGCGTCGCCATCACGTCGCTGTGATCACCGAAGATCGACAGGGCCTGGGCAGCCAGTGAGCGTGCGGCGACGTGAAACACCGTGGGCGTGAGCTCGCCGGCGATCTTGTACATGTTGGGGATCATCAACAGCAGGCCCTGCGAGGCCGTGAAGGTGGTGGTCAGCGAGCCGCTCTGCAGCGCGCCGTGAACCGCACCTGCCGCACCGCCCTCGCTTTGCATTTCAACGACCGACGGCACCGTTCCCCAGATGTTCGGCTGCAGCTCGGCGCTCCACTGGTCCGCCCACTCGCCCATCGGCGATGACGGTGTGATCGGATAAATCGCAATGACTTCGTTGATACGGTGGGCGACGGACGCCACCGCTTCATTACCGTCAATTGTCGCAAACGTTCGGTTCATAAAGTTTCGCTCATAGTCCTCGTGGGCTGTAATTGTCCTGTAACTCCGTCCGGCTGCTGCGATTATCGAAAAGGGGCGTCGGGTAAGCGGGGATAGCAAGACCAGCTAGATCACTGGCTTCCGCATGTGTCCCAACCTGGGTTGGCCATACTGGAGGGTGTCCTATCATAAGGAACCCAGCTGTCCAACCCCGGGCCGGAATAAAGCTGTGCGTAGAGGCAGGTTCGTAAGTCGAGTAAGCGGAATTACTTGGCGTAGCTGACTGAGCCGGTGGCCGTGGCTGCTCGGTCCGGGCTCACCGGCTCAGGCTGCGCCGATATTGCGCTTGATCTTTTCCAGGATCACGCGCGAGAGGGCTTCGTTGCCGAACATGCCGACGCGGATGCGGATTTCGGTGGCCGTGGGCGCCTTGGCACTCAACTCGATCTTGACCTCTTTGTTGTCCTGGGTACGGGCCTCTACACTGGCGGAGTCGGGCTCTTTGTTCTGGTCGGTGATGATGAACCCGAGGTCGCGCGTAGCTTCGTGGACAGCGTCCCATGTGCGTTCGAAAGTCGCGGCCTCCACCGAACGCAGCTCGCCCTGCGTATAGGCGACCGCACCGGCTCCGACAGCGGCGCCGCCGCCCAGGAGGACGAGGGGACAGCCTGACAGCGGCAAGGTTGCGAAGATGATAAGTACCAGGAGTGGGCGCGTCTTCATGGCCGAATTATAAAGCCTGAGACGCGGTATGGGAAACGCCAATGTAAGAAAATCAGCTACGCCGGCAACGCGTACTGGGGCTTCAATGCGGATTACAAGCTGCTGCCGGATCTGGCCAAGTTCGTGCCGCTCATCGACGCAGCCTTTGCGGAGTTGGTCGCGGCATCCAGCCTTGACAAGCGGCTGCGCTAGTGTAGTGTCCCTTAAATAGCTTTACAGACTTTCGAGGGTTTGCCATGGTGTTGGTCATGCCGAATGCAAGCGTGGCGGTCAATTCACTGTAAGGCTATTTAAGGGACACTACACTAGCAGATCACATTCATCATATGAAGAATTGAGCTGGACCTGCGGTAGTTTACCGGCAACTCTACGGGTCTCGCGCCGGAAGAGGAGAACGGCTCCATGAAGGCGATCGACAAGTGCGTGACGCCACTGCTTGGGGTGCGCTACCCGATCATTCAGGCGCCCATGGGCAGGATTGCTCGTGTGCTTCGGCTCTTCATAATATAGCCCGTCACCTCCCGCTTGGTGGAACTTTTGCCCACCCTATAGTCAAAAATACCAAGTCCCGTATAATCGAGGCGTGTCGGTAAAATCAGGCATGCTTAGCGCGGGCTTCGCCCGCAGCCCAAAGTCTGAAGTCCAAAGTCCAAAGTGGCTAGTCGAAATCTTCGCGTGGCACGACGACTTTCAGACCTAGTAGTTCAGAAGGAATTCGCAAATGGTCAGATGCGGAAGGTCCTGCAGGGTTCTGGCGTTGGTCATGTTTTTTGCGGCCGTGACACCATGGTCGAGTTCCGCTGAGAGCAGGCGGGGGGCCGAGAGCTTTGATTCGAGGGTCGCCAGTACGTGGTTTGACCGGCTCTACGACGTGATAATGGCCGAAAAGATTGCGCCGCCGGTTGCCGCACGCATCTATGGAACCGCCGCCGTCGCGCTTTATGAATCCATTGTGCCCGGTACCGCCTCGGCGCGATCACTGGCGCGTCAACTGAACGGGTTGACGTCAGTGCCGCAGCCCTATCGCGGCAGGAACCTGCACTGGCCGACGGTGGCCAATGCGGCATTGGCCAGCACCATTCGGGGTTTGCTCCCCCAGATGTCCGCCTCCTCGCTGGCGGCAGTCGAGGCGCTCGAGCAACAGTTTGCCTCCGAGTTCCAAGTGCAAACGCGGCCCTCGATCCATGCGCGTTCCGTGCTGCAAGGACAGACGGTGGCGAACGCGGTGGTGGCGTGGATTTCAACCGACGGCTTGGCCAATCTGAATAACTGCCCCTACACGCCCCCGGTGGGGCCGGGACTGTGGTCGTCAACGCCTCCGAGCTTTGCTCCTCCGCTGCAACCGTGTTGGGGCCAATTGCGCCCTTTTGTCCTGACGTCGGGAGCTGAGTGCGGGCCGCCACCACCTCCGGCGTTTTCCACCGATTCGTCCTCCGAGCTGTTCGCCCTGGCACTACAGGTCTACGACACCAAACTTAATCTGACCCCCGAACAAGAGACGGTTGCGCTCTTCTGGGCGGACAACGCCGGCGCCAGCGGCACACCTCCCGGCCACTGGATCGCGATCATGGCGGCGCTGGCTCGAGACCTGGGGCTTTCGCTCGCCGACGCGGCCGAAGGCTTTGCGCGTGTGGGCATCGCAGTGGCGGATGCCTTTATCAGCTGCTGGAACGCCAAGTACACTTACAACGTCCTGCGGCCGGTCAGCTACATCAACGATGTGATCGACGAGACCTGGTCGCCCTTGTTGGCCACGCCGCCGTTTCCTTCGTATACCTCGGGCCATTCGTCGCAATCTGCCGCGGCGGCCACGCTCCTCACCGACATGTTTGGCGCGCTGGCCTTCGTCGACTCGACGCGAACGACACACGCGCTGCAGCCCGCCCTGGCACCGCGTTCCTTCCAGTCATTCGAGCAGGCGGCGGAGGAGGCAGCCCTGTCGCGCCTGTACGCCGGTATTCACTTCGCCACTGACAACAACGTCGGCATGGAACAGGGCCATTGTATCGGCCGCGCCATCATCGATCGGGTGCAGTTCAAGAAGCGGCGGCTGCACGGCCGCTTTGAACGGAGTGGGAGTTAGTGAGAGAGTAAGAGCGTGGGAGCGTGGGAGCGTGGGAGAAAGAGTCGCTCGCTCTCTTCTCGTACTCAGTCCTGTATCGATGAGTACGACGACTGGCACTGGTGCCGGCGATGCGCCGGTCCGCATCGGCATATTGGGCTGTGCCTCGGTGGCAGAGTATGCAGTCATCCAACCGGCGCAACTAGTAGCGTGTCGGACTTGGCTCATCGCAGCGACCCAACGGGGAGCGGTCCCGCCGAACCTACGCCGACCGCGACTTCGGATGGTACGACGAGGGCTGGGAGGAATCCTTCCAGATCGAACCGCACTACGTCTTCCCCATCTTGGCAGAGGGCATGGCCAAGCACCGGTTCGATTTCGTGGTACATGACATCCTGATGCGCTACGGCTTCGACATCTACGAGAACATCGACGTCCTGCTCATCTCCGTTTCGTATCCTGACCGCCACGGCTACTGCTCCTTCGGCGGCTCTGTCTGGTACAAGCGAGCTGGGACAGCGAGTTGGAAGTGACGGCCCTGCCGCGGCGCCGGCGCTACTCTCTGCATGACGTAGAGGTAACGAGCAACATCCGGACCAGCGCAGTTTGTAGTACCCGCCTGCCAGCCCCCTTTCGAATCGTAATGCGTTATTGCATCTGCCGCCCCGCCATCCGCGTGACCCAAGTACACAGTGGGTCACTCATCGCGACATTCCTTGTCCAAGGTCTCACGCGGTGCTAAGAATCTGACGACCCAATCAGGTGGATCAGTGACAGCAATCGTTCGAGCCTGGACGGCAGTAGAGTCACACGGGCCGTCTGGCCGGAACGATCCGAGCGGTTGCCCCACGGATAGTATCAAGTCATTTGTCCGAGCAGATAAGGCGATAAGACTCGGAACGAGTCCGGAGAACCCACTCTATGGACGATCAACAAGACAGCGGGCACACCCCCGTGGAGTTTAGCGTCTCCGCCCAGGCCGAGCCAAGCGCTCCCGAAGCTGAAGCGATGCGACTGCACACCTTGGCCGAAGCGGTCATGGAGGCTTCCTACGATGGCTTGTGCATCCTGGATGCGAACGGCGTCATCTTGGAGATGAACGCTGCCTACGAGCGCATCTCGGGGCTCAAACGTTCTGAATGGATTGGGCGAAATCTCGACGAGTTACGCAAACTCCCCGCGAGCGCCCGTCACTGGACGGCGCGTTATTCGGCCGCGCAGCAGGTGATGGAGGGCAATTGGCCGGCCACCACGCTGGCCAACGCCCGAGGCGGCGAGATGATCCTCGTCACCGGCAATCCGTACCTGGGGCCGGATGGCAAGATCCTCAACATTATCCTTAATCTTCGCAACATCACGCAACTGAACCATTTGAAGTACCAGATCGAGCGCGGCCGCGGAGAAACCAAGCTCGCCGACCTCGAACGATTCCGCACCGGCTACCTCCAGGCACGGCTGAAGGCCGCCGGGATCAAGGACATCGCGATCGAGAGTCCGATCATGAACAAGATCGTTTCGACGGTCCTGCAAATCGCCGATTTCCATACCTCGGTGCTGCTGGAAGGTGAGACCGGGACCGGGAAAGGGGTCATCGCCCAGCTGATTCATCGACTGTCGCGCCGGGCGGCCGGCCCCTTTGTCGAGGTCAACTGCGGCGCCTTGCCGGAAACCCTGGTCGAGTCCGAGTTCTACGGCTACCAGCCCGGTGCCTTCACCGGCTCGCTGCGGTCCGGCAAGAAGGGACAATTCGAGCTGGCCAATGGCGGGACGATCTTTCTCGACGAGGTCAGCGAGCTACCGCTGATCTCGCAGACAAAGCTGCTGAAGTTCCTCGACGACAAGATGATCCAACCGCTCGGCGGCACCGCTCCGCGCCGCCTGGATGTGCGCATCGTGGCGGCCACCAACAAAAACCTGCGCGAACTGGCGCAGGCCGGCCAGTTCCGTAAAGATCTCCTGTACCGGCTGGAGGTAATCCCAATCTACGTTCCCGCCTTGCGCGAGAGGCGCGAGGACCTGCGCGCCTTGCTGTACTTGTTCATCGATCAATTCAATCGCGAATTCGGCGTGAACCGTGCGCTCGGTTCCGAAGCCTTGCGCGTACTCCTGGAGTACGACTATCCGGGAAACATTCGCGAGCTCAGAAACCTGATGGCGCGGCTGGTGCTGACCACGCGCGAGCTCGAGATCACTGTCAACGACCTCCCCGATTACGTGCGCGCCTCGTGTCCTCAGCCGGCTCTGGAACGTATCGCCTTGGAGCGTATGACACTGGAACCGGTGGAAAACGCCGAGGGTGAACCGGAACAGGTCAATTTGCGCGAGAAGATGCAGGAATTCGAACGCCGACTCCTGGCCTACTATGCCCGCCAGTGCCATTCGACCTATGAACTGGCCGACCGCGTCGGCGTCAACCAGTCTTCAGTGGCGCGCAAGCTCAGAAAGCACGGCATAGCCCTCGGCCGCCGCTCAGATGATGCTTCGCCGGAGGTCCCGAGCACTGACCAACCCGGGTTGCGACCTGCGGACGCCTGAAGTTCGGACGGTCTCGGAGCTCTTGCACCGGTTACCCTGAGGACCGGATAGAGCCCGGTTCCACCGGTGGCACCGGGCCCTGTCCGGTGCCGGTTCATTCGACCCTCTCGCCCGTGAGCACAAGCGACTCAGGAAATAGACCAGCGCGATGCGGGCCGATGCTCCGATGCATCGGCGGCCGTTTTCCTTCCTGAAACGGCCAATTATGCTGCTTCGGCGGGCGTTGACTTTTCTATTGCTGTGAAGTTATCAGGATAAGCATGGCCTGTAGGCTGGCGCACTGCATTCACGGGCAATCTTCGCTCATCTTGGAATTGCGCAACTGAAGATACTGCGAACGGGCCGCATCATAGCTGAAAGGCGGGCAAATGGATCTGACATATTCGGCAGAGGACGAAGCGTTCAGGACGAGATTGCGCGAGTGGCTGGCGGCGCACCTAGCCGAGGCCAAGCGCATGCCGCGCGACCCCACGGTGGCGGTGGAGCACTCGAAGGCCTGGCAGCGCCGGATGTATGAAGCCGGCTTCGTCGGCATTGCCTGGCCCAAGGAATGCGGTGGGCAGGACGCGCCGGTCACGCAGCAGGTGATCCTCAACGAAGAGCTCGCGCTGGCCGAAGCGCCGCCGTTCATCAACACCAACGGCTTGCACAATATCGGGCCGGCGCTGATCGCGCACGGCAGCCCGGCGCAAAAGCAGCGCTTTTTGCCCAAGATTCTGAGCGCCGACGAGATCTGGTGTCAGGGCTTTTCGGAGCCCAACGCGGGCTCGGACCTGGCCTCGCTGCGCACCCGGGCGGAGGAGGACGGCGACGACTTCGTGGTGAACGGGCAGAAGGTGTGGTGCAGCCTGGGGTCGATTGCCGACTGGTGCTTCATTCTGGCGCGCACGGATTTTCAGGCGCCGAAGCAGGAGGGCATCAGCTATCTGCTTATGGACATGAAGTCGCCCGGGGTGCGCGTGGAGCCGATCCGCCAGATTACCGGGAAGGCGCACTTCAGTGAGCTGTTCTTGGAAGATGTACGCATCCCGAAGGCCAACCTGGTGGGGGAGAAGAACCGGGGTTGGGCGATCGCCAAATCGTCGCTCTCATTCGAGCGCTCCGGGCTGTCGGGAGTGATCGAGTTGGAGCGGCAGCTGGCGGAGCTCGCCAATCTGGCGCGCCAGGTTGGGCGGGCCGAGGACCCGTTGTTCCGGCAGCGCTTTGCGCAAGTGGTGATCGAGAAGGAGACGCTGAAATACACCGGATACCGTACACTGACGCAGCAGCTGCGCGGCGTGCCGCCGGGGCCGGAGTCGGCAATCGGGAAATTGGTGAACTCGGAGCTGCGGCAGCGGATCATGGACCTGGCGATGGAGATCCAAGGGCCTTATGCGGTGCTCGGACGGGGCAACGCGCGGGCGCTGGACCGCGGCCGCTGGCAGGGGCTGTATCTGGACGCGCGAGCCTACACCATCGGCGGCGGCACCTCCGAAGTGATGCGCAATATCATCGCCGAGCGCTCCTTGGGCCTGCCGAAGGGGAGGTGAGCCGGGGAGAAGTCGGGGGGGGACGGTGTGAACATGGGTCGGCGACCGATTTTGACGGCGTCGCCGGTCTGGCTGGACAACGTCGATGACATGTGCTCTTGTCTCACGGTGTTGTTCGGAGAAGTAAGGTAGTGAGCTGCGCCAGGACCAGGCGAAGTTCACCGGCAGGGACTAACTCGCTCTTTACATTGGCGAGGAGAAGGTGATCAAAGAATAGCCCGTAATTTCGGCTTGTGAACTTGAGGAGGACTGAAGCAATGAGAGGTATCGTTTCGTACGGGGGGTACATTCCGCGGTTGAGGTTGGAGCGCCAGGCCATCTACGGTCTGATCAGCTGGTTTGCGCCCGGACTCGGCGGGCTGGCCAAGGGCGAGCGATCGATGGCCAACTTCGACGAGGACAGCGTCACCATGGCAGTGGCGGCGGCGCGTGATTGCCTGATCGGTGCCGACAAATCCAAGGTCGGCGCGCTGTATGTGGCCTCGACCACACTGCCGTTTGCCGACAGGCTGAACGCCGGCATCGTGGCCACCGCCCTCAACCTGCGCAGCAACATCCGAAGCGCTGATTTTACCAGCGCCTTGAAGGCCGGTACGTCCGCGCTGTTGTCCGGTCTCGACGAGGTCGCCGACGGCAAGACTGTTCTGGTCGCTGCCGCTGACAAGCGTGAGGCTAAAGCAGCCTCGAGCCAGGAGATGTTGTTCGGTGACGGGGCCGCTTCGTTCCTGCTCGGATCCGAAGGGGTGATCGCGGAATTCAAGGGTTCGTACTCGGTGTCCTACGACTTCGTCGATCATTACCGTGGGGCGGATCGCCACTACGACTACGCCTGGGAAGAGCGCTGGATTCGGGAGAAGGGGTACGGCGAAATCATTCCGGAGGCCGTCAAAGGCCTGCTGGAGAAACTCTCTCTTTCCGCCAACGACGTCGACAAGCTCATCTACCCGTGCCCGATCAAGCGCGACCACCTGGGCATAGTCAAACAGATCGGTGTGGCTCCGGAGAAGTTGGTGGACAATCTTTTCGAGGTCTGCGGCGAAACCGGTGCCGCCCATCCGCTGCTCATGTTGGTGGCGGCTCTGGAGAACGCCAAGCCGGGTGAACGCATCGTGGTGGCGAGCTTCGGTCAGGGCTGTGACGCCCTCTGTTTCGAAGTGACGGACAAAATTAAATCACTGCCGGCGCGAGCGGGGGTGAGTAAGTCGCTGGCGCGTAAGAAGTCCACCGACAATTACATGAAGTACCTGAGATTCCGCGATCTGCTGATCACCGAGACCGGCATCCGGGCAGAGGCGCCGACGCAAACTGCATTGACCACCCTGTGGCGCAACCGCCAAGAGATTCTCGGGCTGGTGGGCGGCAAGTGCCAGAAGTGCGGCACGCCTCAATTTCCCAAAGCGAAGATCTGCGTCAACCCTGAATGCGGCACGGTGGGGTCGTTCGAGGACTACGAGTTCGCCGATGTCCCAGCCATGGTGAAGAGCTTCACCGGGGATTCGCTTGCAGTTTCAATGGATCCTCCAGCAATCTACGGCATGGTGCAATTCGAGGGCGGTGGCCGCTTCATCGCTGACTTCACCGATTGCGAATTGAAGGACCTGGAGGTGGGACTGCCGGTGAAGATGATCTTCCGCAAGCATGCGACTGACAGAGAACGGGGATTTACCGGCTACTTCTGGAAAGCCACCCCTTGAGGCGCGCCGCAATCCATTGAGAAGAAGGTGCAAAGGATGTCGCCGTTCTTGCCACCTTCCTTCCTTCAGAAGACTTGCGCGACACGCTAGAGTGAATTCATACGACTAAAGCGGAACAGGCAGAAGAGAAAGGACAGCAGCATGGCAACTGGAATCAAAGACAAGGTTGTTATACTTGGCGCGGGCTGTAGCAGGTTCGGCGAGCGCTGGGATGCGGGCAGCGAGGAGCTCATGGTCGAGGCTTTTCAAGAAGCCCTGACCGATGCCGGCATCGAGAAGAAAGAGATTCAGGCGGCCTGGTTTGGCAGCGCCATGGACCATGTCAATGTGGGCAGGAGCGCATTGCCATTGTCCATGACCTTGCGTTTACCCAACATACCGGTAACGCGCGTGGAGAATTATTGTGCCACCGGGACCGAAGCCTTCCGTGGAGCCTGCTACGCCGTGGCCTCGGGGGCCTATGACATCGCCATGGCCCTGGGGGTGGAGAAGCTGAAGGACACCGGTTACGGTGGCCTGCCGGCCGCGGGATCGAACGCCGGAACACTGGTGTGGCAGATGGCCCCTAACGGCACCGCACCCGGCAACTTCGCTCAGCTGGCCAGTGCCTACGCGGCCAAGCACCGCATTCCGATGGCGGACCTGAAAAAAGCGATCGGACAGGTGTCGGCTAAGAGTCACGCCAACGCCGTCAATAATCCCAAAGCCCATTTGCGCAAAGCTGTTACCGTCGAAGATGTGGTGAAGGCTCCCATCGTGGCCTACCCTCTGGGCCTGTTCGACTGCTGCGGCGTGAGCGACGGCTCCGCTTGCGCCATTGTCACCACGCCCGATATCGCCAAAGGGCTGGGGAAGAAGAATCTGGTCTCGGTCAAGGCGCTGCAGTTGGCTCTCAGCAACGGCAACGAAGCGGCCTTCAACGACTGGGACGTGGACCACTTCATCACCACCGAGAAGTGCAGCACCATGGCCTACAAGGAAGCCGGTATCACCAACCCGCGTGAGCAAATCAGCATGATGGAAGTCCATGACTGCTTCTCGATCACCGAGTTGGTTACCGTGGAGGACCTGCACATTTCCGAGCGCGGCAATGCCTGCAAGGATTTCTTGGATGGCTTCTACAACCTGGAAGGCAAACTGCCGTGCCAGCCGGACGGCGGGCTGAAGTGTTTCGGGCACCCGATCGGGGCGTCGGGGCTGCGCATGCTCTACGAGATGTACCTGCAGCTGCAGGGCCGGGCGGGCAAGCGGCAATTGCCCAACCCGCGCTTCGGCCTCACCCACAACCTCGGTGGCGCGCCGGCCCAGAACGTCGCGGCCGTCGCCATCGTCGGCGCCTACCAGAACTGACCAGTGCCAAGCCGCGAAGCACCCGGGGCTCCTTGCCGGGGGCCGGGAATACCGGCGTCCAATGCTTCTCGATGGCCTCCATGATGTAGGCATCGCCGCTCTTCTTGCCGGGGATCGGGATCCACTTGCTCTGCTGCTCGCGTAGGCCGCCGTGGACGTAGAGCCAGGGGGCGCCGCCGAGGCTCTTACGTTCCATGTCGTGCATCGGCGGCTGGCCATAACTATGAACAGTCGACTGTCGACTATCGACTATCGACTATCGACTATCGACTATCGACTATCGACTATCGACTGTCATCACCCCGCTTGCCAGGTGATGTGCACGCGCATGGAACGGATCTTCCACGCGCCCTCGGTCTTGACGAACTCGTAGAAATGCTGTCCCTCGACGTAAGTTCGCTTCGGGTTGGAGGAGCCGAGATCCTTGTAGCTGTAGTGCATGAAATAATCTCCGCCTGTGGCGGTGTCACCTTTCACGTCGATGCGTTTGTTGGTGAGGCTGCTGAAAGCGGCCTCGTCGCTTGTGTGCACCTGCTTCAAGAAGAATTCCCGCACGGCTGATTTTCCGCTTATGGCGGGATAACCCAGCTCCGAGTAGTCGAAGCGCACGTCTTCGGCAAAAAGACCCATGCTGGTCTCGATATCCTTGTTGTCCAGTGCCCAGGCGTACACGGTCAGCATCTTGGCGATTTCGGCCTCGGCCAACATCGTCTCGATATCCATACTCTTCCTCCTCGGGTTCGATTACCCCTTTGATGAGTCGTCGCGCGTTCCGGTGGCAATGGCGGTGTCGTCGATCGCCAGGCGCGGGTCCGAGCGCTGCCGATCAGCAAAGGATCGAGCGCCGGAAAGGAAGATCCCCGCCAACTTCACGTACGCCATGGCTTCCCAGAAACACAAACTATCGTCCGAGACGGCGATACCTGTCAACTCGCGGTAGCGGGTCAGAAAAGCTTCCCGGGAGAGGAGTCCCTGTACACTGTTCGTCTTGCGCCGGCGACTTCTCGACCATCGCCTGCCACCGGTCGATCTCGCGGCGAGCGTAGTCGGTGCTGTTCTTCGGCGGTCCAAGAAAGGACAAACCGCGCTTTTCCCAGTCGAGAGTGTGTTGGAGACGTCATAGGAGGGCAGGGGGCCACTCTCCGGCTCCAGGCACAGGATGAAGTCCCGGCGGACCCGCTCCCCACCTTGCTCCCACTCCGCCACGAACGAGAAGTGGAGATAGGAGAACCCTTCGCTGAGCTGCGTGATGAGAGACGTGGATGTGACGCCCCAGCTGGGGCTGAATAAAGCTCGTGAGTTTCGCCTCTATGCCCTCGAACTGCACGCCCTGATCACTTCGTGAATTCTCGCTGCCCGCTGGGCAAGGGTTGTTTCAAAGATCTTTGCTCATGCCGGAGTTTGCGCCTTGCGCAACTCGGACTTGAGGATCTTGCCGGCACCGCTCAGAGGTAGCGGCTCGGTGCGGAACTCGATGCTGCGCGGACATTTGTAGGCCGCAATCAATTCCTTGCAGTGGGCGATCAATTCGCCGGCCTCGATCGACATGCCGGCCCGCAACCGCACGACAGCGTGCACTCGTTCGCCCCAGGTCTCATCGGGAACCCCGATGACGGCACACTCCGCGACCGCCGGATGCCGGCAGAGCGCGTTCTCCACCTCGGCCGAGTAGACGTTCTCGGCCCCCGACACGATCATGTCCTTGAGGCGGTCCACGACGTAGACAAAGCCCTCGTCATCCATGTACCCCAGATCGCCGGTGTGCAGCCAGCCGTTGGCCAGGGTCTGCGCCGTCAGCTCTGGCTGTTGCCAGTACCCGAGCATGACGTTGTCACCGCGCGCACAAATCTGCCCCACGGTACCGAATGGCACCTCGCGGTCGTCACCATCCAGGATGGCGACCTCAACCCCCGGCACCGCCTGTCCCGCCGAGGTCAATTTGCTGGCCCAGGGGCCTTCGAGCGCGTGATGTTCCGGTCGCAACAGGGTCAGCACCGGCGAGGCCTCCGTCTGGCCGTAGGTCTGGATGAAGCGCAATTGCGGCAACACCTTCATGGTGTAGCGCAGCACCGCTTCCGGTATGGAGGAGCCGCCATACCCCAGCCACCGCACCGAAGACATATCATGCTGGTCGAGCTCGGGATGGTGCACCAACAAATTGATCATCGTCGGTACCAGCCCCAGGCGGGTGATGCGATAGCGTTCGACGGCCGCAAGCGTGGCCTCCAGGGTGAAACTGGGAATGAAGCAACTGCTGGCGATCGCCATCGCCGCCAGGACACTCATGGCGCCGCCCGCCAGGTGGAACATCGGCGCCGCCTGCAGGATCTTGTCGTCTCTCCGAATCTCCATGGCGGACAGGATGTGGAACGCGTTGGCGAGGAGATTGCGGTGACTCAACATGACGCCTTTGGAGCGCCCCGTTGTGCCGCCGGTGTAGAACAGCGCGGCTAGATCATCACCCTGTCGGCCGGCGTCGGCTGCCGCTGCACTGCCGGCGATCAACTGCTCGAATGACGTGAACCCTGGCGGGGCAGCGCCATCGCCGACGTGGACCAGTGTGCGGACTGATGGGATGGCATCACGAAACCTCGGCAGGGTGGGGAGAAAATGGTCGTCAATCAAAAGCACGCTGGTTCCCGAGTCGTTGAGCCAGTAAGCAATCTCCGCGGGTGCCAGGCGGGTATTTATCGGGACCAGGACGCCGCCCGCCCACGGTACCGCGAACTGGTATTCGAAATACCGGTCGCTGTTGAGCGCGAGCATCGCCACCCGGGCGCCGTCCTGCACGGCGAGATTGCGGAGCCCTTGTGCCAGACGCGCGACACGCTCAGCGAACTCCTCCCAGGTGTGTCGCCGGTCGTGGAACTCAGTGGCCAAGTCGTGGCGGCCGAGCTGAACCGCACGTTTCACCAGCCGTGATAAGGTCACTGTTTTGCCCTCCTCTGAAAGTCCTAGGCCTGGAGCGATACGGCATCGATCACGAAGCGGTACTTAACGTCGTTCCGCTGCAAATGCTCGTGGGCCTCGTTGATCTGCTGGATTCGGATCAGCTCGAGATGCTGGATTTCTGCGGCCAGCACGGCAAGCATCGGACTCTCCTAGCCGTGCAGGTTCATTTCTACGCTCTGACGCCCAGCCAACGAGCGCCAAGCTGTCCGGACTTCGCCGATTTCTGTCACGATGTAGAAACTCTTCTTCCCATTCTAGCGGCTCAGCGGCTCATCTAGCGGCTCAGCGGCTCATCTAGCGGCTCAGCGGCTCAAATGCAATGGGGGGTGCGAGCCCGCGCTGGGCGTGCGACAAATTCGCGGGTCTTGTCCTTTGCGTGGATCCGCTCACCCTGAGGTTCTCGAAGGGTGAGCGCCTGCTGGGCACAATGTTTCAATCATGCGGACGCTGATCGCCGCTGCGCCAGCACGCGCAGCCGATCCCAATCACCGTCGATCAGGGCTTTTTTCTTGTCTCGACTCCAGCCCTTGATCTGTCGTTCCGCAGCAAAGGCATCGTCTCGGCTGCCAAAGCTCTCCGAGTATACTAATAATAAGCGTACCGGCCGGCGGCTCTTTGTATGCTCGCCCACATCGCCCGACTGATGCTGCGCCACACGTTGATCGAGATTATCCGTGTGACCGACGCAATACGACTGGTCAGCGCACCGCAGGATATATACCCAAAATGTCATGCCGCCTGCACTTTCAAGGCTTTCGTACCCAGCGCGCAGGGTGCTGCCAAGATCGCGCTCACCCTTCGAGAGCCTCAGTGTGAGCGGGGCCCAGCCTACGTATTTCTGGCGCTTCACGTCGTTCCAGGTCGAGGTCGCGGCGCTGAAGGTCTCCTGACTGCGGCCGTTGTTCGACGCCATGGCCTTTGGTATGAATAAAGATCATACCGGGGTTTAGCCACCATGGGCGCTGCCAAAGTTGCGATAACGATCGAGGAACATCTACTCGAGCAGATCGACCGCCTCGTCGCCGAGCGAAGGTTTCCAAACCGCAGCCGCGCCATCCAGGAGGCGGTCAAGGACAAGCTTGAGCGCCTGGAGCGAGGACGGCTTGGCCGCGAATGTGCCAAGCTGGATCGAGCTTTCGAGCAGAAGTTGGCGGACGAAGGGTTGGCAGGGGACCTTTCCGAGTGGCCCGAGTTCTGAGAGGCGACGTTGTCTGGGCCGATCTTAATCCGGTGGTCGGCCGTGAGCAGGCCGGAAAGCGGCCCGTTGTTGTGCTCAGCGCCGATGTGTTCAACGAGCGCTCCGGAACGGTGATTGCCATGGCAGTGACCAGTCAACCGCAGCGCGCTGGTTTTCCCCTCACGTTGCAGGTCGAGTCGGTGAAACTGGGCAAACCCGCGTGGGTCAAGATCAGTCAGATACGGACACTGTCCGTGCACCGGCTGGGCCGGAAACTCGGCCGGCTGTCCCAGGAAGAGGTCGACCGGTTGGCTGAAGGCCTCAACGAAATCATCGCCCCCTAACACCCGCTCAGCGCTACGTTGACGGCCAGCAGCAACTCGTCCACCGTGACCAGGCGATCGCCATTGGCATCCTGCGTCTCGCCAGCGATCTGCTCAGCCGCCACCCGAGCAACAATCAGCACATCATCGTGATCACCGACGGCCAGCCCAGGCACAACTCTTTCAAAACCTCTCCCGGATGCGGTGGATTGTACATCGACATAGCCTCGCCTCCCTAATGGTAATCTGACACCGTCTCGTGTGAGCGCGCGTACTCATACGGGAGCGTAACTTCAGGGCAGCGGTCGCACTCATCCAGCGCGGCGGCGGCGGGAAAGCTCGGTGGCGTGAACTTTCTTCAACTTCAGCCGCCGTGCCACCTGCGCCGCCTGCGCCGAAAGCTGCGGCTTGATTTGGCTGAGTGGTTTACCCTTCTCTTCTTCAAAGTGGCGCTCCCGCACCCGATGGAGCCACTCAAGCGACGGGTAGTCCCACAACTTCTGTTCCTCTACGGACTTAGACATCTGGAATCTCCAGCGGTGACACAACGTCGGTGGGGACATATCGACGGTAATGCATCAATCACTCGCCCGCCGCTAGACTTACTAGCTGTCCTTAGCCGCGACGTCCAGGCTGCGCCATGTCACAGTCCTTTTTCAGAGCGCTCTCGATGCTCTCCACGGCGAAGACTTCAGGTCGCAGGGGTGAGATCCGGCTCGCCAATCTCGCTCCCAAGGTTAACGCCGAGATCGGAAAGGCGCGTCCAGCAGTGATTGTCAATTACGATGCTATCGGCACGCCCTCAGGCCGCGAGCGCCACAATACCAAAAACTCCGTAATGTTACGCATAGACAACTGCTCGCCGTGTGTGCTTGCATGCACACCGTGTGAGATTCTGATGGTGGATGCTGCTGGATGATGCTCCTACCTATCGGATTGCTCAGCTCAAGGCGCGGATTGCGGAGCCTGTTATTTCTCGTTGGGGTTTCCTTGCGGATCTGCCGGACCATGGTGCCTGAAGGGAACAGCGCAGAATATGGGTGAAATGACCAAATGCGATAGCACTATGAATCGGGCTGGCGGTTTCAAACGAAGGGCCTGGATTTCGTTCTTTGTCATCGCTCTGAGCACATTGGTGCCGAGATTCCCCGTGCTTGCAACTGTCGTTTTGAGTCTAAACCCAGAGGTAACCACCGTAACGCAAGGACAGCAGTTTGACCTCGGGATACAAGTCCAAGCCGGCAACGAGGAAGTGGATGGCGCTTCGGGCTACCTCAACTTCGACCCGGCGATCTTACACGTGGTGAGCGTCACTGGTGGCGGTGCATTCGGTGTTACGCTCCAGAACACGTTCGACAACGCACTCGGGCATGTCGACTACGCTGCGGGGGAACTGACAGCTCCGTTTCCTTCAGGCACGTTCACGCTTGCGACGATCACGTTCCTCGCCGCTGGTGTGCCCGGAACGCCGATCACGTTCGACTCGGCCATGCCGCGGCGCAGTGAAGTGACACGGCTCGGCACGTCGGTGCTGGGTCAAGCGGTCGGTGGCGCTGTCACGGTGACTCTTAACGCCACCGGCACCGAGACACCAACGAACACCCCGACCGCATGCGGCGGCTCAACTCCTTCGGCGACGCTCACGCCTAAACCCAGCCCCAACGCAACACCAACGCCCACGGGAACGCCAGTTGACGCGACTGCCTTGCTGTGCGCGGAGCTCGATACAACGGATACGGTCGTCGAATTGTGCGACGGCAGCACGTTTCCGAGCTCGGGTACGATCCGCATTGACGACGAAGTCCTGTACTACGCAGGGAAATCCGGAGACACGCTGACAGGAGTCGTGCGTGGGGTGGTCCGTACAGCACCGAGCGCACACGCTGCGGGGTCACGGGCCACGTGGATCGTCTCGGATTGCACCGGCGACTGCAACGGAGACCAACTGGTAACGGTTGATGAACTCATCACTGCCGTCAACGTGGCCCTGGGTCAATCAGTTGTGGCAGCATGTCCGTGGGTCGACCGCGACCTTACCGGCCGGGTCACTGTCGACGAGATCGTCGCTGCTGTGAACAGCGCGCTGGAAGGCTGCGCGCCAATCGGGAAGGATCATCGATGACAAATCTGCTTAGCAGGGGCCTCATCGGAAGCCTGCTTGCTCTTCTGTGCTCGTTCCCTAGTGCCGCACTGGCCTCATCCCGGGCGACAGTGCATAAAGGGGATGGCTTCGCCTGCCCACGCGATTCGGTCTTTACGGTTCAGAGGGTCGGCGACGGCGGCTGGATTCACGAACTCAAACCGGACCCCGGCGATCAGAACGGAGGTTGCCCGACGCACTTGGGGCAGCGAATTCCAGTCATCCTAATTCACGGCCTCAACCGCTGCTCGTCCATGCCCAGTCCCGAAGTATGGGACAACTTTGCCAAAACGATTGGGCATAGCGATACCTTCAAACTGTACAGATTTTCTTGGTGGAGTAATATCGAACCGATATCGTCCATAGGAGGGTATCTACGGGATGTACTCGATGCGCTAGACGATGATCCAGACGCAGGCTTTCGGAGTCGGCAAGTAATTATTATTACACACAGCGCGGGTGGGCTGATTGCGCGGTCATATATGCAGGAATGGCGGTCCCGGTCTAATTACCCCTATGGCGGCCACGCGGATTTAGGGGGCGAGAGAGTTTCTCGACTAATAACTCTGGCAACCCCCCATCGTGGTAGCCCTCTTGCGAATGGCCCCTATCGAATCGAGTACGTCCGTCTGTGGGAACGTGAGCATAACGGCGACTGGTCAAATAGCTCAAGATTTGGTGATTACTGGTTGCAGTGCCCCATACCTAACTCATTCCGATACGATACGTATACTCGCCTGGACATTCACTGGGACAATAGTACGCCGCTGTTTCCCTATGGAAGCGTGCCACCAAGCGTGCCAGGCTTCGGAGTCTTGGTACCAGAGTCATTTATCAACGACACAAGCGATTGGCTTCAGAAGCTGAATTGCGTACCCCCATTCGGGCGCTCGACAGGGAACCCACAGTGCGGGGTGCTGGATCGTTACGCACCGAAGATTATTGCATACGCCGGAAAGGCTGTCGGGGTTTCTGCCAATTATTGGGATGCGAAGTCGATCTGCGATCAGCGGCATCTTGAAAACTCTAATGCAGGGAACTTGTGCGTCATCCAAAGCTATCTTAACGCTGTCTTTCAATTGGACGGTGACGGCTTTGTCCCGTATGAGAGCGCGACTTTCAACTCGGGAGCATGGCGGATCAAGACGCGTGATTTCTGGTTTTACAATCACGAGGACATGATTCTCGGCAAGACGAGCCCCAGCGACGAACGGCTGTTTCTGGATCTTCGCGGGGACCTGCAGAACGCCGTGCCGGACGGGCCGCAAGCCAATCTTACGATGACATATGGTGCAGCAGTGGGGACGGAAACCACGCCCCTTACTGTTAATGTCTCGGCCGGCGGGAGTGCCACAGTGGTGCTGTCGTCTGCGGGGAGCACCACCTACAACGGCCCGCCAGAAAGCTACCATTGGTTTGTGGACAATGTGTCCATCTCTACGGACGCTAGCACACCGCACGCGCTCACAGCGGGCCGGCACCGAGTAGCGCTTTGGATATTCGACAATCTGGGCGCGAGAGGTGAGGCTTTCGGGTCAGTCACCGTCAAGGAAACATACGTGGCCAAGCTGTGGCCCGTCGCGACAACGACCGCCGCTTCTTCCGTGACGAGCAACATCGCGGTGTTGAACGGGCGAGTCACTCCGAACGGCACGTGGGCTAGGGTGTGGTTCCAGTGGGGCACCAGCGCTTCTCCATACGCGAACTCCACGCCGGCTGACACGTTAACGAGCGACGAGCCGACCTCCTATGCTCACGCGCTCCCCAACCTGCTTCCCAATACGACGTATCACTTCCGTGTCGTTGCGGAGAATGAGACTGCGTTGAAGTGGGGAGACGACCAGACCTTTACTACCAAGAGCGCGCCGGATCAGGAGGCACCGCAGGTGGGTATCACTAGCCCGACCACCTACGTTACAACCTCGCAGTACATCACGCTTGGGGGGTGGGCCACAGACGACCTGGGGGTGACGAGCGTTACCTGGGGCAACGATCAGGGTGGGACTGGTACTGCGACCGGGACAGCGAGCTGGACGACCTCGTCCATACCCCTGGCGCGTGGGGACAACGTCATCACGGTGACGGCATGGGACGGCACGGGAAAGAGCGGAACCGACATGCTGACGGTCACGTCCAACCCACCCGACAACGTGTCACCCGATACTCAGATTCTGAGCGGGCCGTCCGGGACATGGACGTCTTCGGACTTCACGTTTACCTGGACGGGAAGTGACGATGTCACCGCGCCAGCGAATCTTCGCTACACGACACACCTCGAGGGGTTTGACCTGAGCAGCACGCCCTACGCGTCCACAACGAGCCGCTCGTTTTCGGGCATTCCGAACGGAACGTATACGTTTTGGGTGAGAGCCCGAGATGAGGTCGACAACATCGACTACAGTGCCGCGACTCGCACCTTCACCGTGAGCATACCCGACACGACAGCTCCGTCTGTTGCCAACGTCCTGCTGACCGGGGGAGGGGTGAACAATCTCTTCCGAACCGGGCAAGCGAACTCGATCGTGTTCGACGCAACGGACAACATTCGCCCGACGGAAGCCGACCTCTACTACTCCATCGACGGCGGGGCGTCCTGGATTTCCATCGTGTCCAGTTTCCCGATTCGTTCGGGTCAGAACTCGTTCCAGTGGACGGTTCCGGCAGCCGCTATCACAACGAACGGAAAGATCCGGGTGGTGGTTCGTGATGCGGCGGGAAACCCTGCGGAGGGCTTGTTTGGCCCGTTCACGATAATCGATGGCACGCCGCCACGGGTCAAGGTTATCTCGCCAAACGGCGGCGAGGATTGGCCGCTCGGTACCAGCCAGACAATCCGCTGGGAAGCTTCGGGAACCTATCCGATCGACGGGTTCATCGTGTACTTTCTGCGCGACGGCTCCACATTGTACATCGGGGGCTTTCCGGGTAACCAGACGACTTATCAATGGACACTGCCCGTGACGGGTTCGACCGAAAGGGCGTTGGTTCGGGTGGTTGCGAGAGACACGTACGGCAACGAAAGTGAGGACTTCAGTGACGGGCTCTTCCGGATGTCCAATCCGGACAAGCCGCCGCCTCCGCCGTGGCACGTGCCGAGCCTCGTGAGTTCGACAGCGGGATACTCGCCCCAGCCGGTAGTTGCCATGGATCGCTTCGGCAAGGTGCACCTCGCCGCCGCGTCCGGAAATTCGACACAACAGCAGGTCGTTTACCGGCTCTGGGACGCGGGAGCATGGGGAACGCGGAAGGAAATCACCAGCTACCCGGTGGACTCGCAGGCGAACGAACACTACACCGACTGGGTTCGGATCGCGGTCGACTCGAGTGGGCACCCGCATGTGATCTGGCTGCGCGGTCGCAACTTGCCGTACCCTTCCTACGACGACGACCTGTTCTACTCCTACTTCGACGGGACGAGCTGGTCGAGCCCGGTAAATTTATCCGCTTCGGTTACCAGCGGAGGCAGCAGCTCGACGAGATACCCGGCAATGGCCGTGGATAGCGGCGACCGAGTACACGTCGTCTGGATGGAACGGATAGTGGGCATCAGCGGCCCGAGCGGCCATTTGGTATACCACGCGATCAAGACTGGGGGCACCTGGGCGCCGCCTGTGCCGATTACGCTATCAGGATCCGCGCAGTATTACTCCTACGCCGAGATGGTCGGGGACCGCGCAGGAAGAATCCATCTGATCACGTCGGCCGATGGCAACGAGCGGATTGACCACAGCGTGTTCGATGGTGCAGGGTGGGCGTCCCAGCCCATCGTTCCGAGCGAGAATGGATTCTCGGCGCAGCGAGGCTCCGTGACTCTGGGAGCGGACGACACTCTCCACGCCGCCTGGTTCAACGCCGCGAGGGATGCGGATGGGCATGAGGCGTTGTCGCTCCAGTACAGCTCGTACCGCAATGGCGTGTGGGCCTCAGCGATCGCGCACCCGGTGCCGGATTGGAAGGCCGCCCAGTCGCTGGCTATCGCGATGAATGCTCTTGGGCGATCGGTGATCTCCTGGATCCAAGACTCACCGGTGCCACCCAACGGGATCGCATTTGTGTACGCGAGTGAGATCACTGATCGTGGCTGGTCCGAGCCGATACGAATTTCCGATCGAACGACGAATGTGAGCTGGGGGCAGCCGATATCAATGGCGGGTGGTCCGTCCGGTACCCACGTGGTGTGGCAGGGCACGGGCGGGGTGATCTGGAACTGGGCCGACTATTCAGCGATGCTCAACGTCGTTCCAGCCGAGATCGTGTTTCCATCCATCGGAGTCGGGGAGACTGCAGAGGCCGAGTTCTTGCTCCTCAACCCTACGAGCGGAGCGGCAAGCGGCAGCGCCACTGTCGGCCCTGCAGGGGGTGGTGCTGCCGCGGTAGACGAAGGCCAGGCCGCCGTGAGTGTGCCGTTTTCTATCACTAGTGGCGCTCAGTTTTCAGTAGGTGCGGGCGATCAGATCGGAAGCGTCACGGTGCGGTTTGCTCCGACTGCGGTGGGGGCAGCGAGCGGGACGGTGACGTTTTCGACGCCGTGGGGGGACATTACGCGCACCGTTAGCGGAGACGCCACAGCAACCGCCCACGTCGTTGGGTCAGCCATGCTACAAGGGCGGCCGGCGCAGCCTGACCCACGTTGGAGTGTCTGGCTCAGCGTGAGCTTGACGACTCCGGGTGTGCAAACTCCGGCGTACGAGTTTACGACTGCTACCGATGAGAACGGAGCATTCGTCGTCTCCGGAATCGCACCTGGTACCTACGATGTTCGAGTCAAGAACAGTCACACGCTCCGCAATACGCAAACGGTCACTTTCCTCCAGGGCCAGAATACCGTCAGCTTCGGGACTCTCCGGGAGGGCGATGCAAATGGCGACAACTTCGTCACCGTCACAGACTTCTCGACTCTGGTGAGCACGTTCGCGAAGTGCGACGGCGATGCGGGTTACGATTCACGGGCGGACTTTAACAATGACGGGTGCGTGACATTGCTCGACTTCTCGCTCCTGGCCGCGAATTTCGGGCAGGCTGGGGCACCTTAAGAAGTGGTAGCACGAACTCTTAGGCGGAGAGGCCAGGTATCTGGCGCGGTAGGAGCATCGCAGGGGCGTTACGGCAGGGCAACGCTCTGGGGGACTGTCGCGGGTTGCCTCGTGCTGCTCCACGTCGGGGCTTGGCCGAGGGATACATGGGCGGGAACGGTTGGGATCGCGATCTCTCCAGCAGCAATCACGACAAGTCTTGGGGACAACTTCAACGTTGTCATTCAAGTTCAGGCTGGAGCTCAGGCAGTGGATTCCGCGGCCGCTTACCTCAGTTTCGACCCGGCCGTCCTTCACGTGACGAGCATCACCGCTGGTGCTGCCCTGGACGTGTTGCTGCAAAATTCATTCAGCAACTCGAGCGGAACGCTGGATTACGCGGCGGGGACGTTCGGACCGGCTCCCTCGGGCACGTTTACCCTGGCCACGGTGACTTTTTCGTCTATCGCCGGATCACCGGGCACGACGCTTGCCTTCAACTCCGCATTGCCGCGTCAGACTGATGCCGCCCGGCTGGGATTTTCGGTCCTGGGTCACTCCGAAGGCGGGACCGTTACGGTGGAAAACGGGCCGACACCGACCCGCACTCCCACCACGTCGACTCCCGCCGTGACCGCAACGGTCACGGTCACCCCGGCACCGTCACAGACGCCAACGCAAACACCAACGACAACCCCGTCTGCCACAACAACTCGCACACCGACCGGCTCAGCCACCCGGACGCCAACTTCCACGCCGACCAACACGCCAGCGGCGACGCAGGTGTGCGGGTGCAACTGGCAGTGCGACGATGGCGATCCGTGCACGGACGACGCGTGTAGTCCCGGAACGGCGCTGAAGCTGTATGTCGCAGACGTGGATGCCGTACCAGGCAACAATGCGGCGGTGTTCAGAGTCGATGCGGCTACTGGCGCGCAGACTTTCGTTTCCTCGGCCGGCAATCTTCTTGAGGCGTCTCACATCGAGGTCGAGAAGGATGGGAAGATCGTTGTTTCTGATGGCTCCCGGCATAGCGTGGTCCGCATCGATCCAACATCGGGGTCGCAGACGATAGTCGCCGCTGACCCTAACGCTGTGAACCTAAGGGACTTAACGGGTCTCGGCATCGCTCGCGATGGAAGTATCTACGTGAGCGACCAGCAAGCCTTTGGCGGTGGTCCAGGGATCACGAAGGTTTATCGCGGAGGCGTGATCGCCGTATCCTCCGGGGGCAACCTCGTTAATCCACAGGATTTGACGGTTACCGCCGACGGAATGATTCTCGTGGCTGACCGAAACGCATTCGGTGGAACATGTCCGGGTTCCGGTGGGGTGATCCGCATAGACCCGGTGACGGGAGCGCAGACGCCGGTTTCGTCATGCAACAATTTCGTTGAACCTGTGGGTATTGCGGTGGAGGCCAGTGGAAATCTTCTTGTTTCTGATTACGCTGCCTTCGGCGGTTCGGGTGGCATCATTCGTGTCAACCCTGCCAACGGAGCACAAACGGTAGTGTCGCAGGGCGGGAACTTTATTGACCCTTCGGAAATCACAATCGACCCCAGCGGGAACATTTTCGTCGTCGACCCTGGGGCACGTGCTGTAATTCGCGTCAACCCGACTACGGGAGCACAAACGCTAGTTTCTTCTGGCGACAAGTTCGTTTATCCGAACGGATTGACGATCGCTGAAGCCGGCACGTGTACGAACACGTTCAACCCCAGTCTCTGTCCTACGACACCGACTTCGACACACACCCCCACGCATACGCCAACCCGAACGCCGACTGTGACATCTACGCAAACCTACACACCGACGCGGACTCCCACTCACACACCGACACCGACGGGGACCTTCACGCTGACCCCGACGGGTACACCGTCGTCAACACCAAGCGTGACGCGAACAGCCACGCCTTCCACAACACCCACGAAGACGCCAACCGAGACGCCGACAAGAACGCCAACGCGAACCGCGACGCCAAGCCCAACGAGCACGGCGACCTATACCGCGACGGCGACCCGGACCCACACCGGGACGCCGACTGTCACCCCGACGCGCACCAGTACGCTTACGCCAACGTTGACCGTTACCGCGACACCAACATCCACAGCAACACGAACGCCAACCAGCACAGCAACACGGACGCCGACGAACACCGCGACGAGTACTCCAACCAGGACCGCAACCACGACACCAACTAGCACCCAAAGTCGTACGCCGACTAATACGCCTACTGCAAGCTTCACTCCGACTCAGACGGCCACACGTACGCCAACGAGGACCGCAACCGCTACTGCAACGAGTACCCCGACTAGGACTCCGACGCGCACACCGACTGACACCCCGACGAGGACCCCAACCAACACTGCGACGGCTACCCGTACTCCAACCAACACCGCTACCTTGGCTCCCACGCGTACCCCAACGAATACGCCTACCGCAACCTTCACTCCGACTCAGACAGCCACGCGCACGCCAACGAGGACCGCAACCGCTACGGCAATGAGTACCCCGACTAGGACTCCGACGCGCACACCGACTGACACCCCAACGAGGACCCCGACCAACACTGTGACGGCTACGCGCACTCCGACCAGCACTGCGACCTCGACTCCCACGCGTACCCCGACGAATACGCCTACCGCAACCTTTATTCCGACTCAGACAGCGACGCGCACACCAACGAGAACCGCAACCGCTACGGCAACGAGTACCCCGACTAGGACTCCGACGCGCACACCGACTGACACCCCGGCGAGAACCCCAACCAACACTGCGACGCCTACGCGTACTCCAAGCAGCACAGCCACCTTGACTCCCACGCGTACCCCGGCGAATACGCCTACCGCAACCTTCACTCCGACTCAGACAGCCACGCGCACGCCGACTGACACCCCGACGAGAACCCCAACCAACACTGCGACGCCCACGCGTACTCCAACCAGCACTGCCACCTCGACTTCCACGCGTACCCCGACGAATACGCCTACGGCAACCTTTACTCCGACTCAGACAGCCACGCGCACGCCGACGAGGACCGCAACCGCTACTGCAACGAGCACCCCAACTAGGACTCCGACGCGCGCACCGACTGACACCCCGACGAAGACCGCGACCAACACCGCGACGGCTACGGGTACTCCAACCAGCACTGCCACCTCGACTTCCACGCGTACCCCGACGAATACACCCACCGCAACCTTCACCCCGACTCAGACGGCCACACGTACGCCAACGAGGACCGCAACCGCTCCTGCAACGAGTACCCCGACTAGCACTGCGACGCGTACACCAACCGACACCCCAACTCGGACCCCCACTTCTACGACGACGTCCACGCGCAGTTCGACCAGCACCGCGACCTATACCCCCACGCCGACGCCGACGAATACGCCCAGCGGGACCGTAACCCACACTCCAAGTGCGACCTCGACCACGACTCACACTCGCACCGACACGCCGACGGCCACGTTCACCACCACGGCGACCAGCACGAGAACCGCCACGCAGACTCACACACCCACGAGCACCCCAACCTTCACCGGCACTTCAACTGCGACTGCAACATCGACGCCGACGCCGACGGACGCTCCGACAAGTACCGCGACGCCGACACCTACGGAAACGCCGACAAGCACACCGAGCGTGACACCAACCGATACGCCTACGGCGACACCTACGAGCACAGCAACCACAACCTCCACACCGACCAATACGGCTACCCACACCTTCAACCCGACCGTGACGCCAACCCCGACCGCATCAACGACTTCAACGCCTACCGATACTCCGACACCGACCTTCACTACGACGCCGACGGCAACGCCCACGCAGACCTCGACCAACACCGTGACGCCCGCTCCGACAGATACTCCGACATCAACCCCCAGTCAGACTCCCGCCAACACGCCAACGGAAACCCCGACCGAAACTCCCACGGCGACGGAGACGCCAAGTAATACGCCCACCGCGACATCGACCCCCGCACCAACGTCAACCCCGACCTCGATCCCGACCAACACTCCGACGCTGATCCCTACCAGCAGCCCGACGGCAACTGCGACCTATGCGCCCACTGCTACGCCAACGATCACAAGCGCGCCGACGCTGAGCCCGACCCCCTATGTCGTATGCACTCCGCCGCTTTGCCGGCCAGGACAGACCCTTTATTGCCCCGGAGATTGCCCTTGGGGATGTGGGACGCAATGTGCCTGCATCGGGGACTGCAACAACTCGGGACCAGTGACCGTCGACGAGATACTGACGATGGTGAACGCCGCACTCGGTAACACCCAGGCTTCGTCTTGTGGACCGGGGGATGCCGATCATAGCGGCACGATCACCGTTGACGAGATTCTCACGGCGGTGAACAACGCGCTCAACGGCTGCGTCTCGGGTCAGTAGGACACAAACTCCGTGATGTCCGAAGGGAATAGGTCAGGCGAAACATGGGGAATGGGTATCCCGTTTGGATGACGCATCGTAGGTTGCCCGATACAAGGACATGGGAGGGGGAATGAACAGGGCGAAGTATGAGATCAGCCGGTGCCTTTCATCGCTGGTTCTACTCGCCAGTGCATATGAGGCGACGGCTGAGGGACTCGCCTTCACAGACAGACATCACTCATGCCGCGGTTCTCATTTTTTACCTCGCGAGTGGCCTGGGGTTCGCGACCGCGGTTGCTTTTCTGTCGAGTGAGGGTGTCTTGAATTTGGCGGAGTTCAGTTGGAGAGAGACCTTTAACGAATTCAGGGAGGGAGAGATGGTAAGCCAGGCGACCCTATCGAAGGATGGTTTTTCGGCGGCGCGTACAGTAACCGTACGCTACAAGGACGCGTACAAGGTGGCCCGGATCGTGACTACCATAGGCGGCATTATCAAGGGGTTCGGTATCGCCCTCGGCGTGATCGTCTTTGCCGTGGTCTTCTTTGCGGCGAGCCCCGGCCCGATTGGCCGCCCGGTTCCCCAGGTTGCAGTGATCCCTGTCGCCGGACTGGCAGGCCTATTCAGCGGAATGATCTTCTACTTTCTGGGGCTCGTCGTTTCATCCCAAGGGCAGATGTTGAAAGCTACCCTCGATCATGCCGTTCATACGTCTCCCTTCTTGACTGATCCGCAACGAATGGACGTGATGGGGCTGCTGTAGCATCGGCGGCCGGCGCTTGGCGAAGACGGTGCTGGACGGCGGCTGGTGCGGGCATTCACCAGACGCGGCGAGCAACTGCGGTCGGTAGGTTGCCGTGCCATGCGGCGATTGGTCCTCTCCCGCAATACCGGCGGGAGAGGATGAAGGTGAGGGCACATTTCTCACTGACTGCCGCGCGCACCCACGGCGTAACGCGAGCTTCCAGGACTATGAACCCTCACCCGCACCCTCTCCCGCGGGTGGTGCGGGAGAGGGACAAGATAGGCGCACGCTCATACCCACAAATTCGCACACCCCTTTGGAACCAGTGAAGAAGTGCGCTGTTCGGTCTTGCGATGTTACCGTCGATAACTGCCTGGCGCTCCTCGTCGACGGTTACCTCGCCGGTCAGGTAGAAGAGGCGCGGCCTCCACCAGGTCCCGAGGAATGCTGGCGCAGTTCACCGTCACCAACTGAGCTTTGAAATTTGGGCCCCGATAATGGATGGCGCTGGCAATCAGCTCCTTGCCCGTTCCGGTGTCGCCTACTATCAGCACTGGCGTGTCAGGGCTTTTAGCTATGGCCTCGACGAACTCCATTACTTCCCGGATGGCGCTGCTTTCGCCGATGAAGCAGGGGGTGTTCTCCGTCAGGTAGCGCTTCTGGAGCTCCTGGACTTCTTTTCTGAGCCGAATGGTGTCGAGCGCATTACGGATGGCGACTTCGAGAGTCTCGGTGTGCAGCGGCTTGGTAACGTAGTCATGCGCCCCAGCTTTCATTGCGGATACCACGGAGGCGGTGTCCTCGTAGGCGGTGATCATGATGACCAGGACGCCCGGGTTGGTCCCTTTGATCGTCCGCAGGGCTTCGAGGCCGCACATCCCCGGCAGTCCGATGTCCAGGAGAATGAGATCAGGCGGCGTGCTCTTGAGGGCCTCGATGGCCGCTTCGGCATGAGCAAAGGTCTCGATGTGGTACGCGCCCTCGAAGGCGGCGGCAATTCCCTGGCGGACCGATTCGTCGTCGTCGACGACATAGATGGTGTAGCTCATTTTACGTTGTTCGCCGTCTGCGCCGCGATCTCAATCCGGAACTCCGCTCCGCCCCAGCGGCTGCGATGGACAGTCAATCGTCCGCTATGCTCGGTGATGATCCGGTGGCTGAAGCTGAGGCCGACGCCGTGGCCATCCTTGCGCGTCGTATGAAAGGGCTCGAATAGCACGTCACGCAATTGCGGCGGCACTCCCGGGCCAGAATCGGAAACGGAAATCACCGCCTTTCCGTCGCGGTGCGCCGTCGCGAGCTCCAGCCGTTTGGGGCTGGTGTTGTTGGCCATCGCCTGTAAAGCGTTGGTAATGAGGTTCAGAAGCACCTGTTCCAGCAGGCGGAAGTCCGCCAGACACAGGACCTCTTCCGGTTCGAGAGCCTTGTGGATCTCGACGCCGCCGCGCCGCAGCGAGGCCAGACAGAATTCCGCTGCCACTTCCACCACGCGGTTTACGTCGATCAGCTCGAGCTTGGGCGGGATCGGCTTGGCAAAATCCATCACGCGCTGGATCACCGAAGCGATTCGGGTCGACGCCGTCTTGGCCTGCACAACAATCGAGCCCAGGCGCTCCTTGGCCTCGCAATCGAGCGCCTCCGCCTTTGCCAGCAAGTGCTCGATGGTGGAGAGATTGAGATTGATCCCGGACAGGGGATTGCGAATCTCGTGAGCGATGCCGGTGGCCAGCTGTCCGAGCGAAGCCAGGTTTTCCCGCACTGCCACGGTCTCCTCCAGGTTGTGCATGCGGGTGATGTCCACCATGCTCAGCAAGGTGGCATTCTTGCCGTGGTAGTAGAGCGGCGTCGTCTGGCAGTGGACCCAGCGGATGACTTTTTCGCCAGCCCCGGCCGGAACGCAGAATCGCAACTCCAGGCTGTGCCGGATTTCATATTGCGAGTCCATGGCGGCACAGAAGTCGGCGAACTTCGATTCGTCTTCGGGATAGATCTCGCCCATCCGTTGCACTGTGATTTCTATCGGGCGCGGTCCCAGCAGGCGGTCCTGTTCGCCATTCTTGAATATGACCTGTCCCTGCCACACGATCGCCGTGGCCACCGGGGAGTGTTCCACCAGCGAGCGGAAGCGGTTCTCGCTGTCACGCAACTCAACCAGAGTGTGCTCCAGGCGCTCGTTGGCCCTTTTTAGCTCGGCCGTGCGCTCGTACACCCGGAGCTCCAGCCCGTCACGGGCTGTGCGGAGCTGCAGTTCACTGCCCTTCAGGTTGCGGAACAGCAACTCGTACGGCTGTAACAGGCCCGTCTCAATTATGGCTTTGTATAGTAAGTAGAAAGAAATGACCTTCAGATAGTGCCAAAATATGCTATTATATAGATATGCATCAGTATAAATGGTGCCTGAGAGCTCAGCGGCAGCGGAAAACACGATCGACAGCGCCAAGCGCTTGAACACCAGAGGAGAGAAGCATGCGCGCGCCCGGTACAGGGTGGCGACTGCCCCCAGCTGCAGCGCTGTTACACCGTAGTCACTGGCCGTCTTGAACCATGTCGGTCCAACACCCGGAACCCAACATGCGGGGAATATACCTACCTTTATCGACCCCAACAGGAGCAGCGCCAGCAGAGAGAATGCTCCCAATGTCAGCCCCGGTTTCAGACGGTGTACCGCGAATAGCGGGGCGATCAGGAGCGCAACGCTCTGGAGATAGCGTGCGGAGAACCAGAGCTGGGTGTACACATTGGGGTCGGCCTGCCCGAACAGATCGTGAAAGCTGTGCGCGTGAAGGTAATCGATTGTGCCGACGAACAAGTACGCGATGCCTACAAACAGAACGTAGTGGTTGTCGAGAAAGGGGCGCGCATTCCAGGCCAGCATGAAGATCCCCACCGCCACCGTCGCGCTGAACATCTCCACCAGGCTGTGGGAAACCACCGGGTCGTACACATGGGCCGCATACAACAACGGCAGGATGAACAGGCCACCCAGCAGGAACGCGACCAGCCTGCCCGTGACCATGGCGCGCAAGTGGGTCACTTGCGGTGCACGCAAAAGCGGCAGTGCCGACGGTTCAATGCTTGTCGAGAGTTCCGACATTATCGTCCTCCGTGGATATACGCGCCGGATTGTACGTTGCCCCGGTCAAGGAGCGTGGTCAAGGTGAAAGGACCTGGGACTTTCCCGTAGGGGAGTGCCTCTAGGTAAGTGCGAGATTACCCCGCCCGCTAGCAGATAGGAGTTCAGATGTGGCGGACGCCAGACCGGGTGCAGCTTGCTTGGATGACGCTGAAGGGTTTGCCTGCACTAGAGTGCTGGCGGTAGAAAGCTCCGATGAGGTCTACTTCAGCGGTCACCCCGACCGGGCCAGTAGTCCGGGCCGAGACGTCGCCAAGCCGGGCGCGTTATACAGTCCTTGGGTTCACCCTGGCAGTTACTGCCATAGCCTATCTCGATCGCGTCTGCATCGCGACCGCGGCGCCGGCGATGAAACTCGACCTGCATCTTTCAGATGCGCAGATGGGATACGTGTTCAGCGCCTTCACTTTTGCCTACGCGCTCTTCGAGGTTCCCAGCGGCTGGTTGGCGGACCGCTTCGGCGCCCGCTTGATGCTGGCGCGGATCGTGATCTGGTGGTCGGCAATGACAGCGGCTACCGGGCTGGCCCAGGGTTTCCTCTCACTGTTCACACTGCGACTGCTGTTCGGCTTGGGCGAGGCGGGGACTTTTCCGAGCATCGCGCGCGCCTATGCTCGCTGGCTGCCCGCACCCGAGCGTGGCCGCTCGTTTGGGCTGGCAGTGATGACGGGAGCCCTGGGAGGCGCGATCACCCAGCCCATCGTGGTGGGACTCCTGGGTGTCCTCGATTGGCGTCACAGCTTTCCGATCTTCGGCCTGGTGGGGGTCGTATGGGCCCTGGTGTGGTACTGGTGGTTTCGCGACGACCCGCATCATCATGCCGGCGTCAATGCGGGTGAGTTGGCACTGATCGGCAGCGAGCCACCGGCGCCGCACCAGGGCGTGCCGTGGCGCGCGTTGGTGCACAACCCGACCCTGCTGGCACTCTGCGTCATGTATGGCGGTGCCATTTACGGCTGGTACTTCTATCTCACGTGGCTGCCGATGTACTTGCTGCGAGCGCGTGGCTTCGACCTGCACGAGGTCGGGTGGCTCGCGGCTCTGCCGTATCTGAGCATCGCCGCCGGTGTGCTCGCCGGTGGTTGGACGAGCGATCTCCTGGTGCGACGCTGGGGCCCGCGCGCCGGGCGTCGTGCGCCCGGCCTGGTCGGCTTGCCCCTGGCCGCGGCTGCCATCGCTGCCGCCGTGGTTACACCCGCTCCAATGGCGGCGGCGCTCCTCCTGGCGCTAGCGGCTGGTTTGGCCGCCCTCGGGGTGGCGCCGGCATGGGCCGTCTGTCTCGAAATCGGCGGCCGCCACGCCGGCGTGGTTACCGGCGCCATGAATACTTTCGGCAACCTCGGAGGTTCACTTAGCCCCGTGGTCGTGGGCCTGGCGCTCCAGCATTGGAATTCCTGGAATATGCCGTTGGTTACGGTAGCGATGTTCTACCTCGCTGCAGCGCTCTGTTGGCTGCGCATCGATCCGATGGAGAGCGTGGGGGCGTGAGGGCGTGGGAGCGTGGGAGCGAGAACCTAACAACGTAACAACCTGTACCTCTCAACGGCCGGCCAGGCGCTGTTTAAGCGGTCTCGCCAGCCGCCAGAGTAAACTGCCACCGATAGCCCCGGCCAACGTGCCCATCAAGATTGCCACAACCAGCTGTGGAAAGCCCGGGATGGCCGTGGATGAAACGCGAAAAATCGCGATCCCGACAAACACCGCGACCGTCATGGTGGTCATCAAACCCTCATTGACGCCTTTCGGTTTCCATGCGTCGACGAGAATCGCGCCCGCAACCGCAAATACGCTGAGCAGGAGCAGCGCCCACTGTGGCACACTTTCACTGTAGAGCCGCACCGCTACCCGGTCGCGCAGCCCCGGAGACAACTCGGTCAGCTGCAGGGTTAGAGAGTGTGTCCCGGGGACCGCTAGCGTGTCACGCACCTGGTTTGTTTGATGTAGCGAGGGTACCAATGAGGAGCGCCGGCCCGCTCCGACACGCTGCGTGCCCCAGGTCTCGCTGAAGGTGCCCTGAACCACGCGATCAGTGGTAGCGTCGTGGCCTACTGCAATGCTGTACGTGGCGGTGCGGTTGGTTCGCCCCTCAGTGGGGAGGAAGTGTCCTTCGACAAGGAGACTGTACCGGCCCGGTCGCTCTCGCAGTGGTACCGTTATCGCCGCAGCGCCGCGGCTGAGCTCAGCGCTGAATGCGGGCGTGCCCGGGTTTATGGCGCGGCCATATGGATAGAGCGTGGCCGAAAGCCATAGAACTGCAAAGCTCGCCAACGCAGCTGTAGTTACCCGGTCGTATCGATGATGGAAGAAACTGCGCAGGCCGAAGAAGAGCACGGTAATCAGCACAGCCACGCCGACAGTGGTCACTGCCGCTGCTTCGCTTACCACGCCGAGGTTGTATAGGACGAAGACGGCGACGCCCACCGCGGCGGCTGTTGCCGGCAGCAACCAGCCGCGTAGGGCCACGGGCAGCAGCACACGTGTCGCGTTCTGGATGGCTGGGTGCGTGCCGCGCTGCGGCGAGCGAGACTTGGTCGGCTGTCCTTTCATACGACCTATTCCAGGTAATGAGGGCGTGGATGGTAGCATCGTGGCCGTCCGATTACCACCGAAGGCATGAGGGCGTGGGGGCTTTGTGGGGCCTTTGCACATAGACCATGTAGCATGGATGACGGACCGGGGCCTCGCTCTCGACCTCGGAAAATCTGCCCACTTTGGAAAAGGGGGCGGGACGCGTAGCGTCCGGGGGATTTGTTCATTCCGGCGACGCCGCCTGCCGTCTCTGGTAGCGCGGCGCGTCTGGTCAAATCCCCCGCTCGCTTCGCTCGCCGCCTCCTTTTTCAAAGTGGGCGCCCCCGGGACCTCGCTCCCGGTTTGCGGAGGATCGAATTCATGTGCAACGTCGCGTCAGGGCTTGTGGCTTGGGGTGGAGTTGAAACTGACCCTGGGCTGCTCTGGCTGATTATGGTTATATGGGGTCGGCGCCACCCGGCGCGTTGCGCAAGTTGCGGGATGGCCTTTTGAGGCGTGCGGATGAGACGTGTGCTGGCAGGACTCCTGCTGCTGTTGGCGTGTGCCGTGGTCGGTGCCTGGCTGGCTTGGCCGGTGCTGACCACCGCCTTGCGCCATAGACTCGAGGCGGTGCTGGCGGCGGCGCTGGGCCAACCGGTCCACGTCGAGAAGCTCTCCCTGTTCGTGGTGCCTTTGGAGGTGCGTCTCGACGGCATGCGCGTGGGTTCAGAGACGGCGCCGTCCGGCCAGCTCGCCGCGGCCGAAGTTCAGTTGTGGGTTGTCGCCAGCCTGCTGCAGCGCCGGCCGGTGCTCTCCGTACGCATTCAGTCGTTGGCGCTGGATCTGACCAGGCTCGCGCCTGCACCGACGCCACCCGAGCCGAATGGGAGCCGAACTGAGCTGCCCTCGCTGCAGCTGCGGTCCGTCGAGCTGGAAGATGCGGTGTTCAGCTTTGGCGCTGGCGGAACTGAAACCGTACTCAGCCTGGCGCGGCTGTCCGGGGCGTTCGATTCTGCCAGGGGCGACCACACCTGGAACGTGACTGTCGATGCGAACGGCGTCCAGGTCGATCGCGGCAAGGGTCAACTCAACATCGAAAAGATACAAGTCGCCGGGGGTGCTGACAGGCAAGGTCTGGTCGTGCAGACGGCGGTTGTGGAAGGAGACGGGCTCCGCCTGGCGCTGAGGCCTACGCTGATGCCGCGGGAGTACGCGCTTTCCGCGTTCGCCGATTTCAGCAAGGTCGCGCCACTTGCAGGCCAGCCGTTGCTTGGAGAAGCAAAGATCGAGGGCAAGCTGAGCGGTGATCTCGCCAACCCCGCTGTCGACGTGCAACTAGCGATCTCGCATCTGGCCTGGGCGGGTGATTCTTTCGGGGACCTCAATTCACAGCTCGTGCGTCGCGGTGAATCGGTGCGTTTGGCCGCCGAGGTGAACGGTCCGGTTGGTCACGCGATTGGCAATGCAACACTGGCGACCGCTGGAGCGTTGCCGCTTGAAGCCAGTTTTGATCTTGAAGGTGTGGACCTGAATACGGCTCTGCGAGTGGCAGGCGTCGAGCTGGAAATAGGGAATGCCGTGACGGGAGCGGTGGGCGTTTCAGGCACCTTCCAGCCGTTGGCGTTGGAAGTCCGTGCGGACGCAAGCGTGGCCGCGGCCCGCCTTCCTGAACATGCGGGTTCAGAAATAGGCCGAAAGCTTGCCACGGTGCAGGCGCGCCTGCGTACCGAAGCTGGGCAGGGCATGGTGCGCTGGGACGTGCAGCAGCCGGAGCAGAATCGCGTCACCGGAGAGATTTCGTGGCAGGAGGCTCAGCTCCGGGGCGCGATGCAGGCGCAGGTGCCCGACCTCGCCGCGCTCAGCCGAGTGCTGCCCAAACAGGTCCGTGACCTCGGCTTGACTGGGCAACTGGACGGTACGGCAGCCTTGTCCGGGCCCACGTCAGCCCCGTCATTGGAGGCCAGTATCGCCGGCAGGGATCTCAGCGTCATGGGGGCCGCGGTGCCGCGTCTGAGCGGAGGGTTCAGTATCATCAACTCCACCTTGAGGACTTCCGGCCTGAAGCTGGACACCACCGGTGGCGGCGCCGAGCTAACCGGTAGCATCGCCTTGCGCTCCGCACCGGCCAATGATTGGCAGCTTACCCTGCGAGGGGTGGATACGGATATTGTGGCTGGTCTTGTGCACGCTTTTACGGCGGCTACCGTCCCTGTGAGTCGAGGCGGCATCGACGGCAGCGTACGCGTGAGCGGGAGGTGGGGCCAGGCGGCAATTGAAGGTCGCATGGCGCTGCGCTCCGTCTACTTGGATCAGGAGCCATTTGAGCTGATCGACGTCAAAGTAGCGACCGATCTGCCACGCTGGACCGCCTATCTCAACGCCGTTCACCTACCGGGCGAAACCATCACCATCGATGGCTCCGGCGACGCCGCCGGTGCACAGGTCTCTCTTGCTTCCACCCCGTTCCGGCTGGGGAACCTGCGCGGCGCGAGCCGGAGAAAACTCGCGGGAAACGCCACTGTCCAGGGCACCATTTCCGGCAGGTTGAGCCAACCGAATGGATCGCTGACCGCGTCCGTATCAGATCTCGTCATCGGCGGAAGCGCTCTGGGTGATCTGACGATCGAAGCCGGCGGACTGCAAGGCGAATGGAAGATCAATGCCTCGGCTTTCAAGCAGGCGCTGGAGGCCGATGCCACGGTGCGCCTGACCAGGGGCTACCCGTACAGTCTCGTCGTCCAGACCAGGGGGCTGGATTTCGGGCGCCTGCTTACAGCGAATGAGTCGCTGCACACCGCGCTGACGGCGCGCGTTGATCTGACCGGCTCAGCGGCGGCGTGGAGCGCTGCAAACGGCAGCGTGCGCATCGCGCAACTCCAGATCCGACGCGACCAGTACGAAGTCAAAGCCCAGGACCCGATCCGGATCGACGTGAGTGCAGGGCGCTTCGTGATTCACCCGGCTGTGTTGGCGGCGCCCAGCAGCCAGCTCAAGGTCGCTGGCGAACTCACCCTTTCCGGCCAGGTCGATCTGCAAGCGCGGGGCGAGGGAGATCTTGTCCTGCTCGAGCTGATCGGCAAGCCCTTTCATTCCGCCCAGGGGCATTTCAACGTCTCAGCGCACGTACGGCGAGATGTGGCCGGCAGTTGGAATCTGAGCGGTCAGGGGCAGGTACGTGAGGCGGTGTTCGATGTGGGCTTGCCGGTTGCCTTCGCCGACGTGAATGGCGAGGTTCTGCTCAGTGGTACCCGGGTCCACATTGCGAAGCTGGACGGCAAAGTAGGTGGTGGTCGCTTTCAGGTCGATGGGAGCGTCGGTCTGGAAGATGGTCCTGAGTTGTCCTGGCAGCTCCAGGACGTGGCGCTAACCACGGATCAAGGCCTGGAAGCCCAACTGGCGGGAAAGGGGCAGATGCAGGGGCCGTGGCAAGCCATGACCGTTAGCGGCGATATCGAGATTCAAAACGCCCTCTATGACCGCAACATCGAGCTCAAAGATTTTCTCCCCTCGTTGAGAGAGCAGATCACGCCACCGCCGCGGACCACACCACCAACCGTAAGGGTGCGGCTGAATCTCCGTATCCGTGCGCCCGGCGGGCTGCACATCGACAACAACGTGGCCGAGGTCGAGCTCGGTGCCGATCTGCGCCTGGTGGGGACGGCCGACAAGCCTGAATTGACCGGAACCATCGAGTTTCTCAACGGCGAGGTGAAATTCAAACAGCGGACGTTCACCATCACGGCCGGGAGCATCGATTTTCGCGACCGCAGCACCATAAACCCGGTCCTGAACATCTCCGCCGAATCGCAGATCTCGACGGCGGAATCGGACTACGTGATTACGGTCACCGTCACCGGAACGGCGGAGAACCCACGCATACAACCGAGTGCCGACGATCCGTCGCTCTCGGAGACCGACATTCTCAGCCTGATCACCTTCGGCCAAACCACGGCGCAGCTGCAGCGCCAGGGCGGTGGCGTCAGCGCTTATGATGCTGTGGCGTTGCTGCCGACCGGGACGGTCACCGGTCCGTTGGCGAAACTGATCGGCGTCAATCGCCTGGAGATCGAGACCGTGCAGTCACAGACCATGGGAGCCGCCGGCTCGACGGAGCCGCGCGTCACCATCGGCAAAGATATCACCGACCGCCTGCGCGCTACCGCCTCCACCGCCTTTGGCGCCGCAACCGAGCGCAATGTGCAGCTCGATTATCGCCTCACGCGCCAGCTCTCGGTCTTCGGGACGTGGGAGGGACAGACCTCGGAGCAGTCGGGCGCGTTCGGCGGCGGCGTCAGGTTGCGTTACGAATTCCGCCACATGCCGTTTTCGCTGTTTCCCGGCGACCTGGAGCCGGAGACCCGCAGTGATGCGCCCTAGCCCGTGCTTCGTCGCGCTCTGCGTCGTGGCGCTCGCAACGCTGTGCGCCCGCGCTGCGGCGGCAGCGCCAGGCGCTGGCGATCTGGAACGCCGGACGGTGTCGGCCATTGAAATTGAGTGCGCGGAGCCCATCGACGCCCCCGCTCTCAAAGCGCTGCTGCCGGTGCGCGAGGGCGAAACACTGGAGCCGGGGATGTTGGAGGAAGGCGAGCACCGCCTCGATCAAACACGCCTGTTTACTCGAGTCCAGCTCGAGGCGCAGGAGCGTGGTGCGGGCGTCGTACTGGTGGCGCAGTTGCAACGCAAGCCAATCGTCAACCGCGTCCGCCTGGAAGGGAACGAGGGGCTCAAAGATCGGGACCTGGAACGCGTGATGCGGCTGCACGCGAATATGGCGCTGACGGACGAATTGCTCGAGTACTCGGTGCGCCACATGAAGGCGCGCTACGCCGCCGAGGGGTTTGATGCTGCCACGGTGGATGCCGAGGTGCGCACGCGTTCTCCCGGCGAGGTCGATGTCATCTTCCACATCACCGAAGGTGCGCCTCTGCGCGTCGGCGCCATCGAACTCGCTGGCACGCTGCCGGTGCCGGAAGAGCAAATTCGAAAAGTGATCGACATCCGGCGTGGGGACCGCTACGTGCGCGAGCACCAGCGCAAGGCGGAAAAAGCCATAGTTCGCCTGCTGCGTGAAGAGAAGTTCTATGAAGTGAACGCAGATAGCGTGTGGGAGCCGGGTCAGGGCAGACTCGGGACCTTACGCTTCACCGTCGAGCCAGGGCCGAGGTCCCGCATCGAGTTCAGCGGCAATGAGCACTTGAGCGATGCGCGGCTGCTCAAGCTCATGGAATTGCCCAAACGGCCCATCATTACTGACGGGACCTGGCGGGAACTGGCGCGACGCGCACAGCGCGCCTACCAGGAGAAAGGCTACTACTTTGCCAAAGTGACGGTTGGTGTGCAGTCGGAAAACCCGAAAGTTGTTCGCCTCACCGTCAGCGAAGGCCACGTCTATCACGTGGCGCGGGTGGAGTTTCAGGGCAACCGCAGCCTCTCCGCGCGCACCCTCCGCGCCGTCATAGGTACCAGACCGCCGAGCTGGATCCCGTGGCGCCGCGGCGTGTTGCTGGACGACGTGATCGACGATGACATGAAACGCCTCTGGTACGCCTATCGGCGGCACGGCTTCCAGTCCGCGGAAATCCTCGACCAGCGCACGCGCTTCGATCATGAGGAGGGCAAAATCTTCATCACCGTCGTGGTCGACGAACGTCGGCAGACCCGCGTCCACAAGATCGAGCGCACCGGAATGGAGCCGATCGCCAGCCAGTTCCCCAAGTTGGCCGTGAAGGTGGGGAAACCGCTGGACCCGGATGCGGTGGAAAACGATCGCAGGACTTTAGCGACCGCATTGGCAATGGCTGGGTACACTCGCGCCAAGGTCGAAGCTCACATCGATTCACAGCCCGCCGGTGAGATGATGGCTGCTACCGTCCGGTTCGCCGCGACCGGCATGGATCTGCACCGGGTGGGAAAGATCATTGTCCAGAACAACTTCGACACTCACGCGAGCGTGATTACGGAAGAGTTGCCGTTCGAGGAGGGCGATGCGCTCAATCCGGAGTCTTTGCTGAAGGGCCAGACCAACATCTACAAGCTGGGCATCTTCCGCAGCGTTACGGTGCGGCCTCTAGACGCCAGCGCCGAGGCCGAACCGCAGGCAACCGCCCCGGAGCCACCGGGCGTGGCCGTGGCAGAGTCGGATGCGAGCACCGGCGAGTCGATCCTGCGGCCGCAGCCGGATGAAGCGCCGCCCGCCTCGCACGCGGCGGGGCGCGACGATATTGCCGTAAATGTCGCTGAGAAGCCGCCGGGCAGTTTGCAGTGGGGCGCAGGATACAATACCCGCGACGGCTTTCGCGGCTTTTTTGAGGTGAGCTACGATAACCTCCAGGGGTTGGCGCGGCGTCTGAATCTTCGCGGTGAAATGAACTGGGAACCTGGGGGTACCACTCCCAATGAGTATCTCGCTGGCCTGGGCTTTCGGGAGCCACGCCTGGCCGCCACGCAGTGGACCCTGCGCTCCAACCTGATTGCGCAGCGCTCGACGCGAGAAGTGGACCAGTTCAGCTTCGAACGCTTTGCGTTCATTCCGGCCTTCGAGCGCACCTTCTTGCCGGGATTGCAGGCCGGTCTGGAAACCCAGCTTGAGCAGTCGCAGGTCTTCGACCTCGAGCCGGATGTGGCCAACTTCAATCCGCGCGATCAGGGGCGGCTACGCTCGATCAGCCTTGGTCCGTTTGTGGTCTACGATGGACGCGACGATCCTTTTATCCCGCGACGCGGTATCTACGATGCCGTAAGGCTGCGGGTCGCTCCAGGCGAGTTTGGTTCCGACATTGCTGTGTTCAAGGTCTTCGCCCAGCACGCGCACTACGTTCCGCTGGGGGATGATCTGATCGTCGTCTATGTCGCGCGGGGAGGGTGGGCCCGCGCTTACGAGAAGAACAGTATCGTGCCAATCCGAGAGCGCTTCTTTCTCGGCGGGCGTACGACGGTCCGCGGCTTCGGCGAAAATCAGATCGGCCCGCAAGGCCGCGCCTTCACAGATATCCAAGGGAATATAGTGCCGGGCGGTAATCCGCTGGGAGGTAGTCTCATGCTGAACCTCAACCTCGAGGTTCGCTTCCCGCTCGCCTACGGCTTCGGCGGCGTGGTGTTTACCGATGGCGGCGGCCTTTACCAGGAGACCGGCAGCGGACGACCGGGAAGCTGTGACGGGTGCGGGTCCGTCAACCTGCACGACTTCCGCCGCTCAGCTGGACTGGGCCTGCGCTACAACACCCCGGTCGGTCCGGTGAGTCTCGACTACGGTTTCAAGCTCGACCGGCGCGGGGACGAGTCTATCGGCGAGGTCCACTTCAGCATCGGTACCACCTTCTGATTGTGGCGTGGCGCAGAGGTTTGGCGGCAGCAGAATCCGTAGCAGCCTGAGCCGTCCGAAAATCCCCCGGCCGCAGAGCGGCCCGCCCCCTTTGCCAAAGGGGGCAGCGAACGCAGTGAGCGGGGGATTTGCGTATGCGGTTCATTGACCCAACCGACCGGCCGCGCCGGTCCGATTCTCGGGGTGAACGAAGTGGTTGCTCGCCGTTGGGTTGCGGGCCAGCAGCCCGCGCGGCGAAGGCGCTTATCGTCACGCCGTTGCGCCTGTTTGCGGGCGCTTGAGCGGGCCCTCGATGCGGATCTTGCTGAGACGGCGGCCGTCCAAGACCACCACCGTCATCTTGTAACCCGAAGCCGCAATGGCTTCCCCGCCTTTGGGAATGCGCTTGAGCTGCGCCAGCACAAAGCCCGCGACCGTGCGGAAATTGGGAGTTTCCTCGAACGGAGTGCCGTAGCGTTCCTTCAGCGCGTCGAGAGGAAACGACCCCTCCACCAGAATCGAGCCGTCGGAGAGTTCCTGCACCGGCTGCTCTTCATCTACGTCGAATTCGTCGCGGATCTCGCCCACGATCTCTTCGAGTAGATCCTCGATGGTGACCAGCCCGGTGACTGTGCCGAACTCATTGACCACCATCGCCAGGTGTGTCCGCCGGCTCTGCAACTCGCGCAGGAGGTCGCTGATCTGCATGGAGTCGGGCACGAAGAATGCCGGGTGCATGATACTGCCCAAGGTCGCCGGCTGAGATTTCTCCACCTCACGCAGAAGGTCCTTGATGTGCACGATGCCGATGACGTGGTCGAGATCGCCGTGATAGACCGGCATGCGCGAAAAACCGGTGTCGACCAGCCGCTTCAGAATCTCCGCCAACGGCATGGATCCTTCCACGGCGTGGACCTCGGAGCGCGGCACCATGACCTCGCGTACCGAGGTGTCGGTGAATTCGAATACGCTGTGGATCAGCTCGCGTTCGGCCTCGTCGAAGATGCCGCGCTGCGTGCCTTCGTGCAGCATGTGCTTCACTTCCTCTTCGGAGATGAACGCTTCCTGACCAGATACGTGCTGGCCGAAGAACCACAGTACCGCATCGGTGGACAAGGTGAGGGTCTTGACCAGAGGCCCGGCCACAACCGACAACCGGTCGATGGGCCGAGCGCAGAGACGAGCGAGGCGCTCACTGTGGCGCAGCGCCAGGGCCTTGGGCACCAGCTCCCCGACGACCAGGGTGCAGTACGAGATCAGCATCACCGTAGCCGTCAAAGCCAATGCCTCGGCCCAATGGCTCGCCGCCGACGGCAATATGCGACGGAAGAGCGGTTCGAGATAACGTACCGCCGCCACGCCGCCGATCACCGATGCCATCGACCCGACCACGGTGACGCCGATCTGCACGGTGGCGAGAAACCGCCCGGACTCCTCTTTCAACGCCTCCACCGTATTGGCCAGGCGGTCGCCCTTGCTGATCAATTCGGCCAGGCGGCTCTTGCGCACCGCGATGATGGAGATTTCGGCAGCGGAGAAGAACCCGTTGGCGAGAATCAGGACGCTTATGGCTACCACGTCTAACCACGCGGTATCGACGTACATCGTATCGCCTCCTTCATCACGGCAAGCATAGCTCCGTCGGGTGCCGCGGACCAGGACCGGCCTGGTCTGCCGCAACGGGAGTCAGCGGGCGCTCCGAACATCCGGAGGGTTCCCCCTGGTGACATGACGCTCGAAAAACTTTGCGAAGCGTTTGCCGCTTACCTGATGTACGATTTGAAAGAAGCGGGCGGTGCTGACCTCGCCGCCTTCCTGGGCCAGGACTGCGACGACATCATCGAGCCGTTTCTTGCCCGCCGATGCCCGCTGGATGCGCTGGTCCAGTGCATACATCACCAGCGGCGCACTGTTGTTGGTCGCGGCGTTGTCTTGCTGGCGGGTAAGGTCGGCGTTCCAGAGGCCATAGCGCTCGAAATAGCCTAAAGCGCGACTGAAGGCCGCCGCGTCGATAAGGCCGGCGCGGCGCTGCAGCTCGAGAGAATAGTACTCTGCCAGCCCTTCTTGGATCCAGTCGGCATCTTTTGCGGGTCGGAAGGGCTGCAGAATGTGAAACAGCTCGTGCAGGTAGGGCGAGGTCTTGTCGGGCGTACGCAAGGGGCGGCCGGCGTGCATGAAAAACGACTGCTCGCCGCTGATCCCGCCGTGCCACATCGGATCGGGGGCGTTGACCACGAGGAGGCGACCGTCACCGGCATAGAGCAATTTCTTGAGTCCAGGCAGGGTCTGGTCGAGGAAAAGGAAGATCTCTTGCGCGGATGGTTTCGCGCCGGGTACGCGGGCCAGCTCGACCATGGTGCGGCCAATCTCCTGCCGATGCAGCTCGAGCTTGCCGAGCGCGAACCAGCCGCGCGGCCGGTCGAGAATCTTGCCCGCTTCGCTCAGCTGGTAGGTGTCCGTGCCCAGTGGTGTCAGTGCCGCGGCGCTGCGCCAGCCGCGGGGTAGCCGGAAGATCAAACGCGCCCGCGACTTCGGTGGCTCTTTGAGGCCGGCCCCGCAATCGATGTCGATGCGAGGGAAAAGGTCTTGGGCGCGGGTGACGGCCCAAGTGTTCTCGGCATAGCTGTCAAAGCGAAGCTGCTGGCCGCGAACGTGCTTGACTTGCACGCGGTAACTAAGGTGAGCGTACGGCTTGCCCGGCGTCCACACCAGGCCTTCGTCGCTGGGCTGCAGCTTGCCAGTGGCTTCAAAGGCCTCGAAACGTTCGGCGGGAAAGCGCAACCGGAAGCTGCGAACTTCCTGAATGCCGGCCAGCTCCCAGCGTACGCGTGCGATCTGCGGTGTGGTGGCGGGGATGGTGACGATGTAATCGATGGAAAAGGTCGGCTGGTCGGCTGCGGCGCCGAAGCGGGCAGCATGAAGAATCGCGAAAATGACCAGCGCCAGCGCGGTGCAGGTGTTGGTCGCCCTCGATCGCATCGGTCCAGGTCGGGGCCCGTCAACTGAGCTAGCATCCTGTCGGACTTTGCATCTCGTAGCGACCCAACGGGGAGCGGTCCCGCCGAACCTACGCCGACCGCAGGTCCTAGCCGCCCCTCTTGTTGGCTTCACCGGTAGCCTGCGTGGTGTCTGGAAGATCTTCGAGGAGCGCAGAAAAATAGCGGTAGCTGGATTCGCTGTTCCAATCCTCGGGCCCTATGGTGTGTTGAATGACGTGACCTTCCCGATCGATGACGAAGGTTTCAGGATAGCCGGTCACACCGTAACGGCTGGGGACAATTCCTTCAGGGTCCATCAAGACCGTGAACGTCACTCCCAGCTTGTTGATGAAGTTCCGGACCCCGGCGACGCCACCCTCGTCCTCACTGACGGCGAGCATGACGAACTCCTTGCCCTGCAAGCGCCGGTGCAGATGCTCCATCGACGGCATCTCCATGCGGCAGGGTGGGCACCAGGTCGCCCAGACGTTCAAGAAGACGATCTTGCCGCGGAACTGGCTCAGGCGATGCTGCCGCCCCTGAAGATCGCTGAGAACGAAATCCGGTGCCGGGAAGCCAGCCCGTCCGCCGGACTGGCGCTGCTGCATATAGACCGCCGCCAGGGCAAGCAGCAGGAATCCAACCGGTGGGACCCAGCGCTTCATCGCGGCGACGTACTATGCGAGGTGTTGAGCCGCGCGGCGCTGGTAGACAGCGACACGCCGCGCGCCGTGAGAAGCTTCCACGTCCCAATCGATATCAAAACCAGGCTTATGAGCTGTGCCTCGCTGAGGCCGAATAAGAGACGGGGGTTGATGCGGATGAACTCGATCAGGAAACGCGCTGCTGGAGCGAGTACCAGATACCACCAGAATACCGTACCGTTCGGCTGCGGGCGCTTGCGTATCGACCAGAGGAAGGCGAAGACGAGGAGGTAAGCCAGCAATTCGTACAGCGGCGCCGGGTGGACGCGCACCCCGGGCGGGTAATCCCAGCCGACGATAGCGTTCGGGTAGGCCATCCCCCAGGGCAAGGTGGTTTCGCGCCCCCAGTCGCCGTCCCCTGCCAGCTCACATCCGATGCGCCCTATGCCGTGCCCCAGAGCCAGAGTCGGCGCAATGCAGTCGGCTGTAACCGCCCAGGGCAGCGACAGCCGGCGCATGCTCCAGGTGACCGCCAAGATTCCACCGATCAACCCACCGTAGAATACAAAGCCTGCGCCGGTGAAAATGGCACCGAAAGGATCGGCAAAAAACCCAGGAAGGTCCTCCACGATGGCAAACAAGCGAGCCCCCACCAGACCGCCAGCAGCCCCCCAGAAGACAAGCGAAGAGGCCAACTCGCCGTTCAAGCCCTTTCGGTCCAACTCTTTGCCGGTTAGATAAGCTGCGGTCAGAAAAGCAAGCGCCATCATCAAGCCGTAGCTATAGATGGTGACCGGTCCGATTCGAAGGAGCACAGGATACATTGCGCCGCAGATCATAGCGGACACCCCGGGGGCATTCTAGTGTGCGCTCCTGCTTGTCTGACCCAGAAGCCTCTTTCGCTCCCAACCCAGGTCCCAACCAGGCCGGCTCAGCCGCGCCACGCCAGGCATTTCTCGGGCGCAATATGAGCTAGTGACGCTATGTTGTGGAATACACGACTATTTCTGTAGCCCAGGATATCTCTTGTCCAGCTTGGTTTGTTTCGTTGACTTTCGACCGTCCACCGATTATATCTGCCGGCTGTACAGTGGTAGTCGGAGCCGTTTCATGCGCATGATGTTGCCGCCGCTCAAGAGCCGGCGAATCATTCAACGACACCTGTCCGCCTTTTTTGCCGAGCATAACGCAGCCGAGTTCAATCGGGCGATCGGCGCGATGTGCCGCTTTTATCATTTGAAGCGACCGCGTATTGAGTGGTTCGAGTACCTCGATTGGGGGCGGACGGTAGGTAGGACCTATGAAGACGGCAAGATTCACCTGGTTCATCCGGAGAACTGGAAGAAAGGGCGAAAATACAACTCCGAGCGCCAGTGGGTTAATGCGGTCTACCACGAGATGGGACATTATGTCTTCTGGGCGGATGCCGAACGCAAGGCGGACAGCTTTGCGTTGCGCATGGTAAAGGGGTTGAATAATGGAAACCATACGAAGCAACGGAAATTACCGGCAGAACGGCGGCCGCCGAGTGAGTAATGGGAAAGAGATCCGCTGAGGATAGAAACCACAGCCCGACGGTCGTGAACCGCTGGTGGGTGGATCTGGGGAACGCCGAAAAGGTGCAGGTGAAGCGCCCGGCTGGCCCCGCCGGTAGCCAGTTGTTTCAGGTCGGCCGGGACTTCGAGCAGGAAAAGGCGAAAGATCACCTCACCGACCACAATATCAAGCTGCTGCGGGAGGCGGCTCCGCCCGAGGGCGGTTGGGGCTACGTTCGCCTCGCGGACAACGCCTATCCGGAGCGGGAGTTGGAGCGCATCAAGAAGCTCGTCCCGCTTCCGGCGTATGCGCGCGGGGTCATAATCGATTGTGGACGTTCCGTTCGCATTCTGGTGACAGGTACGCCCCTAGGGGAACGGTTGCTGGAGATGACCTTGAACGAGGCGCCGTCGTTCGATTGCTGGGTACGCAATGAATGGGTGCGCGAGGCGCTCTTCGACCATGCCGACAAGGCTCTGCGTGGCCTTAACCGCTTCATCCGCGATTATCTGTCTCCCGACGGCATCGCCTCGGCCGAGGCCATCGCCGCGCGCGCCTGACTCGCCTCTATCCTCTCCCTCCGAGGACTGTCGATTTTCTCCCGGCGGCGCCCTTCGAGACGCCGCCAGAAGAAGGCGGCTCCTCAGCGCGGGCTTCGCCCGCAGCCCAAAGTCTAAAGTCCAAAATCCAAAGTGGCTAGTCGAAATCTTTGCGTGGCACGACGACTTTCAGACCTAGTAGTATAGCGCGGGCTAGCGCCCGCAACCCAATGTAGAAACGGCGCCGCTTCTCGGTGTACGTGGGAGGTGCGAAGCAAACCTGCATATCGAGGAGGACGCCGTCGTGGAAACGTTCATAGC